>Ga0102832_1000153_pt1 | contig 178995 bp, 181 predicted proteins | sample EBPBio282013_DNA_FD_88942 | JGI IMG/M metagenome (GOLD analysis project Ga0102832, IMG submission 88942) | Wastewater treatment Type I Accumulibacter community from EBPR Bioreactor in Madison, WI, USA - Reactor 2_5/28/2013_ DNA (Illumina Assembly) | ecosystem: Engineered > Bioreactor > EBPR >... | reverse complement strand
AAGGGCGTCCGTTCTTGCGGATCGGGATGATCGGCGTGGCTTGGCGGTCAATGATGGCGGTGTGGCAACGGCGCGTGCCATAGGCGCCATCGGCGGTCACGGTGCCGATCTCTTCACCTTCGTGGATCTGGTCGAGCAACTCCGGCAGCACAGGGCTGTCACCATCGCTGCTGGGGGTGAATTCCACGGCGCGGATGTCAGACGTGGCCGTGTCCATGGCCAGATGCACCTTGCGCCATTGGCGTCGGCCCTGAATGCCGTGCTTGCGGGCCTGCCATTCGCCGTCACCGAGGAACTTGATGCCAGTGCTGTCCACCAGAAGGTTCAGCGGCCCATCGGCACGCCGGAAGGGAATCTGGACGGCCAGCGTCTTCTGCCGTCGGCTCAGGGTGGTGTAGTCCGGCACGGTCCAGTCCAGGTTCGCCAACTTCTGCAGGCTGGCCACCATCCCGGTGGTCTGCCTGAGCGGCAGCTTGAACAGAACCTTGATTGTCAGGCAGAACTGGATCGCCGTGTCAGAGAAGACCGCAGGGCGACCAGGACTGCCGTCATGCCGCGCAAGCCAGGTCATCTCCTTGTCCAACCGGATCAGCAGCGATCCGCGCATGCGGAGCACCGTAGTGTAGCTGGACCAGTTCGTCGTGCGGCAGCAAGCGGGTGTCGGCTTGCTCATGTCGCCCGTCTAACCCCATGGATTCACGATGTGAATCGTCCACAGTCAGAGTTGTGCAACAACGCCCCGTGGACCTGAAACACGTTCTTCGCAAGATCGAGCCCGACCGTGATAATCTCCGACATGACCGCTCTTCTTTGGTGGATCGTCGCAGACCCACCCTGGCACATCGATGCCGTCGGGGGGCGGTCACATCATCAGAACGTAGGCACCGATACCAATGTCTCTGTGCGCGACGTGGTGCGGCTGGGGCGGACACCGCTTCGCTCGACGCTGTCCGGCTGGACGGCGGCGGATGAAGCTTTGGTCTCCGATGCGCTGGAGCAGGTGGACATAGCCGATCGCCGCGCGCAACCTTGGCAAACGCTGTCGGGCGGCGAGCGGCAGCGGGTTCACATCGCCCGCGCGCTGGCGCAAGCGCAGCAGGTGCTGTTTCTGGACGAACCGACCAACCATCTGGACATCCACCACCAGATCGAGATCCTGCGCATGGTACGCGAACTTGACCTGACAAGCATCGTGGCATTGCATGACATGAACCTTGCCGCGATGTTCTGCGACCGGATCTTGGTACTGCAGGCGGGGGCGGTGGTAGCCTGCGGCACGCCAGACGTTGTGCTGACGGAAACGTTGCTGCGTGATGCGTTTCGGGTAAAGGCAGAGGTGAGCACGGGCCCCGCGCCGGATCAGCTGCTTATCCGCTTCAAGGGGCGTAAGGGGCAGACGGGCCTGTCGGATCACCGCCACTCACTCCCTAGTCGGCCCTGCTGCGGTGCTCTGTCAGGTGGCATATCACAGGGCTGCAAGTGCCGAGCGCAGAGAGACGTTTCTGCGGGTCGCCACACAAGTTTGGCAGAAGATGTGGCAGACCGGGTCCGGTGCGGTGTATCTTGCTGACAGAAAGTCGCCATACTATGTCAGGAAGTGCTGTTGCCTCACCAAATTCGGCACCCGGAACAGCGGCCTGGAGAGTGTGCAGATCAGGTGGCAGGCAAAGGAGACTCAATGCGCAAATCCGTTCGCGTGAAATCCTTTGATCTGGTCGCGCAAGATATTTCCGAAGTTGACACTCATCTTCTGCATGCTCTGTCTGCAGGCGTCGGCTGGCCACATCGACCGGCCGATTGGGATTTCCTGCGGAGGGTCGGACAAGGGATCGTCGCCGTTGATGAGATCGGTCGCGTCTTCGGCAGTGCGATGTGGTTTCCGCAGGGCGAAGACTTATCTACGGTCGGGCTGGTGATCACGACGCCGCGCGCGCAGGCGCAAGGGGCGGGCCGTTGGTTGATGGAACAGGTGATGGAACGTTGCAAAGACCGCAACCTGGCCTTGAATGCGACCAAGGCCGCTTATCCGCTTTACCTGACGCTTGGCTTTCAGCAAGAGGCGACGGTTTTCATGCACCGTGGCAATGTGTCCGTTGTGCCGGAGTTGGGCCTGCCACAAGGAACCTTGTCCGAGTTGCCAGCCAATGGGATCGGCGAAATCACAGTCTGCGACATCCTTGGCTTTGGCGTCAACCGCGCGCGAGTGCTGGCGAAGTTGTCCGAGATATCGGCAACCTGCGTGTTGCGGCGAAGCGGCAAGGTGGCTGGCTATGCCATGCGCCGCGCGTTCGGTGGGCTGCAGGTGATCGGCCCGATTGTGGCCGACAACGACGACGATGCGATCCAACTGGCGGCTTGGCATCTAAAGGCGATGAAGGGCCACCAAGTGCGGATCGACACCCGCGAAGAGACTGGCGCTTTCGCAGATCTCCTTGCACAATGTGGCCTTGCTGTCGGCGAGACGACCATCACGATGTCCAAGGGCCGAAGGTTCCTGAATCGCTCGGCAAACGCGCCTTGGGTCTACGCACTGGCCGGACACGCCCTGAGCTGACCACCGAATCCTCAAACCAACATCCAGCGCTGGTGCGAGGCAGGATTGTCGTGGACGGACTGACGCGCTTTTGTCGCGCGCGTCTGAGCACTTTGGCGAAGCGACCTTTCCGATGGGACAGCGGTGCCGCGAGATCGGCCCAGTGTCCGGAGCAAATCCCGTTCCCAACGCGTAAGCACTCCCGGGCGCCCCGATCCCCCAGAATCTTTTCGCCATTGGTCTGCGCGGCGCCGACCCTGCGGTTTCCGGCGGATGTTCGGAAGAAGATGTCGCCAACCGGTACCGAAGCGAAGGATACTGCCGCCGGCAAGCGGTCATTCTATTGCATGAGAGGGCCAGTAGCGGTTGCGGCCTGAAGTCTCGAGCGAGTAGTGATGCCTATGCCAGAACCCAAAGTCGCCAATAAGAACACGCCGTATTGGTGGGAGGAGGCTCCGGTCAAAGAGATGCCGACCCAGCCCCTTGCCAGACATCTTGACGTGGCGATTGTCGGCGGCGGCTATGCCGGGCTGTCTGCCGGCTTGGCGCTGGCACGCGCGGGGCGTTCGGTCGCGGCCTTCGATGCGATGAACCCCGGCGAGGGTGCCTCGAGCCGCAACGGAGGTATGACCAGCGGCTCGATCCGACCCGACAGCGCCACGATCAATCGGCGTTTTGGCGAAGGTAAGGCGCTGGCGATTGAGGCCGAGGGCAAGGTTGCGCGCGAATTCCTGTATGACTTCATCGCGACGGAGGGCCTGGCCTGCGATTTCAAGCAGGTTGGATCGTTCAGCGGTGCCCTCGGGTTCCAACAATACGAAACCAAGGCCCGCGGTGCCGAGGCCTTGGCAAAGAGACTGGGAATTGAAGCCTATGCCGTGCCGCATGCCGAGCAGCGCAACTATATCGGCACAGATTTTTACCGGGGCGGCACGGTCCGCGAGGACACCGGCGGTTTGCATCCGGCCAAGTTCCATGCCGAACTGCTGCGGGTGGCACTCGCCGCCGGCCTGACGGTGCATTCGCATACTCCGGTTATGTCGATTGAACGTGAAGTCAGCGGGTTTCGGGTCAACACGGCAGTCGGGGTTGCGAAGGCGCGGCAGGTGCTGGTCTGCACAAATGGCTATACCGACGGTGCTACGCCCTACCTGCGCCGCCGCCTGGTTCCGGTACGCTCCCGGATGATCGCCACCGAGGAACTTGCGCCTGAAATCATGGCGCGGCTGATGCCGAAGCGGATGATGGTCGGCGAGGGCCGTGAGCTTGGCTTTTACTACCGCCCTTCGCCGGATGGAAAACGCATCCTGCTGGGTGGTCGCGACAGTTCGCGGACCGGTGATCCGGCGGCGCCGACGCTGCGTCTGCGCCGGGGCCTGATCGAGCTGTTCCCCGAACTGGAGGGGGTACGACTGACACACAGCTGGTTTGGCAATGTGGCGATGAACCGCGACATGCTGCCCCGGATCTTCGAGAAGGACGGCGTAGTCTATGCCACCGGCTTCTGCGGCTCGGGGGTTGTCTGGGCACCCTGGCTTGGCACGCGCGCGGCGCATAAGCTGATGGGCCACGCTGTCGAGGCCGTTAGCGCCTTCGACTTCCGCCCGCCCGCCGCCGTGCCACTTTACCGCGGCAACCCGTGGTTCATGCCGGCCATCATTCAGGGATTCGCGTTGCAGGATCGCATCGCCTGGTCGCGCCACAGCCGCTGATTGGCGGAATCAAAATGAACTTTCTCGTCGGATCTCTGCCACTCCGACCGGGTCTCAAGGAAGTACCGCCGATGAAATATCTATCCACGCGTGGCCATCCCGACCGCAAACGGTTCTGCGAGATTCTCCTTGAAGGGCTGGCACCGGAGGGCGGGCTCTATCTCCCCGAAAGCTATCCACAGGTCGATTCCGCGACACTGAACCGCTGGCGCGGTTTGTCGTACCCGCAACTTGCCTTTGAAATCCTGTCGCTTTACATCGACGACATTCCTGCTGCCGACCTTATGGCGATCTGCGAACGCAGCTACACGCCAGAGATTTTCGGGAAACCAGCCATCGCGCCCGTCCGCGATCTGGAGCAAGGGCTTTACATCCAGGAACTGTCCAACGGCCCCACGCTGGCCTTCAAGGACATGGCGATGCAGTTCCTCGGCAACCTCCTTGAATACGAGATGGAGCGCCGACAGGACACGTTGAACATCCTTGGTGCGACCAGCGGCGACACCGGCAGCGCGGCGGAACATGCCTTGCGCGGCAAGAAGCGGATCCGGGTCATCATGATGTCGCCGAAGGGGCGGATGAGCGCCTTCCAGCAGGCCCAGATGTTCAGCCTGCAAGACGACAACATCCACAACCTGGCCATCGAGGGTGTGTTCGACGACTGCCAGGACATCGTCAAATCCGTCTCCGCCGACCTGGATTTCAAGCGCCGCCACAAGATCGGCGCGGTCAATTCAATCAACTGGGCCCGTGTCGTCGCGCAGGTGGTCTATTACTTTGCCGGGTACTTGCAGGTGTCGGCGCAAGGCGTGGCAGAGGTCGATTTCACCGTCCCCTCCGGCAATTTCGGCAATATCTGCGCCGGTCATGTCGCGCGGATGATGGGGCTTCCGATCAAGCGGCTTGTCATCGCGACAAACGAGAATGATGTGCTCGATGAATTCTTCCGCACCGGCCGGTATCGGCCGCGCGGCCGTGCCGATACGCATGAAACCTCAAGCCCTTCGATGGACATTTCCAAGGCGTCCAATCTGGAACGTTTCGTCTTCGACCTTTTGAGGCGCGATGCGGCGCGGACGAAGGCGCTGTTCGACGATCAACTGCGCGCGTACGGACAGTTTGACCTGGGCGATGATCCCGCTTTCGGGCAGGCCGCGACGGTCTTCGGCTTTTGCAGCGGCAAAAGCACCCATACCGACCGGCTGGCCACAATCCGCGATGTCTGGCAGCGCCACAAGAGCGTGGTCGACCCTCACACAGCGGATGGGATCACCGTGGCGCGGCGGCTCGCCGATCCGCAAAGACCGATGATAGTGCTCGAGACGGCCTTGCCGGTCAAATTCGCGGCAACAATCCGCGAGGCGCTGAACCGGATGCCGGATTGCCCGGAGCGCTTCATCGGCATCGAAGACCTGCCACAGCGCCTTGAATACCTGCCTGCCGATGCCGAGGGGGTCAAACGCCACATCGAAACGGTCATCCACAACTCGGCTATAGCGTCCGTCACGAACCATCCCGACAGCGACCCCTCAAACCTGCGCCTTGAAACCCTGGCGACCCCTTGTCTGGTGCTAGACCGCGACCGAATGGATCGCAATGTGGCTCGACTGCGGGCACGTCTGCAGCAGCTTGGCCCCAGTTTGCGCCCGCATCTGAAAACCGCCAAATCACCCGACGCCGCGCGGCGGGTGATGACCACGGCGGCAGGACCAGCGACGGTGTCGACCCTGAAAGAGGCCGAAGAATTTGCCGCCGCTGGCGTCACCGACATCACCTATGCGGTGGGCATCGCCCCGGACAAACTGAACCGCGTGCTGGCCCTTCGGGCGACAGGCGTGGATCTGGCAGTGACGCTTGATACTGTAGAGCAGGCCAAAGCCGTTGCCGAAGCCTCGCGCAAGTCCGGCGACGCCATTCCGGCGCTGATCGAGATCGATTGCGACGGACACCGCTCGGGCGTGCTGCCGGCCGACCGCAGCCAGTTGCTGGCTATCGCCGAGGTGCTGGAAACCGGTGGCAAGCTGCGCGGGGTGCTGACCCATGCCGGAGACAGCTATGGCGCACGCGGCGCTGACGCCTTGCGCACCTGCGCCGAGGGCGAGCGGGCCAGCGCGGTCGAGGCCGCCACTATTCTGCGAGAGGCAGGGTATGACTGCCCGGTGGTCAGCGTAGGCTCTACTCCGACGGCACATTCCGCCGAAAATCTGGACGGCGTGACCGAAGTGCGGGCCGGGGTCTTTATATTCTTCGATCTGGTCATGGCCGGGATCGGTGTCTGCCAGATCGACGACATCGCAGTCTCCGTGCTGGCCACGGTGATCGGGCATCAGCCGGAAAAGGGCTGGATCCTGGTCGATGCCGGCTGGATGGCGATGTCGCGGGACCGCGGCACGTCAAAACAGGCGCTCGATCAGGGCTATGGTCTGGTCTGCGATATCGAAGGCAAACCGCTCGCCGATCTGATCATGGCCGATGCCAATCAGGAACACGGCATCCTCGCCCTGCGGCCGGGTTCCGGAGCCGCGCTGCCCGATCTGCCGATCGGCACCCGCTTGCGCATCCTGCCAAACCACGCCTGCGCCACGGGCGCCCAGCATGACCGCTATCATGTGGTGCAGAGCGGGGACCGCAGCATCGAGGCTGTCTGGCCGCGGTTCGGGGGCTGGTGATGTGCGACAGGCCCATAACCCCGGTTGCCACCGCAAACGCCCCCGCCGCCGGTGGCCATTACTCGCAGGCGATCACGCATGCGGGGCTGGTCTATATCTCAGGGCAACTGCCCGTCGCGCCGGATGGAATCCATCACCCGGAGGCCGATTTCGACACACAGGCCCGGCAGGCGATCCGCAACCTGATTGCCGTGGCCGAGGCTTCAGGTGCGACGCTTGAATCCTTGCTCAGGGTAACGGCCTACATCGTCGATGTCGCCAACTGGCCCCGTTTCAATGCCGTCTATGCGCAGATGCTGGGGGCGGTGCGCCCGGCGCGTACGGTGGTTCCCGTGCCAGAGTTGCACCACGGCTATCTTGTGGAGATCGACGCCATTGCCGCCTGCAAGGACTGACGTGATGCCCGAAAACTCCTTCCTTCCGTCCATTACCCTGCGCTCGATGACCGGGGCGGCACGTGATCTGGACAGCGCTCTGCAACTGTCGCGGGCAGCAGGTTGGGCTTACCGGCTGGAGGATTGGCGCGTCGCCCGGGCAGTGGGACAAGGAATTCTGGCCGAAGCAGACGGTCAGGTGATCGCATCAGCCATCTGCTGGCCTTATGGTGAGTCTCTCGCCACCTGCGGCAGCATCATCGTCGCACCGGCGATGCAAGGCAGGGGGCTGGGACGGGCACTGATGGCCCGGCTATTGGAACTGACCGGCGACCGCGCTGTGCTGTTGAACGCCACCGCCGAAGGGATGGGGCTGTATCAAAGCTTCGGCTTCGAAGCGGTCGGAACCGTCCATCAGCACACGGCGCAGACTTCTGCGCGCCACACAGAAGGCGCAGCCGACCCGCAGGTCCGCAGCGCCCGCGCCGACGACCTTCAGGTGGTGCTACAGATGGACCGGCGCGCCTTTGGAGCCGACCGTAATCAAATGATCGAGGAGATTGTCCTGATCGGGGCTGTCGCCGTCATCGAGCGCGCGGGCCGCCCGCAGGCCTATGCCATCTGCCGCCCCTTCGGTCTTGGCCAGGTGATAGGGCCGGTCGTCGCGGCCGGGATCGAAGATGCCAAGGCGCTGATCCGCCATTTCCTGCGGGTCAATGCCGGACAAATCCTGCGTATCGACATCCCCGGCGACAGCGGGCTTGGCCCGTGGCTGACGGGGCAGGGCCTGCCCGAGGTTGGCGGGGTCACCACCATGATCCGGGGGCAGCGCCCCGCGACTTCCGGACCAGATCGGATCTTCGCTCTGGCCAGTCAATCCTTCGGTTGAGGCAACAGATATGAAACTCGTTCCCTACTGGCGCGACACCGCCCCCGAGTTCCTCGGTACCGAAAAGGGGCCGGTCGAAGGTGATCATGACGTGGCGGTGGTCGGCGGCGGCTTTACCGGTCTCTCCGCCGCGATCACCCTGGCGCGAAAGGGCGCGAGCGTCGTCCTGCTGGAGGCTGACCGGCTTGGCGGCTGCGCCTCGGGCCGCAACGGCGGCATGTGCAACAATGGCTTTGCCCAGGACTATGCCGGCATGGTCGGCAAGCTGGGCGCGGAAACCAGTCTGCGGCTGTACCAAAGCTTCAACACCGCCGTTGATACTGTCGAGCAACTGATCCGCGAGGAAAGCATCGACTGCAATTTCCAGCGCGTCGGCAAGCTGAAGATGGCGGCAAAGCCCGCGCATTACGACAAGCTGGCCCGATCCCATGCGCTAATGGTGCAGGGTGCCGATCCGGAGGCGCGGCTGGTTTCCCGCGCCGACATGGGCGTGGAGGTCGGCACCGAGCGCTACTTCGGCGGGCTGATCTTCCCGCGCTCGGCCCAGATGCATATGGGCAAATATGTTCATGGACTGGCGACCGCCGCCGCCCGTCACGGCGCGCGGTTATATGACAACAGCCCGGTCACCGGGATCAAGCGGCTGAATGGTCAGGCCCACCGGCTGACCACACCGCGCGGTTCGGTCAACGCCCGGCAGGTGCTGCTGGCCACCGGCACTTCCGCCGTCGGTCCGCTGTCGTGGTTCCGCAGGCGCATCGTCCCGGTCGGGGCCTTTCTGATCGTCACCGAACCCTTGTCCAAGGATCAACTGGACGCAATTGTGCCGGGCCGCCGCAACGCCACCGACACCCGTAACTTCGTCAGCTATTTCCGGGTCACGCCGGACAACCGTCTGTTGTTCGGCGGTCGCGCCCGCTTTGCCGGGTCCAACGCCAGTTCGGATGTCAAAAGCGGCACCATCCTGCGGCGCTCGATGATCGAAATCTTCCCGAGCCTGAGCAACACCCGCATCGACTATTGCTGGGGCGGCATGGTCGACATGACCGCCGACCGCCTGCCCCGTGCGGGTGAGCGTGAGGGGCTGTTCTACTCGATGGGCTATTCCGGCCACGGCACCCATATGGCGACTTACATGGGCCAGATCATGTCGGAAGTGATGGATGGCAACACCCGCGCCAATCCCTGGGGCGATTTCGACTGGCCGGCGATCCCGGGGCATTTCGGCCCGACATGGTTCCTGCCCTTCGTCGGCGCTTACTACAAACTGCAGGATTACCTGCATTGACGACGAACGAGGATAGACCGATGGCCATGACCAGAACGCGGCAATTCTACATCGACGGCGACTGGGTCAATCCTTCGTCCGATGGCGTTATCGCCTTCACCGACCCTACGACTGAAACTCAGATCGGCACTATCGCCGCCGGCACTGCCGCCGACGTTGACCGCGCCATCGATGCCGCTCGCCGGGCTTTCGTCAGCTTTTCGCTCACCGAGCCATCAGATCGCCGCGCCCTGCTGACGCGGATAGTGGCGCTGATGGAGGCCCGGGCGGAGGACCTGGCGCAATCGATGACGCTGGAAATGGGGACGGCCATCAGCTTTTCCCGTGCAGCACAGGTGCCGTTCGGCATCGCCCATGTCCGCGCGGCCATCGAGGTGCTGGCTGACTACGATTTCGTCAGCTTGCGGGGGCCAACGGCCATAGTCCGCGAACCGATCGGGGTTTGCGGCCTGATCACCCCGTGGAACTGGCCGCTTTACCAGATCACCGCCAAGGTCGCGCCCGCCATCGCTGCGGGCTGCACCGTGGTTCTGAAACCTAGCGAGATGTCGCCCCTCAGCGCGCTGATCTTCGCGCAGATCATGCATGATGCGGGCACCCCGCCCGGGGTCTTCAATATGGTCAACGGTACCGGGCCCGAGGTCGGGGCCGCCATTGCGTCGCACCCGGGCGTCGACATGGTGTCGATCACCGGATCGGTCCGCGCCGGGGTGCTGGTGGCGCAGGCCGCTGCCGTCACGGTCAAGCGGGTGGTGCAGGAACTGGGCGGCAAATCGCCCAACATCCTGCTGCCCGACGCCGATTTCGCCCGGGTGGTGCCGCTGGGCATCGCCTCGGCCTTGCGCAATGTGGGCCAATCCTGCAGCGCGCCGACCCGGATGATCGTCCCCGCAGAACGGATGGCCGAGGTCGAGGCACTGGCCCGCGCCCATGCCGCCACCATCGTTGTCGGCGATCCCTCTGACCCCGCGACAACCATGGGCCCCATTGCCAACCGTGCCCAGTTCGACCGCGTTCAGCAGATGATCCGCATCGGCATCGACGAAGGGGCGCGGCTGATCTGTGGCGGGGTGGGGCTGCCAGAGGGCGTCACGCGCGGGCTTTACGCGCGGCCGACGATCTTTTCGGGTGTCCGTACCGGCATGCGCATCGCCCAGGAAGAAATCTTCGGCCCGGTGCTGTGCATCTTGCCCTATGCGACCGAAGAAGAGGCGATCGCCATTGCCAACGACACGGTCTTCGGCCTGGGGGGCCATGTGCAATCTGCCGATCTGGACCGCGCGCGGCGCGTGGCGCTTCGGGTCCGGTCCGGTCAGGTTCATATCAATCACCCCGCCTGGGACGCCCATGCCGCCTTTGGTGGCTACAAGCAGTCAGGCAACGGGCGCGAGTATGGCGTCTTCGGGATGGAGGAGTGCCTCGAGACCAAGTCAATTCTGGGATACAACCCGGCCTGACAGACGGCATCACCCTTCTTCAGTAGCCGCGCCTGCGGTCCACCAGACCCGGGATCGGGGTCCCGGCCAGATCGGCGCGGATTGCGCCGATCACATGGCGCGCGCCATCGACCGGACGGGTCTGGCAGGCGACATGCGGCGTCAGGATCACTTGCGGGTGTGACCAGAGCGGATGCCCATGAGGCAAAGGCTCGGGTGCGGTCACGTCCAGTACCGCTGCCGACAGCTGCCCCTCGTCCAACGCCTCGATCAGCGCCGCATGGTCCAACTGCCGCCCGCGCCCGGCATGCACCAGCAGCGCCCCCCTGGGCAGTTTCGCAAACAAACCAGCATCAAGAATGGCCTCCGTTTCGGCGGTCAGTGGCAGCAGGCAGATCAGCAGGTCAGTGCGGGCCAGAAAGGCGTCCAGATCGGTAAAGCACTCCACCCCGTCAATCTGCCGCAGGCTGCGCGCCCAGCCGGCAAGCGGAAAGCCGAAAGGACGCAGCGCCGCCAATGCGGCCTGCCCCAACACACCAAGACCCATCACCCCGACCCGCCGGTCTTCGGCGGGCATGTTGCGCCCTGCTTTCCACAACCCGGAACGCTGCTGGCCCAGATAGGCGGGCAAGTCGCGGTGCAGGGCCAGTGCGGCCAGGGTGACATACTCCTGCATCTGCTGCGGGATCCCTGGCTCCAGCATCCGCACCACGCCAACGCCGGGTGGCAGGGCTGCCAGATCGAACTGATCCACCCCGGCGCCGACCGAAAAGATCAGCCGCAGGTTCGGGTAGCGCTTCAGGTCGGTCGGAACCGTCCATGTCACCAGCCAGCACACCGCCAGCGGGTCGGGCGCTTCGCCGATGTGAAAGGCGATGTCGGGCAGGGCCTTGGCAAAGGCCGCGTGGAACACGGCGCCGCGCGCCGGATCGGACAGATACAGGACCGCCATCAGCGCAGCGCCGCCCGCACGTCCGGGTCCTCCAGCGTCTGGTCCAGCGTCAGCCGGGTGCGCGCGACAATCGCGTCGATCTCATCCGCAGTGCAGCACAGTGGCGGCGCATAGCCAAGCGTGCCACTGGCAAAGGCACGGATCACCAGCCCGTTCTGCCAGGCCCGGTCGAAGATACGGGTCGCAGGCAGGGCGGCAGCGGGCAGCGGCGTCTTTTTCTCCTTGTCGGTGACCAGCTCCACCGCCGCGAGCATGCCGCGCCCCCGCACGTCGCCCACCAGCGGATGATCGGCCAGCGAGGAGAGCCCGGTCTGCAGCCGCGCACCCATGACGCGGCCATGGTCCAGAAGTCCGTCTTCATAGAGGTCCAGCACCGCCAGCCCCACCGCCGCCGCGACGGGATGCGCCGAATAAGTGAAGCCATGCCCCACCGCCGCCGCGCCGGCATGATCGGCGATGGTCTGGTAGATGCGGTCCGACAGGAAGACCGCCCCCATCGGGACATAGCCCGAGGTCAGGCCCTTGGCGGTCGTCATCATGTCAGGCACCACACCCTCTTCGCTACAGGCGAACAGCGGGCCGGTGCGTCCGAAGGCGGTGATCACCTCATCGGCGACGAACAGGATGTCGAGCTCGGTGCAGACTGCCCGCATTGCGGCAAGCCAGCCCTTCGGCGGCACCAGCACCCCGCCAGAACCCTGGATCGGTTCGGCATAGAAAGCGGCGACCCGATCCGGCCCGCCGATTTCGTCCACCTTGGCGCGCAACTGCGCAACCGATGCCGCGATGATCGCCGCCGGATCATTGCCCAACGGGTTGCGATAGACGTAGTGCGAGGGAATCTTGTGCTGCCAGTCCATCGGCAGGCCAAAGCCCGCGTGGAACAAAGGCAATGCCGTCAGCCCGGCCCCGACCGTGGTGGAGCCGTGGTAGCCCTGCTCGATGCTGATGAACTGATCCTTCTGCGGCAACCCGCGCGCATTCCAGTAATAACGGGCGAACCGCACGGTCGTATCCACCGCATCCGAGCCGCCGAGGGTGAAATAGACATGGTCCAGATCGACCGGTGCATGGTCTGCCAGCCGCGCCGCCAGCCGGATCGGGGGTTCTGACCCCAGCCCGAAGTAGCCAGCCGCGTAGGGCAGCTCGCGCAGCTGCCTTGTCGCGGCCTCGACCACCGATTCATGGCCATACCCTGCATTCACGCACCAGAGCCCGGCAAAGCCGTCGATCAGCGTCCTGCCCGTGGCATCGGTAACTGTGGCGCCTTTGGCTGAGGTCACGATGCGCACCCCGGCCCGTTCATGCCCGCGCCACGAGGCGACGGGGTGGACCAGATGCGCGCGGTCAAGCTCGACGAGGGAATTGCTGGACATGGGGAACTCCTTGGAAACGTTTCAGCCAAGCGCCTGTGCCGCAAGGGCAAAGCACCGGACGGGGGCGGCAGGCGGGATCGATCCGCCGCGTTGCATGGCGACACCGCCGCCCACCGGGGCCAGGCCTTGTGCCGTCAACCAGGGCGCAATCCCCGCCGCCTCGGTGGTGTCGACGCGCAGAAAGCTGCTTTGTGACTGGCTGATCAGGAAACCGATCAGGCGCTGTGCCGTCTCGGCCGATTCAGCGATCACCGGCCCCACCAGATCACCCCGACCAAAACGCCGCAGGCAAGCGTAGCCGACAAGGTTTCCGCCCTTGCGGACAACCGCCAGCTTGCCCTCGATCATCAGCCGGACGATAAGAGCCCCGCGCTCGGCCCCCGTCGCCTGCCGGTCCAACGCTGCGATCCCCTCCAGGTCCACCGCGTCGGCCCAGTCGACGCCGCCCGGCAAGGTCTGCGCCACCGGCACGCCCTGATGCTGCAGCACGCGACCGGTCGCAACGAAACCAAGTTTTTCATACAGCGGCAAGCCATCTTCGGTTGCGGTCAGCCGCCATTCCGGCACAGTGACTCCGGCCATCGCCTGGGTCATCACTTGCCGCCCCAACCCGCGCCCGCGCAACCCCACGTCAACGATGATCATGTTGGCCATGGCGACATCGCCAAACGTAGTGGCCAGCGCCGTGCCCACTACCTTGCCCGCTGCCAGCGCCACCACGCCACGGCTGAGCCGCGACAGCAGTTGCCAATCCTCGCGCCGATGCGGCCAGCCCGCATCTTGCGACAGACGCAGCGCCCCGTGGAGATGCGCGGCGGTGAAGGCGTCGAAGGTGATTGTGTCGGTCATCAATTGCCTGCGGGATGGTACTGTTGGTCGGAATTCTTGTGGTGAAGGCCGGGCGCCCAGAGTTCAGGGCCACGCCCAACCGAAACGACGGTCGGGCGCGGCCTTTCTGCTTTTCAGAGCCCGGCCATATGTAGGGCTTTAGTCTCCAGATATTCGTCGATGCCAGCCCGCGCGCCTTCGCGGCCCAGACCAGACTGCTTCACCCCGCCAAAGGGCGAAACGGCCATCGAGATCAGGCCGGTGTTCAACCCGATCATGCCGAATTCCAGCGCCTTGCCGACCCTCCACGCGCGGGCATGGCTTTCGGTGTAGAAATAGGCGGCCAGACCGAATGGCGTGCCATTGGCGATGCGGATCGCCTCGTCCTCGGTGTCAAAGCGGAACAGCGGCGCCACCGGACCGAAGGTTTCCTCCTGCGCAAGTTCCATCGCCTCGGTCGCCCCGGTCAACACCATCGGCGTCGCATATCGCCCGTCCGCAGGCAAAGCCGCCTGCGCCGCGATTACTGCGCCCTTGGCCGTCGCATCCGCCACGTGCCGGGCGATCTTGTCCAGCGCCGGGGCGTTAATCATCGGCCCGATATCGGTGCCCGGCTCCAGTCCCGGACCGACCTTCATCGCCCGCACCCGCGCGCCCAGCTTCTCGGCAAAGGCGTCATAGACCCCGGCCTGCACCAGAATGCGGTTGGAACAGACACAAGTTTGCCCGCCATTGCGGAATTTCGAGGCAATCGCGCCCTCGACTGCCGCATCCAGATCGGCGTCGTCAAAAACCAGAAACGGCGCGTTGCCCCCCAGTTCAAGACTGAGCCGCTTCACCGTCGGCGCGCATTGCGCCATCAGAAGTGAACCGACCCTCGTCGATCCAGTGAACGAGAGCTTGCGCACCACCGGGCTGGCGGTCAGTTCGGCCCCGATCTCGGCCGGCATGCCGGTGACGATGTTAATCACCCCGGCGGGGAGACCGGCGCGTTCGGCCAGAACGCCAAGCGCCAGTGCCGAGAAGGGCGTGAATTCCGACGGCTTGATCACCACGGTACAACCTGCCGCCAGCGCCGGGGCCACCTTGCGCGTAATCATGGCATTGGGGAAGTTCCACGGTGTCACGATGGCGGACACGCCGACCGGTTCTTTCAGCACCACGATCTGGCGATCGCCTGCCGGTGAAGGGATCACCGACCCTTCGATGCGCCGGGCCTCCTCGGCGAACCATTTGACGAAGCTTGCGCCATAGGTGATCTCGCCCCGCGCTTCGGACAAGGGCTTGCCCTGTTCCTGCGTCAGGATCAGCGCGAGATCTTCGGCATGGGCCTCCATCAGCGCGAACCAGCGCTCCAGCGCTGCGGCGCGGGCGGCGTGGGGCACTTTGCGCCAAGACTGGAAGGCCGCCTCGGCGGCAGCAATGGCCTGCGCTGTTTCAGCGCCCGACATGTCGGGCACCGTGCCCAGAACCTGACCCGTAGCCGGATCGGTGACCTCGACGGTGCGGCCGCTGGCAGCGGGCAACCAGTCGCCGCCGATCAGTGCCTGTTGCCGGAAAAGGCCAGCATCCTCCAGCCCGGTCGGGCCCGTGTAAACCTTGGCATCCATCATTGTGTCCTCACTCAAGCGCGGCCAGAACGGCCTTGGTTATGATGTCAGTGCGGTCCTGACCCGGCACGGTGCCGATGCCCCGCGCGGAGGTGGCCTCGACCGCCGACATGATCCGGGCAGCGGCGGCAGCCTCGCCCAGATGGTCCAGCATCAATGATGCCGACCAGATTGCAGCAATCGGGTTGGCGATGCCGAGATGGGCGATGTCAGGGGCCGAGCCATGCACAGGTTCGAACATTGAAGGGGCAGTGCGGCCGGGGTTGATATTGGCCGATGCGGCAAAGCCGAGACCGCCCTGGATGGCTGCGCCAATATCGGTCAGGATGTCGCCGAACAGGTTCGAGGCCACCACCACATCCAGCGTTTCCGGAGCCATCACCATCCGCGCGCAGATCGCATCCACATGGTAGTGGCTGGCTTCGACATCGGGGTAGTCCGCGGCGACCAGATCGGTGATCTCGTCCCAGAACACCATGGAGTGTTTCTGCGCGTTGGATTTGGTGACCGAGGCCAGCTTGCCTCGCCGCCGCCGCGCCTGTTCAAACCCGAAGCGCAGGATGCGTTCCACCCCGACCCGGGTGAAGATCGCGGTTTCCACCGCCACTTCGTCCGGCTTGCCGACATGCACCCGGCCACCGGCCCCGGAGTATTCGCCCTCGGTATTCTCGCGGATGCATAGGATGTCAAAGCCGTCGCGGCGCAACGGCCCCTGCACACCCGGCAGCAGGCGGTGCGGGCGGATATTGGCATACTGCACAAAGGCCTTGCGGATCGGCAGCAGCAACCCGTGCAGCGACACCGAATCCGGCACCCGCGCCGGCCAGCCGACCGCGCCAAGAAGGATGGCGTCAAAGCCGCGCAGCGTTGCGATACCGTCTTCGGGCATCATGCGACCGGTCTGCAGATAGTGATCGCAGGACCAGGGAAAGCTGGTGCACTCCAGCCCCGGCAGGACCTTCTGCGCCACCTCCATGGCCGCTTTGGTCACCGGGACGCCGATGCCGTCTCCCGGGATCAGGGCGATGCGATAGGTCATGTCAGGCTCTCTCTGGCAGTCTGTGCTGGGCAGAGCCTAGCCGCCATCCGCCCGCAGATTGCACCGGGGCGTGGGCTAGCGCAGACGATTGTTCCAATTGCTCCTGCTCTGCCGCAATTCTCTGTGGTGGCCTGATTTCAGTTAAAGACGGCTTGGTGCCATGAATCGGCACAGCTTCCGCAAGGAATTGTGCGCCGGCCGGGTGGTTCGGCAGCATCTGCGCTCGGATCACGCGATGATGGGCGAAAGCCGCCGGAGCACGCGATGACCCCTCAAGCCCTACTTGCCGATCTCGTCGCCCTTAATGACCTGCCCGGTGCCCCGAATGCCCGCATGGCCAGCTATGTGCAGGCGCATCTGGCGCGGCTGGGGGTAGACTGCGCCGCTTTACCGGGACCAGAGGGTGACCGGGTCAATCTTTTCGCCACCATCGGCCCGCGCGACGTGCCGGGCTACATCCTGTCGGGCCATATGGATGTGGTACCGGTCGAAGGGCAGGTCTGGGACTCGGACCCGTTCCGGTTGCGGGTTGAGGATGGACGGCTTTACGGTCGCGGCACCACCGACATGAAGGGCTATCTTGCCTGCATGCTGGCCATGGTGCCCGAGTTTCAGGCCATGGCGTTGCGGCGGCCCATTCATCTGGCGTTCTCATATGACGAGGAAATCGGCTGTCGCGGTGTGGGCCACATGATCGCACGCCTGCCCGAACTTTGCGCGCCACCGCTTGGCTGCATCGTCGGCGAGCCGAGCAACTTGCAGCCGGTGCTGTCGCACAAGGGCAAGCAGGCGGTGGAGCTGCGCATCGAGGGCCGCGCCGCGCACAGCTCGCAACCCGATCTGGGGATGAATGCGATCTATCCGGCGGCGGAAATCCTGCTGTTCATCCGCGATCTGGCCGCCCGCCTGGCCGCCGATGGTCCCTTCGATCCGCGTTTCCAGCCTGCGCATTCGACAGTGGTTGCGGGCGTGGTGCAGGGGGGGGCGGCGGTCAACATCATTCCCGACCAGTGCACGATCCAGATGGAGGTACGCTCGGTGCCGGGGCAGGTGCCGCAGGACATCACAGCACAGGTGATTACCCGGCTGGCGGCGCTGCCGCAGGTTCGCGTTTCGCACGGGGAGCTCAGTTCTTATCCCGCGCTGCCGCCGCCCAAGGACCGCGCCCTCGCCGATCTGCTGGAAAGTCTGACTGGCAAATCCGCGCTGCAATCGGTCAGCTATGGCACCGAGGCAGGGTTGTTCCATGCTGCTGGGGTGCCGTCGATCATCTGCGGGCCGGGCTCGATCACCCGGGCGCATCGGCCCGATGAGTACATCACCGAAGCCGAGCTGCAGGGCTGCTGCGCCGTGCTGCGGCGTCTTGGGAACCACGCGGCAGGCTAGGCGCGCCGCGTGGCACCCGGTTTGGATCAGGCAACCGTCACATAGATCTTGCGGACCGTTTCGATGGTGCGCCAGGTACCCACGTAGCCTGGCTTCATCACGAAACTGTCACCGGCGCGATAGGTCACCGGAGCATTGCCGTTTTCGGTCAGCTCGATCACCCCTTCAAGGATGTGGCAGAACTCAAAAGTCTCTCCCTTGATCGAATGGGTCAAGCCGGGGGTCGCGCGCCAGACGCCGGATTTTACCGTGCCAGCTTTGGCCTCGTCCATCGCCCAGGTGCTGAACTCGGGGGCGCCTTCGATCAGGCGTTCGGGCAGCGGCAGGGCGTGGGTCGGGGCGAAGGTCGGGTTGTGGTCGATGGTTTTGAGCAGCGTCATGTCGGTCATCCCTCTGTGCCGGTTGTCATCGACAAAGTAGCCGCAGCAAACGAGACACCGCCGCCGAACTCGACCTCGCCAAAGCAGATCATGCCGAAGTCCGAGGCGTGCGAAGACTAAAGTTCGGCAGGGGGATGACGCGCATCCGGGGTTGTCAAAGTGATGATTGGACCAAGTTCACACGGCCAGACCGGGCGGCGGACAAATCGCCCCTGGATTTGCGGCCTCAGTCGTCGGTTGCGAACGAGGCCAACGGCAGATGGGATTTCACGATCGGTGACTTCAGGATGACGAAGCTGAAGTACTTGTCGATGCCGATCTCCATTTCGATCAGCCGCTCAATGATCGCCTGGTACTCCGAAATGCCACCAGTCATGAATTTCACCAGATAGTCGTAACCACCCGACACCAGATGGCATTCGATCACCGCATCCAGCTTTTCGACGGCAGTGATGAAACGGGCGAAATCGCTCTGCCGGTGGTTTCGCAGCGTGACCTCGGTGAAGACCGTCAGGCTCTGCCCCAGCTTGCCTATGTCGATCTGCGCCGAATAGCCGGTGATGTAGCCTTCGGACTGCAGCTTCTTGACCCGCATCAGGCAGGGGCTGGGCGACAGATGCACCAGATCGGCCAGTTCCACATTGGTGATGCGGCCGTTCTTCTGCAACTCTGACAGTATTCTGACGTCAATCTTGTCCAGCTTCATTAGGGCCGTCCGTTTGATCCCGACACCATGCATAACGCAGCACGAGAGGTCCGTCACCCACAGCAATGGGGAGCGTGCTAGGTTGCCTGTACCGGGATGCAGTTGGTTCCCGCCCGCTACGGTAACAGACATTGCACGCAAGCCTGGAGGAGAATTTGCCTTGCAGCCGCACTTTATGCGGTGTGTGTGCAACTTTCTGCGCAGTTCTGCGGCAAGTCGGTTGGCGGAGGCGGAAACCGCAGCAGTTCGGGGAATGTCGGCAGCGCTTGTCGCAGCGCACACACGAACGGACGCCAGACACAGATTGCCGAGCACACGGCACCGCAAGCGGTAGAATAGACTGCCTGATCCACGTCCGAGATCAGTTGATCGTGCCGTTGCGCCTGCAACATTTGGGGTTTCTGCGCCGCCGCAATCGGCACACTTGGGCAGCGTGGGGTTACCGACCACCACCCAGGAGAGAAAGTTCATATCTGCAAGAATCCATGCTGCGGCCGCCGTTAACGTGGCGACGATCGGTGCCAAGGTGGCGCTGTCGATCCCGACCTTCTGGTTCGGCCTGGTCGGCATCTATATCTTCTCTCTGGAACTTGGATGGCTGCCTGCGGGCAACATGTACGCCATCGGTGACGGCTCGGCGCTGAACTACCTACATCACCTGATCATGCCATCGGTGGTGCTGGCACTGGTCCATATCGCGATCTGGAGCCGCTACATGCGCACGACGCTGGACGTGATCAGCCAGGAATTCGTCAAGACCGCCCGCGCCAAGGGGGTTCCCGAGTTGCGTGTCCTGAAGAAGCATTTGGTCGGCAATGCCCTGTTGCCGATGATCACCCTGGCCGCGGTTCAGTTGCCCTCGATCCTGACGGATGCCTTGGTGACAGAAACAGTCTTCACCTGGCCGGGCATGGGGCGGCTTTTCCTCTACAGCCTCGGCTACAGCGACTTCCCGGTGGTCATGGGACTGCTGATATTCTCGGCCATCCTGACCATCGCCGGCAATCTGATCGCCGGTATCGTCGTCGCGCTGGTCGATCCGCGCATCCGCCTCGACTGACCGCCACAGCCGCAACAGGAATTCATCGCCATGACCACACTCAGCGTAAATCAGGCGCCGCTCTCTTGATGGCAGAGCCGCGTGATGCGCCGCTTCATGAGCCATCGGCTGGTGTTGCTCGGGCTCGTGATGATCAGCGCACTGACGCTGATCTGCATCATCGGACCCTAGCTGCTTCCCTGTGATTCGCTCTACATCGACCTGCGCGCCCGATTTGCGCCGCCGATGACCGGACAGCGCTACCTTGCCACCGATCCACTGGGTCGCGACATCGCGGCGCGGCTGTTCATGGCCGGTCGGATCTCGTTGTTGGTCGACTTTGTTGCCATGGTGCTGGCCACGCTGGTCGACACCCTGATCGGCGTGATCGCAGGCTACCGTGGTGGCTGGATCAGCGCCTTCCTGATGCGAACGGTGGACGGCTTTCTGTCCTTTCCGTCGATCTGCCTGCCGCTGTCGCTGTCGGCGGTGCTGAAACCCAGCGCGATGACGATAACCGTGAACATCGCCGTCGCCGGCTGGATGGAAGTGGCGCGGATCGGACGGGGCCTGAATCGGGACAAAGCTGCGGAGCTGAAAAGGCCCTGCCAGTTGCGTGGCGGGACCCTCTTCCGTTTGGTACTGCGCCGCAGCGCGAGTGCCTTAGCGTCTTGACGTGCCTACATTGACTAGCGCCCGGTCAACAGCGGCGAGGAAGAGGTCGACGTGTTCGGCCTGGCAGATCAGCGGCGGGCGCACTTTCAGCGCATCCTCGTTTGCGCCGGTAGTGCTCACCAGCACGCCATCGTCACGCAAAGCATTCACCACATCCACTGCCATGGCGCGGCGCGCCGCCGCCGCCATTCCCTCGATCCCGATGTCCACGCCAAAGAACAGACCGGCGTTGCGGATGGCCCGAATGCCCGGTTGCTGCTGCGCCAGTCGTTCCAGCCCGGACCGCAGGCGCTGGCCCATGGCATGCGCGTGCTGCGGGACATTGTCACGCTGCAAGACCGTCAGCACAGCATCAGCCGCTGCGATCCCGACTGTGTTGCCGGCAAAGGTGTTCGAATAGCGCGCGGTATTGCCAAAGCGGTCCATCGGTGCGTGCCGACCCACGACAGCCCCAATCGGGAAACCGTTGCCCATCGGTTTGCCCAGGGTCACCAGATCCGGCACCACGCCATGCCGCTCAAACCCCCACATATGGGCACCTGTGCGCCCGAAACCCGGCTGCACCTCGTCCGAAATCACCAGCCCCCCCGCCGCGCGCATCGCCGCGACTCCGCCTGCGATGAAGCCGGGCGGGTCAACCCAGACACCGTCGCTGGAAAAGATGCTGTCGAACAGAAGAGCCGCAACTCCAATGCCCCGACGGTTCAGATCATTGACGGCGGCGCGCACCTGTGCCTCGAAAAACTCCGCGGCCTGTGCGTCTGGGATGCCACCGGGGCCGGGCAGGGTGACCATTCGCACATTGGGGCTGAGCATGACCGCGTCGCCAAGGTTCGGCGACACGGCAGCCACCGCGGCACTGGTTCCGTGATAGGCGTAGTTCGATACGATCACGCCCTCGTTGCCGCTGACAAGGCGGGCAATGCGCAGGGCAAGGTCGTTGGATTCACTACCTGTGCAGGTGAAAACCACCCTGTCCAGTTCCTTTGGAAGGGTTGCCACCAGCCGTTCGGCATAGTCGACAAGCCTCGGCTCCAAATAGCGGGTGTTGGCGCTGATCCGTCCTGCCTGTTCCGCCATCGCGGCGTTCACTTCCGGGTGGCAATGACCCAGCGACGGCACATTGTTGTAGAAGTCCAGATAGGCGCGCCCGTCCGGGTCATACAGCCACATGCCCTCGCCCCGGATGAAATGCACCGGGCGGCGGTATTGCAGCCGATAAGAGGCGCCAAGAACTCCGTCGCGGCGGCTGATCAGCGCCGCTTCACGCTGGGGAAGCTCGACTTCGCCGGGCCGGTAGCGATTGGGCATAAGGTCAATGGACATGTGCTTGCGCCTGTTTGTGTGGTGGCTTGATATCTGTGTTAGGGCGGGTGGGAAACTGCCGCCAGAACGGCGGCCTCTTCCGAGGCTGTGGTTAGGGCGGATAGGATCGATAGGCCGCGTTCGGCCCGACCGACGTTCTTCTTGATATACGCCGCCTCGGGCGGGAACAGGTGGGCGCGCCAGCAGTTGATCAGGATCAACGCGCTTTGCCGCGACCGGATCAGGCCGACCAGCAGACGTGTCTCCAGTGCCGAAAACTGAAGGACTGAGGCATAACCGGCAATCAGATGTTCGGCCCCGCCGAGGGGAAGGCCGGGGTCGGTGACAACATGACTTGCCGCGATGGCCAGATCCTGAATGCGCGGGCTGTGGCAGCCATCGCCGAAGTCGATGAACCCCAGACCGCGATCTGTAACCATCATGTTGAACGGGCTGGGATCATTGTGGGTAACCTGCCAAGTCAAACTGCGGATCTGCGGTTCGATGGTTTCCACATAGTCCCGCATCGCCTGTGCAACTTGCGTGGCAATCGGCCCCGGCGGCAGGTGCCCCGCGAATTCCATCAACCGCGACCAGCAGCCGATGTGCCACAAGATCGGGCGGTCCGTCGCGGGAAGGGGCAGTAGGGCCAGCGCCATATTCAGCCGGGCCAGCGCTCTGCCGGTCTGAAACAACAGATCAGGCGTCGGCTGCATCTGGTGCAGAGGGGTGCCGTCCAGCCGGGTTTGCAGATAGCCGCAAACGCCGTGATCCTCGAACACCAAACCGCCACTTAGGGTTGGCAACACCGAGGGCGCAACAAAGCCCGCTGCCCCCTGAACCCCGGCGATCGCCTGCGCCTGAAAGGCGAAGCTGTCCCGCGCCTCGGGTCTGGTCGAAGTCTTCAGGATCAACCGGCGACCGTCGGCCAGATCGACCGCCACCGTGCGCTCGACCTCGGAGGACAGGGTTTCCAGCGTGCCGGTCAGACCATAATGGCGCAGCAGCAGCGCTGCCGAGCGGTCCGCTTCCGACGCATCCGCCCGCATGGCCAGGACTGCGGAGGCAGCGCGGAAGTAAGCCTCGTTGGCGGGATCTTTGCGCGCATTCAAATCGAATTTTCCTTGCCGCACCTGGACCAGTCGCCTTGCTGGTGCAAAGAATGCAGCGCCCCGGGTCAGGAGCGCCACCATTTCATCCGCTGGATCAGATGCCGAACACGCCAGGCAGCTGCGAGATGTCAGGGATTTCGGTGTATTCGTAGAAGGGGTTCGCGGGCTCGTGGCCACGGTTGACCCAGACCTTGCTCTTGATCCCCAGATCATAGGCCGACATCAGGTCGTGGCGGAAAGACGACGACACATGGGTGATATCCTCGGGGCCGCAACCCAGCGTGTCGAGCATGTATTCGAACGCCTTGAAATGCGGCTTGTAGGCGCCGGCCTCTTCTGCGGTCAGGACAGCATGGAACGGCGCGCCGAGTTTGGCGATGTTCGACGGAATCTGCACCTTCATCGAGTTGGTGATGGTGACCAGCGGAATCTCTTTGGCCAGCTTCGCCAATCCCGCCGGAACATCCGCGTGCGGGCCCCAGGTCGGGATACGGTTGTAGACCATCAGGGCGTCTTCGGACCGGAATGTCAGGCCATTGCGGTGGCAGGCACGTTCCAGCGCGTTGTGGACGACATCCGCATAAGGCTTCCAGTCCTGCATCACCTCGTCAAATCGGTAGCCCTGGAAATTGCGGATGAATTCCACCATGCGCAGCTCGTCCAGAGCATGTCCGTACAGGTCCCGTGCGGCTTCTGCCATCTGGAAGTTGATCAGCGTGCCGTGGGTGTCGAACGTCACGTATTTCGGGCGAAAGCGATCCATGTCTCTGGTTCCTGCCAAGTTGACCTCTTGTCTAAACTTAGGCGCGTACCTCCGGCAGAATCTGCCGCATTGCCGAGGGGTGCAGCACAAACCTCTCCAGTTGGCTGCCAAACTGGCACGGGCTTTTGCAGGCTGTGCTAGAGCCTGTCCTCATCTGATTGAATTGGAATGTGGATTCCCGAGGGAGGCGTTTCGTGATTCACTCTGCGCACCAGATGATGGGGCAGAGCATGGTGGCACCACTTTCGATGGATCTCCGGATGCGGGTCGCGGCCGCGCTCGATGAAGGGGAAACGGTTCGGTCAGCGGCGAGACGGTTCGGGGTTTCGGTGGCCTCGGCGGTGCGGATCGGCCAGCGGCAGCGCGCGGGGCGCGGGCAGGTTCCAGGCAGGATCGGGGGGCACCGCCGCCCTGTTCTGACAGGCGAGGCCGGGGACTGGCTTCTTGCGCGGCTGGCCGAGAAGCCGGACCTGATGATGCGGGCGCTGACGGCGGAACTGGCGTTGCGCGGCGTTCATGTGGCGCATGACACGGTCTGGCGGTTCGTGAAGCGGGCAGGCCAGACCGTCAAAAAAAGACCCTGATGGGTGAGCCATTGAGGCGCCATTGGTTCGAGCCCAATGGCGAACGAGCAGATGCGCCCGAAGGTGGCGCGGTTCCGGGCGCGTTGGCGGGCGCACCAGCACCGGCTCGACCCCAGGCGATTGATCTTCATCGATGAAACCTGGATCAAGACCAACATGACCCGAACCTGCGGCTGGGGTCCGCGCGGCAAAAGGCTCACAGCCCATGTCCCGCACGGGCACTGGAAGACGCTGACCTTCCTCGCCGGGTTGCGCCACGACGGCATCGTCGCGCCCTTCGTCCTGGACGGGCCGATCAACGGCGACGCGTTCACCGCCTGGGTCGGCCAGTGCCTCGCCCCGACGCTCGTCCCCGGCGACATCGTCGTCGCCGACAACCTCGGCAGTCACAAAGGGAGGCCTGCCAGACAGTTGATCCGCCAGGCCGGCGCACACCTGCTCTTCCTGCAGCCCTACAGCCCGGACCTGAACCCCATCGAAATGGACTTCGCCAAGCTCAAGACCTTGTTCCGCAAAGCGGAAGAACGCACCATCGAAGCCTCATGGCGAGGGGTCGGAACCTTGCTCGACGCCTTCACCCCAAACGAATGCCAAAACTACCTTCGCCATGCAGGATATGCTCCAATTTAAGTCTGACATGCTCTAAGTTCTGATTGGGTTGGCAGTGCCCGCGGGAACCACGGGGAAGCCGGAACCGTGTTTGGCCGTCAACCGGATCGCGATGTTGCAGGTTTGTGACCTGTTTCGGGGTCAGGGGGCGCGGCCTGATCCCGCGAAGCACGGGGAACGGCCTGTCAGTCGCCGCCTAAAGCATTGTGGTCCCATGTACCACTTGGTGCCGCGTAGCCAGGCGCTGCGGGAACCGGGCGTGCGGTCATGGAAATGAAAGCCGATCTGGCCTCAGAAGTCGCCCACGTCGATTCTGGACCGGTCGGAAAAACGCGACAGGCGGTAGGGGTTTGGATCGGCACAGGTCGCCCCGCCAGCGACCAGATCGGCCGCCAGATGGCCGAAGCCGGGACCGGTGCCAAAGCCATGACCGGAACAGCCTGCGGCGATAAACATGCCGCCGATGCTGTCCACTGGCGAGATCACCGGCACCGAGTCGGGTGTCGAGTCGATATAGCCGCCCCAGGTGGACACCACGCCGGCATCGGCAACGGTGGGGAACCGAATGTGCAGCCGGGACATGATGGTGGCCAGGGTCCGCTTGCTCGGCGCGGGATCAAGGACGCGGAATTGCTCGAAGGGGGTCGGCCTGTCGAGTTTCCAGCTACGCATCGAATCTGGACCTTCGAAGAACGAACGGCCTATGCCGACCTCAACCGCCGACAGTCGCTTCATGAACATCGGCAGAAACGGCTTGGCGTGGCGGATGGCCTGCGGGGTGATCTCAAGCGTCGCCCGACCGCTGATCGCGATCGTGTAGCCACCGTCGAGACGGCGCGTCATGGCGAAGTCGGACGTAAACACCGCCGCGCCGAAATCTGGTGCGGGCGCAGTCCGCAACGAGGTTTGCCGGACGTTGGCCAGAGGAACCGAAATCGCGTGCATGCGCATGAAGGCCGAAGCCCAGGCCCCGGCGGCGCAAAGCACCGCGCCGGTGCGGATCGGGCCCTTTTCGGTGATGACGCCGCTGACGCGGCCATTGGTAATGTCGAGGCCGCGCGCCGCGCAGTTCTGATGGATGGTCGCGCCATGCTTGCGCGCGCCCTCGGCAATCCGCGGCGCGGCGAGGGCGGGTTCGGCCTTGCCGTCATTGGCTGCGTGGACGCCACCCACCCATTTGCGGCCACCCGCGGCCGGGACGACGGCAGCGGTTTCTTCGGCGGTCATCATCCGCGTGGCGACATCGAACTGACGGGCCACCGGGCGCCATTTGTCCCAGTCGGCAAGCTGCTTGGGATTGGTGGTGGCATAGGTCAGCCCGCAGCGACGAAAGCCCAGATCCTGGCCGATCTCGGCGGTCATCTCGTCCCAAAGACGCATCGCCAGATTGGCAACCGGCATCTCGCGGGCATCGCGGTTCTGCCTGCGGCACCAGCCCCAGTTCCGGCTGGACTGTTCGCAGCCGACATAGCCCTTTTCCAGCAATGCCACCGAAATGCCGCGCCGCGCCAGGAAATAGGCCGCACTAGCACCGATGATTCCACCACCTATGACCACGACATCGGCCGATTGGGGGAGCGTTTCGTCACTGGTTATGTGGTGGATCAGGGGGGACATTGGGCCCTCGGCTATCAACAAGAGAATTTAGTATCGGCAACTTATTCCGCAGAAAGCACCGACTGCTGCGGCATTTCGGCATGTTGCGCTGTGTTTCGCCGCCATACGATGCCGCCGTGCTTCCTCTCCCGAAACCGCTCCGGGAGAGGCCTGGACTGGGGTGCTCGGTCAAGTGACGGTGACGTAGACCTTGCGGACCGTCTCGATCGTCTTCCAGACGCCGACCCAGCCCGGTTTCAGGACGAACGTGTCGCCCGCCACATAGGTCACCGGTTCCCCGTCTTTCGGGGTCAGTTCGATCTTGCCTGCCAACAGGTAGCAGAATTCGTAGATTTCAGCTTTGATGGAATGTGTCACGCCCGGGGTAGCTTCCCAGACGCCAGTGTTGATGCGCCCATCCTTGTCGGAATCCTGTGGCCAGCTCTTGAATTGCGGATCGCCCGAAATCAGCTTCTCTGGCAGCGCTGAGGATTCTTTCGGTGCAAAGGTCGGGTTCTGTTCGATGGTCTTGAGATAGGACATGCTTGGTTCCTTCATGGGTGAGATGCGAGGCAAGACGGGAAGCGGCTCTGGAACTGCTGAACCCTATGCCCGAGAAAGAAAGACTTGCGCGTTGCTGTGGGTCAGGATCGCGCCCCGCAGGCAACGCTTTTCTGATGTTCGTCGATGCAGGCCGTGATCGCCTGCAACTGGCAATCCAATGTCTTGCCCTCGGCTGGGAACTTTCCGTCCAGCGCCGATGTGCCGATGGTGAAGCCCGCCGCGCCACTGCGGCGGATGATCTCTATCTGGTCCGGACGGTCGACCGAACCGGCGACGATCACCGGCTTGGGTACCGCGCGGCACACCGCGTCGATCAGGGCCGGGACATCGCCCGCCGAGCGGTAGGCAAGAAGGTCAAGCCCGGCGACACCGGGATGGCGGGCCAGTGCCACGGCGCTGGCGACGATATCGGCCTGCGAGCCGCCAAGCACGCTCGGATGTCCATAGATATGGCCGGGGAAGGGGTAGTAGCGGATCGAGGTTCCCTGCAGCAGGGGCAGCACATCCTTGGCATGGGTGCCGCCAAGAAGATAGTCCACGCCAAGCCCGACCGCCGCCTTGACCGAGCGGATTTCACTGTCGCGGTCCAGCGAGACCACTTCCAGATAGGTGCAGCCGCCGCCTTCGCGGATATGCCGGGCAAGACCGGCCAACTCTTCGAACGGCAGGCCGATGTCCTTGAAGCCGATATGGCGGATGCCGGCCTTGAGTGCCGTTGCGGCATGCTGGGCGGCATCGGCGACGGTGCGGTCGTTGCGGGTCAGCATGAAGATGAAATCGAACTGTGTCATGGCGTTGCGGCTTTCTGCTGGGGGAGGGCGGCTTTCAGCTGGAGGGCGTAGTCAAAGGCGGTTTCTATGCTGGAGGGATCAGCCTTGCCGGTTCCGGCAATGTCGAAGGCGGTGCCGTGGTCGGGGCTGGTGCGCACGAAAGGCAGGCCAAGCGTGACATTCACGCCGTGGTCGAGGCCCATGTATTTGACCGGGATCAGCCCTTGGTCGTGATATTGCGCGACCACGATGTCGAAGCGGCCCTGACGCGCCTGCATGAACACCGTGTCGCCGGGCCAGGGGCCAGAGGCGTCTATCCCCTCGGCGCGGGCGGCTTCAATCGCCGGGCGAATGATGCGGATTTCTTCATCCCCGAACAGCCCTCCTTCTCCCGCATGCGGATTGAGCCCGGCAACGGCGACGCGGGGCCGGGCGATGCCGAGCGCCTTCGCCCCCGCATCGGCCAGCCGGATCGCGTCCATCTGCGCCGCGAAATCGCCGCGCCGGATCGCCTCGGCCAGAGAGCAATGAATGGTGACGAGAACAGTGCGGATTTCGTTATTCGCCAGCATCATCGCGACCTTGGCCGCGCCACCGTGGTCGGCCAGAATCTCGGTATGGCCGGGATAGTGCAGCCCGGCAGCAGAAAGCGCTTCCTTGTGGATCGGCGCGGTGACGATGCCGCCGATGTGGCCGTCGCGGGCCAGCCGGATCGCGGAAGCGATGGCGTCATAGGCGGCCCGCCCGCTGAGCGCCGAGACCTGGCCAAGCGGCGGCAGGCTGGTCAACTGCGAGGAGGCTAGCACATTCAGGCTGTTATCCGTGAACCGCACCTCGTCGAGCGTGGAAATCCTGCGGATCCGTATCCCCGCATTGAGGGTGGCTGCGGCATGCTCCATCACCAAGGGATCACCGACGACGATCCAGCTCCGCTTGTCCGGGCGACGCAAATGCATCTTGGCGATGATCTCCGGTCCGATGCCCGAGGGATCGCCCATGGTCACGGCGAGGGGAAGTTCAGTCATTGTTCAGGGCCTTTCGTGAGTTCGTGCCGCCCGAGAGCGTGCGCGCGGCATTCAGCAGGGTCGCGGGCGTGCCAATGCCGCCCGCCTTCATCGCAATGATCAGCGGGGTTCCGTCCATCCGTTCAGCGCGGCCAACCGGGAAGCCGGCCTCCAACTCGCCGGTGAGGGTGAAACGGCGAATACCAAGCGGATCGAGAATCGCCGCCATTGTTTCGCCGCCGGTGGCGATCACCACGTCATAGTCACGCCGGGCAAGGGCGGTGGCGGCCTGGGTGACAAGGTGGGCCAGCACGGCACCGGCATTCAGCCGTTGCAGCGGGGCGCGCAGGCACAGCACCGGCGCAGCGCCGGCTGCCTCGTCGAGGTCGGTCACGACCGGCACCCCCTGCGCCCGCAGGGTATCGCATTGGCCATGCGCCACTGGGTTGGCGCTTCCGGCGACGATCAGCACGCGGCCTGCGGTTTCGTCGCCTGTCCTCAGGTCTTGCGGCACGGCGGCGACCAAGGTGGCAAGCGCGATGGCCAGACCGGGGGAGCCGACCCATAGGACGGTTTCGGGATCGGGGATACGCCGCACCTGCCGGTTCAGCGCCGCCTGGCTGTCGGCATCAAGAATCAGGACAGGCGCGGTCACGTTGGAACCGTCCTGGGAAAGGATCACCGGTTGCCCCAGCGTCGGGTCAACCAGATCAGCGATGCGTGAGGTCCGCGCCGGGTGCACCGGATCACGGCCATACGCACTTTCGCTGACCGGAGCGCCATTCACCTTCTGAATGCCGCCGATGGTCAGCCGTCCCGCCTCGGGAAAGGCCGGGGCGATGACCAGACGGGTGCGGCGGCTGGCGCGACAGGCGGCAAAGATTTCGGCGCGAACATGCCCGCGCAGCGTCGAGTCGATGGTCTTGAACAGCAGGCGGGCCTCGGCAAGTGCCGCCACCGCCGCCGTGGTTGCCGTTTCCGCCGTCGCGACGGTCGAGGCGCGGCTATTGGTGTCAATCGCAACCACGGCCCGCCGTTCAAATCCGCCGATATTGCGGGCGATCAGCGGCGCATGGCCCTTTGCCAGAAACGGGGCCGCGCCATCGGTGGCGCTTGTCAGGTCATCGGCGACGATCCCGACGAAAAGGGGGGTGCTGTTGTCCATGCTGGTGATCCTATCAGAACGGTCAAGAACGATTAGCCATATGAACTGACTGGTAATGGTGATACAGGATCACCAATGAAGCGATCCGACATCCCGTATCTCGACGATCTGCGCGCCTTTGAAACCGTGGCCCGCCTCGGCTCGGTGCGGGCTGCGGGCGGGGAACTCGCCCTGACCCATGGCGCGGTCAGCAGGCGGGTCTCCAAGCTTGCCGCCGATCTGAACCTGCGTCTGCTTGAAGCAGAGGGGCGCGGGCTGCGCCTGACGCCGGATGGCGCAACTCTGGCCGAGGCGACCGGCAAAGCATTCGGTCTGATCACCGCCACGCTGGCCGAAATCAGGTCAGCCTCCACCACCGCGCCGCTCATTCTCTCGTGCGAACGCTCGCTGGCAATGCGCTGGTTGATCCCCCGGCTGTCAGGATTTCAGGACCGCTACCCCGATGTCGAGGTGCATCTCTCGACCGGTGGCGGCGCCTTCGACTTTGCGCGGAACCGCGTCGCCCTGGCCATCCGCCGTCTCGATTTCCCGGTGGACCCGAGTTGGACCGTGGTTCGTCTTATGCCGGAGCGCGTCGGTCCGGTGATGTTGGCGGCGCTGCGGGACCGGTTCGAGGGCGGGGAATATGTGGCGCTTGGCTCGCGCACCCGGCCCGGAGCCTGGGAGGCATGGCTGAACGCGCATCCGCAGGCTCCACGGCCCCGCACCCTTCGACTTCTGGATCATCACTTCCTGATGGCCGAGGCGGCGTTGGGTGGCCTTGGCGTCGCGCTGGCGCCGCAAGCGATTGCGGCGGACGACGTGGCGCTCGCCCGACTGGAAAGCCCGTTCGGCTTTGATCCGGACGGAACCGATTATGGACTGATCCATCCCAAGACCATCACCGCTTCCGCTGAGCTTGCGGCATTGCGGGGCTGGATCATCGCGCAGTCCGAAGTTCTTCAGACCGGGTGACGCCGGGGGCCGTTCAGCGCAAAAGCGACTGTTCCGCCGCCAGGTAGCGGTCGTCGTCGATCCGCGGCGCTGCCCTCTACCGCTTGATGCCCCCCGACCGGCCTCCAGTGAGGCGTTAGAGCCTGTCCTCATCTGATTGAATTGGAATGTGGATTCCCGAGGGAGGCGTTTCGTGATTCACTCTGCGCACCAGATGATGGGGCAGAGCATGGTGGCACCACTTTCGATGGATCTCCGGATGCGGGTCGCGGCCGCGCTCGATGAAGGGGAAACGGTTCGGTCAGCGGCGAGACGGTTCGGGGTTTCGGTGGCCTCGGCGGTGCGGATCGGCCAGCGGCAGCGCGCGGGGCGCGGGCAGGTTCCAGGCAGGATCGGGGGGCACCGCCGCCCTGTTCTGACAGGCGAGGCCGGGGACTGGCTTCTTGCGCGGCTGGCCGAGAAGCCGGACCTGATGATGCGGGCGCTGACGGCGGAACTGGCGTTGCGCGGCGTTCATGTGGCGCATGACACGGTCTGGCGGTTCGTGAAGCGGGCAGGCCAGACCGTCAAAAAAAGACCCTGATGGGTGAGCCATTGAGGCGCCATTGGTTCGAGCCCAATGGCGAACGAGCAGATGCGCCCGAAGGTGGCGCGGTTCCGGGCGCGTTGGCGGGCGCACCAGCACCGGCTCGACCCCAGGCGATTGATCTTCATCGATGAAACCTGGATCAAGACCAACATGACCCGAACCTGCGGCTGGGGTCCGCGCGGCAAAAGGCTCACAGCCCATGTCCCGCACGGGCACTGGAAGACGCTGACCTTCCTCGCCGGGTTGCGCCACGACGGCATCGTCGCGCCCTTCGTCCTGGACGGGCCGATCAACGGCGACGCGTTCACCGCCTGGGTCGGCCAGTGCCTCGCCCCGACGCTCGTCCCCGGCGACATCGTCGTCGCCGACAACCTCGGCAGTCACAAAGGGAGGCCTGCCAGACAGTTGATCCGCCAGGCCGGCGCACACCTGCTCTTCCTGCAGCCCTACAGCCCGGACCTGAACCCCATCGAAATGGACTTCGCCAAGCTCAAGACCTTGTTCCGCAAAGCGGAAGAACGCACCATCGAAGCCTCATGGCGAGGGGTCGGAACCTTGCTCGACGCCTTCACCCCAAACGAATGCCAAAACTACCTTCGCCATGCAGGATATGCTCCAATTTAAGTCTGACATGCTCTAACGGGCTTGCCGAAGCTGTTCTGGGGGAGGTCCGTCCGCGCGGCGTCAGCCCGAAGGTGGCCGGGACGATGCCCAGTGCGGGGCATCGAAGTGGCCATCGCGCGGCGGCGGTCTCAGCCTCTATGCGCGGCTCTGGCAAGCAGGGCAGCTCCGTGACGCTTCATCGAAGAGGCACCGGCGGCGATGGATACGCTCTTCGCCAAGTGTAGACCGATTATCAGAACTTCGCTCATACCCGCCTCCCAATTGCAATACAGCACAAATCCGCCATGGCGCGCCACGGCCGTCGGGCGGTAGGGGGCGTCTACAGCATATAGCCATCCAGTTGTCATAGCCGCCGCCCTTCCACCATCCAGAGGGTCGACGGCCAGGCTACCGGCAAGCGCAACCCGCCTGACATCAGCGACCGCCCGGTCAGAATCAGCAGCCAGTGCTGAAGTGCCGTCTTGCCGCGCGATTTTGGCGGGGCGTCCTCGGGGTTCAACAGGCGCACCTCATAGCGCGCCCCAGGCTCCAGCCCAGTCAGTTCCAGCGGGCGCGGCAGGATCTGGCGGCTCGTCTCAGCCACGCCTGCGGCAAGCAGAAAGCGCCCGCCATCCTCGGCCAGATGCAGTTCGGCGAGCACAGCCGGATCGGCACTGTCCAGTCGCAGGATATCGGCGCGCATCAGCCAGTCGCGGTTAGCCTTCCACCAGCGAGTGACCTCAGCCAGCACCTGCGCCTCTTCCGAGGTCAGCGCCCGCAAGTCCATCTCGAAGCCGAAATGGCGCAGCGCCGCCACCCGCGCGCGAAACGACATCGGCTGTATCCGTCCGGTGGTGTGGGACTTTGCGGCGCCGACATGGCTGCCAGTCAGCGCGCCGGGCAGAAGCAACGCGGCGTCGGCCTGAATGCGCAACCTCTCCTGCGGGTCGATGCAGTCGGATAGCCAGACCCGCTCCGTTCGCGCCAGAATGCCGGCATCGATCCGCCCGCCACCCGAGGCGCAGCTTTCGACCTCTACCCCCGGATGCGCGGCCCTGAGCCGGTCCAGAAGGGCATAGATGCCGTCCGTCTGCGCCGCATCGACCACGGGCAGCAGCCTGTTGTGATCCCATTTCAGATAGTCGATGCGATAGGCTGACAAGAGGGCATCAAGCGCGGTGAAGAGATGATCGCGGACCTCGGCCCGGCCCAGATCCAGAACCATCTGATTGCGCCCGGTGGTCTGATCCGCCGGACCGAGAATCCAGTCGGGATGGGCGCGGGCCAGATCGCTGTCGGGGTTCACCATTTCAGGCTCGACCCAGAGGCCGAAGCGCATGCCAAGGCTTTCGACATGGTCGATCAGCGGTTGAAGGCCTTGCGGCCATTTGCGCCGATCCACCTGCCAGTCGCCGAGGCTCGACGTGTCATCATCGCGCCGGCCAAACCAGCCGTCATCCAGCACGAAGCGCTCGGCCCCGAGGGCTGCGGCACGCGTCGCGATGTCGGACAGCGTGGCGAGGTCGTTATTGAAATAGACCGCCTCCCAGCAATTGTAATGCACCGGGCGCGGGCGGGCGGGATCGGGCCAGCGCACCACCCGGTCGCGCAGGTCGCGCTGATAGCGGATGGCGAGGCCGTTCAGCCCCCGGTCCGAGGCCACGGCCAGCAATTCGGCGGTTTCAAACCGTGTGCCGGGATCAAGATGGGCGCCGCTGGAATGGCCGAATTGGACCTGCCTGCGGCCATCAGCCAATTCCTCGGCCAGCATCCGATGCCCGCCGGACCAGGCGTAATGCAGCCCGCGCACGGCCCCCTGGCTGTAGGTGCAGCCCGGGCCGGGAAACAGGGCGAAGGGCGGGTGTTCCTGCCCGGAACGCCCGCTGCGGGCTTCGCGCAGGCGGATACCGGGGGTCCATGGATTGCGGACGGGCTGCATCTCGCCCAGCCATTTGCCCGTGAAATCAATGATCTCTGCATCGCCCTGCGGCAGGGGCAGCACTGGCGCCGCCAGCCAATGGAGGCGTACGGGGCGGTCCGCCTCCAGCAGCGTCTGAAGGGCGATCACCCCGGTCGGATGGGCGCGGAACCTGTGGGTGAGGGTCAGACCGTCGCCACCGGAGATGAGGCGGATCAGGCCCGGCCCCTCTTCGGCGCGCAAAAACTGCAGGCGCGGCGACAGCGGTCGGCCATCGGCCTCGGCCAACACGAGGCCGGGCTGCCCCTGCCAATCAGCGGCGGGCAGCGGGCAGAGCGTCAGAGCGGGCAGCCGGTCCAGCATGCCACCGGTCAGATCCGATTGGTCGGCGCGCGCGAGTTCGGCCAGGTCTTCGCCCTCGGGCAGGCTTGGCCCCCACCAGATCACGCGGGGCAACGCAACGTCACTGACCAGAGCCAGTGTCTGCCCGGGCGCGTCGATCCGCCATGTCGTCATGCCCTGCGCCTCGCGATGGTCAGGCCCTGCGGCGGCACGACGGCATCGCCCAGGAGGCAGTCAAAGCCCCGAGGCAGCGCCCAGTCACCGGGACCATAGTTGAAGAAGAACCACCAGTCGCCCCGGCGCCGCAGGCGGATCTGTGGCGGCACTGCGAGCGTTTCCAGCCCGGTCGCCCCGGCCATATGGCGGGCGACGTTGTCCAGCAGCCGCGCTTCCGGCCAGCCCATCAGCGCATGGACCCGCCCTTTGCGGGTCAGCGCCGCGCCGCCGTCTTCAAAGCGTGCCAGCACCTCGGCATCCACAGCCTCGGCATGATCGCGCCAGCGCACCACATCGCCTTCAACGGCGCCTGTCACCGCCTGCGACAAGCCCGGCCGCAATGACGCGACCTGTGTCACCCGGGTGCCGGTCAGCGGCGCCAGAGGCCCGGGCGCGAGGGTTTCGGGAATGGCGAAATGCCGGTCGCGCGACCCGGCGCGCGGCCCGATCAGGATGGCGCCCCCGGCCATTTCAAGCGCCGCCCGCGCGGCATCGCCGACCTGCACCATGGTTGGCACCACGACAAGCTTGTAGCCTGTGAGCGCTGTGCCCGGCGAAACCACATCGACATCGAGACCAAGCCGCCGGAACGCCTCATACCAGCGGAAGACCAGCTCCTCGTAGCGGAAATCCTTGCCCTGCGGCTGGATCATCGTCGCCCAGTAGCTGGAATAGTCAAAGACAAAGGCCACGGGTGCAGGGCGGCTCGCGGGCAAGGTCGGCAGAGCCGCGAGCTCACGCGCCACATCGGCGGCCTCGGTCCCGCCGGGCGACAGCTCGTCCTGCCCCGCGAGGTTCAGCCCGGCATGAAACTGCTCCTGCGCGAAAGGGGCCTGCCGCCAGCGGAAATAGCTGACCACCTCTGCGCCATGGGCCAGCGCCTCCCATGTCCAGAGCCTGACCATGCCCGGTTTGGGCACCGGGTTCCACGCGGCCCAGTTCACCGGGCCGGGTTGCTGCTCCATCACCCAGAAGCGTCCCCGGCCGACCCCGCGATAGAGGTCGTGATGCCAGGGCGCTATATCGGGATGCGACGTTTCGGCCCATCGGTTGCGTTCATCTTCGGAGAAGGGGAACTTCTCGACGAAGCCAATAGGGTAACTGTCCCATGAGGCGAGGTCGAGGTTCTCGGCAACCTTGAAATGATCGAAATCCGAGACGAAGCCCATGAAGTTATGGGTGATCCAGCGGCCCGGCGAATGGGCGCGCAGGATGTCGCATTGCATCTGGTCATAGGCGGCAATCTGATCGGAGTGAAAGCGCCAGAAATCCATCCTTTGGGCGGGATTGGGCTCTGTTACCGTGCCGACGGGCAGGGAAACCTCATCAAACGACGCGACCTCCATCGACCAGAAGACCGAACCCCAGGCCTCGTTCAGCTGATCGGCCGACTGATAGCGGCCACGCAGCCAGTCGCGGAAGGCGCGCAGATCCTCCGGGCCCCAGGAACGGGTGCTGTCATGGCAGCCGTATTCGTTGTCTGTCTGCCAGCCCGCAAGACCGGGATGATCGCCATAGCGCTCGGCCAGGGCAGTGACGATGCGGGCGCTTTCTCGCCACCAGGTCCTGGACGAAAAGGTGTAGTGCCGCCGGGAGCCAAAGCCGCGCACCCGGCCATGTTCATCATAGGGCAGGATGTCGGGGCATTCGTCCACCAGCCATTTCGGCGGGGTCGCGGTCGGGGTGCCCAGAACGATGCGCAGGCCCGCCGCATGAAGCACGTCCATCGCCCGGTCCAGCCAGCCGAAGGTGAACTGCCCGCGCGCAGGTTCAAGCCGTGACCAGGCGAATTCGCCGATCCGTACATAGGTGATGCCTAAGTCCGCCATGCGGCGGGCATCGGCTTCCCACCGGGCTTCGTCCCAGTGTTCGGGATAGTAGCAGACCCCCAGCATCAGCGCGTCAGATCCCCGTTGATGACCGCCTGGCCCCTGTCATCGAAGAGATGGCAGGCGCGGGCGGGAACGCCAATCTGCATCCGGTCGCCCGGTTTCTGCGACGCCAGACCGTCCGCCTTGACGGCGATCTCCGACCCGTCCGCCAGCGCCACGAAGAACAGGGTTTCCGAGCCAAGGTGTTCGGCCAGCTTCACGGTCGCGTCCAGCGCCGCTTCGCCTTCGCCGGTGGCGCTGACATGTTCGGGGCGCAGGCCCAGCGTCATGCGGCCCGCGCTGGCGATGTTGCCCTGCAGTTTCAGGGTGGCCCCGCCGGGCAATGTGACCTCGGCCCCGCCGGCGGCCGGACGGGCATCGACGGAAAGGAAGTTCATCTTCGGGCTGCCGATGAACCCCGCGACGAAGAGGTTCTTCGGCCGGTGGTAAAGCTCCAGCGGGCTGCCGACCTGTTCGATATGGCCCGCCGACAGCACGACGATCTTGTCGGCCATGGTCATGGCTTCGACCTGATCATGCGTCACATAGATCATCGTCGCGCCAAGGTCCTGATGCAGGCGCGAGATCTCGCCCCGCATCTGCACGCGCAGGGCAGCGTCGAGGTTCGACAGCGGCTCGTCGAAGAGAAAGACCTCCGGGTTGCGCACGATGGCGCGGCCGATGGCGACGCGCTGGCGCTGGCCGCCGGAAAGCTGTCCGGGCTTGCGGTCCAGAAGCTGGTCCAGTTGCAGCATCTTGGCGGCGACCGCGGTGCGCTTGGCGATCTCGGCCCGGTCGTGGCCCGTCATCTTCAGGCCGAAGCCGATGTTTTCGGCCACTGACATGTGGGGGTAGAGCGCGTAGGACTGGAAGACCATCGCCACGCCACGGTCCGACGGGCCGACATGGGTCATGTCACGCCCGCCGATCTTCAGACCGCCCGAGGTAATCTCTTCAAGTCCGGCAACCATCCGCAAGAGGGTGGACTTGCCGCAGCCCGAAGGGCCGACGAAGACGCAGAATTCTCCGTCTGCGATCTCAAGGTCGACGCCCTTGATGACGCTGACCGCGCCGAACTGCTTGGTGACTTTGGACAGGCTGACATCGGCCATGGAGGGAATCCTTTGTCTCAGCCCTTGGTCGCGCCAAGGGTCAGGCCGGCAATGAAGTGCCGCTGCATCAGGAAGAACATCAGAACGGGCGGCAGGGCGGCGACGATGGACCCGGCGGAAACCAGGTGCCAGGCGGCGACCCACTGCCCGTTCAGCGCATAAAGCCCCGCCGTCACCGGCATGGCATGTTGGCCCTGCACCAGAACGGTGGCCCAGAAGTAGTCGTTCCAGACGAAGGTGAAGACCAGCACCGACAGGGCCGCGATGGCGGGGCGCATCAGGGGCAGCACGATATGGCGGAAGATGCGCCATTCGCTGACGCCCTCCACCCGCGCGCTTTCGATCAGGGCGAAAGGCAGGCCCTTGATGAAGTTGCGCATGAAGAGCGTGCAGAGCCCGGTCTGAAAGGCGACATGGAACAGGACGAGGCCAATCGTCGTGTCATACATTCCCGCCTTCAGCGTCATGTCGCGGACAGGCACCATCAGGATCTGGAACGGGATGAAGTTGCCCGCGACAAAGGCGAAGAAGACCCAGAGATTGGCGCGAAACCCGTAGACCGCCAGCGCAAAGCCGGTCAGGCAGGACAGGGCAACCGCGCCGATGACGGTGGGAATGGTGACCTTGAAGGAATTCAGGATGTACCAGCCGATCGGGCTGTTCTGGAACACGTCGGCGTAGTTGCCGAACGCCAGCGACGAAGGCATGCCGAAGTAGTTGCCCGCCGCAAGGTCCGATGCGGGTCGAAGCGAAGTGACAGCGACCCCGATCAGCGGGATCAGCCAAATGACGAGCGCGACGGGCAGCAGCACCTTGTAGGCAATCTGCGCGGCGGGCGGAGACTTATGAATGGGGGTCGGGAACATCAGCGGTTCCTTTCCTGCATGATCATCCGCAGGATGAAGAGCGTGATGAACACCATCATGATGAGGAAGAGCACCACGGCGATGGCCGCGCCATACCCCATGCGGTAGCCGTATTCCGACAGCGCCTGTTCATACATGAAGTAGGACAGGACCTGGCTGGACCCATACGGCCCGCCCGCCGTCATGATGGAGACGAGGTCAAAGCTGCGCAGCGCTCCGATGACGGTGACGACCATGGCGATGAAGGTCGCAGGCGCCAGCTGCGGCAGGATCACGTGCCACAAGAGACGCAGTCCGCGCGCGTTGTCCATCCGCGCGGCCTCGATCTGTTCGGGGTTCAGGTTGTTCAGGCCAGTCAGATACAGGATCATGCAATAGGCGGTCTGTGGCCAGAGGCCGGCGGCGATGATGCCGTAGGTGACGAAACGCTCATCGGCGAGGATGGCGACCTCTGTCCCCGTAAGCCATTTGATGAACTGGGAAAACAGACCGAAATCGGGGGCATAGAACCAGGTGAACATCAGGCCGACCACGACCTGGCTGATCACGAAGGGAAAGAAGAACAGGGACTTGTAGAGCCGGATGCCGAATACCGTCTGGTTCAGGAACAAGGCCACTGCAAGGCCCATGGGGATGGCCAGAAGGTAAAGAACCAGCCACAGCACGTTGTTCTTCAGCGCGGTGTAGAAGGTGTCGTCGTCCAGAAGCTCGACATAGTTGGCCACGCCGATCCACACCTTGTCGCCGAGGCCGTCCCAGTCGTGGAAGCTGATCCAGACAGACTGGACGATGGGGATCAGGACATAGATCAGGAACATGATGCCGCCGGGGGCCAGAAAGACCCAAGGCGCAATCTTCAACTGGTTCCGCTTCCAGAACCCGGCGGGCTTCGCGTTGGCCATGTCATCCTCGCTGGCAGGGGCCGGGGCCACCCGAAGGCAGCCCCGGCGGACGGGGAGGAACCCGCCCTATTGATGAACCTTGGCGCGGACCTTTTCCAGACGCTCAAGAATGCGGTCGACCTCGCCTGGCTTGACCATGAACTCCTGGAACCCTTCCATGCCGGCCTTGGCCATTTCCGCATCGGCATCGCGGTCATAGAACTGCGCCAGGGCGTAGGCATTCGACAGCATCGTGAAGCCCGCGTCGAGGAACTTGTCGCTGGGCTTGGCGGCCTGGTTGTTCACCGGCAGTTGCCCCAGCGTCGCATTCATCTTGGCCTGCGCCTCGGGAGAGGCAAGGTAGGCCAGGAACACCTTGGCGTCTTCCTTGTTCTTCGCGCCCGACGGTATGTGGAACGTGTCGGTCGGCGCTTCTTCGGCCATGGGGACCCCGGCGGTGATTTCCGGGAACTGCATGAAACCGATCTGCTCTTCGGTCAGACCGCCTTCCTTCATGGTGGCGACGGCGAAGTTGCCCATCAGGTACATGGCGGCCTTGCCCTGAACCATCTGCGGGATCGCATCCTGCCAATCAATCGCGGCGTGGTTTTCGAGATAGTAGCCCGGCTTCACCAGCTCGGCCCACTTCTCGAACACCGCCTTCACGCGCGGATCAGTGTAGGGCACCTGGCCGGCGGTCAGGTCCATGTGGAACTCATAGCCGTTGACGCGCAGGTCCATGTAGTCGAACCAGCCGCCCGTGGGCCAGAGCGCCTTGGTGCCGATGGCAAAGGGGGTGACCCCGGCAGCCTTCAGCTTTTCGCAGGCGGCCAGCAGCTCGGCCCAGTTCTTCGGCGGTGCGATCCCCTGCTCGGCGAAGATATCGGCGCGGTAGTAGATGCCCCACTGATAGTAGGTGTAGGGCACGCCCCATTTCTTGCCATCCATGGTCATCGACGCAGCGGCCGACTTCAGCGACTCGTCAAAGCCGTTGGCGGCCCAGACATCGCTCACATCTTCGAACAGACCTGCCTCGACAAAGGGCGCCATCCGATTACCGGCATACCAGGCCACCACATCCGGCGGATCGGCGGTGAGGAAGTTGCGGATCGAGGCCTTGTAGCCCTCGTGGTCGAAGTTGTTCCACTTGACCGTGATCTCCGGGTTCTTGGCCTGGAAATCCGCGATCAGCTCTTCCATCGCCTTTTTCGGCGCGGGGTCGGAATGGTCCGAGTTGATGACGATCTCGCCCGCAAAGGCGACCGATCCCATCAGCATGGCCGACAGCGCTAGCCCGGCAAGGGCCTTGAATGTCTTCATGGTTTCCTCCCTGAAACCGTTGTCCGGTTCATTCTCCGGCGCGCCCCTCCTCGGGCACATCGGCTAGGCTTGAGAATGTCATGAATTCGGGTAACTTCTACCGCCATGACAGGTAAAACTTCCGGGATTCTAAGATGATCCGCAAAGAAGCCCTCCGCCCCGCCCCGGTTCACCCCGATGAATCGGTGCCCGCGCATCCGGATTACGACCCGCGTCATCCCTTGGTCGTGTTCGGCGACCATCGCTTCTGCGCCGGAGAATCGCTTGACGTGCAGCGCATGCCCGGCCCGCACATGCACAGCCAGATCGAACTGAACTTCGTGCTCGAGGGCGCGATGACCTATTGGTTTGACGGGCGCGAATTGACGGTGGATGCGGGACGGCTATGTCTTTTCTGGGGGATGGTGCCGCATCAGGTGATAGACCGCGCAAATCCGACGCGGTTCGTCTGCCTTTATGTGCCGATGTCGGTCTTTCTGGGCCTGCCGGCGCTGTCGCGCTTCCGCGATGCGGTGTTTCGCGGCGCGGTGATCGCGGCCACGCATCTGACGCCCTGGGACCGCGACATTTTCCTGCGCTGGCGCGAGGAACTTCTCTCCGGCGATGTCGGCCTGACCGAGATCGTCCGCAACGAACTGACCGCGCGCGTCCTGCGTATCCAGCGCGACGGCTGGCGGGACCTGCGCGAGGATGCCTCGGCCATTCCCAGCCTTGCCCCGCAGGACGCCGCGCGCATCGACCATGTCGAACGCATGTTGCGCGTGATCGCGGAGCGGGCGCATGAGCCGATCACCATCGAAGAGGTCGCCGCCGCCACACCACTGCATCCCAACTACGCGATGACCCTGTTCCGCCGTTCGGTCGGCCATACGATCAACCAGGCGATCACCCGTCACAGGCTGGACTTTGCGCGCTCGCTGCTCATCTCGACCGACCGCTCGATCGCCGAGATCGTCTTCGGCGCTGGCTTCGGCTCGTCTTCGCGTTTCTATGAGGCCTTCGTCCGGCGCTTCGGCGAAAGCCCCGGCATGTTCCGCCAGCGCATCCGCCGCGGGGCTGACGTCCCTGCCCCTGCGGCGACATGAAGGCCGGCCCTTTAAAGAAACAGGACCGCATCGGTTCGCTATATCCAGCAAACCCCTCGCAGTCGCAGGAAGGTCAGGCCGCCAGTGCCTCGCCTTCGGCGTGGCTGTATTCGACTTGCACCACATCCGTGCGGCCGGTCGCGAAGGCGGCAGCGCAGCCTTCTAGGTAGTAACGCCAGCAGCGCAGGAATGCCGCGTCATAGCCGAAGCGGCGAATGCGTGGAGCGGCTTCGGCCAGACGCGCCGCCCAGATGCGGCAGGTGCGGGCGTAGTCTGGCCCGAAGGAAAAGCTGCTTCGCAACTCCAGCCCGGCCTTTGCACCCTGATGGGTCAGGCTCGCTGGGCTGGGCAGCAAACCGCCGGGAAACATATGCTGGCGTATGAAGTCGGAGCGCTTGCGATAGATCGAGAACTCGGCATCGGGGACAGTGATTGCTTGAAGGACGACTCGCCCCCCGGGCGCAAGGCGTTCCTTCAACGTCGCGAAGTAAGCGGGCCAGTAACGTTCTCCCACTGCTTCTATCATCTCGACCGAAACGATGTTGTCGTATCGGCCGCCGGCTTGGCGATAGTCGTGAAGGCGGATCTCTGCGCGCCCGTCCAGCCGCGCATCGGCGTAACCCTTCTGCGCGGGCGAAAGCGTCAGCCCGGTGACATGGCGGCCGGTCTCTGCTGCCCGTTCGGCAAAGCCGCCCCAGCCGCAACCGATTTCGAGAATCCGCTCGCCCGTGCCGAGGCGCGACAGGATACGGTCGTTCTTGCGCGCCTGCGCGGTCTCGAGGTCGTCCGTCCCCTCGAACAGGGCTGACGAATAGCTCATGCCGGGATCAAGCCAAAGCTGGTAGAACTCATTCCCGACATCGTAATGCGCACGGATGTTGCGAACTGAACCGGCCAGCGTATTGGCGCGTAGCCGGTCGGTCAGCCGGAACGTGAGGCCTGCAAGCAGACCCTGCCGCGCATGGCCGCCAAGGCGATCGAGGTTGCGAATGGTGAGGCTGAGAAGAGCCTCCAGATCCGGGCTGTCCCAATGGCCCGCGATATAACTTTCGCCGAAACCGACATCACCACGTCCCGCTAGCGCCGTCAGAAGCGCCCAGTCGGAGATATTGATCTCGGCTTCGGGGCCTTCGGTTCCGAAATTGTGGTGGTGTCCTTCGGGCGTGGTCAGGCGAAAACGCCCGCGGCGGATGCCCTCAAGCGAGGTAAGAAAGCGGGTCTGGAACAAGCTCATCGGCTGATTTCCTCAGGCGGGGCAGGTGGCAGAGGGCGGTAGGTTATTCCCTTGATGCGCAGGCGCAGCGCCTGCCAGTAGATCAAGGCGAGGACGCGCAGCGCGCCGCCGGGGCGGCGCAGGGCAGCGAAGATGAGCGCAGACTGGCTCAGTGGCCGGGGCGTTGCGCGCAGCATGGCGATCAGCCCCTCATCCCGGTTGGTCTTGCGGATTGCTACGGCAATCTCGTCAGGGGTCACGCCGAAGTGGAATTCGTAGACGCCGGCAACGTGCTGGAAGGGCGAGACGTGAAAGACCTTTTCAGTTCGGATAGGGTCGGCCGGCACGACGCTTTCGAAGCCCGTGTGGTGGCAAAGATAGGAATGTCGCTGGCCGAAGGTGTTGTTGACCTCGGCGATCACGGCAAGCAGATCATCGCCGCGCAGCACCATCCAGAAGCTCACCGGGTTGAACCAGAATCCCAGAAAACGCGGCTGCGCCATCAGAGCAAGCGTCATCTCCCCGTCCCGTGACAAGCCGGCCTCTTCCAGCACCTTCCATGCCCACTCCGGACCACTTCCCGAACCGCGAATGCCACCATGATCGGCCGCGCGGAAACTGAAGAGGCCGAACCGCCCCAATCGAAAGAGACCACTCGGGCGGACACATTCCGGCGCCAGAAGCAGATAGTCGACGCGATAGCGAAAGGCATGGTGCACGGCGCCGCGCCGGGCATGGGTCACATCGGCGAGCAGATGCAGCACATCGCCTGCCGCCAGATGCGAAGCGAGCTCGCCGGACATCGCCTAAACCTTCGCAGGCAACAGTTGGCGCGCGATGCGCATGGAGCTGGCGAACCCGTCCTCATGAAACCCATTGCGCAGCCAGGCGCCGGCGTACCATGTGTGCCGTGTGCCCTGCATGGCCCGCAGCCGGGCCTGCGCGTCGATGGCCGCCTGATCCAAGACCGGATGGCGAAAGGTGGTTTCGTCGTAGATCCGCGCGGGGTCGATCGCTGTGCCGGGATTGAGGCTCACGAAAAGCGGATCGTCCGCGGGCAAGGATTGCAGGCGGTTCATCCAGTAAGTCACACCCACTGCGCGACCGTCCTGCGGATCATCGGCGCGGTAGACCCAGGAACTCCAGCAGGCGCGGCGGCGTGGCATCACGACCGGGTCGGCATGGAGGACGGCACGATTGTCCTGAAACCGGACCGCGCCCAGGCTGGCGGTTTCCGCGGGCGAAGGATCGCTGAGGAGCACCAGTGCCTGATCCGCATGGCAGGCGAGGATCACATGGTCGAAGCGAGTGGTTTCACCCTGGATCTGCACGGTTGCACCGGCGTCGGTCCGTGATACCTCGCGAACCCGCGTTGCCGCGCGCAAAGCCACGCCCCGCGCCTCCAGCGCCGCCGTCAGGCGGTTCACGTAGGTCACGCTGCCGCCCGTGACTGTCCACCATTGATGCTGCCCGCCTTTCGACATCAACGCGTGGTTGCCCATAAACCGCAGCAGCGGTTCAGCCGGGAATGCGCCGATCTCGCGCGCGGGGGCCGACCAGATCGCGCCGCATATCGGGTAAAGGTAATGATCGCGGAACCGGGCGCCGAGCCGCAGTTCGGCAATCAGTCCTTCGATTGTCAGATCGGCCCGCCCCTCTGCCGCGCGCATGGCTCGCGCGTTGAAGCGCAAGATATCGCGGATCATGCCGTGATAGCCTGGGCGCAGCAGGTTTGAGCGCTGCGCGAACAGCGCATTGGCCGAGCGCAGGGCGTACTCAACCCTGCCATTGTCGAGCGAGACACCAAAGCTCATGTCGCTGCGCTGCACCGGGACATCGAGATCGCGAAAGAGCGCCGTCAGATGCGGATAATTGGCGTAATTGAAGACGATGAAGCCGGTATCGACGGCGACATCGCCCCGCCGTCCTGCCATCACCGTGCGGGCATGACCGCCAAGGCGCGGCGCGGCCTCGTAAAGCGTGACCTGATGATGGGTCGACAGCAGCCACGCCGCCGACAGTCCTGCAATACCTCCGCCAATAACGGCGATTTTCTGTGGTGCGCCGCGCGACAAGTCAAAAGGCACGCATGTCCCCCGTTTTTGCCTGCTCAGGACTACGCATCGGCCTTGGCATCGGATCACTGCCAGGTGCCGGAATTGCGTTGTTTCGTACCGGGTGATCTGCTTGGCTGGTGCGGACGTATAATTGGCATGATGCACGATGGCCGCAGCAGTCCGGATGTGATGACGTCGCCCGAAACGGGCGTCGTTCGGCCGTGCAGTCACGCCAGGACGCCAGCGGAGGAGATCGACCCTTTGCCAGCCGAAACGGCAAGCCACACCGATCCTACTCTGTGGTTGCTGGCCGTCCGCGACCATCGCGACCGCGCCGCCTTCCTGATGCTGTTTGAGCATTTCGCGCCGCGTCTGAAGGCGATGCTGATGCGTGGTGGGCTGCGTGACGGCAGTGCGGAGGATGTCGTGCAGGACGTCATGCTCGTGGTCTGGCACAAGGCTGCGCAGTTCGATCCTCATCGCGCCGATGCAAGCGCCTGGATTTACCGCATCGCCCGCAATCGCCGCATCGATCTGGCCCGCCGCAAGCCGCTGCCTGAGCCCGATGCGTTGGCCGAACCGGAAGGGTCCGAGCCCGACGCGGCACATGTTCTCGCCCTCGGGCAGGAGGCGGCGCTACTGCGCAGAGCACTCGACGCCATTTCACCCGATCAGGCCCGCGTTCTGGAACAGGCTTATTTCGAGGATCTGCCGCACAGCCGGATCAGCGAGATGTCTGGCCTGCCCCTCGGCACGATCAAGTCGCGCATCCGGCTGGGTCTGGACCGCTTGCGGCGCCACCTGAATGACCTGAGGCAGCCATGACCGCCATCACCCATCACCTTTCCGATGCCTTGCTTGACGGCTATGTGACCGGCTGCCTCGCCCAACCGTTTGCCGTGGTTGCCGCTGCGCATCTGTCGCTTTGCGATGCCTGTCGCGCCCGCGCCGAGACCGCCGACATGCTGGGTGGTGCGATGCTCGACCGGATCGCTCCTGCGGATGTCAGCCAGGGCGGGCGGGATCGCATGATGGCCGCCCTTGACCTGGCGCCACCGCCACCTCAGCCCATTGCCGCGTCCGGCATCTTCCCCGCACCCGTCATGCAGGCGCTTGGCGGTCGGCCGCCGAAATGGCGTATGCTTGGCGGCGGTATCCGCCAAGTGATCCTTTCGGCCGATGTGGACGGATCGCTCCGGCTGCTCTACATTCCACCGGGGCGCGCGGTGCCCGAGCACAGCCATGGCGGACTCGAACTGACGCTGGTGCTTCAGGGCAGTTTTGCCGACAGCGAGGGCCGCTTTGGCCCCGGCGATCTGGAAATCGCGGATGACGATGTGGACCACCAGCCGACCGCCGGAGTTGAAGGCCCCTGCATATGCCTTGCGGCAACGGATGCCCCTTTGCGCTTCCGCGCGATGATACCGCGCCTGTTGCAGCCCTTGTTCCGGATTTGACTGCATGGGCTATGCCGGCAAGACAGTATGGATCATCGGTGCCAGCGACGGGATCGGCGCGGCCCTTGTCCGCGCCCTCGCGCGGGAGGGCACGCGGCTGATCCTCTCGGCGCGGAATGAAGCGGCGCTTCGGACGCTTGCCAGCACCTGCGGCGATGCGCGGGTCCTGCCTCTGGATCTGTCCGTGGCGGGGTCCTTGGCGCATGCCGTTTCCACAATTGCCCCGGGCACTTTGGATGCAATAATCTGCACCGCCGCGCTTTACGAGCCCGGCCGGGTCGAAGACCTCGATCCCGAGATCACGGCCAGATTGGTTGCGGTCAATCTGCTGGGAAGTTTCGATGTCGCCCGCCTAGCGCCGCCCCTCTTGCGCGATGGCGGGCAACTGGTGCTCTTCGGCTCGGTCGCAGGCTACTTCGGCTTGCCGGGCGGTCAGCCCTACAGCGCGACCAAGGCGGCGGTGAACAATCTGGCTGAGACTTTGCGGATCGAACTGGCGCCGCGCGTCGATGTACGGCTTGTCTGCCCCGGTTTCGTCTCGACCCGGCTGACGGCGAAGAACGATTTCTCAATGCCCGCAGTTATCACGCCGGATCAGGCGGCAAAGGCGGTGATGCGGGGACTGCAACGGCGGTCCTTCGAGGTGCATTTCCCAAAGCGCTTCACCTGGGCAGTCAAATGCCTGCGTGCTTTGCCCTATGCGCAGTCCCTTCGCCTGACCGCCCGGCTCGTCAAGACAGACGACCGCTGAGGGCTGCAACCCCGGCCCAGGCCGCAAATCCGGTGAGGCAGGTGCCCCAGAGCCCATCGACAGCCACCTGTTTCCACGACCAGTCCATGAGCGTGGCATAGTTCGTCATCTCATAGGTGCCGTAGCACATCGCCCCAAGGAGAGCGCCGAAGAGGAGCGCCTGAAGCGGCGCCCCAGATTTCAAGGCAGGTATCGATACAAAAAACAGAAGGCCCGCGACATATGCCAAGTAGAACAATGCTGCGGGACCGAGCCGAAGCGGTGTAGCTAGAAGATGCCCTACTTGCGGCTCAAAAACCGGGCGAACGAGGTAGCGGATGCCGAACATGTCAAGGCCCAGGAAGACCACAGCGGTGACCACGTAAAGAAAAATGATCTGCCCCATGACCGTCGCGGCTCCGATGCGTTGCACTCCTGGGTTTACGAAGTGAGGCCCGACATGGATCACACCGCATCAATCCTGCAAGGTTCTGTCGCAAACTTTGGTTCTTGACCGATGTGGGGATGGGGATTGACGGTCCCCGGGGACTAGGCACTTTGGAGGAAGTATGATGACTTCGTTCAAAGGCGCTCATTTCCCGAAGGACGTGATCCTCTTCGCGATCTTCTTCTACGGTCGCTACACGGTGTCATATCGTGACCTTGAAGAGATCATGGCCGAGCGTGGCATCATTCTCGATCATGCGACGCTGAACCGTTGGGTGGTCAAGTATGAGCTGCTGATCGCGAGTACGGCTCGACGCCGGAAGGCCCCGACAGACCGTTCTTGGCGCGGGGATGAGACCTACATCAAGGTGAAGAGTGAGTGGGTTTATCTCTACCGGGCGGTCGACAAGTTCGGGAAGACCTTGGACTTCATGCTTTCGAAGCGCCGGAACAAACCAGCTGCGACCAGGTTCTTCGCCAGGGCGCTGGAAGTAAACGGCCTGCCTCGCAAGATCGTCATCGACCGCAGCGGAGCCAACACTGCCGGGATCAACGCGGTCAACCGCATGCTACGGAGCTTTGGATGCCCGATTCCGATCAAGATGGTCCGGATCAAGTATCTGAACAACATGGTCGAACACGATCAGCGTATCATCAAGAAGCGGATCCAGCTTATGCTGGGTTTCAAATCCTTCGTCTCTGCGTCGGCAACGCTCGAAGGGATCGAAGTCGCTAACATGACCCGTAAAGGCCAGAGGGAGCCGGAACTCTGCCCGTTTGCCCAGTTTGCGGCCCTGGCGGCCTAACGAAAAGACATCAAAACACAGTCCCGTTAATCCCAGAAGTTTGCGACAAAACCCGCGCGAAGTCCGAGCTTCAGGCCTCAGAACCGGTAGGTCAGGCCGATGACCGGCCCCTGCATGCGGATGTCGTAGACGAATCCGTTGTCCTCATAGTCCGCCGACAGCACACGGTAACCCGCACGCAACGCCAGCCGGTCATTCTTCTGGTAGTTGACGGTCCCGAGCAGTTGCCAGGTCAGATCCGACCCGCCGCCACCAACATCACCGAGGAAAGTCAGGCTCCACGGGCCGTCCAGTTGCGTGGTAACGCGGGCCATGACCACCCCGTCTATCCAGTCCACACGTTCGGTGAAGGGTGCCGGACCAACTGGCGCGTTCGAGGTGGCTTCGTTGTCAAGCTTCCAGTAACGAAGGCCGGCGCCGAGGTCGACGCTGACGCCGGGCGTTTCATGGACCCGGTAGAGCACGTTGCCTTGCAATGTCAGGCTGCGCTGGCGCAGCGTCACCGCCAATGGCAGGGGGCCGGGAACCGCCCCCGTCGGCGAGACTTGCGAATACATGACATCCGCAAGGAAGCCCCACCGTCCGTTGCGGACCTCGACCGCCGACATGAACCCCATGTCGAGATGCTCGACCACGTCACTGAAGCTCAGGTCGACGTCGGCGGGGGGCATGCCGGCGAAGGCCGAGGCCTTGCCGCTGAGAGCGGTGGCGAAGAGATAGCCCGTCAAGTAGACCTCGGGCTTTTTCGATGCGTGTTCTTCGGCCCAGGAAGCAGTGGCGAGGCTGACCGAGGCTGCGGCAAGGAGGGCGCGCGCCGTGTTGCAACTATAGCGTGACATCAGTTGTTCTCCGCTCCCGTAGGGTTGAGGGCATCGCTTGGCGTAGACAGCGGCATTGACAGCGTTGCGCCCAGCGCAGTCGCGTAGAACAGGGGCGGCGCCATCGAACGGGCGAGCTCGACCACGCGGCCCTGAAGTTCGGCCACCTTCTCGGGCTGGTCGGCAGACAGATCCGTGGTTTCCGACTGATCGGCGGACAGGTCGAACAGTTCCAACCTGGGCGGCAGCGTTGCGTGCCACACCAGTTTCCAGCTGCCCTCGCGCACTGCGCCCACAGTCGGTTCGATGTTGTAGACCATGTTCTGGCGCGGCGAGGCCTGCCCCGCGCCCAATGCCTGCCAGACATCCATGCCGTCCAGCGGTTTCGACGCATCGAGGCTGACACCTGCCAGCGCCGCGATTGTCGGCATCATGTCGACCACATGCATGATCCCGTCGGCATCTCCCGGTGCAATCCGGCCGGGCCAGTTGGCCAGCGCCACGACACGCGTGCCGCCTTCGTAAAGCGTTCCCTTGCCGTCGCGGAAAGGTTCGTTGCGGGGCGGCAGGTCGCCTTTGACCGCACCCTCGCCCGCGAACATCTTCGACCGGGTCCCGCCGTTGTCGCTGTGGAACACGATCAGCGTGTTCTCGCGCATGCCCTTGCGGTCCAGCGCCGCGACCACCAGCCCGATCTGATCATCCAGCGCCGAGATCATTCCGGCATAGGCGCGGCGTGCCTCGTCGGCGATGCCGGGGTAGCGGTCGAGATAGGCCTGCGGTGCCTGGTAGGGCGTGTGCGGCGCGGTGGGAGAAAAATACAGGAACAGCGGAGTCGCGGCATCATGCCCTTCGATCAGCCGCACCGCATCGGCACCCATGAGTTCGGTATCATAGCCCGGCTCGACCACCATTTCATTGTCACGGTACCAGTCGGTTTCGCCGCCATTGGCGACATGCTTGAAGTGGTCGATCTCGCCCACCAGCGCGCCGTAGAAATAGTCGAACCCGCGCTGGCGGGGCCAGTACTTCTGGTCGGCCTGGCCAAGATGCCACTTGCCGATCAGCGCGGTACGGTAGCCTGCCGTCTTCAGCGCCTGCGGCAACAGGAACTCGTCCGTGGCCAGACCGTAGGTGGCACCCGAGGGAATCACCCCTGTCTGCAGGCCATAGCGCAGCGGATACCGACCGGTCATCAGCGCGGCACGGGTCGGCGTGCACATCGGCTGGGCGTAGAACTGCCGCAGCCGCGCCCCCTCGGTCGCCAGACGGTCGAGGTTGGGGGTCAGGATGTCCGACCCGCGGAAGCCGACATCGGCATGGCCCAGATCGTCGGCCATGATGTAGACGATATGCGGCGGGCTGGCGGCCTGTCCGCGCGCTGGCCCGACAAGCGCCGATAGGCCTGCGATGGCCGCAAGGAATCCGGCCGACCCTGTCAGAACCTCGCGGCGGCTGTAGACTGTGGCCCCCTCTGCTCCGGGAGTTTGATTTTTGTCGAGCATCTCGTCCTCACGTGTTGGAGGCGTCGCGGTAGACACACCGGAACCCGATGTGCGTCGACGCCGTGTCGATGGTCTGAGCCTGGCGCGCGGCCGGGCGATAGCGGCGGCAGTAGTTCGGCGCACAGAGATGCGAGCCACCCTTCAGCACCTTCTTCGGAAACAAGTCCCGCGACGCGTGTCGGGGCGAACCGCAACAGGTCTCGGCCGCGCGTTGGCGGTGGTCTGGCAGGTAGTGGTCCGTCGTCCACTCCCACACGTTTCCGATCATGTCGCAGAGGCCGAGGCCGTTTGGCGGAAACGCGGTCACCGGGGATGTCCCGCGGTAACCGTCCAGCGCCAGATTCTCGACCGGGAACCGCCCCTGCCAGGTATTGGCAAGATGCACGCCGTCGGGCGCGAACTCGTCGCCCCAGGCGAACTCTGCGCGATCAAGCCCGCCGCGCGCGGCGAACTCCCATTCGGCTTCGCGCGGCAGTTCTTTGCCGGCCCATTCCGCATAGCTTACGGCATCGGCGAAGCTGACATGCACCACCGGGTGATCCTCGATCCCGGCAATGCTGCTGCCGGGACCGGACGGGCAGCGCCACTGCGCCCCCTCCTCGAACCGCCACCAGGCGCGCCAGTCGTCATGGTCGTGAACAACGGCCGGAGCCGCGAACACCAGCGAGCCGGGGGCCAGCGCAGAGGGTTCGGCATCGGGATAGTCCGCCGGGTCCGGTTGACGTTCGGCGGTCGTGACATAACCGGTCGCGGCGACGAATGCGGCGAAGGCGCGGTTGGTCACCGGCGTGCGGTCGATCCAGAACCCGTCCACCGCCTCACGGTGCACTGGCGCTTCCTCGGGGTAGTGGTTGTTAGATCCCATGTGGAAAACGCCCGCCTCGATCCAGACCATGTCCGCGGCCACCCCGAGCCGCGGAGGCTCGGAGGCAGCCCTTGCTGCTTTCCGTGGCATTTCAGTTTTCCGTGTGTTCGGACTGTTTCGGCCGCACCGCATCCGTTCCTTGCCTGACGGCCAAGGACGAACTCTACTCATCCAGATCGATCGTTGATCCCCACCGCCCGGCTCCAAGACCCGGCACAGAATCGTTACTTCTTCGGTGCTTGCCGCTCAATTGCCATTTCGCGCCAACCCTTCGGCCATCGCCCGATCGCGGAATTCGCTGGGCGTCTGCGCTTCCCATCGGTGGAAGGCACGCACGAAATGCGCAGGGTGGCTGTAGCCCAGGATCCGCGAAACCGTGCCGATTGGCTGGTCGGGGTCCATCAGGCATCCGATCGCACGGCGGTGCCGCCATCGGTCCACGATTACCTCGTAGGCCGGTCCCGCCCGTGCCAGCCGCCGCTGGAGGCTGCGCGGCGATAGCCCCAGCGTCCGCGCCGCATCGGGTAGCGACAAGACGCCCGAGAGCGCGGCAGCCCCGATGATCCGCTCCAGCGCCAGATGCAAGGCATCGTCGTCCAGCGTGCAGTCCAATTCATCGACCGGAACATGGCCCGGGTCGGGCACGATGGGCTGCCCTTCGACTGGGGGACCGAAGAACCGATTGGGCTGATCAAGAAGGCTGGCGTCGAAGCTGATCATTAAGTCGCTTCCGGGGACGAAAGAGACCGCCGTGCGCAGCCTTTCCTCGTAGCGGCCGACGGGTGCCTGAGCACGGTGCGGCAGGGTTATGTGCATCGGCACCTCGGCGTCGCCGACGATGTGTCGTACCGCCCTTGCGACAAAGGCTGCGACGCCTTCGTTCAGTTCCTTCGCGCGGTTCGGATCGCTGTTCTCAAGCCGGTGAACATAACTTGCCATGCTCGATCCACGACGAACTTCTATCTTCACCCCGCTTTGCAGGCAGGGCATGTGCCGCGCCTGCGCGGCCAGACATTCGCCCACCGTCCGGCCAGAAAGCAACGCCGTGCCCAACAGCCCCAGTTGCGGCACTTCCGCCGCAGCGGCAAGATCTATGCCTATCATCGCCGATCCCGTCTTGCGGGCCAGGCCGCGCAACAATGTGCAGACCTGCGCGCGGGATGCGATCAACTGATTAAAGGTTTCACTGCCCACGGACAGCCCGGCGCTCTCCAGCAACGGGACCAGCGGCACACCATGCCTGTCGGCCACGCCTGGAACCATATGAACCATCGAGAGCCGCACAGCGTGCCTGTCGTACATCGGCAGATCATGATGTGCTCGCCGCTGTTTGGCAATTGCGAAGGCAAGGCCTGTCCATCAGGGTAGGCGAACGTCCCAGCCATGATTTTGGGTGCCAACTGGACACCATGGAACTTTTGGCGAAGCTGCTCGATCCAATTGGAACGCTGCGTTCCGTCATGCGGACCTTGGTCCGCGCGCCCTGCGTTGCGCAGACTCGGCGCTTTTTGATCGACGATGCGGCCCTTGTTCCACGCAATGCGTGTTGAGCGAATCGCGGGGAGAAGGTCGGTGGGCATTGAACTAATTCCTGTCCACCGGGCCTACCCTTCTTCGGACATGCCTACGGGCTACAAAATAGCGCGACGAGATTCAGCCACCAACGAGCGCTGGACAGGTAAGTAGTCCGCTTCGTCCCTGTTCCTGCACCCTTCCTGTCACAATCTGCATCGCCGCCCTACCGCTCGCGGGCGCGCTCGGGCTTGCTGGTCGGTCCGCTTTCCGTCTGTCGCTCCGGGACCTTCACTGCATTCCATGTCAGACCGAAGGCATCTTGGTCACGCGCCGCCAGTCTCACAGTTTGGGCGATCTTCGCACGCTCGCCGGCATCGGCGAAGTCCTTCGCCAGAGCATCGGTCTTGCCCTTGGCAAGATCCGCGATGATCCTCCCGCCATAGCGGGCCCTCATGTGATCGACGAGACCTAGCGCATCGGCATCCGTCTCGAAATGAACGAACCCAAGCCGCTCCGCCATCTTCACCATATTGGCGAGCGTCGTCCGCAGCCCCGCAACATGGGTTTCCGCTTCAAGCCCGCGCGCCTGCTCGATCATGCTTCGAGCGCGTTCGTAGAAACGGTCGACGGTGCCGGCGGCGACCGCGCGATCCGTCTCGCGGGTGAGATCGAGGCCCTTGGCGGCCGCGACGCCGGCGATGTCGGCCTTGACCCAGGTGCGCTCTTCGAAGGCGCTCGATGCGCCGGCTGCGATCCGCGCGGCGATGCCCGCTCCGTTGAGGCCGAAGGTCGTAGCCTCCTTCGCGAGATTGCCCCCCAGCCACTTCGCCCGTGATGCGGAAAGCTCCGTCTCCACGCCACCGAGGACCGGTGTCGCCGCCGACAACGCGGAGCGGTAGAGAGCTGACTTCGGCGCTTCCCGCGCCAGGTCAGCCCCGAACTTGTCGCCAAGGACTTCGAGCGCCTTCGCCGTGATGTTGTTCAGCTCGGGCCGCAGCTTCGCCTGGCCCTCGGGCGACAGCTCGCGTATCTTGCCGCCGATCCGCGCGATCCAGCCTTCCAGATGGGTCTCGAATTCCGCCCACCTGCGCAGCGCGGAACCGCCGGCACCGGTTTGCCCGTCCATGACGATAGCCTTGCGCCTTGGCAGGATCGGCCGCCCCTCGTCCAGCGCTTTGGCCGCCTCCGCCATACGGAAGGCAACGTCGTGCGAAATGGTCCTGGCAGCGACGAAGGCGAGCTGCCGGTAGGCGGCCGACACCACCTTGACTTCGGCTTCCGCGGTCTCAAGCGCAAGGCCCGTCCGCGCCACTTCCCGAACCGCCCTGCCCTCGCGGCGCGCATCCTCGATCTCGGCGCGGCCCGCGCCATAGGTCAGGATGCCACGCTCGACCCGGCTCGTCGTCTCAAGCGCCACGCCGTGATCCGCCGCGATCTCGGCCAGCCGTTCTTTCATCGACAGGAGGTCGAAGGCATGGCCTTTGGCCATGTAGAACCATTTGTCGTTATCGATGCCCCGGTTCTGCACCACGAAATGCACATGCGGGTGCGAGCGATCGGTATGAAGTGCCACGACATAGGCCCATTGGTCGCCCCGCACCTCCGGGTTTTCGAACATATCCGCCGCCCAGTCCTCGGCGATGATCCGAGCTTTCCGGGCGGACACTTCCGGCGGAAAGGACACGAGCAGATGCGTCGTATGGCCGTTCTTCGGGCTGCGCTGCCAATGATCGGACCAGCTTGTGACGATCTCCGTCCGCTCGTCGGGCGTCAGAGACTGGCGCCGGCTGTCGAAATCAACCGCATTGCCGCCGCACCAGGTTGCCTTCGCGAAGAGATAGTCGAGCTGCTGGCCAAGCTCCTTGGGGCTATGCGTTCCGCCATTGTGGATCTTCTTCAGGACGACCGAGGCACCTCCCTGCCCCGCACCCCAGAGCCGCGCATAGAGGCTGAGACCACCGCCGCTCGCCGGTCTCTTTGACGCCCCGCCTTGCGGCATCGTTCCGGCCACCTTCGGGCTGACACCGCGTGGGCGGATTTCGCCCATTACAGCTTCGGCGAGGCCCTTAGCCATCAATGCGCTCCGTCCGAGCGTACTGCTCGAAGAGCTTCGTTCCCCGCCGGCGGCGCTCGGCCGTCAGGTCGAGCATGAAGGCACGAAGCTGTGAGACCTCGCGGCGAAGCTCGCTCAACACATCAAGCTGTCGCCCGCCGGCCGGCAGCCGCCCGCTGTTGGCTGCCCTGGCGAGCTGGTTCACGTTGACGCCGATCTTGTTCAACGCGCGCGTCAGTTCATCGAGCCCGGCATTCTCCTCGCGGGAAAATTCCAGTAGCCCGCTCGCGGCGCGCACCGCCACGCGGAGCCCTTCCGAACGGGAGCGCAACCCAAGCCCCGCGACTCGTGCCTCGAAGGCTTGTGTTTCTGCCGTAGCGAGGCGGACTGTCACCACGGCGCCAGCGGTCCCGGACGCGATTCCTTTGTCCCTTTCCCCGTCCCGGATCCGCCGGACCGTGGCGCGGTCGAGACCGAAGCGCGCCGCGGCCGAAGTCACCGAACCGCCCTCTTTCAGGACAGCAAGAACCTCGCCTCGTTCCTTCGCGGAGAGGGCGCGGCGTGTTCGCCGGGATTCATCTGTTGGGGGTGGTGTATACATATCGCATTTCCTGCCACTCCCCACTTCTGCTTCACTCGGGACTCCAGCGGCAAGCTTGCGGCGGCCCTGGCGGGCGATTTCTATCCGATGGTCAGGTTCGGTCGGCAGAAACAGGGAGTGAGGGGCACCAAGTGGTTAGGGCGCGCTTCAAGACACTGGCGGGGTGCAGGTTCAATCGTCTCATCAAGGCCGTGAATCGATGACCGCTCCTGTCGCACGAAGCATCATTGGACCGGTCGAACGGCACCTGTCAGACTTGGGGTATGACCAACGCCCTGCCCGATCCCGTCCGGCTGGCCCGCCACGACCCCGACCGTAACATGGCCCGGTTTTATGCGCTGACCCTCGAGCCGACGCTCTTCGGCGAGGTCGCGCTTCTCCGCACCTGGGGCCGGATCGGGACGCGCGGGCAGGTCAGGATGGAGACCTTCGGGGAGGCTAACGAGGCCGGCGCCGCGCGCGCGAAGCTCGAGCGGGTAAAGCGGCGGAGAGGGTATTCCGATCGGGACGGGTGACGAAGCGCCTGACGAGATGTCCGAACGGGCCACTTGTTGCAATCAGTTCGGGCAGGGCCTATGGTAGTCCAATAGACTACCGAATGCGAGGCCCCCATGGGCGTTCACAAGCAAAGCGTCAGCTTCACCGATAGCGCCTTCGCCTTCGCGCGGGAGCTGGTCGAGAGCGGCGAATACCCGACCATCAGCGCTGCCGTCTCGGGCGAGATGATCCGGGCACGCGCCGCGCGCGAGAATGAACGGGCGCTCTTCGAAGCCGAAATCCAGCGCCGGCTGAACCTGCCCTCCGATCAGTGGGAGGCTTTGGGTTCGACCGACGACTTCACGTCTGACGCACGCGCCCATCTGGCCTACCTGAAAGCCTCGAGCAGCGGCCGCCGTCGCTGATGCGCCTCATCCGGCATCCCTGGGTCGGGCGCGATCTGGTCGCCCTCGTCGATCACATCGTCGAGGTAACGGGAGGCGACCAAGCCGCCGCGGCACGGCGCCTCGATGAAGTCGATGCACTCCTGGCCGACATTCTCGCCAATCCGGGATCGGGCATGCGGCTGGCCGCTCCCCTCGAGCACTGGCTCGTGCGACACGGCGGGCGCGGCCACCGCCTTACCATCGTGTTTCGGGCGGATTCAGAACGCGATGTTCTCTACGTCGCGCTGGTTGCCTTCGGCGGTCAGAACTGGATGGCCGAAGGCACCTCGCGGAAAAGCTTCGGTAGGTAGTTGCTTGCGCATCTTCTTGGCGTTTAGGACCGTACAGATCTGTGGTGACGAAACTAGCGGAGCCGACTCTGCATTTTAGGCCAGAGCGGAAGATTGACTGCGGCGTGTCTTTTGCCACGTAGCGAACCGTCCTGTGCCCGAACGCCACCAGACCCTTTCGCATTCAAACCGCGATTTGGGCATTCCGCCCAATTTTCCATCAGTCCGATCCGAATCCGCGCCGCCTCGTGCGCCGTGAGGCTTTTCGGGACGACCGCCCCCCGGTACCGGATTACCGCTGGCCGTCAAAAGGCCCGTTGCACATGTCCGCCTGTCCCTCTCCTGTCGCGCAACGCAGCCATGGCGCCGCCCATCTGGGTTTTCGGTGCGAGGGCAGCTGGACGCGGCTGGCCCGGCTGCACCAATCCGGTTCCGCCAAGGCTTTCGTCCATCCCATGATCACCGGCCCCGAAGTAGTCTTCCTGAACACATCCGGCGGTATGACTGGCGGCGACAGCCTGCGCTATGAACTCGACCTGGCCGCCGGCTGCCGGGTCACGGCCACTACTCAAACGGCCGAGCGGGCCTATCGCAGCGTCGAGGGCGCAGCCGAGGTCGCGGTTACACTGAACCTTGGTCCGGCGGCGCATCTCGACTGGCTGCCGCAGGAAACTATCCTGTTCGACAGTTCTGCGTTGAACCGCCGCACCACCGTCAACCTAAGCGCCGGCGCCTCCTGCCTTGTGCTTGAGGCCGTGGTGCTGGGGCGTCTTGCCATGAGCGAGACGGTGCGGAGTCTTTCCCTGACCGATCACCGCAAGATCTTTCGCGACGGCGTGCCGGTGCTTTACGAACCCCTGCGCCTCACCGATGCCGCGCTTGCCGACGGACCCGGCCTTATGCAGGGCGCGCGGGCATTCGCGAGCCTCGCCCTCGTGCAACCCGGCGCCGAGGCCCGCCTGAACGCTGTCCGGGCCGTTCTCGACGAACCCGGCGTTCTTTCGGGTGCTTCGGCTTTCGATGGCAAGCTCGTTCTGCGGCTGATGGCAGCAGACGGCTGGCCGCTGCGTCGCCAGGTTCTCCGCCTCTTGTCCCTCTTGCGCGCGGCCCCGCCACCTCGCGTTTGGCTGATGTAGGAACCCCGATGAATCTGACCCCTCGCGAAAAAGAGAAGCTTCTCGTCAGTCTGGCCGCGATGGTTGCGCGCAGCCGCCTGTCACGCGGCGTCAGGCTGAACCACCCCGAGGCCATCGCGCTGATCACCGATTTCGTCGTCGAAGGCGCCCGCGACGGTCGCACCGTCGCCGAGCTGATGGAAACCGGCGCCCATGTCATCACCGCCGCGCAATGCATGCCCGGCATCCCCGAAATGATCCATTCGGTTCAGGTCGAGGCGACCTTCCCCGATGGCACCAAGCTCGTCACCGTCCACTACCCGATCCGCTGAAAGGCCCCTCATGAAACCCCTGATCGCCCTCTTGCCCCTTGTCCTTCCCGGCGCCGCCTGGGCCCATCCGGGCGACCATAGCTTAGCCGGCATCGCGCATTTGCTGACCGAACCCGATCACCTGGCCCTGATCGCCGCCGCTGTGGTGGCCGCGGCTATGGGCTTGCGCAACTGGAGGCGTCGTTGATCCCCGGAGAGATCTTTCCCGCAGCAGGAGACCTTACCCTGAACGACGGGGCGCCAGTGACCGTTCTCATCGTCGCCAATGCCGGCGATCGCCCGGTGCAGGTGGGCAGCCATTACCATTTTGCCGAAACCAACGCCGCCCTGCGCTTCGACCGCGCCGCGTCCCGGGGCCAGAGACTGGACATCCCTGCCGGAACTGCCGTGCGGTTCGAACCCGGCCAGACGCGCGAGGTGCGCCTCGTGCCCTTCGCCGGCGCGCGGCGCGTCTTCGGCTTCAACGCCCAAGTGATGGGGGAACTCTGACATGGCAAGCCGCATCGCGCGCCCGGACTATGCCGCCATGTACGGCCCGACAACTGGCGATCGTGTCCGCCTTGGCGATACCGACATCATCATCGAGGTCGAGCGCGACCTGACGACCTACGGCGAAGAGGTCAAATTCGGCGGCGGCAAGGTCATCCGCGACGGCATGGGCCAAAGTCAGGTCAGCCGCGCCGGTGGTGCCGTGGATACCGTGATCACCAATGCGCTGATCCTCGATCATACGGGCATCTACAAGGCCGATGTCGGCCTGCGCGACGGCTTGATCCATGCCATCGGCAAGGCCGGCAACCCCGACACACAGCCCGGCGTCACCATCGTCATTGGCCCCGGGACTGAGGTGATCGCCGGCGAGGGCAAGATCCTTACGGCCGGCGGGTTTGACGCGCATATCCATTTCATCGCGCCGGGCCAGATCGAGGATGCCCTGCATTCCGGCATCACCACCATGCTTGGTGGCGGCACCGGCCCGGCCCACGGCACGCTGGCAACCACCTGCACGCCCGGGCCGTGGCACCTCGCGCGGATGTTGCAAAGCCTCGATGCTTTTCCGATCAACTTCGGCCTGTCGGGCAAAGGCAACGCCTCGCGCCCCGAGGCGATCGTCGAGATGGTCAATGCCGGGGCCTGCGCGCTGAAACTGCACGAGGACTGGGGCACCACCCCCGCCGCCATCGACTGCTGCCTGTCGGTGGCCGATGCAATGGACGTTCAGGTGATGATCCACACCGACACGCTGAATGAGTCGGGCTTTGTCGAAAACACCCTGGCCGCGATCCGGGGCCGGACCATCCACGCTTTCCACACCGAAGGCGCAGGCGGAGGCCATGCGCCCGACATCATGCGCGTCGTGTCGCAGCCGAACGTGATCCCTTCGTCCACCAACCCGACCATGCCCTATACCGCCAACACGATCGAGGAACACCTCGACATGCTGATGGTCTGTCACCACCTCGACAAGCGCATCCCCGAGGACGTGGCCTTTGCCGAAAGCCGCATCCGCCGCGAAACCATCGCGGCCGAGGATATCCTTCATGACATGGGCGCCTTCTCGATCCTGTCTTCTGACAGCCAGGCCATGGGCCGCGTGGGCGAGGTCGTCACCCGCACCTGGCAGACTGCCCACAAGATGAAGCAGCAGCGCGGCCGTCTGCCTGAAGAACAGGGCGCCAACGACAACATCCGCGCCCGCCGCTACGTCGCGAAATACACGATCAACCCGGCCATCGCGCAGGGCATGTCGCGCCATATCGGCAGCGTCGAGGTCGGCAAGCGCGCGGATCTGGTGCTGTGGTGGCCCGCCTTCTTCGGCGCCAAGCCCGAGATGGTGCTGGTCGGAGGAACCATCGCCTGCGCGCAGATGGGCGACACCAACGCCTCGATCCCGACCCCGCAGCCGGTGTATTCCCGGCCCATGTTCGGCGCCTTCGGTCGTTCGGTCGAACAGGGTGCAGTCCTCTTCGTCTCGGGGGCGGCACAGGCAGGCAATCTGCGCGGCGATTTGGGTCTGGCCAAGGCGACCCTCGCCGTCGAGAACACCCGCAAAATCTCGAAATCCGACATGAAGCTGAACGCCGCCATGCCCCGGATCGAAGTCCATCCCGAAACCTACGAAGTGCGGGCCGATGGGGAGCTTCTGACCTGCGAGCCCGCCCGCGAGCTGCCGCTGGCACAACGCTATTTTCTGTTCTGAGGCCGCTATGACCGCCCGCCTTCTGACGGACGCCCCCGCCCGCACCGACGACACCGTCGTGCTAGATTACGACCAGCGCCTGATGCGGCGGAAGCTCCTGACCACCGCGCGGGGCCGCGACTTCATGGTCTCGCTTCCCGGCGTCACCAACCTCGACGGCTATTGGGGTTTCGAACTGCCTGGCCCCCTCTTCATCCGTATCGACCCCGCGCCCGAAGCGGTGCTGGTCGTCACCGGCGACCTGACGCGCCTGGCCTGGCACATCGGCAACCGGCACACGCCCTGCCAGATCCTGCCTGACCGCCTGATGATCCGCGAAGATCACGTGCTGGAGCGGATGCTCACCGGTCTCGGCGCCACCATCAGCCGCGCCAGCCTGCCCTTCCGGCCGGAGGGCGGGGCCTATGGCCATGGCCGAACCATGGGCCATTCCCATGGCGAGGACGAGCATTCCCATGCCCTGGAACCGTCCGCTGCAACCTTCGGATGGCACGACCACGGCGACGGCAAGTTGCATTTCCACGCCCCGCCCAAGGTCGCGCGGTGACGTCCCTCCTGACCCTTGTACAATGGCTTTCCCCTGCTTTCCCGACCGGGGCTTTCGCTTACAGCCATGGGCTGGAGCGCGTGATTGCCGCAGGGTGGGTCCGCGACGCCGCTTCGCTTGAGGCATGGATGCGCAACATTCTCCACCACGGCGCGGGCTGGCAGGATGCCGTCCTGCTCTGCCAGGCGCTGGACGCGGCGGCCGATCATGAGGCGCTCGACGCCCTTGCCCGTGCCTTGCAACCCTCGGCCGAACGCCTGCAGGAGAGCGCAGAACAGGGCGCGGCCCTGGCGCGCGCCGTGGCCGCCATGACGGGCCGCCCCCTGCCCCCCCGGCTGCTGCCGGTGTCACTTGGTGCCGCCGCCGGCCACCTCGACCTGCCCGTCGCGCTGGTCGCGCAACTTTACCTGCAGGGCTTTGCCGGCAATCTCTGCCTGATCGCCACCCGTCATCTGCCACTTGGCCAGACCGAGGGTCAGGCCACGCTGGCGCGGCTTCTTCCCGAAATCGATATGCTGGGTCGGCGGGCGGCCGAGGCATCGCTCGACGATCTCGGCGGTTGCGCTCTCGCCGCCGACCTCGCCGCCCTGCAACACGAAACCATGGATGTAAGGATCTTCCGCACATGACCTACACCGCATCGCATGGCCCCCTTCGCGTCGGCATCGGCGGGCCGGTGGGCGCGGGCAAAACCACGCTCACCGAAAAACTGGCCCGCGTCCTCGGCCCGCGCCTGTCGATGGCCGTCATCACCAACGACATCTACACCCGCGAGGATGCCGAGGCGCTGATGCGCGCCCAGGTCTTGCCCGCAGAGCGTATCCGGGGTGTCGAAACCGGCGGCTGTCCGCACACCGCGATCCGCGAAGACGCCTCGATCAACCTGGCAGCCGTGGCTGACCTCACCCGCGCCTTTCCCGATCTGGACCTGATCCTGATCGAATCCGGCGGCGACAACCTGGCCGCCACCTTCAGCCCCGAACTCGCGGACCTTACGATCTATGTCATCGACACCGCCGCTGGGCAGGATATCCCGCGCAAGCGCGGGCCGGGGGTAACGAGGTCCGATCTTCTGGTTGTCAACAAGACCGATCTCGCCCCCCATGTCGGCGTCGATCTGGTGCTGCTGGAGGCCGACACGGCCCGCGCCCGGGGCAGCCGCCCCTATGTCATGGCTCAACTCCGGCAGGACAAAGGTGTGGCCGAGGTCGTCGAGTTCATCCTGCGCCACGGCGGCCTCAGCCTGCGGCCAGACGCGGCCTGACCGCCCCTCGGGGCCGGGGTAACGGGCGGGTGGAAGATGCTTGCCGCCCGTTCCCTTTTGACCCCCGTCGTTCGCTGCCGGCCGTGGATGCGCGGAATGCATTAATTCTGCTCCGCAGCATTCACCGATGCCCAATATTTCGTCACCCGGGCCGGCTTTTCAGAATCACAGTGAAATCAACCTACAACGCGCTTCCCGCCGCGGCTCTCCCCGGCTTTCCTGCCCCCTGCCAAGGCAAAGTCCAAGGCCCACCCGGATGCAAATGCTGCACCTGCACCAACAGAACCGGCCCGGCGACGCACCTGCGCCGCGGCTCATGACACGAGGGGATAGAACATGAAACTGACCCGCCGCGCACTTCTTGCAACTGGCCTCGCCTCGATGGCGATGCCGCGCATGGCTTTTGCCGAAGGCGAGACGATCAAGGTCGGCGTCCTGCATTCGCTGTCGGGCACGATGGCGATTTCCGAGACCACCTTGAAGGACACGATGCTCATGCTGATCGAGCAGCAGAATGCCAAGGGCGGGCTACTGGGCAAGCAGATCGAGGCCGTGGTGGTCGACCCGGCATCAGACTGGCCGCTTTTCGCCGAAAAGGCACGCGAGCTTCTGACGGTATCGAAGGTCGATGTCATGTTCGGCTGCTGGACCTCGGTCAGCCGCAAGTCCGTCCTGCCCGTGATCGAGGAGCTGAACGGCCTCCTCTTCTATCCGGTACAGTACGAAGGCGAGGAATCATCGAAGAACGTCTTCTATACCGGCGCCGCGCCGAACCAGCAGGCTATCCCGGCGGTGGACTACTACCTGAACGAACTCGGCGTGCAGAAATTCGCACTTCTGGGTACCGACTATGTCTATCCGCGCACCACGAACAACATTCTCGAAGCCTATCTGATCGCGAAGGGCATTCCGAAGGAAGACATCTTCGTCAACTACACACCCTTCGGCCATTCCGACTGGTCAAAGATCGTGGGCGATGTGGTGGCCTTGGGTGCGGATGGCAAGAAGGTCGGCGTCATCTCCACCATCAACGGCGACGCCAACATCGGCTTTTACAAGGAACTGGCGGCTGCGGGCGTCACCGCAGACAAGCTGCCGGTTGTGGCCTTCTCGGTCGGCGAAGAGGAACTCTCTGGCCTCGATACCTCGAACCTTGTGGGGCACCTGGCGGCGTGGAATTACTTCATGTCTGCCGACACGCCTGAGAACAAGGTCTTCATCGACACCTGGAAGGCCTACATCAAGGACGACAAGCGCGTGACGAACGACCCGATGGAGGCCCACTACATCGGCTTCAACATGTGGGTGAACGCCGTCACTCAAGCCGGGACAACCGACGTGGATGCGGTGGCCGATGCCATGATCGGGCAGACGTTCCCCAATCTCACCGGCGGCGTGGCCGAGATGCTGCCCAATCACCACCTCACCAAGCCCGTGCTGATCGGCGAGATCCGCGCCGACGGGCAGTTCGACATCATCAGCCAGACCGACCCGGTGCCGGGCGACGCCTGGACCGACTTCCTGCCGGCATCGGCGGTGCTGGAAGCCGACTGGAAGGACCTAAAATGCGGGATGTACAGCAAGGAAACCTCCTCCTGCGTCCAGCTCACGTCGAACTACTGACCTGACCGACGAGAGGGGACCTCCCCTCTCGCTTCCCCTTCCCTTCCCGGACTGCCCATGCGTTTCCTTTCCCTTATCGCAGCAGCCCTCTGCTGGCTTGCCGCCGTGCCTGCTATTGGCCAGACCGCTGGCGAGATTGTCGCGCAGAACCGCGACCAAATTGCCAGGCCCTCGCGCCAGACCATCGGTCCGGTGATCGCTGCCCTTGCCGCGAGCGGCGACCCGATGGCCGACGACATCCTCTCCGCCTGGGCCGACAAGCGGCTGGTGATCCGCAAGTCTGACGATGTGCTGTTACTTTCGGCGCCCGAAGGCGACGACCTGGCACTGACCGCGCTTGATGGCACCGCCGCCGGCAATACCGCTCCGTCCGAGGTGACCGCGCTCAGGCCCAATGCCGGCGTGCGCGGGCTGATCGCGACGGCGCTGGTGCAGTTCACCCTGTCTGACCCTGATCCGGCCAAGCGGCGGGCCGCGCTCGCCTCCATCGCGCAGGACCCGAAAGCCGAGGCGTTGGAGCCGCTCCGCGCTGCGATTGACGGTGAGGATGACCCCGCGCTGAAGGCGCAGAAGCAGAGGCTGGAGCGGCTGCTGACCCTGCGCTTCGACCCTGACAGCGCCGCCCGCGTGGCGGCCATCAGCAGCTTCGGCTCGGACCTCGGGCTGGACCTGCGCGGGGCGCTGAACCCAATGGTTGCGACCAGTCGCATCGCATCGGCCACCCCGCCCGATGCCAACGTCGCACGCGAACTGCGTCCGGGGCGGGACCTGACCGAGGCCGAGGCCTATGACCTCCTCGTCGACGCAAATCTCGCCCCCGCCCGCCTGACGCTGGAGGTGCAGCGGGCGGCGTTGCTTGCCAACCTGAAGGATGGCGCTGTGGGAGGCGTGCCCGTAGCCGAATTGAACACGCAGGCCGCCCGCGACCGCGCCTATACTGCGCTGGAGGCAAGCGGGGTCGTCCCGGTCGCCGCTACGGATGATGAGGCGGCAGCCGCCCTCGCCACCGCCCGCTTCTATGAGGTCTATGCAGAACCCGACCGCGCCGTGACCGATGCCGCCAAGGCCGCCCTTGGCCGGATCGGCACGACAGTCGGCGCGATGCAGACCGCGGATCTGGCGCTGGACGGGCTGTCGCTCGCCTCGATTTACTTCCTTGCCGCCATCGGCCTTGCCATCACCTTCGGGGTGATGGGCGTGATCAACATGGCGCATGGCGAATTCATCACAATCGGCGCGTACACCGGCTATGTCGTACAGCTTTACATCCCGAACTATACTGCTTCGATCCTGATCGCGCTGCCTTTGGCGTTCGTCATCACTTTTGCCGCCGGGGTGGCCTTGGAGCGGCTGGTGATCCGGCACCTTTATAAGCGCCCTCTGGAGACGCTTCTGGCGACCTTCGGCGTCTCTATTGCGCTGCAACAGGCCCTGAAGAACATCTTCGGCACACAGGCGCGGCCCCTGACCTCTCCGGCCTGGTTGGACGGGGCATGGGTGCTGAACGCTGTGGTGTCGATCAGCTACATCCGCATCGCGATCTTCGTGCTGGCGCTGGCTTTCCTGGGCTTCTTCCTCTGGCTGATGAAACGCACCCGTCTGGGGCTGGAGGTTCGCGCGGTCACGCAGAACCCTGGAATGGCGGCCAGCATGGGCATTAACCCCGATCGCATCAACGTGCTGACCTTCGGGATCGGCTCGGGCATCGCCGGGATCGCCGGGGTTGCCATCGGGCTTTTCGCGAAGGTCACCTCCGAGCTTGGCACCGACTACATCGTCCAAAGCTTCATGACCGTGGTTGTGGGCGGGGTCGGCAGCATCTGGGGGACGCTAGCGGGGGCCACGATGATCGGCGGGCTGCAGAAGGTGATCGAGTTCTTCAATCCCTCCAACACCCTGGCGGCGCAGACCTACATGATCCTGTTCATCATCCTGTTCATCCAGTTCCGGCCCCGGGGGATCATTGCCCTTCGTGGCCGCGCGGCGGGAGATTGACCGATGCGCGCGATCCTTCAACCCCGCCACCGATCCGCCCTCGTCTTCCTCGCCGGTCTCGCCCTCTTCACCCTCTGCGTGACCGTGGCGGCGCATTTCGGCCTCGTCTCGACCTCCTTCGTCAAGACGCTGGGCAAGACACTGTGCCTCTGCCTCGCCGCCTTGGCGATGGACCTGATCTGGGGCTACGCCGGGATCCTCTCGCTTGGTCACATGGCCTTCTTCGCGCTTGGCGGCTACATGATCGGCATGTGGCTGATGTACGCCCGAACCGAGGAAATCGTCATCGCCTCGCTTCTGAACGGCGGGTTGCCCGCGACGCCGGAGGAGATTTCCCAAGGCATTGCCACCCAGATTTTTGGCGTAGTGGGGGCTTCGGACCTGCCCGCGATCTGGGGCTTTGCGCATAGCCTGCCTTTGCAACTGACGTTGGTGGTGGCTCTGCCCGGCCTCTTGGCGCTGGTCTTCGGCTGGCTGGCGTTCCGCAGCCGGGTGACCGGGGTGTATCTGTCGATCCTGACCCAAGCCATGACCCTCGCCCTCGCGCTCTATCTCTTCCAGAACGACAGCGGCCTGAGGGGCAACAACGGGCTTTCGGGGTTGCAGAACCTGCCGGGGGTCACTGCCGGGCAGGATACCGTCAGCGTCTGGTTCTTCTGGGCTTCGGCGCTTGCGCTTGCGCTGGCATACGTGGCCCTGCATTCCATTGTCTCGGGCAAGTTCGGTTCTGTGATCCGCGCGATCCGGGATGACGAAGCGCGGGTACGGTTCCTCGGCTATTCGGTCGAGAGCTACAAACTGTTCGCCTTCACCCTGACCGCCGTGATCTGCGCGCTTGCCGGTGCGCTCTATTACCCCCAAGCCGGCATTGTCAACCCGGCCGAATTGGCCCCCATCGCAAGTATCTACCTTGCCGTCTGGGCGGCCATCGGCGGACGCGGCAGGCTTTACGGGGCTGTCATCGGGGCCGCAGTGGTGTCGCTTCTGTCCAGCTGGTTCACGGGCGGGCGCGTTCCCTCGATCCCGCTGGGGTTTGCCACGATCAACTGGGTCGACTGGTGGCAGGTGCTTCTGGGCCTGACCTTCGTGCTGGTTACGCTGTTCGCCCCAAAGGGCATCGGCGGGCTCTTCGACCGCTTAGCCGGGGTGCATGCCCCTGACCGCAAGGGCGCGCCGCTCGGACCGGATGACGGGTCGCTGCAAGAGAAGGAGGCGCAGGAGTGAGCACCCTTCTGGAAGTGTCCGGCGTTACCGTTAGCTTCGACGGCTTCCGCGCGATCAACAACCTGACCTTTGCCATCGGCCCGGCGGAACTTCGGGCCATCATCGGGCCGAACGGGGCGGGCAAGAGCACCTTCATGGACATCGTCACCGGCAAGACCCGGCCGGACAGTGGCAGCGTCAGCTTCGGCGAGAAGCCCGTTTCGCTGCTGCGGATGTCAGAAGCGCAGATCGCACGCGCGGGTGTGGGGCGCAAGTTCCAGCGCCCCACGGTGTTCGAGGACCAGACAGTCTCGGAGAACCTGACACTGGCACTTAAGGCAGGCCGCAGCCCCTGGGCAGTGCTGGGGTGGAGCAAGACCGGGGTGGATGACGAGCGGATTCTGGCGCTAGCGGTGCAGGTCGGGCTGGGGGACAGCCTGGGCCGCAAGGCGGGCATCCTCAGCCATGGTCAAAAGCAGTGGCTGGAGATCGCGATGCTGCTGGCACAGGAACCGCGTCTCTTGCTGGTCGACGAACCGGCGGCGGGGATGACGCTTGCGGAACGGGAGAAGACCACCGAACTGCTTGTCGAGATCGCGAAGACCCGCGCCGTGGTCGTGGTGGAGCATGACATGGAATTCGTCCGCCGCCTGGATTGCCGCGTGACCGTTCTGCACGAGGGCGCGGTGTTGGCCGAAGGCAGCCTTGACCATGTGACAAAGAACCAGGCCGTGATCGACGTTTATCTGGGGCGGGGCTGAGATGCTGAAGACCGAAGGGCTGACACTGCATTACGGCGGATCGCAGATCCTGTACGGCATCGATTTCGAAGCGAGGGCCGGTGAGGTGACCTGCATCATGGGCACGAATGGCGTAGGCAAGACGAGCTTTCTCAAGGCGCTTGCCGGGACCCATCCCCGCTCGGGCGGCACCATCGAATTTGACGGTGAAAGCCTAGGCCGCCTGGCCCCACAGGACATGGCCCGACGCGGTCTGGCCACCGTGCCGCAGGGTCGGATGATCTTCCCGTTGCTGACCGTGCGCGAAAACCTCGAAACCGGCTTCGCGCTCCTGCCGCGCGCCGAGCGCAGAATCCCCGAAAGCATCTACGATCTCTTTCCCGTGCTGAAAGATATGTCCGGCCGGCGCGGCGGCGACCTCTCTGGCGGCCAGCAGCAGCAGCTTGCCATCGCCCGCGCCATGATCATGCGCCCAAAGGTGCTGCTTCTCGACGAACCGACCGAGGGCATCCAGCCCAACATCATCCAGCAGATCGGCCAGGTAATCACCTATCTGCGCGACAGGGGCGACATGGCCATCATCCTGGTCGAACAGTATTTCGAATTCGCCCATGCTCTCGCCGACCGCTTCTACGTCCTTCGGCGCGGCGCAGTCTCGTTCGCGGGGCCAACGGCCAGCTTCGACAAGGCCACCCTGCGCGCGGAGGTTTCCGTCTGAGAGGGCTTTGACGATGTGGCGGGCCCCCCCGGCGGAATCTATGCAACCGAGAACCAAATCCGCGAGCTTCACCGCGAGCTCCTGCGCCACAGCGGCAAGTATGAGCGGCATCGCGGCGCCCGGAAGACCTCGGCAAGCCCGATCGCGGCCATTGACGGGACCGGGCGGCAGATCGGCACTTTCGCGGTGGTCTTGCTTGAGATCGATCCGTTCCAGGACGCGAAGGGCCGCCGCAGCTAGCCGTCCTTGATTTGTGCCAGAACTCAAGACGTTTCGGTCCACGCTTGCACAGGACGACCCATCCCATGCTCAATCTCCCACGCGCTCAACACGGGGGAGAGTGACACTTCTGCTTTGCTCAGATGAGACATTTTAGCTTTGCGCCTACATTGCGCCAATAGTCAAAAGTTTGACAATGAAGATTATGTCATTGTTCCCCGGACGCTTCGGGCGGAGAACTGCCTGACCGCGGTGCAGCATTGAGCCCGCAGGATCCGCCTTAGCGGTCGATCGCAGCCCCGGGCGGCAACTGTGATTGTCCTGGTGCCAGCCGGAATGGCCCGAGCGGTTTCTTGTTTCCGCCGTGGCATCCCTTCGACCGTGTAGCCTAGAACGAAAGAACGGGGGGATGGACTGCCCCATCTTATCGGACTGCAACAATGCCAAGGCGGCTGTATTCAGGTGCGCTTCAGGGTGGGTTCCAGACCCACGGCGACGGCCAGTCCGCCGATGTCCGCGATCTCGGTGTAGTCGTAGAACTGGTTGGCGGGTTCGTGGCCGCGGTTGACCCAGACCTTATTCCTGATCCCCAGATCATAGGCCGGCACCAGGTCATAGCGGAATGAAGAGGAGACATGCGTGATGTCCTCGGGGGTGCAGCCGAGCGTGTCGAGCATGTATTCAAAGCCCTTCATAAGCGGCTTGTAGGCGCCAACTTCCTCGGCGGTGATGACGGTGTGCACTGGCGCGCCCAGTTTTTCCACGTTCGACATGATCAGGCCCTTCATCGAGTTTGACAGGATCACCAGCGGGATTTCCTTGGCGACACGGGCAAGACCTGCCGGGACGTCCGGGTGCGGGCCCCAGGTCGGGATCTCGTCATAGATGCGCTGCGCGTCTTCGGCATCAAACCGGATGCCGATGCGTTTGCAGCTGCGCTCGACGGAATTGTGCACCACGTCAACAAGGGGTTTCCATGCCCCCAGCACCTCGTCAAGGCGATAGCCTCTGAAAGCTTCGACGAAACCGGCCATTGCCTCGGGCGAAAGCCGCGCGCCGTAAACACGCCGCGCGGCGCCGGCCATGTCGAAGTTGGTAAGCGTGCCGTAGCAGTCGAAGGTAACGTATTTCGGCCGAAATTTGGTCATGGCATGTAGTCCTTCTAGGTTTCATGACATGGCGCGGCAGCACAGGGCCAGCCATGACCGACGGAACACCGCAGCTTGCCTTCTGCAGCCCGGCCCGTTTGAGCTAGAAAGCACAGTGCTGCGGCGTCGTCAATGTATTGTACAACAATTATGGCATACGCCCCTGGCGTGGGCAGGCTGCAGTTTTGGCGCGACGAGGGACGGCAGCATAGGGATCTTTCGTGCAATACCTTGCAATAGTTTCCGGTTTTATCCGAAAAAGCCTTGGTTTAGCGGAAATGCCCATCCAAATTCGCAAGGGCGCTTGATACGGTTGGCCCGGCGTCGAAAGCGGAACATCTCGACCGCAAAAAAGACTTGTTGGACAATTATGCAGTGTGAGTTAGGTAAACCCATGCCGCTGCCGGCCTTGGGGTAGCCTTTGATTCGGGTTTGAAATGGGTCATAATCGTCCGTCCGGGCCTGCCCCCGCCGCCGAGCTTTCCGAGGCTTGTCGCCCGGTGGGCGCCGCCGAAGCCGAACACATCGCCGCGCGGTTCTATGACCTGCCGGGCACAGCAACGCGCTTCGACACCGAGAAGGACGACACATTCCTCCTCGACGGCGCGGCGCGGGGCAAGTTCGTGCTGAAGATCGCCCATCCCTCCGAGCGGATTCAGGAGCTAGAATTCCAGGTCGCGCTCTTGCGTCATCTCGAAGCGCGCGCGCCTGATCTGCCCATCCCCCGGGCCCATCGCGCCCTCCTCGGCGCGGATCTGCCCCTCGTCACCACCCGCGCTGGCGAGCGGCGCGTTGCGCGGCTCATCAGCTTCCTGCCCGGAACGCCGCTCGACCGGACGACATCAACCGCCCCTCAGCGCGAACGGATCGGCGAGGTGCTGGCCAGGCTGCGTCTTGCCATGGCTGATTTTTCGCATCCGGCCGACGACCGGGTGCTGGCCTGGGATGTCACCCATCTGCTCGAACTTGCCGATTTGGCGCGCTTCATTCCCGAGGGCCCAAAGCGGGCCTGGACTGTCCGCGCGCTGGAGCGCTTTGCCGAAATCAAGCCGCGTCTGGACCTGTGCCGACGGCAAGTGCTGCACAACGATTTCAACACCTCGAACCTGGTCGTGGATCACACTAGCCCGGGTTTCCTGACCGGCGTCATCGATTTCGGCGACGCGGTCCGCACTGCCATCGCCGTCGACGTCTCGACCGCGCTGATGAACCAGATGCCCAAGATCATCGAAGACAACCGGCGCGATCTGTTCGACGAACCGCGCGATGTTCTGCGCGGCTATCTCCGCCACGCCGACCTGACCGACGAGGAGCTTCGCCTGATGCCCTTCCTCGCCATGGGTCGGCTCGCTGTCCGGGCACTGCTGACCTCATGGCGGGCCGAAATCTTTCCCCAGAACAGCCGCTACATCCTGCGCCACACCGGGACCGGATGGGCCCACCTTGCGTGGTTCCATTCGCTTTCGACCGCGCAAATTTCCGAACTCCTGACCTGATAGGAACCGAAATGACAACTCTGCCCAAGGGATTCCGTGGCGACATGGCGAATGGCTTCAACCCGCAGGACGCGGCCGATCTCGCCAGCGAAGACCAGGCGCATATCGCCCGGCGGCAAAGGCTGCTCGGCCCGGGGTACCGGCTGTTCTACAAGTCGCCGGTGCAGATATCCCGTGCCAAGGGGGTCTTTCTTTATGACAAGCATGGCAATGAATATCTCGACGCCTACAACAACGTGGTATCACTGGGACACGCCCATCCGCGTGTCGTCGCGGCGATCCGGCGGCAGCTTGAGACGCTGTGCACCCACACGCGCTACATGCAAGAGCCGCTGCTGGATTATGCCGAAGCGCTGATCGGCACCTTCGGCGGCGAACTCGGGCGGAACGGCTGCGCGATGTTCACCTGCAGTGGATCGGAAGCCAACGACCTGGCCCTGCGCGTGGCGCGTTACTATACCGGAAAGACCGGCGTTATCGTCACGTCCGAAGCCTATCACGGCAACAGCGGCGCGGTGGCGGCGATCTCGCCATCGCTGGGCAAGAAATCGGCGCTCGATCCCTATCTCCGCACCGTCGCGGCACCGGATTCCTACCGCCTTCCGGTCGCGGAAATCGGTCGGCGGATGGCGGAAGATGTCGCGCGCCAGATCGCTGATCTGGAGCGCCACGGCGGCGGTCTGGCCGCCTTCATCGTCGATTCTGTCTTCTCGTCTGATGGTCTCTACACCGATCCCACCGACGTGCTGGTGCCGGTGGCCGAGGTGGTGCGCAAGGCGGGCGGCCTCTTCATCGCAGATGAGGTGCAATCGGGGTTCGGACGCACCGGCACCCATCTCTGGGGTCACGCGCGCCACAAGGTCGAGCCGGACATTGTGACCCTGGGCAAGCCGATGGGCAATGGCTATCCGGTCGCGGGCCTAGTGGTCCGACCGGACCTCGTGGCCGAGTTCGGCGCAACCATGCGCTATTTCAACACCTTCGGCGGCAATTCCGTCGCCGTTGCCGCGGCGCAAGCCGTGCTCGACTCGATCCGTGACGAGGGGTTGATGGAAAACGCTGCCAAGGTCGGCGGCGAAATTCTCGACGGCCTGCGCGCCCTGCAGAAGAAATACGAATTCGTGGGCGACGTTCGCGGGGCTGGCCTCTATTTCGCCGTGGAACTGGTCAAGGACCGCGACCGGAAGGTGCCGGACATGGACCGTGCGCTGGCAGCCGTCAACGCCCTGCGTGACCGGCGCATCCTAATTTCCGCGACCGGGGCGGATGCCCATATCCTGAAGATCCGGCCGCCGCTGGTCTTTACCTCGGCCAACGCGGCCCGCCTGCTGGAAGGCGTCGACGCGGCGCTGCGTGCCGTGCAGGTCTAGATCGGGCGCAGAGCGTCGACCGGCGCGCCTTCACCCTTGCCCTGCGCTGCTGCCTGTGGCGTAGCTGCATAATCAACGACCTATGCCGAGCCATGCCGCACGCCGTGACACAAGCCGCACACAACGAGACGGATGCCGAGACAGCCCCCCTCAGCGCGGTGGATCTACTGACGCGCGCCTTGCGACGGCGCATCCTGTCCGGCGACTTCCAGCCCGGCGAATTCCTTCGCGACGCCAAGATGTGCGAAGAGCATTCGACGTCCAGACACACCTTCCGCACCGCCGCCCAGATCCTGGTCACCCAGGGCCTACTGCGCCAGATCCCGAACCGGGGCTTCGTGCTGCCGGAATTCGGCCCCGACGACATCGTCGACATCACCCGTGTGCGGGGTGCCATCGAGGGCGAGGCCATCCGTATGATCGTGCTGACCGGAATCATCCCGCCAGCGGCGATCGAGGCGGTCGCGCTCATGCATGCCTCGACCCTCGCCGCTGAAAGATCGATGCTGGTTACGGCGGACCGAGACTTCCACCGCGCCATAATCGCCGCAAGCGGCAGCGCCCGGCTGAAGCGCACCTATGCCGGCCTGGAAGGCGAAATCGAGCTGCTCCTCGTGCAGCGGCAGGGCTTTTATGGCACTGCCGAAGAAATGGCCGATGAGCATAAGCGGCTCATCAACAGCCTGAAAAGCCGCCACTACGACACCGCGCGCGATGCGTTCCAGGAACACTGGGAAGACCTGCAGATCAAATTGCTCAACCCGCGTTGACGGGCGGCTGCTACCGAGGGCCCGCCCGAGGCCGTTTCGGCCGGAGTTTGCCTGCTACTGAAGTCCTTGAAACCTTGCACCCTCACCGTTCGGTCGCCCCTGCTACACGTCATCGGGGACGATCTGCGCAATCCATAGAAATTTCGTGCCTGTCCAGTCGTGACCTTCAGTTGATCGTGCTGCGGGCGGGATGGGTTTGACGCTGTTCTCCTGCCGGGGGCAGGCCAAGATAGGTCTGGACGGGTGCGACGCACATTGACACGTGTCACCGGTGGCGGGGGCGCGGCGGAAAAGCAAATGACAGAGAGATGCTGCAGATGAAAACCTTGCTGCTGAAGAAGGACGAAGTGAGCCGGCTGATCCGCCTGACGGACGTCATCGGCGCGGTCGAGGAGGCATATCGGGCCTTCAACAGCGATCAAGTCGAGCAGCCCGGTTACACCGGCCTCCATCTCGAACCCTCTTCCGCGGAGATCGATTTCAAGCTCAGCCATCACAAATCGGGCGGCCTGATCTCGATGAAGGCTTCGTCGGGCGGTTTCACCGACAATCCGGCCCAGTACGGCGTGCCCAACGGCATGGGCACGATCCTTCTGTTCGACGCCCGAAGCGGTGCCCTGGCCTGCGTCATGGAGGGGAGTCTGATCACGGGCCTCAGGACCGGCGCCGCCGGTGCCGTCTCGGTCAAGGCGCTGGCGCGCAAGGATGCCCGCAGCCTGGCCTCGATCGGCACAGGCAATCAGGCGCGGATGCAGATCCGGGCGATCCGCGAGGTGATGGAAATCGAGGTCATCCACGCCTCGGATCGCATCCCGCAGGCGCAGGCACGCTTCAAGGCGGACATCGAGGCCGAACTCGGCATTCCGGTGGTGCTGGCAGAATCGATCCAGGCCGCGGTCGCGCAGGCCGACATCGTCATCACTACCACCCGAGGCAGCGGGCCGGTAATCGAGGCCCGCTGGGTCCGGCCCGGCACGCATATCATCGCGATCGGCGCCGACCAGAAGGGCAAGCAGGAACTGGACCCCGAGACTTTCCGACAGGCCAAGGTTGTCGTCGATTCGCTGTCGCAATGCGCCGAAAAGGGCGAGACGCAGCATCCGCTGCGCGAAGGCATCCTCACCCGCGCCGCCATTCATGCGGAGATCGGAGAGATATTGCTGGGCAGGAAGCCAGGCCGGGAGACCGATGCCGAGGTGACCATCTTCGATTCTACCGGTATGGCGATTCAGGACAACACGACGGCCGGAAAGATCTACCGCAACGCGTTGGAGCAGAAGCTAGGGACCTTTTTCGATTTCCTCGAACTGGTGCCGTTGGGCTGAACTGCCGATCTCAAGGGCATGAACCCAGATTGAGCCGTCGATGAACATCCTCCACGCGCGGTCAAACATTGCCGACGTGGAAGCCACAAGGAAGAAGCAAATGTACGACCACCCGACCCTGCAGGATATCCTCGACGCGCGCGCGCGGCTGCGCCCGCATATCCGCCACACCCCGCTGCTGCGCGCCGACAAGATCGAGAGCGCCGTCGGCTGCCAGCTGTATCTCAAGCCCGAAACCCTGCAGATCACCGGCGCCTTCAAAATTCGCGGTGCATTGAACACGGCGCTCCAGCTGCCGCGGGACCAGATCGCCAACGGGATCATTTCCTCGTCCTCGGGCAATCACGCGCAGGGGCTGTCCTATGCCGCGCGAATGCTGGGCGTGAAGGTGGCCCTTGTGCTGCCAGTGACCACACCGAAGCTCAAGATCGCCAATACCAGGGCTTTGGGCGCCGAAGTCATCATGTTCGACGGCGACAATGCCGCCCGCTGGAAGAAGGTCTACGAGATCGCGCAAGAAAAGAATTATGCGGTGATTCACGGCTTCGAAGATCCGCGGGTCATGGCCGGCCAGGGCACCATCGGCTGCGAAATCCTCGATGACCTCGAAGACGTCAATACCGTCATCGTGCCGCTGGGCGGCGGAGGTCTCATCTCGGGCATCGCCACGGCGATCAAGGAATTGAAGCCCTCGGTCCGGGTCATCGGTGCCGAGCCGGCGCTGACCCCGAAGTACTTTCACAGCCGCATCAACAAGGAGCGCACCTCGTTGCCGCTCCTGGACACCATTGCCGACGGGCTGCGGCTCAGCGTTCCGGGACGGAACCCCTATCCCATCATCGAAAAATACGTCGACGAGATCGTTCTGGTGGAGGACACGCATATCGTCGCCGGCATGCGAGCGCTGGCCACGGACGCCAAGCTGATCGCCGAGCCGGCCGCGTCGATCGGCATCGGCGCTCTGCTGGCCGGTTCGATCAAGGTCAGACCGGGTGAGAAGGTTTGCGCGGTTCTGACCGGGGGGAACTGGGATCTGAGCGATCTGGCCAAGGTGTTCATCGACGCGGCCTAAGCCAAGGGTCGGCCGGACTTCAGCACAGGAAAGCACCCGTTAGGGTCAGGACACCGGGCGCGAGGACAGATTGCCCTCTCCATCGGTGAAGGGCTCATAGAGTTGCACCGGGAAGGAATACTGAAGGTACGAGCCGACGTAATATGCCGCGTCCGCGTTATGCAGAGCGCGGCGCTTCATGTCGTTGATATGATGTTTCATTTCGGGATCTCCACTTTGCATAATCATGATGCCTCTGCTCTCAACCGCAGAAGGACACCCCGACATGACCTCCCCCTCCAACTCTCACCCCGGCGGCACGACAGCCGCCGGGGCTCCCGCCAACCAAGCACTCGTCTCGGCTTACGTTGCGGAGAATCCCAACCTGTCTGCTGGTGCCCTCAGCGCCGCCCGGCATCTCTTGAAGTGGGCTGCCGACCGGCATATCGCGATAAGGGATATTGATGCTGCGTCCATCAATCGTTTTGCGCGCCACCGCTGTCGGTGCAGCCAGTACAGTGCCTTGCAGCTGCGGGACCCGAGCTGCATCGCCGAGGCCCGCAGGTTTCTGCGGTATCTGGAAGATACCGGCCATGTTGCCATTCCAGACGACGTTGCCCGGCTCGGCGGGCATTTGGCAGGCTTTTCAGCGAACCTTGCAGCCCAAGGCTATAGTAAGATCACCTACAGCTCTCGCATGAGCCAAGCCCGCCATTTCGCCGAATGTATCCTGCAAATGCGAGTTACGGCGGCCAGCATCGAAGACGACGTGATCGAGCAGTTCGTCCAGCATGACTGCCAATGCGGGATCAGGACCAAGCGCGGCAAACGGGTTGTCACCACGGGGACCAAGGATCGCTTTCGTGGTGCCGGCGCCTTTGTCGTCTTTCTCAGAGTCGAGGGATTGATTCCAGTGGCGGGACCTGCAGAAGCACCGGCCGATCCACGCTTCGCCGATTTCGCCACATGGCTGCGTCGGGAGCGCGGCGCCACTGTTGAGACGGTCCGGCGCTATCTGCAGGAGTTGAATCGCTGGCTGACGAAGCTGGGATCGGGACCGCAGAACTTCACCGCGACCGCTGTCCGCCCGATCATTCTGGATCAGGGTGATGACCGTTCCCGATCTTCAGTCCGCATGACGGTCACCGTGCTGCGCACATTCTTGCGTTTCATGATTGGCCAAGGTCTATGTGCTCCGTCGCTCTTCTTGGCTGTGCCGTCAGGGGTCCGTCGTCGGCTTTCCACGGTCCCAAAGACGATTCCGGCTTTGACCATCGAAGAGATCGTCGCATCTTGCGGCACGGACACCCACACAAAGGTAAGTTCGCCTGCACGAAGCAAGCGCGCGAGCATCAGCGCGTCACGCGTGTCGTGCTTCACCCGTTCACCCGGCCGCTTTGGCGTATGGCTTGGCGCCACGATCCGACAGACAATCCCCATCTCGGCGAGTTGCCGATAATTCCCATAGCCGCAGGGACCTGCTTCGTAGGTCACCTCGATCTTGCCGTGGCGCTGCACCAGTTTGCGCATCAGGCGCGAAACAGCGTCGTGCGTGTTGGCGATCGTCCCATACATCCGGATCTCGTCGTCCCGACCGGCATCCGCAATCGCGACCGATATGCTGTCCTTGTGCACGTCCAAACCGACAAAGGCGTTGTAGTCTTCCATGCTATCTCCTCGGGCTGCGGACCGAAGAAGAGTGCAGACCGCGATCACTCTGTGGCGATCCTGTCGGACGTCAGCCGGAGCGCCAAGAATGGTCATGCCATCTGCTGAAAGCGCTCCATCTCTTCCGAGCGCCGGGTGTGCGTAGGCAAGAGGCCTGCCACTTTGGCGAGGATCGGCAGCAGCGCCGCGGGCGAGCCGGCCCGGGCCACCAGCGCGCGGCCGAACTTCCGCAGGAAGAGGACCAGAGCCACCTCGCCCGCCTCATAGGCGAGCTTCCAATCCCAGGCGCCATCGGCATCGGAGCCGCCAAAGGCGCGCTCCATCTCGACGCGTAGACGCAGCGCGTCAATCTGGAACCCCCGCGCCAGATTGGGCTGCAGCGCTTCAGCAACTGCAAGGATTGCGGGCGCTGGATCACAGGACGAGACAGGAACGGAATGCGCAACAGGGCCGAGATAGGTCATCGGGAAACTCCAGAATGAGGGACAGGATCAGGCCCAGACGCCCTCTCTCGGGCACCCTCAGGCATGATCTTCCCCGACCCTCCTGTCCCTCTCGAACCGACGCATCCCGGACGCTTGGCTTGATTTTGTTCCTGTTATGCTCTCCATTAAGAGCCAAGCCAGAAAGGGAGTTTCCCGATGGACGGCCCCACATACGCCCTGCCCGCAACACCCAAGCAGATCGCCGATGCGCGGTCCCTCGCCCTGCGCAACCAGACCCTTCTGCCCTGGGAGGTTCAGCAGGACTGCCGGTCCCTGAGTGCCTGGATTGAGGCGCAGGCTGGGCTGAAACCAGTATCAGACATGGACCGGCTGCCGACCTCGAAGCAGGTGGCCTTCGCCGAGAAGCTCGCCCGGATCAAGCGCCGCGCCGTCCCGGACGAATGCTTCCGCGACAAGGGCCTGATGTCGAAGTGGATCGACGGCAACAGGTGAGAGTGCCGATCAGCGCGTGAAATCCACGCGGTATGGTCGCGGGTCATCTCTGCCGCCGCATAATTGCTTGGCGGAACCGTCTGTCTGACAATCTACGAACTGGTCAATCAAGGAAGTTTGTAATACTATAATATTGCGAATTTGGACGCTTTGCCATACAATGACATTTCAAAACGTGTCCTAATGCAAACTCTCAGGTTGGCAAATGTCCGTCTCCCGCCCGAAGCAACGCCAGGCCCAAGAGAGGATCAACCAAGCAGCCAGCCTGACAAAGTCGCTTGCAAAGCCGTTCGGCGGCTGGATCGCCACCTTTCAGGAGGCGATCGGTATGAGGGCGCCTGCCCTTGCCGAACGGCTCGGGGTCGCGCGCAACACGATTTATGCGTCGATCCGAAATGAACAGGCGGGAACGATAACGCTGAACCAGCTCGAGAAGATCGCCGAGGCCATGGGCGGACGTCTCGTCTTTGCCATCGTCCCGCGCGAGGGCGCGGTCGAAGAGATCGTCCTGGCCCAAGCGCGCGCGAAAGCCCGCCGCATCATCCAGCGCACACACGCGCATATGGCCCTCGAAGAGCAGAGCGAAGGGCTGCGCAGCGAGGCCGAGATGGTGGAGGAACTGGCTGCGGACATCATCCGTGAAGGCCGCCGGGATTTCTGGCAATGACGCTGAAGCTTCACAAGCCCGCCGGGCGACGCGCCGTCCCAGACCCGTGCGTCCGCGGCAAGGGACTGATGTCAGAGCAGATCGACGGGAGCAGGTGAGAATGCTGCCGAGGAAAGCGAACTAGGAAGATCTAAACGCTGCGTTGGCCCTTCTGGCGATGTCCGCGCAGCGGTCCATCAAGTCGCCAAAGGGCTCTGGTGTCGTTGCAAGCAGGCCGTCCTCGGCCATCCGGCGGCAATCCTCAGCAAGAACGTCGAGGGCATCGCCGCTTGGGGCAAGTTGCAGTTGCCCAGAGGTTGCGGCGCCAAAATCGATCCATGTGGCATCTGCAGCCTTCTCTGCAAAGAACATCGTCTTGTGCCGTGCGACAGCGGTCGCAAGTGCGAGATCTGCGATGGCCGCAGCGGCGATGCCCGCATCGTCCAACCGGGCGACATCATGCCAATGTCTGGAAAAGCGATTCCCACGCATACGGTTCTGCAAACAGAAGACGTGAATCGCCGTCGCCTTTTCCCAGAAGGTCCGTTCTGCATGCATCACGCGCGGGCAGGCAGTCGGAAACTCCACGCCTTCGATCACCGACGCGGCGTCGCAGACAATGTCGCGCGGGGATGCCGGCTCTCCGGTAGAACGCGCGCCGAATTCCAGCATTACGCTCGGAGAAACGTATCCCGTGCCTTGGGCGAGGTGCGGGTAGTCAATGAACAGCTTGTTGCCGTCAATCCGAAGCCTGGCATCGATCCCTTCCCGATCAATCGCCTGCTGCAGGATCGGCTGGATGGTCTCGGCCACCCATTCAGGCAAAGCCTGGCGGACACGTTTCGACCAGCGCCGCTCTTCGCTGGATGTGGCGGGCATGGCATCTTCACGGCCCTCGAGCAAATCCGGGATCAGCGCCCGGATATTGAAGGTCAGATCCACATCCTCGGAAAAACAGTCAATGACCTGGTAGGCCTTCGACAAAGAGGTGCCACCCTTGAAGACGAGGTTTGTGCCGATGGGCGATCCAAACAGCTGCTGGATCGCCCAGACCACCCAGACGTCCTTTTCGAGGAGGTGGGCTGGCCGGCAAAGCCGATCGGCTGCGACACCAAGAGCATCCAGCCGGTCTTTGGCGCTGAGGCGCAGGAATGCCTCAGCCATGGACCATCTTTCCGACCAATCGTGCCAACCAAGTCGGGAACTGCGGCGCAGCGGACACCAGTTCTGTCTTTGCCGTGTCCGTGAGCTTAGTTCGCAGGAATTGCAGGGCCTTGGGAGCCTCATCCGGTCCAAGCAAGGCCAGCGCACGGACAACCTTGCCGGAGGTCTTGTTGCCAAGGGCCAACTGCCAGCGCGGCGCATGACGCAGTTCGACTGTTTGCCGGCCAAGGTTCAGCACACGGCTACGCCCCGAGGTAAGGTAAACCGACTTGACCGGTACCTGCGTGGTCAGGCCCAGAGCGTTTGCCGCGGCAGCACCGCTCGGCACGATCGTCTCCCCCCGCTGAACAGCCAGCGCTTCAATTGCCTGTTCAGCGGACGGACTGCGCGGACCAAAGCGCGTCTGGACCGGGCGCATGTAGATTCCGCGTCCCGCACGGATCAACTCGCCGCGCGCGGCGAGACGCGATAGCGTCTGATCGACCGCCGCGCGCGAGCCAAGGTGCAAGAGCCCCTTCGCCGCCAATGGCACACCCTCCGGCAACGTCGTCGCGACATTCATAATGCTCTCGGCCATGCGCTCCATGATCGCTCCTTTGTCAGAAACATACGCGGGTTTCTGACAGTTTTCAACCGTGCGGTCTCACCCGAACCGGCGCCCTCCTTCGGTGAAGGTGTACTCGTTGACGATGATCCCTTCCTCGAGGCTCTGATGATGTGACCGCCCCCCGACGGCATCAATGTGCCAGGGTGGGTCTGCGACGATCCACCAAAGGAGAGCGGTCACATCATCAGAGCCCTACAGACGCCGCAAAAAGATCGACACCACGTTCGGGTGTTTGAGGAACTGGCATCCCGTTCCTGCCCGAGCCTGCGCCCCGGCGTCGACAAGCCAATCCCCAGATCCTCCGCGATCTACCGCCGCGTCCGACCGCTGGTCAATGCCAGCCGAACTGCTTTGCGCCGAACCTCCGGCGTCGGTCCGTTACCGTTTCCCATGGAACACCTTCTGGTTGCTCGGATGGAGGGACGGCCGCTCCTCTCGCCCGACGAAATCAAGCGCCTCTCGCCGATGAAGGTCATCCTCTTGCCCGAGCGCCGGAACCCGATCATGGCGGAGAGCGGATCCCAACGATGCTGAACCTGGCTCCGCGCATCCCGGCAGGGCGGGCTTTCACCGGTCGGCCACGAAACCAGTGCATCCCCGTCCCGACCCCAACCTGCGGTGCCGGGTTGGGCTGGCAGAATTCGGATTGTCACAATCGACGCAATGGGGCTAGCATCGGAAATCAAATTGAGACGCCCCACAACGGGCGCAAGATACAGCACATCGTTTTGGGAGGAACACCATGACAAAACACGCTTTGGCCGCTGCTTTGGCGTCCGCAACTGCCTTGTCCGGCACGGCCGCGCTGGCCGAACTGAACCTCTATTGCTCGGCGCAGGAGGAATGGTGCCAGATCATGGAGAAGAGCTTCGAGGAAACGACCGGAATCGATGTGGCGATGACCCGCAAGTCTTCGGGCGAGACCTTTGCCCAGGTTCAGGCCGAAGCTTCGAACCCCAAAGGCGATGTGTGGTGGGGCGGCACCGGTGACCCGCATCTGCAGGCCGCCGAAGAAGACCTGACCGAGCCCTACGTCAGCCCGATGCGCGACCAGCTTCATCCCTGGGCCATCGCCCAGGCGACCAGTGCCGGCGACAAGACGATCGGCATCTACTCCGGGGCGCTTGGGTTTGGCTACAACTCTGAAATGCTGGCGGCAGCGGGCCTTCCCGCTCCGGCCTGCTGGGAAGACCTGACCAAGCCGGAATACAAGGGCATGGTGCAGATGGCGAACCCGAATTCGTCTGGCACCGCCTATACCACGCTGGCCTCGATGGTGCAGATGTTCGGCGAAGACGGCGGCTTTGACTACATGAAGAGGCTGCATGCCAACATCAACCAGTACACCAAGTCCGGCTCGGCCCCGATCAAGGCCGCCGGTCAGGGCGAGACGCTGATCGGCATCGTCTTCATGCATGACGCCGTGGCCACAACCGTGGCAGGCTTTCCCATCGTGACCGTCGCGCCGTGCGAGGGGACGGGCTATGAGATCGGGTCGATGTCGATCATCAAGGGCGCGCGCAACATGGAGGAGGCCAAGAAGTTCTACGACTGGGCGCTGAGCAAAGAGGCGCAGGATCTGGCGCTTCAGGTCAATGCCTTCCAGGTGATGTCGAATGTGGGTGCCGCCAAGTCGGACAAGGCGCCCGACCTCGCGACGCTGAAGCTGATCGACTATGACTTCAAGAAGTACGGCTCGTCGGACGAACGCAAGCGCCTGCTGTCGAAGTGGGACACCGAAGTCTCGACCCTGCCGCAGTAACTCCGATTGCGCACGGTCAGCCTTGAACAGAAAACCTATCCGGTTCTGATCTTCTGGATCATTGCCGGGTGGGTCGGATATTTCATCCTGCCCTGGTATGGGGTGGAAGGGTTCTGGTCCTTCGGGTGGCTGCTGGACGGCTGGCCCCTGGATGACGATTACGCCCCGGCTGCCGTGCTGATTGCAACCGGGCAGAAACTCTGGCTGGCCCCGATGCTGTTGGCGCTGGCCGCACCAATTGCAATCCTTGGTCGGCGCAAGACCGACCCGCTTTACGCCAGAGTGCTGGTGCTGTCCGGTGCGTTGGGCTTTGGCTGGCTGGTCGCGCAAGGGCTGGGCATCGGGCTGCGCGGGTTCAACGCTGACTGGCTTGCCGCCTTGTTCGGCCCCCTGGATGACCGCCAGTTCGGAATGGGCTATGGTGCGATGGTCACCGCCTCGGCCTTTCTGTTCCTGTTTACCCAGGGCATTGCGGCGCGAGGGGCGATCAATGGCGACGTCTTCGTGACCTCGGCGATTGGCGGGGTCATCGCGGTCGTCACGATCTTTGTCTTCTTCCCCATCGCCAAGATGCTGCTGGCCGCCTTTGCCACGGACGACGGCGGTTATTCGGTCATGGGGTTCTTCCCGAAGTTCCTTGACAGCCGGATCTGGGGCCTTGGCTGCCTGTCGGGCGGGCGCTGCGGGGTGGCGTGGAATTCGCTGCTGCTGGCCGTACTGGTCGGCATTCTGACCACCCTTCTGGGGCTGGCATTCGCGCTGGTCCTGACAAGGTCGGGGTTTCGCTACAAACGCCTCTTGCGGGCGCTGACCGTGTTGCCAATCATCACGCCGCCTTTCGTGATCGGCCTGGCGATCATCCTGCTGTTCGGGCTTTCGGGCACCGTCACCACCGCTTTGGCCGGCATGTTCGGGATCGAGGCGACGCGCTGGGTATACGGCCTGCCGGGCATCCTGATTGCGCAACTTCTGGCGTTCACTCCCATCGCGTTTCTGGTGCTGATCGGCGTGGTCGAAGGCGTCAGCCCGTCGATGGAAGAGGCCGCGCAGACCCTGCGCGCCAACCGCTGGCAGACGTTCCGCACCATAAGCTGGCCCCTGATGCGCCCGGGTCTGGCCAATGCGTTCCTGCTGGGTTTCATCGAAAGCATGGCCGACTTCGGCAACCCGCTGGTGCTGGGGGGCAACTTCGACGTGCTGTCGACCGAGATCTTCTTTGCCATCGTCGGCGCGCAGTATGACCAAAGCCGCGCGGCCATTCTGGCCGTGGTCCTGCTGGGCTTCACGCTGGGGGCGTTCTATCTGCAGCGGTTCTGGCTGGGGCGCAAAAGCTATACCACCGTCACGGGCAAGGGCGATGCGGGGGTGCATCCGCCGATGCCGAACGGGCTGGCCTATCCGGTCTACGCGGTGGTGGCGCTGTGGTCGGCCTTTACCGTGGTCGTCTACGGGATGATCCTGTACGGGTCGGTCGTCCAGCTTTGGGGCATCGATGATACGCTGACGTTCAAGCATTACATCACCGCGTTCCGGATCGACTGGGCCGGGGACGGGCTGCGCTGGACCGGATCGGCCTGGGACAGTTTCTGGACGACGATGCTGATCGCCACGCTGGCCGCACCCCTGACCGCCGCCATCGGCCTGATCACCGCCTACCTGCTGACGCGGCAGAGCTTCGCTGGAAAACGGGCCTTCGAGTTCGGGACGATGCTGTCCTTCGCGATCCCCGGCACGGTGATCGGCGTGGCCTACATTCTGGCGTTCAACGTGCCACCGATCGAGATCACCGGCACCGGCCTGATCCTGGTGGTCAGCTTCATCTTCCGCAACATGCCGGTGGGCGTGCGTGCGGGCATCGCCTCGATGAGTCAGTTGGACAAGTCACTGGATGAATCCTCGCTGACGCTGGGTGCCAACAGCTGGCAGACGTTCCGGGCGGTGATCCTGCCCCTCTTGCGCCCCGCGATCCTGGCGGCGCTGGTCTACAGCTTTGTCCGCGCGATGACGGCGATTTCGGCGGTGATCTTCCTGGTGTCGGCGCGCTACGACATGTCCACCAGCTATATCATCGGCCGGGTGGAGAACAACGACTACGGCCTGGCCATCGCCTATTCCACGGCGCTGATCTTCGTGATGCTGGCTGCCGTGGGGCTCTTGCAACTTCTGGTGGGGCGCACGCAGATCGGCAGGCGCACCAGTCATGGGGAAGGCCACTAGATGACGGGTATCAACGCCAAGGCCGCCTCGGTCCGGTTCGAGAATGTGTCCAAGATCTATGGCACCAAGGTCACTGCCGTGGACAACATCAACCTCGAGGTCGAGGCGGGGACGCTGGTCACGCTTCTCGGCCCGTCCGGCTGCGGCAAGACTACGACGCTGCGGATGATCGCGGGGCTGGAAATGGCCAGCACGGGCCGCATCTTCATCGGCGACAAGGACGTGACCAGGCTGCCCGCCACCGACCGCGACGTGTCGATGGTGTTCCAGAGCTACGCGCTGTTTCCCCATATGACAGTGATGGAGAATGTCAGCTACGGGCTGAAATTCTCGGGCTTTGACAAGGCCGACACCAAGGAAAAGGCACTGGCCGGGCTGGGGTTGGTCGGCCTCGTGGGCTATGGTGATCGGCTGCCGTCGGAGCTGTCGGGCGGGCAGCAGCAGCGCGTCGCTGTGGCGCGCGCTCTGGTGCTGGAGCCGCAGGTCCTGCTGTTCGACGAACCGCTGTCCAATCTTGATGCCAAGTTGCGCCGACAGGTCCGCGAGGAAATTCGCGAGATCCAGCAGAACCTGGGGCTGACGGTGGTATATGTCACCCACGATCAGGAAGAGGCACTGGCGGTGTCGGACGAGATCGTCGTGATGCGCAATGCGGCGATCGCCCAGAAAGGTACGCCGCGCGAGCTTTACGAGGCCCCCGCAGACGCCTTCGTCGCTGACTTCATTGGCGAAGCGAACCTGATCCCGGTGGACATCATCGCGCTGGACGGAGATGTCGCAACCGTCAGGATCACCGACTACACCCACCGCCTGCCGTCGCGCGGCCTGGCCAGGGGTCCGGCGAAACTCGCCGTGCGTCCATCGCGGATGCGGCTGGTGGCGGGGGCGGGCGACGGGGTGGCGGCGGTGATCGACAAGGCGACCTATGTCGGCAGCCGGATGGAGTACACCGTCACCGCCGCCTTCGGCACCGTCTTTGCGGTGCTCGACGATGTGGCATCCCCATTCGCGGTGGGCGACGTCGTCACCATATCCTTCGCCGCTTCCGGCCCGGTGCTGATCCCGTCCGGTCAGCCGTCATAGGCCGCCGTGGCCAGGGCCTGTACCGCCGCGAACACCCCGGCCCCGGCCACGACCACGCGGCCGCCGCTGGCGATTGCGTCATCGGCGTTCACCGGCTCGACCCGGCCGCCAGCTTCGGCCACAATCAGATGACCTGCCAGAAAATCCCAGGCGTTCATGTGTTCCTCGACATAGCCAAGGATGCGGCCGGTCGCGACATAGGCCAGCGACAACCCGCCCGAGCCGTTGCGCCAGAACACCGTTCCGGCGTCGGTGGCAAGGTTGACAAGGGCCTTTATCCCGTCCGCGCGGGTCCGCCCAGAAAAGCCCACGCCCAGCGATCCTGCGCCCAGCGAGGTCTTGGGGGTGCAACGAACAGAGGTGTCGTTGAGGAAAGCTCCGCCGCCAAGCCGGGCATGGTGCATCTCGTCATGCACCGGGTCGTGGACAACACCGATCACTGTCCGGCCATGATGGACGCAGGCCAGAATGACGCACCACTGCGGGATGCCATTGATGAAGTTCGTGGTGCCGTCGATCGGGTCGATCACCCAGGTATAGCCGCTGGAGCCGGGGGTGGGCTCACCCTCCTCACCGACGATTCCATCGTCGGGGAAGGCCTGTTTCAGGGCGGATCGGACGGCCAGTTCGACATTGCGGTCCGCTTCGGATACGAAATCCTGGTGCCCCTTCACGTCGATGGTCAATTGTTCCCACTTGCGGAAGTAGTCCAGCGCCAGAGCCCCCGCCGCGCTCGCGATCTGGCGGGCGGCTGCGTATCGTGCGGCAACGTCGGTCATGGCATTTTCCCTGTTCAACTGGCGCCGGACCCTACCAGCCTGGATCACACATGGGAATTGGTCGCGTGAACCTGTCCCGCTTCCGCGCCGCGATCTTCGATCTGGATGGAACGCTGGTGCATAGTGAACCCGCCTGGGAGGCGGCCAAGCGCCGCGTTCTTGGCCGCCTTGGGGTAGAGGTGCCGCAATCCACCTATGACGCCTTCGTCGGGCGGGGCCTGCGCGGCTTTCTGACCGAGGTGCTGGGCCCTGACCTGACTGACTCCCGTCGTGCGGAGCTTGCCGACGAGATCGGTGCCGAAGCGGATGTCCTGCTGCCGGTCTTGCGCCAGCCTGTCCCCGGGGCGGCGCAATCGGTGATCCGGCTGGCTGAATCGGGACTTCGCATTGCCGTCTGCTCCTCCTCGCCCCGCCGCCATATTCATGCTGCGCTGGATCAGCTTGGACTTGCGGACCGTGCAGGTGTCATCGTGTCGGGCGCGGACCTGCCGCGCGGCAAGCCGGACCCGCTGCCCTATCTCGAAACCCTGCGCCTCCTCGACCTTGGCCCTGCCGAGGCCTTTGCGGTCGAAGACGCATTGCCCGGAGTGATCTCGGCCCACGCAGCCGGCCTGGCAGTCATCGGGATTGGCCAGAAAAGCATGGAACCCGGCTTTGCAGACCATTGCCGCGTTCAGTGTCCGGACTATGCGAGCTTTGACCGGATTGTGATCTGTTGATCCCGTTTTGGCATGGCGGATAGGCGTCCCCGCAGACAGGGTGCAGCGAGTCTTGATCGCCGGCCGCATCGTAGTGGGACTTCTCCCGCATGACCTTCCAGTTTCCGGCGCGAAGCTGTTCGAGCCGGCGAGGGCGCGGCGCGGCCGTCGGGATTCATCTGTCGGGGGTGGTGCATACACATCGCATTTCCTGCCACTCCCCCCTTTTGCTTCTCCTATGACTCTCCCGGCAAGCAAGAGGCGACACTGGCAGGCAATTTCTATCCGATGGACAGGTGTGGCCGGCAGAAGCACGGAGTGCAGGGCACGAAAGTGGTGAAGGCGCGCTCAAAGGCACTGGTGCAGCGCGAGTTCAACCGCCTCATCATGACCGGGAATCGAACATCGCCCTCGTCGCACGAAGCGTCATTGGACCGGGCGAACGGCACCTGCCAGACTCGCGACATGGTCTACTCCCTGCCTGATCCCGTCCGGCTCACCCGACACGATCCGGACCGCAACATGGCCCGCTTCTATGCGCTTGCCCTCGAGCCGACGCTCTTCGGTGAAGTCGTGCTTCTCCGCAACTGGGGCCGGATCGGGACATCTGGCCGAACCGCGATGGAAACCTGCGCGACACGATATGAGGCAGAGGTCAGCGCCGGGCGGACGCTTCGCATGAAGCTTCGGCGAGGGTATGTCGAGGTCGCTTGCGGCGATCCTTGCCATGACCCGGACGGCCCTCCCAGAAAACGGGTGCAATTGGGTGCGGAAGCGGAGTTGCCAGAAACGGGTGTAATTGGGTATAGGATTGGCGAATGATCCAGACCCAGTCCCTCCGCATCACGCCGGCGCTCCTCTCCGCCATCGCCGAGATCGATGAGTTCAAGGGTGCCTGGCGCGCCTTGGGCAGCCTTGCGCCGGAACGCCTCTCTGCCTTGCGCCGTGTCGCGACCATCGAGAGCATAGGGTCATCGACCCGCATCGAGGGCAGCAAGCTTTCGGATCAGGAGGTTCAGCGGCTCCTGACCAATCTCGACATCGGGACATTTGCGACCCGGGATGAAGAGGAGGTCGCAGGTTACGCGCAGGTGATGGAAACGATCTTCGCCTCCTGGCGCGACGTCGATGTGACCGAAAACCACATCCGCCAGCTCCACCGTGACCTCCTGCGCCACAGCGGCAAGGATGAGCGGCATCGCGGCGCCTGGAAGACCTCGGCAAACTCCATCGCGGCATTTGACGAGACCGGGCGGCAGCTCGGCATCGTCTTCGAAACCGCCAGTCCCTTTGACACGCCGGCGCGGATGACCGAGCTGGTGGAGTGGTACGATGCCGCCAAGAGGGACGGCACGCTGCATCCGCTTCTTCTGATCGGCATCTTCGTGGTGGTCTTCCTTGAGATCCACCCGTTTCAGGATGGCAACGGGCGCCTCAGCCGGGTTCTGACCACGCTCCTCCTGCTCAGGGCAGGTTATGCCTATGTGCCTTATGCCTCCCTCGAAAGCGTCATCGAGCAAAGCAAGGAAGCCTATTATCTGGCGCTCCGGCAGACCCAGGGCACGATCAGGTCCGGCGACCCGGACTGGGGGCCCTGGCTCACGTTCTTCCTGACTGCGCTCCAGCGCCAGATGCGCCGGCTGCGCGACAAGGTCGAACGCGAAAGGCTGATGATGGGCAGCCTGCCCGAGGTTTCGGCGAAGCTTCTCGACCTCGTCCGCGACCACGGCCGCCTGACGATCGGCGACGCCGAACGGCTGACCGGAGAGAACCGCAACACCCTGAAGCAGCATTTCAGGGCGCTCGTCGGGGATGGCCACCTCACCCTGAACGGGGCCGGCAGGGGGGCGTGGTACTCTCTCAGGTATTGAAGATTATGTCATTGCACTGGCGGCTTGCTTTGCTTGGGCGGATGGCGGCAGTCGACGGTTTCGGCTTGAGAGACCGCCATGGAGGAGTTGAACGCGCCCTTGCGGCGCAAAAGGTGTTGACGCGGTATTTCCATCCAACTAGAAATATAGATAAAGGATCGGGGAACATGGATATCGACCTTGCGGCATCGCGCCTCGCAGCGCTCGGCAATCCGACGCGGCTGCGGCTCTATCGCCTGCTGGTTCGGGCAGGAGGCGCCGGACTTTCCGTGGGGCAGCTTCAGGGGAAGCTGGGCATTCCGGGGTCGACGCTGTCGCATCATTGCCGCGCGCTGATTCAGGTCGATCTGATCCAGCAGGAGCGGGCCGGGACCTCCCTGATCTGCCGGACGAACTATCCGGTGATGCGCGGACTGATCGACGATCTGGCGGCGGAGTGCTGTGTGGATGCCTGCGTCAAGGAGGTGTGACCGGCATTTCTTCATCTCCGATATTTCGATGTTTCTAGCAGAAGAGGAACCAGGGATGACGAAGACCGTTGCGATTCTCGGGGCGGGGCCGGTTGGACTGGCCGCAGCCGCGCATGTGCTGGAACGGGGCATGGTGCCGCTGATCCTTGAACGGGGCGATGCCGTTGGCCATGCCGTCAAGGCCTGGGGCCATGTGCCGATGTTCTCGAACTGGCGTTACAACACCGATCGCGCGGTCACCCGGCGACTTGAGCAGACTGGCTGGCGAGCGCCGGACCCGGAGGCCTGTCCGACCGGCGCGGAGCTTGTCGCCGGCTACCTTGATCCTCTCGGTCACAGCCTTGCGCCCTGGCTGCGGCTGGACCGCAATGTCGTGGCGGTATCGCGCGAGGGTATCGGCAAGGCCAAGGATGCCGGTCGCGCCACAGCCCGCTTCGTGATCGGGACCGAAGGCGCAGCGGGCGAGGAGCGGCACTTCGCCGACGCGGTGATCGACGCCACAGGCACCTGGTTCCAGCCCAATCCGGGTGGTGCAGGTCGTCCCGTGCCGGGCGAGGCGGCGCATCCTCACGTCAGCTATGGCATGCCGGATGTAACCGGACAGGACCGGGCGCGCTTTGCAGGCAAGCGGGTGGCGGTGCTGGGCGGTGGCCATTCCGCCATCGGCACGATGATCGCGCTTTCTGAACTGCCCGGCACGCAGGCGATCTGGCTCTGCCGCGCCAAGGCGATCACGCGGGCACTGGGCGGAGGCGCTGCCGACCAGCTTTCCGCACGCGGCGCGCTTGGCACCGACATGAAGCGGCTTGTGACCAACCGCGACGTCCGACTGGAAAGCGGTTTCCATCTGGCGGCGATCGAGGGGGTGGCCCCCCTTGCCGCCTTGGCCGAGGATGGCCGCCGCATCGAGGTGGATGAGTTGGTCATCGCGACCGGCTTCCGCCCCGATCTGTCGATCTTGCAGGAACTGCGGGTGACGCTTGATCCCGCGCTCGAATGCCCGCCTGCCCTGGCCCCGCTCATCGACCCCAACCAGCATTCCTGCGGCACGGTTCGCCCGCATGGGGCCGCTGAACTGTCCCATCCCGAGCCGGGGTTCTACATCGCGGGCATGAAGTCCTATGGCCGCGCACCGACATTTCTGATGGCGACCGGGCATGAGCAGGTCCGCTCGATCGTCGCGGCCATCGCCGGAGATCATGTTGCCGCCGCCCGAGTGGAGCTAGTTCTGCCGCAAACCGGCGTCTGCAGCGGCCCGGGACGGCCGGTGGCAAAGGCCGCCTCCGGGTGCTGCGGTGGCCCTGCGCAGACGCGCGCTGATGCTTGCTGCGTAAAGTATGAGGTAGCGAAAAACAGCGGGGAGACAGGTTGCGGCTGCGGAACGGCATCGGTCGAACCCGCAAAGGCAGCCGCGTGCTGCTGAGGCTGCCACCGTCCCGGCGCGGATGGGTCGTGTCAGCCCTTGGCACGGCCCAGACCATCGGCTGGGCCTCCAGCTATTACATCCCCGCCGTGCTCGCCGCTCCCATGGCGGCCAGCTTCGGCCTGTCTCCGGTCTGGGTTTTCGCGGCGTTCTCCATGGCCATGGTCGTCTCGGCCACGGTCGGCCCCTGGGCAGGCGCACGCATCGACCGCATCGGCGGGCGGGGCGTGTTGATGCTGTCGAACCTTGTCTTTGCCGCCGGGTTGACATTGCTCGCCGTGGCACCAACGCCGTCGATCCTGTTCGCGGGCTGGGTGGCGGTCGGTCTGGGCATGGGGATGGGTCTCTACGAGGCGGCCTTTGCGACACTTGCGGGCATCTACGGGCGCGAGGCGCGTGGACCGATCACCGGGATCACACTGATTGCGGGCTTCGCCAGCACTGTGGGCTGGCCGCTGTCCGGGTTGATGCTGGCGGCATGGGGCTGGCGGGAGGCCTGTCTGGGCTGGGCGCTGATCCATCTTTGTCTGGCACTGCCCCTGAACGCGCTTCTGCCCGAGGGGGCAAAGCATATCGCCAGGCCCGCGGCAGAGGAGGCCGAAGGCCCGCCGCCGCCCCGGTTCGCCCTCTGGCTCCTGGCCTTCGTCTTTGCCGCCACCTGGTTCAACTCCACCGCGATGGCCACGCATCTGCCGGGTCTTTTGCAGGCGGCGGGGGCCAGCACGGCGGTTGCGATTGCCGCAGGCGCGCTGATCGGACCGGCGCAGGTGGCGGCGCGGGTGCTGGAGTTCGGGCTTCTGCGCCGGTTCCATCCGCTGGCGTCCGCCCGCATTGCCGCTTTGGCCCATCCGGTGGCCGCAGTCAGCCTGGTGGTCTTCGGAGGGCCTGCCGCCTTTGCCTTTGCCATTCTGCACGGAGCCGGAAACGGGATCCTGACCATCGCCAAGGGCACGCTTCCGCTCGCGCTGTTCGGGGCGGCGGGCTACGGCGCGCGTCTGGGCTGGCTGAACGCCCCTGCCCGCGTGCTGCAAGCCGCCGCGCCGCTGATCTTCGGCGCGGCGCTGACGGCCTGGGGCCTGCAAGCGATCTGGCTGACGGCGGGGATCGGCCTTCTGGCGACGGTTGCGCTCGTTCTGCTCAGGCGGAGCTGAGCCGTCGTGCGGCGAGCCATGACAGTGTGGCCATGAGGCCAGCGGTTGCAAGGCAGAGCGGCAGGCCGCCGAACTGGAAGCTGAGGCCGGAGAGGAGTGTGCCGGTCAGGCGGCCGGCGGCATTGGCCATGTAGTAGAAACCGACGTCGCGGGTGATGCGGTCCGCCGATCCGAAGGCGAGGATCAGGTAGGAATGGACCGAGGAGTTGACGGCAAAGACAAAGCCGAAGACCAGAAGGCCGCCGATCAGTGTCACGGTGAGAAAGGGCGAGGAGCCGCCTGCCGCCCATGCGGCCAACGCCAGAAGGAAGGGGATCGGCACCAGAAGCCCGGACCACAGGATCGCCTTGCGCGTGATCTCTGCCTCGGGCCGGCCCTTGCCGCCCAGCAGGCGCGGCGCAATGGCCTGTACCGCCCCATAGGCAATGATCCAGAGCGCCATGAATCCACCCACGAGGAAGAAGGCCTCGCGGCGGCCCTCTGCGGTGCCGTCGGACAGGACGGACTGGAAGTAGACCGGCACGCCGACCACGAACCAGACGTCGCGGGCGCCGAAGAGGAAAAGGCGGGCGAGGCTGAGGCGGTTGACGCGCGGGTCCCTGGAGCGCCAGCCACCCCAGGACTCGTCCGCCTTCATCCGACCGGGAAGGCCCGCAGGCAGGAACAGGACGACCGCGACCAGGATAACCGCCAGGACGCCAGCCATGCCCCAGACTGCCGCCTCGAACCCGGCAAGCCCCAGAAGCGCGGCGCCAAGGAAGAAGCCAAGCCCCTTGACCGCGTTCTTCGAGCCGGTCAGGGCCGCGACCCAGCGGAAGAGGCCGCCGTCTTCCTTCGGGGCCAGCAGCTTCACGGCCGACTTCGCGGACATCTTGGCCAGGTCCTTGGCCACGCCTGACATGCCCTGCACGCTCATGACAAAGGCGACCGAGGCGGCGATGCTCCAGCCAGGGTCAAGCTGGGCAAGGGCCACCAGTGCGCCGATCTGAAGCGCCAGCCCGCCGTAAAGCGTCGCCGCAAGGCCGAAGCGCGCCGCCAGCCACCCCGCGGCGAGATTGGTGACGATCCCCGCCACCTCATAGAGCAGGAACAGCCAGGCGAGTTGCAGGGGCGTAAACCCCAGTGCATTGAAGTGCAGAAGCACCAGCATCCTGAGCGCACCGTCCGACAGCATGAAGGCCCAGTAGGCGGCGGTGACGGCGGCATAGGCCCTCAGGGGGTTCGGCGAGGTCACAGCGAGCCCGCGACCATCCGCGCGATGTCGGCCAAGCGGCAGGCATAGCCCCATTCGTTGTCATACCAGGCGTAGAGCTTCACCTGCGTCCCGTTCACCACCATGGTCGATTGCGCGTCGATGATCGCGGAGCGGGGGTCGTTGGTGAAATCGGAGGAAACCAGCGCACGAGTTTCATAGCCGAGGATGCCTTTCAGCGGCCCTTCGGCGGCGGCTTTGAAGAGCGCGTTCACCTCGTCGACGGTGGTCGCTCGCTCCACTTCAAACACGCAATCGGTGAGCGAGGCGTTGAGCAGCGGCACCCGCACGGCGTGGCCGTTCAGCCTGCCTTTCAGTTCGGGGTAGATCAGGGTGATCGCGGTGGCGCTGCCCGTGGTCGTCGGGATCAGGTTGAGCAGCGCCGAGCGGGCGCGGCGCATGTCCTTTGCCGGGCGGTCGACGATGGTCTGCGTGTTGGTGACATCGTGGATCGTGGTGATCGACCCGTGGCAGATGCCAAGCACCTCGTGGATCACCTTGACCACCGGGGCGAGGCAGTTCGTCGTGCAGGAGGCGGCGGTGATCAGGCTTTGCGAGCCGTCGTAGAGATGGTGATTCACCCCGTAGACGAGATTGAGCGCCCCGCCGTCCCTGACCGGGGCGGAGACGACGACCTTCCTGACCCCGGCGGCATGATAGGGGGCAAGCTTCGCGGCGGTCTTGAAATGGCCGGTGCAGTCGATGACCAGATCGACACCCATTTCCGCAAGGGGCAAGGCCTCGATGATCTTCTCATGCGTCAGGCGGATGGGCTGGCCGTTCAGGACCAGCGCGCCCTCCCCCGCCGTGACGGCAGTGCGCCAACGACCGTGAACCGAGTCGAACTCCATCAAGAGCGCGTGCTGTTCGGCGTCACCGACGGGATCGTTCAGAAGCACGATCTCGCCGCCTGCTCCGCTGTCGATCAGGTCGCGCAGCGCAAGCTTTCCAATGCGGCCAAGGCCGTTCAGGGCAATGCGGGTCATGAGGTCAGGCCTTTGCTTCGGTATCGGCACCGATGGAATCGACGCGGGATTGCAGGGACAAGCGGCTGAGTGACTCGAAGGGCAGCTCGACGAAGGTCATGATGCGGCGGCGGAGTGCAGCGTAGGTCTGGGCGAAGATCAGCGCCTTTTCGGCGTCCGTGCCGATAGCCTTCACCGGGTCGGGCAGGCCCCAGTGGCCGGTGATCGGCTGGCCGGGCCAGGGCGGGCATTCCTCGGCTGCCGAGGTGTCGCAGACGGTAAAGACGAAATCCATCACGATGGAACCGGGCTGCTGGAACTCCGAGATGTGCTTGGCGCGCAGGCCGGAGGTGTCGTGGCCGTTGCGCCTCAGGATTTCCAGCGCGAAGGGGTTCAGCGCGCTGCCGGGGCGGATGCCGGCGGAGAAGGCCCGGAACTTGCCTTGCCCGAGATCGCGCAGCAGTGCCTCGGCAAAGATCGAGCGGGCCGAGTTGCCCGAGCAGATGAAAAGCACGTCGAAATCACTGTCACGCATGGCGCCTTCCTTCCGGGCGGAAATCAGGGGGGGGAGGAGATCGGGCCGGGCACGGCCCACATCGAGGGCGAGATACGAGATCAGCCCCTCAGCAGTCTCGAGATCGACGGAATAGAACAGCGACCGCCCCTGACGCTCGACCCCGACAAGGCCCGAGGCGGTCAGGTCGCCCAGGTGATGCGAAAGCGTGTTCTGCTTCAGCCCCAGCGCCCCGGCAATCTCGGTCGGCCGAACGCCTTGCGGCGCAAACCGCATCAGGAGACGGAAGACAGCGAGGCGACCGGGATGGCCGAGGGTCGCAAAGGCATGAATGGCGCGATTCTGTTCCATGCTTCCTGAATACAGGAATTATTTGGCCGGTCCAGTGAAGGTTTCATGACAACGCCCTTGCGACCGCGCGCCGCGGTCACACGCTCCGCACCCGCCAGAGCATGGGGGAAGAAACTCGGCCGTCAGCCAGGCCAGCGCCCAAAATCCGACAGGCCTGCCCGCAAGTTCGCCACGGCCGTCGCGGAGGGACGATCCTACCGCAGGATCGCAAGCGATCTCGCCATCAGCACGAACACCGTGCTCGAAATCATGCAGCGGCATCGCAAAGTGCCCTGTGACACGATCCCGCCCCGTCCGGCATTCGACCCCTTGCAGGGTGTTCCGGCAACGCCGCATTTGTGCCGCCGGCTGGCGGCACCCCGGAATCCCGCCGGCGCGGGGCGTTGCCGGCGCAGCAGCCTCCGGATGATTGGCGGCCGTGAGCCTTGATCCTCCGCCATGCCCGAAAGGCTAGCGCGTTTCCTGACCATGGGCCAATGCGCCATGGCATGTCCGATGGGGTTCGTGGCTTTGCAGACCCTGTCGCACGAATGGGCGGATGTCCGGACTGTCCCTTCTTGCCGACTGACGATCTGTCCCCTGGAGTGGTGGGCTGGCGCTGATCGTCGCCATGATGCCGGCGCGGACCGGCTTGATCAGGATGCCGCGACTGGCAGGCTGATGCCTGGATCTTCTCCCGTCGGCGCGATGGTTTCCTGCTCATGCGGCCGCGATGGCAGGTCCGGTCACATGGGTCACCCAGGCTTCGAGTGCGCGGGCCTCGGGTGGCAGGCGTATCGCCATCTCTCCGGAAAACTCCTCAAAAGCGGGCAGGTTCAGGGCGTTCACGCCGACGATCACGGGAACCCCCAACGCCAGCGCTTCGGCAATGACAGTCCGAAATCCGCGCCCCTCGGCTTCGTGTTTGCCGAACTTGTTGACGATGAGCACATCTGCGCCAGGTTCCAGGCTGGCTGCCACCAGACCGACGGCGGTTTCCAGCGCGGTGGGGTCAAGCCTGCAACCGCGCGCCGAAACGCCAAGGTCCTGACTGATGCGCAGCACCGGCCCGTCGGGCAGAACCCGAACGTCCATGTCGCAGGGACCGGACTCCGCGCGTTCGGAGTTGATCTGAACGGTTCCGCAACATCTGAGGCCGCGCGCGGCAAGCTCGCTGGCGAGCCTTTGCAGGATGAGGTCGGTATCGCCCCGTCCGGGCGCCATCGTATAGGCAAGGTTCATCTGGGTGGTCCTCAATTTGGGCGGAAGGGCTGGAATTCGACCAGCGCCCCGGCAGGAAGAAACGCCGCGTCCGCGGGCAGGAAGATGAGACCGGACGCCCCGGACAGGCCCGCGACGCGGGAGGAATGCGTTTCCGGGTCAAAGCTTGCGACTTCGCGCCCATGCGGGTCAAAGCCAATGCAGCGCGCGGGGCGAAACTCGCAGCGTCCCGGCCTTCTGGCGATGTCCTGCGACAGGATGACATGCCGGCGCGCGACGCCTTCGCCATTTTCGCCGCTCAGTCGTCTCACCAGCGCCTCGCCAAAGAGCATCCAGGTGATGAATGCAGAGAGCGGGTTGCCGGGCAGGCCCAGCCACGAGGCTCCCCGGACATGCCCGAACGACACCGGCTTGCCCGGTTTGATCGCGACGCCGCTGAAGATGAGATCGGCCCCCATCGCCTGAAGCGCAGGCTTCACGTGATCTTCTTCCCCGACCGAAATCCCGCCGGTGGTGATCAGGAGGTCGGCAGTTCCTGCCAACTCGGCAATCTGCGGGACGAGACGATCCGGGCTGTCCTGACCATGTTCGACTGCGACCAGATCAATGCCGGGTCGCGTCAGCAGGGCGCGCAGCATCGGCGTGTTCACATCCCAGATCTGGGCTTTCGACCGATCCCCGCCCGCCTGCCGGATTTCGTCGCCGGTCACGAGGATCGCAATGCGCAGCCGCCTTCGGACGCGAACCTGCGCCACCCCGGCGGCGGCGCAGACCGCGATCTCGCGGGCGCCGAAGTGGCGCCCTTGGTGCAGGACGAGGGCTCCTGCGGCCAATTCGCTGCCTGCGCGGCGGATGTTCAGACCGGGCACCGGACGACAACCGATGCGGATTGCCGCACCGGCCCGCCGGACGTCTTCCTGCATCACCACGGCATCGGCGCCGACCGGGATCGGGGCGCCGGTAAAGATCCGGCTGACGCGCGGCCCTGACAGCGGCGCCGCCTCGCGCCCGGCCGGGATGCGTGCGGTCACCGGCAGATCCCATGGCCCCGGACCCGTCAGCGCCGATGTCGCGACCGCATAGCCATCCATCGCGGCATTGTCGAAAGGCGGCACCATGTGCAAGGAAGTGACCGGCTCCGCCAGGATGCGGCCCAGGGCATGCCCTGCCGCCAGCAGCTCGGTTTCGTCGACCGGTCTGGTTCGTTCACCGATCAGGGCCAGCGCGTCATCGACGCTGAGCAATGCCTTGGCGGCATCTCGCCGGTCGCAGCCGCAGCCTTCGGCACCGATGGGTTGCAGGATCGTCATTCCGCCTCCTCGCCTCTGAAATGGCCTGGGCCAATGGTGCAGTCGAGGTCGCGCAGCCGGCCATCCTTCAGCCCGTAGATCAGACCGTGGACGCGGACCTTGGCACCGCGGGCCCATGCCCTTTGCAGGATCGGCGTCTCGCAGACCCGCCTGACACCTTCGACCACGTTGAACTCGGCCAGACGGTCGCGCCGTCTCTCGATGTCCGGCTCCCGGCCCAGATCGACCGCGTAGGCGCGGGACAATCGGCGGATGGGTTCCAGCCAGTGATCGACGAGACCGTGCGGCAGATCCTCGGTGGCGGCCTTGACGCCGCCGCAGCCGTAATGGCCGCAGACGATGATTTCGCGCACCTTCAGCGCCTCGACCGCGAATTCCAGTGCCGACAGAAGGTTCATGTCCGAGGAATGGATGATGTTGGCGACATTGCGGTGGACAAAGACCTCGCCGGGGTCGAGGCCCGCCACCACGTTTGCAGGAACCCGGCTGTCCGAACAGCCGATCCAGAAATACTCCGGAGCCTGAAGTGCCGCGAGCCGGGTGAAGTAGTCCGGTTCCTGCGCTTGCCGGCCCGCCGACCAGGTCCGGTTGCGCGCCAGGAGGTCAGTCAGCATCCGGCGTCTCCGCAACAGGTGGCAGACCCCGGCGCGCCCTCATCTGCCGTGACAGTCTCAGCAGATCACGCCGCGTCAGGCGTGCCCGGGCGATCGGCAACAGGATCGCGTTTTCCGCGGCAAGGTGACGCCGCACATGGAAGGCAAACCGTGTCAGCAACCGGCGATCCCCGGATGCCAGACCGGACCCGGTGTCGAGGGCCCGGGCAAGGGCCGCCTGAAGTTCGGGCAAAAGCCGTGTCGCCTCATCAAGATCGGTGCATATCCGTGCAATCACCCGCCCGATGCCATCTTCGACGGGGCAGCGCCGCGCGAGCATCGGAAACAGGTCCTCGGCGTCGTCGCGCATGTGGAGGTTCAGTTCTTCGTTCACGAACCGCAGCACGGTTCTTGCTGCCGAAGGGTCAAAGGGCCCGGACAAGGCCAGCCGGTCGATCAAGCTGCACACCTGCCGTTCACGCAGGTGATCCTCGCTGAGGAAGTCGAGCGGCGTCGCAAGAAGCGAAGCGTCGGTCGGCGACAAGCCATCGCCGCGCCGCACCTGCTGCGCTCGCGAGGAATGTTGGCCCTTCATCACCCCTCCTATCGCGCCGTTCAGATCGAAGCCAGGCTTGCGCCGGTGATCTCAGCGCCCTTGGCCAGGGCCTCGATGAAGTCACGGGAGGCGCGCGCCCAGCCTGCCTTTTCCAGCGCCTGCGCGATCTTCGGCCGCACGGCCTCATAGGGAAGCACCTGCCCCGGAGCGATGGCGTTCAGGCGGATGATGTGCCAGCCGTGGCGCGAAAGGACGGGCGCGGGCGTCGTCGCGCCTTCGGAAAGGTCGCGCAGCGCCGTCTCGAACTCCGGCACGGTGTCGCCGGGGCCAAGCTGACCGAGGTGGCCGCCCGCCGCCTTGGACCCGCAATCGCTTTCGCGCGCGGCGAGGGCAAAGCCCTTGGCGTCACCGTCCAGTCGCGCCAGCATGGCCTTGGCGCGGGCTTCGGCCATTGCGCTTTCCGCGGCGTCTCGCGGATCGCAGGCGCAGAGGATATGCGACACATCCCAAAGCGGCGCCGACCGGAACCGGTCCGGGTCCCTGGACCATTCCGCCCGCACCTCCGCATCCGTCACCGGCGCAATTGACAATGCGTCGTCCAGCAGGGCGCGGATCAGCGCCTCCTCCTCGGTCTCGACCCGACCGGGTGCCAGTTCTTCGGGATCGGCCGTCAGCCCGCGGGCGCGGGCTTCCTGCAAGAGCAGCGTGCGGATCGCCAGAGCCCGCGCCGCCTTGCGCCAGGCGATGCCGGGCTTGTCCCTGGGGGCCGTGTGGTTCTGGGCCTCGGCGGCGACGGCCGCCGAGGGGATGGTCTCGCCGTTCACGACGACATCGGGGAAAAGGGCCACGTTCATCCTGCTCACTCCGCCGGTGTGGTGGCTTTGGGGCCGGTCTTGCCCTGCCGTGCGTCATGGGCGCGGCGGCGTTCTTCCAGGGGCCGACGGCGCCGCGACCGCACGATCTGGTAGCCGGGCCGCGTCAGCAGATAGCGGAACGGGGCGGCAAAGCCGGACCAGATATGGACCAGCCGGGTGAATGGAAACAGCATGGTGATGATCAGCCCAAGGAAGATGTGCAGCTTGAACAGCCAGTGCACGTCCACCACCGTGGTCCAGGCGTTCACGTTCCAGGTGACCACGCTTTGCGACCAGTTCATGAAGCGGACCATCTCGGCCCCGTCCAGGTGTTGCAGCGACTGCGTGATGGTCAGCAGTCCGATGGCAAGCTGCATCCAGATCAGTATCATGATCAGGATATCCAGCGTGGTGGATGTGGCGCGGATGCGCGGATCGGTCAGCCGCCGGTGGATCAGCATGGAGCCGCCGATCAGCGCGGCAAGGCCCGCCGGGCCGCCGATCAGGATCGCCATCCATTGCTTCAGCCCGTAGGGAACCCCGAGGGCATCCAGCACCCAGACGGGCGTGAACAGCCCGACGAGGTGGCCGAAGAACACGGTCAGGATGCCGACATGGAACAGGATCGACCCCCAGACCAGCTGCTTGCGGCGCAGAAGCTGGCTGGACGAGCTTTTCCAGGTGAAGGGGTCGCGCTCATAGCGCGCGATGGACCCCACAAGGAACACCGTCAGCGCGACATAGGGCATGAGCCCGAAGATGATGAAGTTGATGTCGAAACCTTCGAACATGTCATGCGCTCCTGTTCAGGGCGGTGGGGGCGGGTTTGTCCATGAGCGCCAGCATGTCACGGACCTGCGGGCAGCCGGCGTTCGGGTCGGGGCCGAAGGTCACTTCGGTTTCCTCCCAGACGGCATCCAGCGCGGCAAGGTCGGTCGGGTCGTCATCGACCTGTGCCAGCATGCCTGCCACGGCTTCCACATCGGCCTCTGCGCCCGCCAGCTGGGAAAGCGCGGCGAAGGCGGCGTCATATCCGCTTGCCCGCCGCACCAGCCGGGCGGCAAGCGCGTCGAAGATGTGGGCCGCGTCCGCCAGGGTTTCCTGTGCTTCGGCGAAGGGCCGCGTCGACAGGAATTCCAGCAGCACCGGCAGGTGGTCGGGCAGTTCCGTGGTGGCGGGCTCGAAGCCGCCCGCCCGGTAGGTTTCGATCAGGCTGACCATCGCGCCGCCGCGGTCGCGGCTTTCGCCATGGACATGCTCGAAGAGGTTCAGCGACAAGGTGCGCGAGCGGTCGAAAAGCATCACGTAGCTTTCCTGGACATCGAACAGGTCGCCCCGCCCCAGGTCATCGGCCAGATGTTGCAGCGTCAGGCGGGTTGCAAGTGTCAGCCGGAGGTCGGAGCCCAGAACGGACCCGATCTCGGGCATGGCCTCCTGAAGCTCGGCTGTCGGATAGCTGAGGGTCAGCGACAGCGCCTTGAGGGTACGGTCCATCATCAGAATGACTCCAGCGGAAGGGCAAAGGATTTCTTCTTGCCGCCGAACATGGTGGTCTTGCCGGTCTCGCCGCTGGAACAGCCGTTGCCGTCGGTGAAGCCGCAGCCGCCGCGGATGTCGGCCCCCGCCTCGTTCTGTTCGCGGTGCGCCGTGGGGATTGCGAAGCGGTCCTCGTAGTCGGCAATCGCCATGATCCTGTACATGTCCTCGATCATCCGGCCCGACATGCCGACGCGGGCGGCGATGCCCTCGTCACGCACGCCGTCCACCGTCAGCGCGCGCATGTAGAGCCGCATCGCCGACATCCGTTCCAGCGCCGATACGATCGGTTCTTCATCCCCGGCCGTCAGCATGTTGGCGAGGTATTGCACCGGAATGCGCAGGGACCGCACGTCGGGCATCTGGTCGCTCATCGCGATCTGGCCGGCCTGGGCCGCATTCTGGATCGGCGACAGCGGCGGGATGTACCAGACCATCGGCAAGGTGCGGTATTCCGGATGCAGCGGGAAGGCGACCTTCCACTCCATCGCCATCTTCCAGATCGGGCTGACCTTGGCGGATTCGATCCAGTCCTCGGGCACGCCATCCCGGCGGGCGGCGGCGATCACCGCAGGGTCGTTCGGGTCAAGGAACACGTCAAGCTGCGCCCCATAGAGATCCGTCTCGCGCTCGCTGCTTGCCGCGGCCTCGATCTTGTCGGCGTCGTAAAGGATCACACCCAGATAGCGGATGCGCCCGACGCAGGTTTCCGAACAGACCGTCGGCTGGCCGCTTTCGATGCGGGGATAGCAGAAGGTGCATTTCTCGGACTTGCCGGTATCCCAGTTGTAATAGACCTTCTTGTAGGGGCAGCCCGAGATGCACATCCGCCAGCCGCGGCATTTTTCCTGGTCGATCAGGACGATGCCGTCTTCCTCGCGCTTGTAGATCGCGCCCGAGGGGCAGGAGGCGGAGCAGGTCGGGTTGAGGCAATGCTCGCAGAGCCTCGGCAGATACATCATGAAGGTATTCTCATACTCTCCATAGATCTGCTTCTGGATGTTCTCGAAGTTGTAATCCTTGGACCGCTTCGAGAACTCGCCGCCCAGGATTTCCTCCCAGTTCGGCCCCTTCTCGATCTTCTCGATCCGCTCGCCGGTGATCTTCGAGCGCGGGCGCGCGGTGGGGAAGGCGTTCATGTCGGGTGCGGATTTCAGGTGGTCGTAGTCGAAATCGAACGGCTCGTAGTAGTCGTCGATCTCGGGCAGGTCGGGGTTGGCGAAGATGTTCGCCAGAATCCGCCATTTCGATCCCTGCTTGGGGTGCAGCTTGCCCGACTTCGACCGCGCCCAACCGCCGTTCCAGCGCGTCTGGTTTTCCCAGTCGGTCGGATAGCCGGTGCCGGGCTTTGTCTCGACGTTGTTGAACCAGGCGTATTCGACGCCTTCGCGGCTGGTCCAGACGTTCTTGCAGGTGACGGAACAGGTGTGACACCCGATGCATTTGTCGAGGTTGAGAACCTTGCCGATTTGCGCACGAACTTTCATTCCGCGGCCTCCACTTTCCGGGTTGCGGGCGTGTCCAGCCAGTCAACCTTTTTCATTTTCCGCACGATGACGAATTCGTCGCGGTTGCTGCCCACGGTGCCGTAGTAGTTGAAGCCGTAGGACAGTTGCGCATAGCCGCCGATCATGTGCGTCGGCTTCAGCGTGGCGCGCGTGACCGAGTTGTGGATGCCGCCGCGATGGCCGGTCTTTTCCGATCCGGGCGTGTTCACGATCTTTTCCTGCGCGTGGTACATGAAGAGCGTGCCCTGCTTGATCCGCTGGCTGACCACCACCCGCGCCGTCAAGGCGCCGTTGGTGTTGTAGGCCTCGACCCAGTCGTTATCGACCAGACCAGCCTTCTGCGCGTCCACTTCGGACATCCAGACCACCGGCCCGCCCCGGTTCAGTGTGAGCATGAGAAGGTTGTCGGTATAGGTCGAATGGATGCCCCATTTCTGGTGCGGCGTGATGAAGTTCAGCACCACATGCGGGTTGCCCTCGGCCGCGTCGTTGTTGACGGCCCTGGTGATGGTTTTCAGGTCCACCGGCGGGCGGTAGCTGACAAAGCCTTCGCCAAAGGCCCGCATCCAGAGGTGATCCTGATAGAGCTGCTGGCGGCCGGTGAGCGTCCGCCACGGGATCAGCTCATGCACGTTGGTATAGCCCGCGTTGTAGCAGACCTCTTCGCTTTCGATCCCCGACCATGTGGGCGAGGAGATGATCTTGCGCGGCTGCGCGGCAATGTCGCGGAAGCGGATCTTGGTGTGATGCGCGCCTTCGGCCAGATGGGCATGGTGGCGACCGGTGGGTTTTTCCAGTTCCTCCCACGCCTTGACGGCCACTTCGCCGTTGGTTTCGGGCGCCAGCATCAGGATCATTTCGGCCGCGTCGATGGCGGTTTCCAGTTTCGGCTGTCCTTTCGAGACGCCTGCCTCCAGCACCTCGCCGTTCAGGTCGCGCAGGTGCCCGACCTCGGGCTTTGTGTCCCAGTTGATGCCCTTGCCGCCGTTGCCCAGCTTCTCCAGCAGCGGCCCGACCGAGGTGAACTTCTTGTAAAGGTTCGGATAATCCCGCTCGACCGCGATGTAGTTCGGCGCGGTCTTGCCGGGGATCAGGTCACATTCGCCCTTCTTCCAGTCGTGTACATGCGCCTGCGCCAACTCGCCGGGGGTGTCATGCAGCAGTGGAAGCTGGACGATATCGGTTTCAACGCCCAGAACCTCGGGCGCGACTTCCGAGAACTTCCGGGCGATCGACTTGAAGATCTCCCAGTCCGACTTCGACTCGTAAGCCGGGTCCACAGCCGCCTGCAGCGGGTGGATGAAGGGATGCATGTCCGAGGTGTTCAGGTCGTCCTTTTCGTACCAGCTCGCCGTCGGCAGCACGATGTCGGAATAGACGGCGGTGGTGGACATGCGGAAGTCGATGCAGACCAGCAGGTCAAGCTTGCCCTTCGGCGCCTCCTTGTGCCAGACCGCCTCCTTCGGCATGACGCCGCCTTCCTCGCCGAGATCCTTGCCCATCACGCCGTGGTCGGTGCCCAGAAGGTGCTTGAGGAAGTATTCGTGCCCCTTGCCGCTGGACCCAAGCAGGTTCGACCGCCAGACAAACAGGTTGCGCGGCCAGTTTTCCGGCGCGTCCGGGTCCTGGCAGGACATTTCCAGCGTGCCGGATTTCAGTTGTTCGGCCACATAGGCGGAAATGGCCTGGCCTGCCGCCTTTGCCGCTTTCGACACTTCCAGCGGGTTGGTCTTCAGTTGTGGGGCAGACGGCAGCCAGCCCATCCGCTCGGCGCGGATGTTGTAGTCGATCAACGACACATCCCAGTCGCCCTTGGGAGCGGTGGGCGACAGGATCTCGCCCGCGCGCAGGGTCTCATAGCGCCACTGGTCGGTATGGGCATACCAGCACGAGGTCGAGTTCATGTGCCGGGGCGGACGGTTCCAGTCCAGCGCAAAGGCCAAAGGCGCCCAGCCGGTCTGCGGGCGGAGTTTTTCCTGGCCCACATAGTGCGACCAGCCGCCGCCCTCCTGGCCGATGCAGCCGCACATCACCAGCATGTTGATGATGCCGCGGTAGTTCATGTCCATGTGGTACCAGTGGTTCAGACCGGCCCCGAGGATGACCATGGACTTGCCGTGGGTCTTTTCGGCGTTGCCTGCGAATTCCCGCGCCACGGCGATGATCTTTTCCCGGTCGACGCCGGTGATCTTTTCCGCCCAGGCCGGAGTGTAGGGACTGTCGTCGTTGAAGTCCTTCGAGACCCATTTGCCGCCAAGGCCACGGTCGAGACCGTAGTTGGCGCAGAACAGGTCGAAGACCGTGGCGACCAGCGCTTCCGTGCTGTCGGCGAGAGTGACGCGCCGGGCGGGGATGTTGCGGGTCAGTACCTCCGGATGGTCGCATTTCACGAAATCGCCGGTCGCGACCCCGCCGAAATAGGGGAAATCGACGCCCACGACCTCATCATGGTGCCCGTCGAGGATCTGGCTCAGCCGCAGTTGCGCCTCGGCCCCCTTGGCGCGCTGTTCAAGGTTCCACTTGCCTTCCTCGCCCCAGCGGAAGCCGATCGACCCGTTGGGTGCCACGATCTGCCCGGAGGCTTCGTCGTAGGCGACGGTCTTCCAGTCGGGGTTGTTGGTCTCGCCCAGATGGCCGGCGAAATCCTCGGCGCGCAGCATGCGCCCCGGGACAAGTTTCCCGTCCCTGTCCTCAAGCCGCACCAGCATCGGCATGTCGGTGTACTTGCGGGCGTAGTCCTCGAAATACTCGGCCTGCCGATCCAGATGGAATTCGCGCAGGATCACATGGCCCATGGCCATCGCCAGCGCCGCATCGGTGCCGGCCTGCGGGTTCAGCCAGATGTCGCCGAACTTGGCGGCCTCGGAATAGTCGGGGCTGACCACGGCGGACTTGGTGCCGCGATAGCGGACCTCGGTGTAGAAATGCGCGTCGGGCGTCCGGGTCTGCGGCACGTTCGAGCCCCAGAGCATCAGGAACCCGGCGTTGTACCAGTCGGCCGATTCCGGCACGTCGGTCTGTTCGCCCCAGGTCTGGGGAGAAGCCGGCGGCAGGTCGCAATACCAGTCGTAGAACGACATGCAGGTGCCGCCCAGCAGGCTGAGATAGCGGGAACCGGCCGCATAGCTGACCATCGACATGGCCGGAATCGGCGAGAAGCCGAACACCCGGTCGGGGCCATGGGTCTTGGCGGTGTAGGCGTTGGCAGCCGCGATGATCTCGGTTGCCTCGTCCCAGGATGCGCGCACGAAGCCGCCCTTGCCGCGCGTCCTGGTATAGCTGGCGCGCAGGGCCGGGTCATTCTGGATGGCGGCCCAAGCGGCCACGGGCGTCATCGTCGGGCGCATCCTGCGCCAGGCCCGCATCAGGGCCCCCCGGATCAGCGGGTTCTTCACCCGGTTGGCCGAGTAGAGATACCAGCTGTAGGACGCACCGCGCGCGCAGCCGCGCGGTTCATGGTTGGGCAGGCCCGCCCGGGTGCGCGGATAATCGGTCTGCTGGGTCTCCCAGGTCACGATGCCGGATTTGACGTAGATCTTCCACGAACAGGACCCGGTGCAGTTCACCCCGTGGGTCGACCGCACGATCTTGTCGTGCCGCCAGCGGTTTCTGTAGACATCCTCCCAATCCCGGTTCTCGCGGGTGGTCTGGCCCCAGCCGTCCGAGAATTGCTCAAGCTCTATGCTTTGGAAGAAGTTCAGTCTGTCGAGCAGGTGGCTCATCGTGGCTTCCTTTCGTTATTCTGCGGGGCGGGCGGTGGCACCCGGACGGGCACGGCCGCGCTCGATATCGTGCAGCAGGCCGCCGGGGCGCGTGTAGACGACCCAGGTGATGGCAAGGCACAGCACGTAGAAGATCAGGAACACCCAGAGCGCGCCGACGGGGCTGCCCGTCATGGCGATCGACGATCCGTAGGCCTTCGGGATGAAGAACCCGCCATAGGCGCCGATGGCGCTGGTGAAGGCGACGATCCCGCCTGACTCCATGGCGATCTGGCGGGCACGGTCGGCCCCGGTCAGCTTAGGCATCAGGCGCGGCACTTCGCGGCCCATGATCACCGGGATCATCTGGAAGGTCGAGGCATTGCCGACCCCGGTGAAGAAGAACAGCGCCATGAAGCCCGCGAAGAACCCGGCAAAGCTGCCCGCCTGAAGGGACAGGATCACGCCAAGGACAGAGGCGATCATGCCGACGAACACCCAGAACGTGACACGCCCGCCGCCGAACCTGTCGGAAACCCATCCCGTGCCTGCACGGCTGAGCGCCCCGACCAGCGGCCCGAGGAAGACATACTGCAGGGCGTTGATGTCCGGGAAGGCGATCCGGCTGAGCAGCGGGAAGCCCGCGGAATAGCCGATGAAGCTGCCGAAGGTGCCGATGTAGAGGACGCACATCAACCAGTTGTGCGTCCGCCCGAAGATCACCGACTGCTGGGCAAAGCTCGCCTTCGCATCGGCGATGTCGTTCATGCCTGCCCATGCCGCGATGGTCGAGATCAGGATGAACGGCACCCAGACAAAGCCTGCGTTCTGCATCCAGAGTTGGCCACCGTCAGTCAATTCCTGTGCCGCGCCGCCCATCGCGCCGAACACGCCTACGGTGATGACCAGCGGCACCAGGAACTGCATGACGCTGACGCCGAGGTTGCCAAGGCCCGCGTTCAGCGCCAGCGCGTTGCCCTTTTCGGCCTTGGGAAAGAAGTAGCCGATGTTGGCCATGGAGGAGGCAAAGTTGGCCCCGCCGAGGCCGCAGAGCAGCGCCAGGACCAGGAAGATGAAATAGGGCGTTTCAGGGTTCTGCACGGCATAGCCGATGCCGATCGCGGGCAGCATCAGCGACGCGGTGGACAACGTCGTCCAGAGCCTGCCGCCGAAGATCGGCACCATGAAGCCGTAGAAGATCCGCAGCGTCGCCCCCGACAAGGCAGGCAGCGCGGCGAGCCAGAACAGTTGTTCCGGGGTGAAGGTGAAGCCGATCAGCGGCAGCTTGGCCACGACCATCGACCAGACCATCCAGACCGAGAACGCCAGAAGCAGCGCCGGGATCGAGAGCCACAGGTTGCGGCGCGCGACGGCCCTGCCCTTGGCATTCCAGAATGCCGCATCTTCCGGTTGCCACTCCTGCAGGACGCGGGGCATGGCCGTGCGCTCGGGGTGGTGGATCGCCTGCATCTCGGGCAGTTGCGGCAGCCGGTCCAGTGCCTCGCCATGCGCCGCGCGCTCCATCGCCCGGATCGACAGGTGCATCCAGCCGAGCGCGATGGCGACCAGGACGAACAGCAGTGCAAAACACGAGGTGTAGATGCCCGTCAGGTCGAGCAGGGCGCCAAAGGCGATGGGCAGGACAAAGCCGCCAAGGCCGCCGATCATGCCCACAAGACCCCCGACCGCGCCGACATTGTTGGGGTAATAGACCGGGATGTGCTTGAACACCGCCGCCTTGCCCAGGCTCATGAAGAAGCCGAGCGCGAACAGCGTGGCGACGAAGGGCCAAAGGCCCATGCTCGTCGAGAAGGCGATCAGCCCATCCTTGCCCTGGATGACGTAGTCCGTCGGCGGATAGGACAGCATGAACAGGAACAGCATGGAGAAGCCGAAGGTCCAGTACATCACCGACCGCGCGCCGAACTTGTCGGCGAGATGCCCGCCATAGGCCCGGAACAGCGAGGCCGACAGGCTGAAGGATGCCGCAGCCATGCCCGCCGTGCGGACATCGACGCCGTAAACGTCGATCAGGTAGTTTGGCAGCCACAGCGCCAGCGCGACGAAGGCGCCGAACACGAAGAAGTAGTAAAGCGAGAAGCGCCAGACCTGCAGGTTCTTGAGCGGCGCAAACTGCTGGGCAAACCCAGGCGCCCTGGCCCCGGTCCTGCGGCGCTCGACGAGCGCCGGGTCGTCCTTGGCGAAGACGAAGAAGATCACGCCCATCAGGGCAAGTGCGGCAGCCCAGACGTTGGCAACGCCTTGCCAGCCATAGGCCACCATCACGAAAGGGGCGACGAACTTCGTCACCGCCGCGCCGATGTTGCCCGCCCCGAATATGCCCAGAGCCGTGCCCTGGCGGCCGGCGTCGTACCAGCGGCTGACATAGGCCACGCCGATGATGAACGATCCCCCCGCAAGGCCCACACCCAGCGCCGCGACCAGATACATGATGTAGGTGTCCGCAAGGGTCAGCGCCCATGTGGCGAGCGCCGCCAGGATCATCTGCGCGGAAAAGACAAGGCGCCCGCCGTATTTCTCGGTCCAGACGCCGAGGAAGATGCGGGTCAGCGAGCCGGTCAGGATCGGCGTGGCCACCAGAAGGCCGAACTGGGTGTCGTTCAGGCCCAGTTCGCCCTTGATGGCGACACCGATGATGGAGAAGATCGTCCAGACCGCGAAACACGCGGTGAAGGCGATTGTGCTCAGGCTCAGGGCGCGCGTCTGATCGGCGCGCGAGGCTTTGGCTAAGGTCTGCATGGCAGGGCCTCCGGCAGGAATGGCTTGGTTGCCCCCGAAGGGGATTGGCGCCAGACCTGCGGCCGGAGCGGGCCAAATGACTTGATCTAGATCACGCCGCCCTGACTGCTTGACGAAATAAATGGTTTGCCGAAGTTTGTCGTTTCACGGGCGATGCGGCATCAAGCCTGTTCCGACCAGGATCAATTGCTGGCTTGACAAATATCAAGTGCGCCGGCGATCCTGGGCTTTGCAGATCGGGAGCGCATGGCATGCCAGAGTTACACTACCCGGAGATTCGGGCTCTCGGCCTGTTTTCCGACATGGCGGACGCGCATTTCCAGTCGCTGATGCGGGGTGCCTATGTGCAGAACTTTCCGCCACAGATCGAGCTGATCGCCGAGGGCGAGCCGAGCGATTTTCTGCATGTCGTCCTGTCCGGCTCGGTCGACCTGTTCTCGACCTGGAACGGTCGCGATACCAGCCTGGCAACCGTGCGGCCGATCTCGACCTTCATCCTCGCGGCAACCATCCGGAATGCGCCTTATCTGATGTCGGCCAGAACGCTGGAAAAAAGCCGGATCGTCCTGATTCCCAGTCAGGACGTGCGCGCAATCTTCGATGTCGACGGCATTTTCGCCCGTGCCATCGTGACGGAACTCGCACGGTGCTATCGGGCCGTCATCAAGTCACAAAAGGACCTCAAGCTCAGAACCTCGCTCGAACGGCTTGCAAACTATCTTCTGCGCCAGCAGAAACGCGCCGGCGGGGGGGCCAGCTTCGAACTGGATGTCGAGAAGCGCCGCCTTGCATCCGTGCTGGGAATGACGCCCGAGAACCTGAGCCGGGCCTTCAAGGGCCTGCGGCCCTATGGTGTGGCCGTCGAGGGCACGCGCATTTCCATCGGCGACCAGGCCGATCTGGAAAGGTTTGCCAGACCGAACCCGCTGATTGACGACTTCTCGACCTGACGGACACTATCGGCGGCAGTGGGGGGACTCCTGCCAGTCAAGGATGCGCCCCCGCCTTTCAGATGCGCTTTGCGGCCGGCAGGCGCAAGAGCAGGCGACCGTAGATCAGGGCATAACCGGCGAAGGCGATGAACCAGGCCGCCCCCGCCACCATGTGCAGCACAGACGCTTCCGTCGGCCAGAGACCGGCGGCAAGCCGGGCCAGCACAGCAACCACCAGCGCCGCATAGATGCCGACCGTGCCCGGTCCGGCGGTCAGGGTCTGGCCGGTATGGCCAAGCGTGGCCCGGGTCATCACCGCCAGCGTCATCAGGCCGGCCGCGCCACCCATCCACAGGTGCTGGGCAGCGGCCATCCCGAAGATGCCGGGAGCGAGGCTCTCGGTCCCCAGTGCCAGGGCCCCGAGCGGCAGGAACGCATATCCCAGATGCAGAACCGCGACCAAAGGCTCTGCCAGCGTCCTGTCCCCCGCCCAGCGGGCCAGCCTGACAAGGTGCAGGGCCCCCGCCAGCAGCAGCAGGGCGCCGGTCAACGGATGATCGGGCAGGACAACCCAGATCAGCAGCGCCAGAAGCAGGGCCAGAAGCGCCACCTTGTCAAAACCCTGCATGGGCGGCACCGGCAGCCGCCCCTTGCCTTGCCTGATCAGCCAGTTGCGCGTGAAAGACGGCACGATCCGCCCGCCGATCACGGCAATCATCATGACCACGGCGCCAAGCCCGACCCGCAATCCGTAGCCCTGCGCGGCATAGTCGCCACGCGCGGCCTCGAGATGAAAGAGGGCATTGCCGAGGATCAGGACGCCCAGCATCGCCAGGACGACCAGGTTGCGCCAGTTCCTGCCCGCCACGATCTCGCGCCCGATGACGGCGGCGAGCGCCACCGGCATCGCAAGATCGGCCAGTGCCACGCCAAGCGGTGGCAGGTGCAGCGATGCCGCAACCGCCGCCCGCCCGATCAGCCACAGCGCGAACAAGGCGCCAAGCGGCCAGCCGACAATCGGCAACCGGCCGGTCCAGTTCGGGACCGCCGTCAGCAGGAATCCGGCGATGACGGCAGCCAGATAGCCGAACAGAAACTCGTGCGCATGCCAGGACACGGGGTCAAAGGCGGTGGGCAGGGTCAGCCTGCCCGACAGCATCGGCACCCACAGCGCCATGGCCAGGGCCGCCCAGACCCCCGCGCCAAGGAAGAAGGGCCGAAACCCGAAGGTCAGGATGGCTGGCCCGCGCCAGGCGCGCATCTGTCCGGCGGACGTGGTCATGGAGCCTCGCGGCGAAGCTGGACACCGGCCTCGGTCAGGATGACGTCGAAGGGAATGTCACGGGGTTGGAGAAAGCCGGCGGCCATGGCGCAGGCCGGACCGGACGAGGATGCACGGCGGCCAGGATCAGACATCGGCACGACCAGCCGCTTCGAACCGTGGAAACAGCACCTCGTTTTCCAGCCGCATGTGTTCGGTCAGGTCGTCGATGAATTCGGCCAGCCCGTCATAAAGCCGCGTCCAGGTGCCGCAGGCCCCGTCCGGCAGGGTCAGATTTGCGGTCAGGCGCCGGATCCGGGCGACTTCGCGATCATGCCCGGCATGATCCGCCCGCATCACCGCGATCGGCTGTTCGATGCCGGGCATCCCACCGCGGCGGATAGCCGGAAACAGGATCAGCTCCTCTTTCCTTATGTGCACTTCCATCTCGCCGATCATCCTGCGGAGCAGGATGGACAGGCCGTCGGGCACGCCGTCCACTCCGGAATGCACGCCTTCGACCCGTTCGGCCATGTTGGCGAGCGCCGGCAACTGCTCGCGGTGGCGCGCGTGATAGCGTGTCTCGATATGGCGGGTCAGTGCCGCGGCGTCGTCGGTCGGGGGATTTGTCATGGGATCATCCTGTCAGCAGAACAGCCTGGGGGCGCGGCGGCCGCGCGATGACGGCGACAGTGACCCCGGGCCGCACCGGGGCGGAGTTTGATCGTGTCGCGGCCGTTTCCATCTGAGTCTCCGTCTTGCGGTTTGGGATAGACCTGCTAATAGGTATTGTAAATACCCATTCAAGGAGATGCCCGGCATGCGTCTGACCTCGTTCACGGATTTCGGGCTTCGCATGCTGATGCGGATGGCGGGGGATCCGGCGCGGGCGTTTTCCACCGCGGAACTGGCCGGGGAACTGGGTCTGTCACGCAACCATCTGGCAAAGATCATGCAGCATCTGTCCCGCACGGGCCTGATCGACACACGCCGCGGAGGGGGTGGCGGTGCGGTCCTGGCACGCCCGGCGGCGGCTATCGGGCTGGGTGACATCGTGCGGCTGCTTGAGGCAGGTCAGCCGCTGGTCGATTGCTTCGCGCCGAACGGCAACAGCTGCTCGATTGACGGGCGTTGCCGCCTCAAGGCCCGGCTTCGTTCCGCCGAAACGGCGTTTCTGGACGATCTCAACCACTCGACCCTGGCGGATATCGCACTGGCCCCGCAGAGCCCCTTCAGCCTGGCCGGTCAAACGTGACCAGGATCGAACGCGATGGCGCGGGTTTTGTCGTTTCGGCCGCATTGCTGGCCGAAGCCTTCAAGATGACCGAAGAGGACGTGCGCCTTGCCATGCGCGAAGGCACGATCACATCACGGTGCGAAGCCGGAGACGGCGCCGACGCGGGGCGCTGGCGGCTGACATTCCGTGGGGCTGGCCGCGTCTGCAGGTTCACTGTCGATGCCTCTGGCGCGATCCTGTCGAAGTCGACCTTCCCTGCCGGGGCGAAGCCTCGCAATCCGCTCTGACTCCGGCCGGCCGGTCGGCTTTCCGGCATCTTCTGGATCGGGTCGAGGATGAATGGATACGGCGATGGCGGGATCAGCCATGGCCACCCCCGTCTGCCCGATCGCGCGCCCGCGCCGGCCGCAGCGCCCAGGCACAGGCGGCGACCGGTATCGCGATCCATTGCAGGACCGGACTGAGGCCGGTACCGGTCAGGGGGATCACCGGCATGAGATCGCGATAGGCCCAGGCCTGTCTGACCTCGATGTTCAGCCATTCGCTGAAGATCGTGTAGCCGAGGCCGAACGTGACCGCCGCCGCAAGCACCGGCCTGATGCGGACCGACGGCCACCCCGGCTTGCCGAAGAGAAAGAGAGCCAGCATCATCGTGGTCAGGCTGATGAGCAGGTCGCCGCCCGTGCAGTGCAGGACTGCAAAGGCGAGTTCGCCGGCGGTTGCCGTCAGCCAGATCGTGTAGAGCGGCAGGTGGGCCGCTTCCCAAAGGAGATGGGCGGCGCCGGCGAAGAGCAGATAGCGGCGCAGCGTGCGCAGCCAGTCCGTTGGCACGAACGCCGCGGGAGCTTCCGGATCGGCTGTCACCTTCACTCGAACACCGCCAGAAGACGTTCGATCAATCCCGGCCTGGGCGGGTGCATGTTGGTCAGACCATTGATGTAAAGCACCATGCCGAGGCGGTCGAAGTCCGCGCCGTGGAAGATGCCGGCGTGACGCGCGCCGCGGTCGATGACATGGATCATCGGCGCGCCGTCGTTCCGCGCCGAAAGCACCGCGAACTCCCCGGCGAGTGCGGTGACGGTTCCGGGACCATCCGGGGTGAGCGGACGCCAGTTCACTGGCGCCCAGCCGCTGCCCGGTGGCTGGCGGCGGGGATAGACGGTCAGAAAAGTCACCATGTCGCGCATCGGCGTGATGTTGACTGCCTCCTGCACGCGGACCAGCGCCGACTGCTGGTCGGCGCAGGCCGCTCCGCAGGCCTCGGGCACGAAGCTCAGGACCACGACCTGGCTGGTCAGCTCGTCCAGGGATATCTCCGTGCCGTCGGTCGTCTGCATGCCGGGCCTCGGCATGCGCTGCGCGCCGGCCGCCTCGAAGGCGGGTTCCTTGCCAGCCGTCACCTCGTCGAGCCGTTCCCCCGGATGAAGCGCCAGCGCCGGTCCGGCGGCGAGGGCAAGGGCGAGGGCGAGGGCGCGCCTCATGGGCCGCCCCCTTCGGGTCCGGTCGCCCGTCGTGCCCTGCACCGTCGCATCGGCCGCTCCGGGACGGCTGGCGAGCATGATTGACTTCATCGTTCCTCTTTCTCGATGCGCATGACGATTTCCTCGGCCATTGCCTCGGGTGGCTGGCCGTTCTCGCGGAAAACCGCCTCGAACCGGCCTTCGGGGGTCATCAGGTAGATGTAGCCGGCATGGGCCATGAGATAGCCGTCGGGCGCGGCCGCATCGGCCATCTTCTCGGTGTAGACCCGAAAGTTCTGCGCTGCCCCGGCCACCTGCGCCTCGGTCCCGGTCAGGCCGATCAGCCGCGGGTGGAAGGCGGCGACGAAGGCCGCCATGACCGGCGCCGTGTCGCGGGCGGGATCGACGGTGATGAACAGCGGCGCCACCCGCTCGGCGCGGTCGCCCAGAAGATCAAGGACGCTCGCGATGTAGGCCAGCGTCGTCGGGCAGATGTCCGGGCAGTTGGTGAAGCCGAAAAAGACCACTTGCCAGCGGCCGGCGAAATCGGCCTCGGTCACCGGGCGGCCGGAATGGTCGGTCAGGCTGAACTCCGACCGGACATCGGCCTCGCCGGTGATGACGACCGGCGGCGGTTCCTGCGGCGCATTCGCGCGCCACCATGCCAGGGTTCCGAAGGTGACGGCCAGCGCGGCGGCGGCAAGCCAGGCAATGCGGCGCACAGACCTGAGTCTGCCTGGTCCGGATGGCTCGGTCATGTCCGTCTCCCTCGATTGCGTCGCGCCCAAGCCCTGGCCCGGGCGGACCCTGGCCTCAGTCGCGCTGCTGGTCCCGTGCGGCGTCCGCCCCTGCCGCCGGGCCGCCCTTGCTGGCGCAGGATTTCGACCCTCCCTTCGCGCACAGGCCGACAGCACACATCACCGCGCATGGCGCGATGGCCAGGATCAGCGGAGCGGCGCCGATGGCGGTCAGCCAGCCCCAGTTGAAGACCGCGCCCGCGACGATGAGCGCGACGGCGGCGACGAGCCAGCCTCGGCGTCCGAACGGCAGCCGAAGCGGCCGGGCGATGGGGATAAGGTCAGGTGCCTTCGTCATGTCAGATCATCTCCTTCTGGCGATTCCGGTTGCCCACCGGACGTTGGCGCCGCAGCCGGCGAGACGCGGGCGCTTCGGCGACGGCCTCGGTCGGCTGCAACCGGGCCGCCTGCGGCGGCAGGAATGCCGGCATCCCTGCGCCGGAGGACGGCGCGCACCATCCCTGATGCCCGTTCATGGGCCGTCTTCCAGATCAGCGTTCCTCGTGACCTCCGCCTGGAAAGCCCGCTGCCGTTCGGGCCAGGTGCTCTTGAGGTAGGCGAGCACGGCGGTGATCTCGTCGTCGCTGAGACTGGCCCCGAACACCGGCATGTCGCTTTCGTAGCCCGGCACCACGGCGGCAAGGCCTTCCTTGGTGGTCTTGAACAGATCCTGGTCGGAATGGTGCCAGCTATGACCCGTGGCGTCGTGCGGCGGCGCGGGCATCCGGCCGTTCGCCAGCCGGCGCTTCCAGTCGGGCTGGCCCTCAAGGTTCTTGCCGTGGCAGGAGGCGCAGTTCTGCGCGTAGATGCGCGAGCCAAGTTCCAGCGCCGCGGGTGCCACATCCTTGCCGAGAAAGGTGACGGCGCTTGCCGGCCCGTCCTGCCCGAGAGCGGCATAGGCCAGCGCGACAAGCACCGCAGCCCCTGCGGTCAGCGCCAGGCCGAGCCTCACGCCGCCGCCGTTGCGTCCTGCCTCACTCATCGGAATAGAGACTCACGCCCGCGGGACCGAAGGCATAGACCTTCAGCGTCCCGGTCTTTTCCGCCGCCATGCCGGGGGCATTCGCTGGCATTCCGGGCAGCGTGATGCCCTTGATCTCCGGCCGCTCCTCAAGCAGCCGGGTGATGATCTCGGCCGGGACGAGGCCGCTCACCGCGTAGCCGCCGATCATCGCCAGATGGCAGCCGACGCCCTGTTCGGGAACGCCCGCCGCGATCGAACGGTCAACGAAATCGGGGGCATCGACCACCGCGACCTCGAATCCCTTGGCCTTGAGGTAGTCGGCATAGGCATCGCAGCAGCCGCAGCCGCGGTCGCGATAGATGGTGACCGGCTCGGCGGCCAGCGCCGGCGTCGCGAGGGCAAGAAAGGCGAGGAAGGTCAATCTGGATTTCATGATGGTCTCCTTCAGAAGGCCGCCGCAGCGGTCCAGGTGGCGCCGCCGTCGCGGCTGAGGATGATCCCGCCGCGGGTGGCGGCGGCGATGTGGTCCGGATTGGCGGGGTTGACAGCCAGGGCCAGAACGTCGGCCTCAGCGGCTCTCAGCCAGTTGACGCCCGCGTCGGCGGATTTCCAGATGCCGGAGGCAAGGCCGGCATAGAGCGTCTCGGGCGTCCGCGGCGCCAGCGCGAGGGCGCGCACCGGCTCTCCTGCCGGCAGGGGCGCGGTCGACGGAAGAGTCTTGCCCGAGGCCAGCGCCTCCATCGCATCGCCCGGCTGCACGTCCTGCCAGCGGCAGAAACAGTCGGGCACGCGGGTCAGGCCGGGATCGGTGCCGGCATAGAGCCAGATGCCGCCCATGCCGGAGGCGTTGTTGACCGAGACAAGGGCCAGCACCTCGCGCTCGGCATCGGCCAGATAGGGCCGGTCCATCGCGAAGGTCCAGGTGGCGCCGGCGTCCTCGCTCTGCCAGAGCCCGTCGCCCGCGATTGCCAGGTAGAGCGTGTCGGGCGCGGCCGCCGCGACCGTCATCGCCGTCGCCGGGGCAGCAGGCAGGCCGCCACCCTGAGGCGTCCAGGATCGGCCGCCGTCGTCCGACCGCACGAGGCCCCCGGACGCGATGGCCGCGTGTACCCGGCCCGGCCGGTCGGGATGGGTGGCTAGCGCCACGATCGCGCCCGGCCCGCTTTCGGCGAGCGCGGACCATGTGGCGCCGCCGTCCTCGCTGCGGTAGAGCCGGTCCGCCGCGAGGATCAGTCCGGCATCGTCGAAGGCGATCGCCGGCTGGTCAGTGGTCCCGGGCGTTGCCGCCCGCAGCGGAACAAGGCCGCTGATGAGCCCCAACCCCGCGACGCCGCCGCCCAGAAGGGCGCGCCGCGACAGGCGGGCAACAGATTTGCTATGCATGTTGGTCTTCCTGAAGAACCGGTCCTGGCGCGCGCCCGCTTCTGGCCGCGCGCATGATCGTTCTGGCCGTTCACCCGTTCCGGGTGCGGCCGCTCAACTCAGGATGCTGGTTCGCGGAGGGGACCGGTCCGGCGGTCCCGCGCGCCCGGCAGGCGCAAGGCCCTTGCGCGGCAGAGGGACTGTCGCCAGCGGCACCGCGAGTACCGCGCCGTCGAACAGGATGGCCGCAGCGGGGACCGTGCAGTCCATATCGCATTCGGCGTGGCTCTGTTTCACGTCGGAGGCAGGGCAAGCGTCGCAACCATCCATCGCCATGTCCGCGTCGCTGACCATGGCCATATCCAGCGCCATGGTTGCGGAACTGGCCGTGGCAAATACCGATCCCGCCGCAAACACGGCGACGAACATGAGCAAGAGCCATAGTGGAAACCGGCGCATGGGCCGAAGATGCGGCGACCGGGGCGTTTTGTCCATAGCTGCCGTTTCACAGTCTCGTGCCCGGTCGCGCTGCGGAAGGCCCCCGCAACCGTTGCGGATCGACACGCCCGGGACATGGCGCAGGATGACATCGCAGGGCAGCATCGCGCCGACTGTCCCGCTCTTGCCGCGGCCGGACTGATCCATCACCCGGGCCGCGCCGCAAGAACGATCCCGCCGACGGTCAACGCCATCCCGAACGCGCCAAGCGGGACAAGCCGTTCGCCGAGGAATACGACGCTGATCGCCACGCCCAGAAGCGGCGCGAGAAACGTGAAGGCATTGGCGGTGTTCAGCCGGCAGTGTCCGAGAACGCCGATCCACAGCGTTTGCGTGATCGCCGTTCCGCCGATGGCAAGGACAGCCACGATCATGAGAAAACCGGGCTCCAGCACGCCCGGCGTCCACGGTTCGGCGAGATAGGCCAGCACCGCGAGCGGGACCGCACCGGATAGAAGCTGCAGCGCCGCCGCCGCGAAAGGATCCGCATCCGCCGCGAACCGCTTCGTCACGGCGTTGCCGAAGGCGGTGCCGAACGTCGCCGCGATGACGAGAGCGCTTCCCGCGACTGCGGTGGTGCCGCCCGCCGCGATGTCCTCAAGCGTCATCGTGGCGATCCCGGCAAGCGCCACGGACATGCCGATGATCTGCCATTTCCCGAAAGGCTGGCCGAACATCGCCAATGCCAGCAGGGCGGCCATGATCGGCTGCGTGCCTGCCACCACGGTGGCGATGCCCGGCGCGATCAGGCCGGCCGCGCCGAACATCCCGGAAAAACCGATCGCGGTCGAGGAAAGGCCGGACAGGGCGACGAGCAGCCAGACCCGTCTTTCCCGCGGAAAGGGGCGGCGCAGGGCGGCGGCGAGAACGAGCAGCGCAAGCCCGGCGATGCCGGCGCGCAGCGCGGCGAACTGCAATGGCGGGGCATGGGCGAGACCGACCGAAAGCAACGGATAGCAAAGCGCCGTCAGCGTCGCCACGACAAGCAGGCTGACGACGGTTCCGGGGCCGAGCCGTTCCGGCAGATCCGCCCCGGACGACAACAGGTCAGTTGCTGACGGTGATGGCGGGTGCGCGCGACCAGTATTCGAGCGCATAGGCGATTTCCCCCTGGCTGGCGGCGTGAAGACGGAACAGCGGCTGGCCCTTGATGACGGTGTCGCCGGCGCGAACCGCAAGGGTGAGCCCCGCCGCGAGATTGCCGGGCGCGCCCGCCAGCTTGGCAAGCCGCGCAAGACGGCGGTTGTCGATGGTGGCGATCCGCCCGCCTTCGGGCGCCGTCACCTCGTGCGTCTGCGCAGCCTCGGGCGGCTGGCGCAGGCCGCCCTGCGCCTCGCAGATCGCCTCGAACTTCGCCGAGGCGCGCCCGTCCTCCAGCACGCGCCGCGCGAGGTCCGCACCGCCCCCCGGCGGCGCAGCGCCGCCGGCTTCCAGGAGCGCGGCGGCCAGGACAAGCGCGCGGCTGGCCAGGTCCTGCGGGGCGCCGGGATCGCGGCGAAGGACCGCGAGCACGTCGCGCGCCTCGGGGGCCGGGCCGATGCCGCGCCCGACCGGCTGCGTGCCGTCGGTCAGGAGGCAGGCGACGTTCAGGCCCAGCCGCGTGCCGACCAGCGACAGCCGTGCGGCCAGCGAGGCCGCCGCGTCGGCGGTGCGCACCTTGGCGGTCGGACCGACCGGGATGTCGATGACGACATGGGTCGATCCCGCCGCGATCTTCTTCGACAGGACCGAGGCGATGAGCTGGCCTTCGGCGTCGAGGTCGATCTCGCGCTCGATCCGCACGAAGGCGTCGTCGGCCGGGCTGAGCCGGACCGCGCCGCCCCAGACGATGCACCCGCCCTCGGCTTCGACCACGCGGCGGATCGCGGAGAGGTCGAGATCGACCGGCGCCAGCGTCTCCATCGTGTCGGCCGTTCCGGCGGGCGAGGTGATGGCGCGCGACGAGGTCTTGGGGATCACGAGGCCGCAGGCGGCGGCGATGGCCACCACGATCGGCGTCGTCCGGTTGCCCGGAAGTCCGCCGACGCAGTGCTTGTCCATCACGCGCGGCACGCCCCAGTCCAGCCGCTCGCCGACAGCGACCATGGCGCTTGTCAGGGCGGTGGTCTCCTCATCGTCAAGCGGCAGGGCGGCGCCGGCCGAGAGGAAGGCCGCAAGCTGGACATCGCTCAGGAGGCCCGCCTGCACATCGCCCAGGATCGCCGCGAAGTCCGCCTCGGTCAGGCGTCCGCCGTAAAGCTTGCGCCGCACCAGCGACATCGAACCCGCCACCGGGGCGGGACGGACCGTCGCCACTGCCCCCGCAGCGGCGCCAAGACGCGCCCAGGCGTCCTCTGACAGCCCGATCTCGTGCAGGTTCAAGAGCCCCGCCTCGACCGGCAGAAGCCGCGCCGTCACCTGCCGCCCGCCAGCCGCGATCTCGACCCTGGCGCGGGCGTGCAACCCCTCGGAGCGGCAGACATGGCAATCGGTGCGCATCAGCGCCAGAGGCTCGCCCTGGCTGTGCAGCCCGACCCGGACCAGCCGCATCGGCGCCGGGACGGGATGGCCGCCGTCACCCTCGGCAGTCAAAGCGTGAACTCCTGCCCCTGTCGCGCCGCGTCCGCGCGCCAGCCAAGCTCGCGGCCGATCTTCACGCGCAGCGCCTCGGCAGCGTCAGGCTCGCCGTGGACGATGGTGACGTGCTTCGGCGCCGACCGGAACCCGCCCAGCCAGCGCAGCAACTCGCCCGCATCCGCATGAGCGGAAAGCATCGGCAGGTTGGCGACCTCGGCCCGCACCGGCACCCATTCGCCGAACATCTTCACCTCCGAGGCGCCCTCGACCATCGACCGGCCGCGCGTGCCCGCCGCCTGGAAGCCCGAGAACAGGATCAGGTTGCGCCGGTCGGGCGCGAAGGCGCGGATATGGTGCAGGACGCGGCCCCCGGTCGCCATGCCGCTGGCCGAGATGACGATCTTGGGAAAGGCATTGGCGGTGATCGTCTTCGACCCCTCGACATCGCGCACATAGGTGGCGATGCCACAGGCGTCGCGGCAGGTGCCGGGCGACAGGCGGTGGTCGTCGGGATAGGTACACAGAAGCTCGCTGGCGTTGATCGCCATCGGGCTGTCGAGATAGACCGGCAGGTCGCGGAACCGCCCGCCCTCTTTCAGCTTCCAGATGTAGTAGAGCAGGCTCTGCGCCCGTCCGACCGCGAAGGCCGGGATCACCACCGTGCCACCGCGCGCGGCGGTGCGCGAGATCAGCGCCGCCAGCGCCTCGGCCGGGTCGGTCTGGTCGTGGCTGCGGTTGCCATAGGTGGATTCGATGACGATATGGTCGGCCTCCTCGACCGCTTCGGGATCGACCATCACCTCGTCGCCGTAGCGGCCGAGATCGCCCGAGAACACGACCTTTCGCCCGCCCCAGTCGATGCCGGCGGTCGCCGCGCCAAGGATGTGGCCGGCGTGCCGGAAGGTCAGCTCCGCATCGCCGAAGATGGTCGTCGGCGCATGGAAATCGACCTCGACGAAGGCCTTCAACGCGCGCTCGGCCTCCTTCACCCCGTAGAGGGGCCGCGCCGGCTGGTGCCTGGTGAAGCCCTTGCGGTTGGCGTATTCGGCGTCCTTTTCCTGAAGGTGGCCGCTGTCGCGCAGGATCAGCTCGGCCACCGCGCGGGTCGCGGGCGTGGCGTAGACCGGGCCGCGGAAACCGTCGGCCACCAGTTTCGGCAGATAGCCGGTATGGTCGAGATGGGCATGGGTCAAGACCACCGCGCCGATCGACCGGGGTTCGACCGGAAACGGCGCCCAGTTCAGGTCGCGCAGGTTCTTCAGACCCTGGAACATGCCGCAATCGACCAGGATGCGCTGGTTGCCGCGGGTCAGAAGATGGCGCGAGCCGGTGACGGTTCCGGCGGCGCCGTGGGTGGTGAGCGTCAGCATGGGCAATCTCCTGTCAATTCCGGGGGCGGTCGGGCAGCGCCGCCAGTGCCGCCGCGACCAGGGGCGCAAGCCGGATCGCGTTTGACGGATGGGGCACGCTGTCGCAGGACACCACCCGCGCCGCGACCGCCTGAAGCCGCGGATAGGCGTCGCCGGCAAAGAGCGCGTGGACCACGGCGCAGACCGGCCTGGCCAGCCCGCGCACCGCCAGAAGCCCCGCCGCCGCAATGAGCGTGCGCCCCGAGGAGGCGATGTCATCGACCAGCACCGGGGTGCGGCCCGCGTGGCCGGCAAGGTCGGGCAGTTCGACCGACACGTCGTAATCGCCGCGCCGGGTCTTTTCCATCACCGCCCAGGGCGCGCCGATCCGCTCGGCGATGGCCGCGACCCATTGCGCGCTTTCGGAATCCGGCCCGATCAAGAGCGGGCGTTCGACCTCCGCCGCGATCCAGTCGGCAAGTGCCGGGGCAGCCTGCACGGCCGCCGCCGGGATGCTGTAAAGATCGGACAGCCCCGCCCGGCGGTGCAGGTGCGGATCGACCGTCACCAGCCCGTCGAACAGCGACGACACCAGCCGGGCGAAAGTGTCCGAGGTCACCGCCTCGCCGGGGTGGAACGCCTTGTCCTGGCGCATGTAGGCCAGATAGGGCGCGATCAGCCGCACCCTCGCGGCGCCTTGGGCGCGGGCTGCATCCGCAGCGAAGGCGAGGCGCAGGAAGTCGGGGTCCGGCCCGGCGAGCGTGGCGACCAGATCGACCGTGCGCCCTGCCACCGGCGACATGAGCCGCAGGTAGGTCTCGCCGTCCGGAAAGCGCCGGGTCTCGACCGCGCCGACCTCTCCGCCGAAGGCGCCGAGGTCGCGTGCAAAGCTCTCGTTGCCGGGCAGCGGGAGGATCAGGGGATGCGGCGTCATGCTGGTTGCTCCGGCCTCTTTCGTCAGGCGAACCGCCGGAAGGCGTAGTTGCGGATCGGCACGAAGAGGACGGCGATGTACCAGCCGATGAAGACCACCCAAAGCAGCCCCAGGACCGCGCTGGTGGCGGTCAGCCAGACAAAGCCCGGTATGACCGCCTCGAAGACGATGCGCATCCCCTGCGGCGGCAGGACGAGGGCTGCGAGCAGGCAAAGGACGTAGGTCGCCGCAAGAAAGCCGGACAGGGTGACGCCCATCGGCACGATGGACAGCGGCCTGAAGTCGGAACGGGTCATTTCGGGTCCTCCGGTCGGATGCGTTTCATGTGTCAATGACGCGCACGGCAGCCTGCGATTACATCCGTCCCTTCCGGCACCAGTCAGATCCGGCCCGGCGCGGACTGATGACCGAAGAGTTCCGGGCATTCCTCGGCGCATTTGTTGGTCAGGATGATCCAGGCGAGATAGATCGTCGCCAGACCGGCCAGGAGGCAGAAGAACGAGATGTAGGCATAGCGCAGCAGCGTCACGTCAAGGATCACCACCGCCGCCACCGTCACCGCGAAATGTCGCATGTGGCGGTAGCGCGACAGCGCGGGCGGCGCGATGATCAGGAAGACATAGAGCGTGTAGCTGATCCAGCGCGGCAGGAACTGGTCCAGCAGCATCGAATTCTCGTAGGCCAGCGAGTCGCGGTTGACCGTGACCACCAGCCAGTCGGTGCCGAAGCCGTGCGGGATGTAAAGGAGCAGGCCCAGGAGCAGCCCCACGCCGGTCATCGCGAGGAACCAGGGGCGGCGGCGGCTGTGCGGCGGCTCCAGCACCCAGACGGCGAAGGGAATCCAGAACGGCCACATGAACCAGGTGAAGAAGATGAAGCCCATCGCGCCCCAGACCATGGTGGCATGGTCGCCGCCGTTGACGCCGACCCAGACGAAGCCCTCGGTGAATTGCTGGATGCCGGCGAAGAGCGGCATCAGCCCGATCGGCAGGTAGCGCCAGTTGCTCTGCACCGCCTTGAGGATGATGGCCGCTCCCCCCGCCGTCAAGAGCGCGCTGGCGGTGAAGCTGACCGTTGCCGAAAGACACATGGCCTTGTCCTTTCCTACCCCGAGATTACGGTTCCGGCCGTCCCGTCCAGGATCGCGGCGGCGTCCTCCATCCGGCCGATGCCCGCCAGCCTGCCGCCGGCCGCGACAAAGGCCAGCCCGGCGGCGACCTTCGGCCCCATCGAGCCGGCGGGCAGCGCCATCCGCTGCGCCTCGGCGACAGCAAGGCGCGGGATGCGGCGGGCGGCCGGGGTGCCGAAGCCGTCCTGCACGCCGTCCACATCGGTCAGCATCAAAAGCGCATCGGCCCCGAGGTTTCGGGCCAGAAGTGCGCTGGCATGGTCCTTGTCGATCACCGCCTCGACGCCTGAAAGGCTGCCGTCGGCCCGCCGCACCACCGGAATGCCGCCGCCCCCGGCGCAGATCACCACCACGCCCTGCGCCAGAAGCAGGCGGATCACCTGCAGGTCGGGGATTTCGACCGGCTTCGGCGAGGGTACGACCCGCCGCCACGAGGCACCATCCGGGGCCACGGTCCAGCCGCGCGTGACGGCCAGACGCTTTGCCTCGGCCTCGGCATAGACCGGGCCGACGGGCTTCGTCGGGCGGGCAAAGGCGGGATCGGCGGGATCGACCAGCACCTGCGTCAGCAGCGCCGCGACCGGGCGGGAGTGCGCCAGCGCGTTCTCCAATTCCTGCTCGATCAGGTAGCCGATCATGCCTTCGGTTTCGGCACCCAGCAGGTCCAGCGGATCGGGCGCATCGGGCCGGAAGGCCGCGCCCTGCAAGGCCAGGAGACCGACCTGCGGGCCGTTGCCGTGCGTGACGACCAGATCGTGCCCCGCCCGCACCAGCCCGGCCAATGCCCCCGCCGCGCGGCCCGCATTGGCGCGCTGCGCTTCCGCCGTCATCGGCTCGCCCCGCCGCAGAAGCGCGTTGCCGCCAAGCGCCGCGACCACCAGCATCGGCTCAGCCCCCCAGCGTGGCGACCAGCACCGCCTTGATCGTGTGCAGCCGGTTCTCGGCCTGATCGAAGACCACAGAGGCCGGGCTTTCGAACACCGCGTCGCTGACCTCCATCTCGGTCAGGCCGAACTTCTCGGCGATCTCGCGGCCGACCGCCGTCTCGGTGTTGTGGAAGGCGGGCAGGCAATGCATGAACCGCGCCCTGGGGTTGCCGGTGCGCGCCATCATCGCCGCGTCGATCCGCCAGGGGATGAGAAGCTTGATGCGCTCGGCCCATTTCGCCTCGGCCTCGCCCATCGACAGCCAGACATCGGTGTAAAGGAAATCGGCCCCCTTGACCGCCTCGTCGGGGTCCTCGGTCACAGTGATCCGCGCGCCGGTCTCTTTGGCGATGGCGAGGGCCTCGTCGATCACCGGCTTCTTCGGCCAGCAGGCCTTGGGCCCGCCCAGCCGCACGTCCATGCCCATCTTGGCCCCGCCGATCAACAGGCTTTCGCCGACGTTGTTGCCGGCATCGCCAAGGAAGGCGAAGGCGATCTTGCGCAGCGGCTTTTCGGCATGTTCCTGCATGGTCAGGAGATCGGCCAGCACCTGCGTGGGGTGGAACTGGTCGGTCAGGCCGTTGTAGACCGGCACGCCGGCGTGGCGCGCCAGCTCTTCGACGATCTCCTGGCCGAAGCCGCGGTATTCGATGGCGTCGTAGACCCGGCCGAGAACGCGGGCGGTGTCCCTGACGCTTTCCTTGTGGCCGATATGGCTGCCGGAGGGGCCGAGATAGGTGACATGCGCGCCCTGGTCATGGGCCGCGACCTCGAAGCCGACGCGGGTGCGGGTCGAATCCTTCTCGAAGATCAGCGCGATCTCGCGCCCCTTCAGCAATTGCTGTTCAGTCCCGGCATATTTCGCCGCCTTGAGGTCGGCGGAGAGTTTCAGCAGGAAGCCGATTTCCGCCGGGGTATAGTCCCGCAGCGTCAGGAAATGGCGGTTGCGCAGATTGAAGCTCATGATGGTGTCCCTTCGGTGTCAGGCCGGGTCGCGGCTCGTCGGGCAGGTCATGCAATGGCCGCCGCCCCGGCCCCGGCCAAGCTCGGCCCCCGGCATCTCGCGCACGTCGATGCCTTCGGCGCGCAGCATGGCGTTGGTGTCATCGTTGCGGTCGTAGCCGACGATCACGCCGGGGCGCAGCGCCACCACGTTGTTGCCGTCGTTCCACTGTTCGCGCGCACGCTCGGCCGGGTCGCTGCCGCCTGTGGGCACGATCCTGAGCTTCTTGAAACCGATGATCCCGGCCACGACCTCGAAGATCGGGCGGCGGTCCTCGGTGACACGGAACGGCTTGCCCGGCCCGTCGGGGCGCAGGTCGAAGCAGGTGATGCCGTCGGCCACCTCCTTGAAGGTCGTCACCACATCGCCGCCGCAGAAGGTGAACACGGTGTCGAGATGCATGGCCGACCGGGTGCGCGGCAGGCGGCAGGCGACGACGCGCGATGCCGCCCCCTGATCGAAGAGCGCCTGGGCGAAAAGCCCGATGCCCTGGGCCGAGGACCGCTCGCCCATGCCGACCAGCACGGTATCCTTGCCGACCGGCATGATGTCGCCGCCTTCAAGGCTCGCCGGACCGAATTCGCGGGTGGGGTCGCCGAAGAGTTCCTTTACCCGGCCGGCGAATTTCGGATGGTGGCGGTAGATCGCGGTCGTCAGCAGCGTTTCGGGCTTCCTCGCCGCCCGGAACATCGGGTTCAGCGACACGCCGCCATGCACGAAAGCGCTGTTGTCGCGGGTGAAGATCATGTTCGGCAGCGGTGGCAGGATGAAGCCCGCCGTGCCGAGCCAGGCCCCGAAGAGGCCTTCGGGGGCGAAGGGCAGGTCGGCCACCGTCAGCCCGCCGATCAGCCAGCGGGCCAGATCGGCCCCCGGCAGCCCCGCCATCCACAGGCGCAGGGGTTCCACCATGCCCGCGCCCACGGTGGTCAGCGTGATCCGGTGGTCAAGGACGAAGGCGCGGCCCGCCGGGATGTCCAGCGTTTCGGCAAGAAGGTCGTTCGCGTCCAGCACCTCGATGCCTTCGGCGCGCATCAGGTCGGTGAAGACGGCATGGTCCCTGATCGCCTGCTTGACCCAGAACACGTCGTCGAACAAGAGTTCGTCGCAGTTTTCCGGCGTCAGGCGGCGGTGGGCAAGGCCGGGGCGGCAGACGATCACCTGACGCAGGCGCCCGGACTCGGAATGGACGCCGAGGGTTGGTTCCGACATGGGAATTCTCCGGTCAGAGATAGGTGGCGACGCTGAGCGCGGCCATGATGAAAACGGTCAGGATCAGCAGGAGCGGCCAGACGAAGCCAAGCCAGCGTTCATAGGGCACCCGCGCGATGGCGAGCCCGCCGATCACCACCGCGAAGGTCGGGTTGATGAGGTTCACCAGCCCGTTGGCCGACTGGTAGGCGGTGACGGCCAGCGACCGGTCGACCCCGGCGAAATCCGACAGTGGCGCGAGGATCGGCATCGACAGGACCGCAAGCCCCGAGGAGGACGGGACGAAGAAGCTCATCCCCACCTCGATCCAGTACAAGAGGTTGACGAAAGCGAGGTCCGACAGGCCCGAGACCGCGGTGGCGGCGGCGTTCAGGATGGTGTCGGCGATCAGCCCCTGTTCCATCACCACGACGATGCCGCGCGCCAGCCCGATGACCAGCGCCACACCCAGAAGGTCGCGCGCGCCGTCGATGAAGGCCCCGGTCAGGCGCTTTTCACCCAGCCGCCCGATCAGCCCGACGGCGATGGCGGCGGCCAGGAACAGCGCCCCCATCTGCGCCATCCACCACCCCTGCGACGACACCCCCCAGATCAGCGCCGCGAAGGTCAGCGCGAAGACGATCAGGACGACCGACTGGGTGCCCGACAGCGTTGCGCCGTTGCCCTTGGCGGCCGCGCCCGCAAAGGCGGCGCGGTAGTTGGCGGCAAGATCGGCCACGCGCGACCGCGACGGATCGCGCCGCACCCGGGCGGCGTAGTGCATGACGTAGGCGATTGAGATCGCCAGCCCGCCGAGGAGGATCACCAGCCGCAGCGCCAGCCCGTCGGTGAAGGCCACGCCTGCGGCATTTGCGGCGATCACCGTGGCGAAGGGGTTGATCGTCGAACCAAGCGTGCCGATCCCGGCGCCCAGCAGGATGATCGCCGCGCCCGTCACCGCGTCATAGCCCGCCGCGATCATCACCGGCACCAGAAGCCCGTAGAAGGCCAGCGTCTCCTCGGCCATGCCGTAGGTGGTGCCGCCAAGCGCGAAGAGGCTCATCAGGATCGGGATCATCCAGATCTCCCGCCCCTTCAGCCGCGCCATCGCCCGGCGGATGCCGGTGTCGATGGCGCCGGTCGCGTTCACCACGCCGAGAAAGCCGCCCAAGAGCAGGACGAACAGCGCCACGTCGATGGCGTTGGCGGCATAACTGTCAGGGTCGTAAAAGCCCGCGACCGGCGCCATCAGGATGTCGATGATCCCCTGCGGATTGGCTTCAACCGTCTTGTAGGTGCCGGCGACCGCGATCTCGCGGCCGACCGCCTCGCTTTCCACCCGGTCGAAGCGGCCGGCCGGGATGATCCAGGTCAGGCCCGCGACCAGCACGATCAGCGCGAAGAGAATCGTGTAGGCGGTCGGAAAGCGGGTGGCCAGCCGGTCGGCTCCCGAGCCGGTGTTGGGGGCGCTCATGCGGAGTTCCTTTCTGCTGGGGCGGAAACGCAGCCTCTGCGCCGCCATCCGCGTTTCGGGAAGCGGGCGATCAAGGGGTCGCCCCGCTTTCGGGGCGGCTTGTCGGCAGGTAGGCAGGCACCCGGCCTGCCCAGGCGTCGTATTCCGCGCCAAACCGGGCGCGGGCCTCGGCCTCCTCGCTGCGGGCAAGGCGCAGGTACATCCAGATCAGCACCGGATACATCGCCAGCGTCAGGATCGTCGGCCATTGCATCAGGAACCCGGTCAGGATCAGCACGAAGCCCACATACTGGGGATGGCGGATGCGGGCATAGGGGCCGGTCGTGGCCAGCCGCCCGGAGCGCTGCGCCTCATGGAGCACCGGCCAGGCGGCGGCCAAAAGCCAGAAGCCGCCGCCGATCAGGAAGAAGCTCAGGATGTGGAACGGGCCGAAATGCGGATTGGCCTTCCAGCCGAACGTCATCTCGGGCAGGTGGCCGGCATCGTGCGAGAACCAGTCGATCCCCGGATAGGCGCTGCCCAGCCAGCCTGACAGCAGGTAGATGGTCAGCGGGAAGCCGTACATTTCGGCAAAGAGCGCCACCAGAAAGGCGCTGAACGCGCCGAAACTGCGCCAGTCGCGCGGTGTCTGCGGCTTGGTGAAGCTCAGGGCGAAGACGATGAACACTACCGCGTTGACGATGGCCAGAAGCCAGAGCCCATAGGCGGGTGCGCTTTCCGGGGCCATCACTGTCCGGCCTCCCTGTCATCCGCAGCCTTGCCTGCCGCCGCGTCGCGCGGCCGGCTGCCGCGACCGCCGTGGCCACCATGACCGCCGCGGCCGCCGTGCATCAGCGAGTGCAGGCCGATGCAGGCGAAAAGCGGCAAGATCACCAGAAGATTGCCGAACGGAATGTGGATGCGGTGCTCATAGACGAGAAGCAGTGCGGCGATGGCGGCAAACCCGATCAGGGCCAAACCCCATCCCGTCCTGTACCAGGGCCGGCTCATCCCCGGGCTGTTGGCGTGTTGCTGTTCGTGCATCGGCGTCTCTTTCGACTGACGGGCGGAATGGTCCCACGCTGCCAAGGACGCGCCGACCGGCATCGGATTACAGAGCGGGTGCAATCCGCGTCGCGGCCTGCGTGAATGCGGGGGTGTGCCGGTGTTGATTTGCATCAAGGCATTTCCAGTGCAGACGAGTCAGCTTGGCGGCATGAAACGCGCCGCCATCTCCACCGGTCACCCAGCCGCAAGCCCGGCATTCGCTGCCTTGCTCGGGCTGATCGCGGTGGTCGTTGCCGCAGCGGTTCTGCTCAGCCCCGCGCCTGCAACTGCGACCTCCGAACCACCGGTTGCCACTGTCTCCGCACCGGCACATGACATGGCCGCGGCGGGTGACTGCGGGGCGCCGGTTGGCAGCCCGGGCCACTGCCAGGTTTCGTTGGCGACCACGGAGAGGGGCGGTCTCGCCAATGCCGCGCCGATCCGCCGGCTCGATGAACGCCGGAACGTTCGCGGCGAAACTCGCCGGGCCCAGCACTTGCCCGACGGGCGCTTCCGGCCACCGGATCCCGCCGCCCAGGCTTGACCCCGCGCCTCAACCGGAAACCGGCAGTCGTCATCGGCGCCGACCTGTCCGGGTGTTGCGCGACCGTGCCGATCCAGCGAACGGAATCCCGCTATGCTTCATCAATCCCTGCCTTGCGCCGGACGGTCGCAGGCGCAGCCGGTCGAACCGGACCCCTGCGCGCGACTCGCCGCCAGGCGTTCGGACTATCTGACGTTTCTCCGCAAGCGACTGCGCGATCCGGGCGCGGCGGAGGACGTGCTGCAGGACTTCAGCCTGAAGGTCGTGCGTTCCTCGCGGCACCACGCGCAGGTGCAGAACACCGACGCCTGGCTGGCCCGCGTGCTGCGCAACGCGCTTTTCGATCATTACCGGCGCCGCGACGCCCGCCGGCGGGCGGAATCAGCCTATGCCAGCCAGATGGCGGCGCTGGCCGATCCGCACGAAACCGATGCGGGGCAGGCTTTGTCCGGCGCATCCGGGCACGGCGAGGCGGAGATCGAAGCGGCGCTCGCCCGCCTTCGGCCCGATCACGCAGCCCTGATCCGCGCAATCTACTTCCGGGGTGTGCCGCGCGCGGCCGCCGCGAAATCGCTCGGCGTGGCGCCCGGAACGCTGAACGTCCGCCTGTTCCGCGCCCGGCTGGCGCTGCGCGAGGGGATCGAGCGTCTGGAGGCCGGGCAGGCCGACGGCGGCATTCGGGCTGAACACTTGTCCACTTGTTGCCCTTTCCCGCAGCCGATCAGCCGGCGGGACGCCGAGGGCCGCCAGAACGGAGCGACGCCATGACCAGACATGAAAATCCGGCCGAACGCGGGGCCGAACCTGTCCGTGAACCGGCACAACGGCCCGGTGCCCGTCGCGCCGCGGTCGAGGCCGCTCTCGTCGAGGGGCAGCGCAGGATCTTCGGCTTCCTGACCGCCCGCCTCGGCAATGCCGAGGAGGCCAGGGACGTGATGCAGGACTTCGCCATGCGCGCCCTGGCGCGGTCGGACGATCTGCGCGACGACGCCAGCGTCAGGGGTTGGCTCAGCCGCATTCTGGCGACCTCCATCGCGGATCATCACCGGCGGTCGTCCCGCAGGCGGCGGCGCGAGACGCCCGCCGACCCGGCCGTGCAGGACGCCGTCGCCGCGCCGGCCGAGGACGCCGGGACCGACGCGGCCCTCTGCGCCTGCATGCACATCCTGCTGCGCGCAATGCCGCCGGGCCAGGCGGACCTGATCCGGCGGGTCGACCTTGGCGAGGTTCCGCGCCCTGTCGTCGCCCGCGATCTGGGGATCAGCGAGGGCACGCTCGCCGTGCGTCTGCACCGCGCCCGCAAGGCACTGCGCGGTCTGCTGGTCGCGCAGTGCCTGACCTGCCCGGAACACGGCTTTCTCGACTGCGGCTGCGACCGCGCGAAGGCCCGGCTCCACAAGGCCGTGGACCTGGCGGGCGCGGATTTGCTGTAATCCGCGCGCCAGAGGCGCGTCCATTTCACAGCAAGGTCTGCTGAGAGACGGGCTTTGCCATCAGATGAACCGAATGAACTGGAGATCGATCATGAACGCCCCTAGAATCCAGCCCGAAACGTCGCCGGAGGCCACCGCCGACGGCTGCTGCGGCTCGGGCAACCACCGCGACCACAAGCAAGTGCCGCACGACGAGACAGCGGGCCATGGCCACGAAGGCTGCGGCACCTCGAAGGCGTCGGACGCCCAGCCTCCGGCTGACAAGCGGAAACCGGGGCACGGATCAGGCTGCTGCTGTTCCTGACAAGCGATGCCGCGGCGCGCCGGACCGTCCGGAGGCGCCGCGGCCCATATGAGCGACCGAAGGAAGGCAGAACATGACGACGACCGCGACACTCGATTTCAGCGCGTCGGCCGACCGGCTCGGCCATCTCGGCATCGAGAAGCATCTCGCCGCGCAGCCCGGCGTCGCGTCGGCCACGGCCAACCCGGCGGGCCTGTCGGTGACCGTCACCTTCGACGACACCCGGACCAGCGTCGAGGCGCTGCGCAAGGCGGTCGAGGACTGCGGCTATCACTGCGCGGGCGAGGTTCTGCCCAGGCACGTCTGCGCCGGGCACGGCGACCACGGCAGCAAGGCCGCCGTGGGGGCGGCGCATGCCGGTCATGACATGGCCTCGATGCCGGGAATGGCGAAATCCTCGACGGCCCGCGACGAGATGGCGCATGAAATGGGCCACGGATCGGGCGACATGCAGTCGATGGTCCGCGACATGCGCAACCGCTTCTGGGTGGCGCTGGCCTTCACCATTCCGATCTTCGTCTGGTCGCCGATGGGCGGCATGTTCACGCCCCCCGCACCGCCCTTCGGCCTGCGGCTCGACCTCTGGCTGTTCATCCTGGCGACCATTGCCGTCATCTGGCCGTCCTGGCCGTTCCTCGTCGCCGCCTGGCGGGCGCTACGCAACGGCATCCTGAACATGGCGGTGCTGGTCGTCCTGTCGGTCGGCACCGGCTATGTGTTCAGCGTCGGCTCGACCTTCTTCTTCCCCGGCGTCCAGTTCTACGAGGCGGTTGCCGTCCTTCTGGTCTTCATCCTGCTCGGCCACTGGCTGGAGATGCGCGCCCGTGCCGGCGCGTCCGAGGCGATCAGGGCTCTCCTCGACCTCGCCCCGCCGATGGCGACGGTGATCCGCGACGGGCGCGAGGTCGAATTGCCGACCGCCGAGGTGCTCAAGGGCGAAACCGTGGTGATCCGGCCGGGCAACAAGATCCCCGTCGATGGCGAAGTGACCGAAGGCGCCTCGCTGGTCGACGAATCCATGCTGACCGGCGAATCCATGCCGGTGCAGAAGGGCGTCGGCAGCATGGTGATCGGGGCCACGATCAACAAGTCGGGCACCTTCCGCTATACCGCCACCAAGGTCGGGGCCGACACCGCGCTCGCCCAGATCGTCAAGCTGGTGCAGGAGGCGCAGAATTCCAAGGCCCCGGCGCAGCTTCTGGCCGACCGGGCTTCGCAGTGGCTGGTGCTGATCGCGATCGTCATCGGCATCGCCACCTTTGCCGTCTGGTACGGCTGGATCGGGGCGGAGCTTCTCTTCGCGCTGACGCTGACGATCACCGTCTTTGTCATCGCCTGCCCCGACGCGCTGGGGCTCGCCACGCCGATGGCGGTGATGGTGGGCACCGGCCTCGGCGCGATGAACGGCATCCTGTTCAAGAACGCCAGCGCGCTGGAGGATGCGACCAGGCTCGACGTGATCATCTTCGACAAGACCGGCACGCTGACCATGGGCCAGCCCAAGGTCGTGGACGTGGTGGCCGCCGAAGGCCGGACCGCGGACGAGGTACTGGCAGCGGCGGCGGCGGTGGACAAGGGCTCGGACCACCCGCTCGCCGTCGCCATCGTCGAGCGCGCCGCCAGCCTGCCCCTCGGCGCGATGTCCGCGTTCGAGACCCTCGATGGCCGCGGCGCAAAGGCCGAGGTCGCGGGCAAGGCGGTGCTGGTCGGCAACCGGCGGCTGATGGACGAGGAAGGCGTGGCGCTTGGCCCGCTGGCGGACCGCGCCGACGCCTTGAAGGGCGCAGGCCGGACCGTGGTGCATGTCGCCGAGGGCGGCCGCATCCTTGGCCTGATCGCAATTGCCGACGCTTTGCGCCCCAGTGCGAAGGCGACGGTCGCCAAGCTGCGCGAACGCGGCGTGCAGGTGGCGATGCTGACCGGCGACAACGCCGGGACGGCGGCGCGCATCGCGGGCGAACTTGGCATCGACATCGTGCTGGCGGATGTGCTGCCGGGGCAGAAGGCCGACAAGGTGAAGGAGCTTCAGGCGCAAGGCAAACGTGTCGGCATGGTCGGCGACGGGGTGAACGACGCCCCGGCGCTGACCCAGGCCGATGTCGGCTTCGCCATCGGCGCGGGCACCGACGTGGCGATGGAAAGCGCCGACGTGGTGCTGATGAAGAGCGACCCCTACGACGTGGTGGGGGCGATCGTGCTGTCCCGTGCTACCCTGCGCAAGATGCACCAGAACCTGTTCTGGGCGGTGGCCTACAACGTGGTGGCCTTTCCGCTGGCGGCAGGCGTGTTCTATCCCTTCACCATCAGCCCCGAGGCCGCCGCGATCGCGATGTCGGGCAGTTCGGCGCTGGTGGCGGTCAATGCGCTCTTGCTGAAGCGGACCCGGCTCGAAGGCGTGGCGCGCCGCGCGCCGGTCGACCCGTCGCTGCCGGCGATGATGGAGGTGAAGGCATGAGCCGGAAGCTGCCGGATCGCGATGCGCGGGTCAGACCCTGCACCTGATCCCGCCCGGACGACTCCGGATTGCAGACTGAAACCGAGATGGAGAAAGACATGGCCTTCAGGGAAAAGATCCGCGTCGCGGTGAACGGCTACGGCGTCATCGGCAAGCGGGTCGCCGATGCGGTGGCGCTCCAGCCCGACATGACGCTCGCCGGGGTCTGCGATGTCGCCGCCGACTGGCGCCCCCGGATGGCGCTGGCGAAGGGCCATGCACTGTTCGGAGCCACGCCGGACCACGCGGCAGCGATGCGCGAGGCAGGACTCGAGGTTGCCGGCACGCTCGGGGACCTTCTTTCCCGCGCCGACATCGTGGTGGACTGCACGCCGAAGCGTGTCGCTGCGGCGAATGTCGAAGCCTACCGGAAACGCGGCATCAGGTTCATCGTCCAGGGCGGCGAGAAGCACGACGTGACCGGCCATTCCTTCGTCGCCGAGGCGAGCTTCGCCGGCGCCACCGGGCGCGACAGCACACGGGTGGTATCGTGCAACACCACCTCCATCGTCCGCACGCTGACGGCGCTGAAGCGGGCCGGCCTGCTGGCGCGGGCACGCGGCACGCTCTTGCGCCGCGCGACCGATCCCTGGGAAAGCCACCTCGGCGGCATCATGAACACGCTGGTCCCGGAACCGGAGATTCCGAGCCACCAGGGCCCCGACGCGCAAAGCGTCGATCCCGGTCTCGACGTGGTGACGATGGCGGTGAAGGTGCCCGAGACGCTGGCGCATCTGCATTACTGGTCGGTGCAGATGACCCGGTCCGCAAGCAAGGACGAGGTTCTTGACGCCTTCCGCGCCTCGTCCCGGATCGCGCTGATCCGCATGGGCGACGGGCTCGACGCGCTCAACGCGGTGAAGGAGATGATGGCCGACATGGGCCGCCCGCACGACAACCTCTACGAGGTCGCGCTGTGGCAGGACATGCTCACGGTGCAGGGCGACGAACTCTTCTACGCCTACATGGTGGACAACCAGGCGATCGTGATCCCCGAGACGATCGACGCCATCCGGGCGCTGACGGGACTGGCGGCCGAGGCGCCGGCGTCGATGGCGCTGACCGACGCCGCGCTGGGGATCGGCGCGATCGGTCGGAGTTGAGCGGGAAACCTGCGGGCCGGCGTCAGCTGCGCCGGCCCGCCGCAAAATGGTTCCGCGTGCCATCGGTGATCCGCGACACGCACCAGCGTGCGTAAAGCGGTGCGAGAAAGGGCCCGAGCAGGTGGCCGATCAGGCCGGCAGGGAGAGAGTAGTCGATGAAAACGCGCAACTCGGTTCCTTCCGCTATCGGTTCGGTCTCGAAACCCAGGCGATAGTCCCCGATCACGATCATCCGCTGTGGACCGATGGTCTCCCACAGCTTGCGGGCAGGCGGCCGGCGCTCGGTGATCGCTTCCTCCACATGCAGCGAAAGGCCCATCATCCGGCCCTCCATGCGGATGACCGAACCCACTGTCCTTCCTCGATCTGCGTCGAGATATTGGCGCATGCTGCCGCCAGCCATCATGAGCGATGCGCCGGACATGTGGGTGCCGATGCGCTCCGGGTCGTCGAGGTAGTCGAAAACCTCCTGCGGTGTCGCTCGGATCGGCGCCGAGCGGACAAAATGCCGGATGGCTCCACGCAACTCGATTCCTTCCCCCAGCCCGACAGCCGGACCGCTCAGTCGATCTGGCGGACGAAACCCGGATAGCGGTTGAACGCCAGTTTCTGCACGAGCGAGCCGTCGACCGTGCGGATTTCGGCGGTGATGCTGCCATCGGGAGCCTCGCCGATGGCGCCAAGCGTCAGGCGCGGGTTGCCGAGGCGGTCGAGCCGTTCCTGAAGCCAGCTGCGCACCCGCTCCGGCGTCATCTCGGGGGGTGCAGCGGGCACAAGGCCCAGGATCACCTCCGGGCCCGGGCCGGCGCCGTCCGCCATGCCGGGCGGCATTCCGCCCGCCATTCCCTGCATCGGCATCTGGCCGGCAAGATCGTGCTGCGCCATCATCCGCATCATCATCTGCATCATCTCGGGAGACATCATGTTCATCATGCCGGCCCCCGCGGCCGGCGCCATTTGTCCCTGACCGGGCGCCGCCTCTGGTGCTGCGCTACCTTCGGGCGCCGGGTGATGCGGGGCGGCGGCGGGCGGCGGTGTCTGACCGTTTGCGGCGCCGAGGGTCAGCAGACCGGCCAGCAGGACTGCGGAAATGTCACGGGCTTTCATCTCAATGCTCCATGGTTCTTGGCGCGAAGTGTTCCTCGCCCCGAGATTGCAGACGCGGCTGCGGCTTCCGGCGTTGTGTGCCGCAAGCCGAAGCGCGCCTCGTGTGATGTTATGGACGCGCGACCACATCAGACATTACGCTGTCACCGGTTCACCCCCCCGGAGGCCAGGGAAGCGCCCTACATGCCCTTGGCCTTGAGCCAGGCGTTCAGCGTGGCAATCTCTGCCTCCTGCGCCGCGATCACCTCTTCGGCCAGCTTGCGCAGTTCGGGGTCCTTGCCGAATTCAAGCTGGACCTTCGCCATGTCGATGGCCGCCTGGTGATGCGGGATCATGCCCCTCGCGAAGTCGACATCGGCATCGCCGGTGTAGGGCACCATCATCTTGGACATCATGGTGTTCATGACTTCACCAAACGCCTTCGACGACGGGCTGTCGGCATCGCCCATCTGCATGCCGCCCATGTCCATTCCGCCCATCGACCCGTCGGTCTGCGCAAAGCCGAATGTCACGGCCCCCGCCGCCGCCAGCACTGTTGCAGCCGTCACCAGCCATCCAGTTCTCGTCATCATTGCTTCCTTTCGTTCAGGCCGGCGCGTAGCCAACCTCGGTCAGCGCCGCGACAAGCCGTTCGCGCGGGCTTGCCGACGTGACCTCGACCTTGTGGGTGCCGGTATCGGCGCTGACCACAGCGGCCGGATCGACCGACTGGATTGCCTTGGTCACGCTGCGCACGCAGCCGCCGCAGGTCATGTTCTCGATGTGAAACTGCATGAGGGCCTCCTTGGTTCCTTCTCATGTCTGCCTATGTAGGGTTTCCCACGGTTGGAAGGTCAAGATCACAAAGCCGTGAAGACGGCAGCCAGTTCGGCCCTTGACCTTACCATCATGGGAACCCTTATCTGATGTCGGCGTCCCAACCGTCGAAGGAATTTCGCGATGAACATGCAGACACAGCCGTCCGGTCCCGCGACCATGGTGCTGGAGGTCGAGGGGATGACCTGCGCTTCTTGCGTCGCCCATGTCGAGCGCGCGCTGAAGGCGGTGCCGGGGGTGACCGGGGCTGCCGTCAATCTTGCGACGGAGCGCGCCGAAGTGACCGGCGCGGCGCTGGATCGCGCGACCTTGGTGAAAGCGGTCGAAGGGGCGGGCTACGAGGTGCCTTCACGACCCGTCGACCTCGCGATCGAGGGGATGACCTGCGCCTCCTGCGTGGCACGGGTGGAAAAGGCGCTGAAATCGGTGCCGGGGGTGACTTCGGCGGCGGTGAACCTTGCGACCGAGCGGGCGACCGTCTCGGGCAGTGCCGACCTTGACGCGCTGACCCGCGCCGTGGCCGATGCGGGCTACGAGGCGCGGGCAGCGGCCCCCGCCATGGCGACGGCGGACGAGACGGCGGCGAAGAAGGCCGCCGAAGAGGCGCAACTGAAGCGCGACGTGCTGATCGCCGCCGCCCTGACGGTGCCGGTCATCGTGCTGGAGATGGGTCGGCACCTGTTCATGTGGGTCCACATGGCGATCGTGAACAGCATCGGCATCCAGGCGAGCTGGTACATCCAGTTCGCTTTGGCAACGGCTGTCCTCTTCGGCCCCGGCCTGCGGTTCTTCCGCAAGGGCTTTCCGGCGCTGGCGCGGCTCGCCCCCGACATGAACAGCCTTGTCGCGGTGGGCACTGCGGCGGCCTACGCCTATTCGCTGGTGGCAACCTTCGCCGCCGGTCTGCTGCCGCCCGGCACCATCAACGTCTATTACGAGGCGGCGGCGGTGATCGTCACCTTGATCCTGCTTGGCCGCTATCTGGAAGCGCGCGCCAAGGGCCGCACGTCGGAGGCGATCAAGCGGCTGGTGGGCTTGCAGGCCAAGACCGCCCGCGTCATCCGGGGCGGTGCCGCGGTGGAAGTGCCCGTGGCCGAGGTCCGCCCCGGCGACGTGGTCGAGGTCCGGCCCGGCGAGAGGGTGCCGGTCGACGGCCAAGTCACCGAAGGGACCAGCTGGATCGACGAAAGCATGATCTCGGGCGAGCCGCTGCCAGTGGAAAAGACTGCCGGAAGCCCCGTCACCGGCGGCACCGTCAACCAGACCGGCGCCTTCAGCTTCCGTGCCACGGCGGTGGGCGAGGCGACGATGCTCGCCCAGATCATCCGCATGGTCGAGGCGGCGCAGGGCGGGAAACTCCCGATTCAGGCGCTGGTCGATCAGGTGACGATGTGGTTCGTCCCCGCCGTCATGGCGCTGGCGGCGCTGACCTTCGCCGTCTGGCTGATCTTCGGCCCCGATCCGGCGCTGACCTTCGGCCTTGTGAACGCCGTCGCCGTCCTCATCATCGCCTGCCCCTGCGCCATGGGTCTGGCCACGCCGACCTCGATCATGGTCGGCACCGGGCGCGGCGCGGAACTCGGCGTCCTCTTCCGCAAGGGCGAGGCGCTGCAATCGCTGCAAGGCGTCAAGGTGGTGGCGCTGGACAAGACCGGCACCCTGACCGAAGGAAAGCCGAAGCTGACCGATCTTGTGCTGGCTGAGGGCTTTGACCGGTCTTCGGTGCTTGCCGCCGTCGCGGCGGTCGAGGCGAAGTCCGAACACCCGATCGCCCGCGCCATCGTCGCGGCGGCGACAGAGGAAGGGCTGACCCTGCCCGAAGTGACGGCCTTCGATTCCGTCACCGGCTTTGGCGTCAAGGCCACGGCGGGCGGCCAAAGGATCGAGGTCGGCGCCGACCGCTACATGGCGAAGCTCGGCCTTGACGTGGCCGCCTTCGCCGAGACCGCCGCGCGCCTTGGCGACGAGGGCAAGTCGCCGCTCTATGCCGCCGTGGACGGGCGGCTGGCCGCGATCCTCGCCGTCGCCGACCCTATCAAGGAGACCACGCCGCAGGCGATCCGCGCGCTCCATGCCCTCGGCCTCAAGGTCGCGATGATCACCGGCGACAATGCCCGCACCGCCAACGCCATCGCCCGCCAGCTTGGCATCGACGAGGTGGTGGCCGAGGTCCTGCCCGACGGCAAGGTCGATGCGGTGAAGCGGCTGAAGGGCGCGGGCACGCTCGCCTATGTCGGCGACGGCATCAACGACGCCCCGGCGCTGGCCGAGGCGGATGTGGGCCTTGCCGTCGGCACCGGCACCGACATCGCCATCGAGGCGGCGGACGTGGTGCTGATGACCGGGCGGCTGACCGCCGTGTCCGATGCCATCGCGCTGTCCAAGGCGACGATGCGCAACATTAGGCAGAACCTGTTCTGGGCCTTCATCTACAACGCCGCCCTGATCCCTGTCGCCGCCGGCGCGCTCTGGCCCGCCTTCGGCCTCCTGCTGTCACCGATCTTCGCCGCCGCAGCGATGGCGCTGTCGTCGGTCTTCGTTCTGGGCAACGCGCTGCGGCTGCGGCGCTTTGCGCCCGCAACCGCCAACTGAGGAAGCATGTCATGAACATCGGTGAAGCCGCGAAAGCCTCGGGCGTATCGGCCAAGATGATCCGCTACTACGAATCCATCGGCCTGATCCCGACCGCGGGACGGACCGGGTCGGGCTATCGTGTCTATTCCCCCACCGAAGTGCAGATGCTGCGCTTCATCCGCCGGTCCCGCGACCTGGGCTTTCCGGTCGAGAAGATCGAGGAACTCCTGGCCTTGTGGCGCGACCGCACGCGCCAGAGCGCGGATGTCAAGCGGCTGGCGCTTGAACAGGTGGACGGCCTTGAACGCAAGGTGCATGAAATGCAGGCGATGATCGACACGCTGCGCCATCTTGCCGATGTGTGCTGCGGCGATCACCGGCCCGATTGCCCGATCCTTGCCGACCTGGAAGCGGGCCAGTCCGGCCCGACCGCGCAGCGCCGTCCGACCGGCCTAGTGCAGCAGTCGTGACAGAACTCCCCGTGACGCGAGGCGCCGGGCCACAAGGATGAAACCGGCGCCGATGATCCAGATGATCACGATTGCGGGTCGTGCAATCCAGGCCAGGACTCCCAGCAGCCATTGGGCAATGCCTTCGGCGCGCGAGGCCTCGATGACGGCACCCGCCTCCTTGCCAAGCCCGACCGCACCGCCGACGGCAGTGCCGACATCCAGCACCGGCGCCACCATGCCGCCCGCCCAGGCCAGAAGCGGGCCGACCAGCAGCTTTACAATCGACATATAGCGCCATATATGGCATATTAACGCCTTAAAACTGCCATATGAGGCAACCATGCCCAACCTTAAGGCCCTTCGCTCACTGTCCGGTCTCGGTCGGAACCTTCGCCAGGCTCGCCTCTCCCGCCGGTTCTCGATTGCGGAACTTGCGGCGCGGGCAGACCTGTCCGAGCGCACGCTGATCCGGCTGGAAAAGGGTGATCCGGGGGTGGGCATCGGCAACCTTGCCGCCGTCATGGCGGCACTCGGAAGCCCGGAGGGTCTTGCCGATCTCATGTCGCCAGAAAACGATCCCGTCGGCCTCTCGCGCGCCTTGGATGCCGTTCCCAAACGAGGACGCAGCTTCAAGACCACGAAGGCCGGCGATGCAGCGGACAAAGCAGCCACAGCCCCCAGGCCTGAGCGCAAGGGGATCGGCTTCTGATGTCCGGGGCAGATCAACCGACTGTCCGCCGCACGCGCCCTGCCCCCGGACAGCAGGAAGCCGAGATCCACCTCGGCAACAGCCTGCTCCATGTGGGAAAGCTGCGCTTTGCATTCGAACGCGGTCGCCAGCATTCCGGGTTCCGGTACAGTCCGGCCTGGACCGAAGACACCAGAGGTTTTGCCCTCGCGCCTGACCTGCCCCTTGGTCTTGCGCCCTTCTTCACTTCATCCGGGCGCAGCGGAGACCAGCGCGATAGCCTGCCCGGTGCATTTCAGGACGCTGCCCCCGACGCCTGGGGGCGCATGCTGATGGAGCGCCTGCACGGGGCGGGCCTCAGCGAGTTCGACATGCTGACCCTGTCCGATGATACCACCCGTCAGGGGGCGCTGCGGTTTTGCGACGGGCGGATGCAAGCCCGGTCGAGCGGATCGAGGTGGCCACGCTGCAACTGGCTCGCGCGGTGGGACTGAATGCCCCCGAAGCCCGCCTGATGCTGGAAACCACCGACAGCCCCATTGCCCTGATCCGCCGGTTCGACCGCGAGGGGCCTGCGCGCATTCCCTATATCTCTGCCCGGACCGCACTGGAGCGCCCTGGCGCGGGGCAAGGCGCCTACACCGAAATCGCCCGGTTCATCCAGCAACACAGCGACGATCCCCGTGCGGATCAGGCAGAGCTTTGGCTGCGGATCGTGTTCACCGTTCTGGTTACCAACACGGACGACCACCTGAAGAACCATGGGTTTGTCTATGCGGGCAGAGGCCAGTGGAGCCTGTCGCAGCTTTTTGACGTGAACCCGCAGCCCGAGCGCCACCGGTTGCTCAAGACCGCGATCATCGAGGGGGAACCCTTCGACGCATCGCTTGACCAAGCCCTTGAGGCGGCTGAATTCTTCAGCATGTCGCTGGTCGACGCGAAAGAGCGGGCGGGCGCGATGGCGCGGCAGATCCATGACACCTGGCAGACGATCATGCGACGTCATGGCGTGTCAGGCCGCGACCTCGGCCAGCTTGCGCCAGCCTTCGAGCACCGGGAAATGGAGCGGGCTCTGGCGCTGTGAACCTGCACAGGATGCCGGATACGGCAATCTAACTGCGCTTGGCTGCCGTATTTGTCAGTTTATGCAGGCCGTTTCTCTGATCGGTATTGCACCGGAAATTGCCTTCGGCCCCGATTTTTCGACCGGGGCCCCTGCCTTGGCGATCAGACGCCGCGGCGGGTGTCGGGGCGGGACCGGATCAGGCTCGCGCCCTCGCCGTCCTCGTCATCGACGAGATCGGCAGAGATCGGGGCCTTGCAGCCCGGATCCTCCCGCTTCAGGCCCAGGCACTCGCGGCCCTCGTTCGATTTCTTCCTCCAGGCGGCGCCGGTCCGCGGTTCATCCCCGCGTGGGCGGGGAACGCGCGATCTCCAACAGCCCGGACCACCACGCCTGCGGTTCATCCCCGCGTGGGCGGGGAACGCTGGTCATGATCTCGCATCGCACTGGTGGGCGGCGGTTCATCCCCGCGTGGGCGGGGAACGCTTGACCGGAACACGATCCGCCATTGGCTGGCGCGGTTCATCCCCGCGTGGGCGGGGAACGCTGCAACATCTGGTCCTCAAGCGCGTCCATGCCCGGTTCATCCCCGCGTGGGCGGGGAACGCAACGGGTTGAGCGAGCCGATGGCGTCGCTGATCGGTTCATCCCCGCGTGGGCGGGGAACGCGGCCACCAGCGTCTTGCCGAAGCCTGTCGGTCCGGTTCATCCCCGCGTGGGCGGGGAACGCTCGAGGCTGGGCGGCGCTGATCCGGAGATCATCGGTTCATCCCCGCGTGGGCGGGGAACGCCCATTGAGGGAGATGCGCTCGAACAGGCCGCCCGGTTCATCCCCGCGTGGGCGGGGAACGCATGGCCCTCTCCTGATGATGCCTCAGTTCCTTCGGTTCATCCCCGCGTGGGCGGGGAACGCCTCGCCCCGTCCGGCGGATCGATGCGAAAGCGCGGTTCATCCCCGCGTGGGCGGGGAACGCGCATGGATGAAAGGGCAAACTGGAAATGACTCCGGTTCATCCCCGCGTGGGCGGGGAACGCTCGGGCCTGACCATGTTCGCATGGCTGCTGTTCGGTTCATCCCCGCGTGGGCGGGGAACGCTATGTCTCTGCGCGACTGGTTCGCTGGGCAGGCGGTTCATCCCCGCGTGGGCGGGGAACGCGCCTTCATGGAGCATCTTGGCTGGCAATGTGCCGGTTCATCCCCGCGTGGGCGGGGAACGCGATGGCCTCGACCCGGTCAATGCGGATTTCACCGGTTCATCCCCGCGTGGGCGGGGAACGCTCTCCGCCAATATTGGCGAACGGATAGAATCTCGGTTCATCCCCGCGTGGGCGGGGAACGCTGGCTGCTGTGGATGGGCGTTGCGATGATGGCCGGTTCATCCCCGCGTGGGCGGGGAACGCTCGACGCTGGTGTCAGGCGTACCGCCAATGACCGGTTCATCCCCGCGTGGGCGGGGAACGCCCGGCGCTCACAATTACCCGAGCGCGGAGTATCGGTTCATCCCCGCGTGGGCGGGGAACGCGGTATTGATGACTGCGCAGGCACCATTGTAGCCGGTTCATCCCCGCGTGGGCGGGGAACGCGCGTTGATAAGCGCCTCGACAGCCGCGAATTTCGGTTCATCCCCGCGTGGGCGGGGAACGCTCTTGCTGGAAGCCATTGTGGCACCAAGGAAATCACGATGTCAAAGAGCGTACCGGCGAAATCAGTCCTTGCGAGGAAAGAAACTCACCAGTTTCAGGCCGTCGAAATCCACCGGCATCCGGCGATTCCGGCCGACGGTGCGGAAATCGTAGCCTTGGTCGGTCGGGGCCTTCCAGACCATGACGGCGTCGCCCTCCTCGACATGGGCTTCGACCTCGTCCCAGATCCGTTCGCGCGTCCGTGCCGAATAGTCGCCGACGAAGACCCCGGCGCGGACCTCAAGCAGCCACGCGGCAAGGCGGCCGCGAAGCCGGGGCGGCGCGTTCGAGACGACGACGACCATCATCCGCGATGGCCCGCGTCGCCGCCGGGGCTGTCATCCTCGAAAGCCGGGGGAAGCGCCTCGGGCGGCGGTTCGCGGCGCGGCACCTCGCCCGCGGCAAGCACTTCCTCGATCTTCGGGATGATCGCCGCCAGAAGCCCGCTGCGCCGGAAGGCATCGCGGCAGGCAAGCCGGACCGCCCGGTCGGGCGCCATGTCGAGCTTGCCCTTCGCGTGCTGGCCGGCAACCCGGAACGCCTCGGGCACCACGGTGTCGAGCTTGAAGAGATCGGCGATGTCATAGACGAAGCTCAAGGGCTTGCCGGTATGGAGAAAGCCGATGGCGGGCGCATAGCCGGCGGCCAGCACGGCGGCCTCGGTCAGGCCATGCAGGCAGGCGGTGGCGGCCGACAGGCAGCGGTTCGGGATATCGCCCGCCTCCCAGTCCTTGGGGTCGTAGCTGCGCCTTTGCCAGTTCACCCCGTGCTGGCGGGCCAGAAGCGCATAGCTTTCCCGGACGCGGACGCCCTCGATCCCGCGAAGCTGCTCGACCCCACGGCGCTGCGGCGGCTCCTCGCCGAAACGGAGCGCATACATCCGCCGCACGACCCTGAGCCGCGCCGCCGGGTCAAGCGCGATCTCGGCCTGCCACAGAAGCCGGTCCGCCCGCGCCCCGCCCGGCTGGCCGGCGGAATAGAGCCTGACCCCAGCCTCGCCGACCCAGGTGACAAGGGTGCCGGTGCGGGCCGCCAAAGCCACGGCGGCATGGCTGATCCGGGCGCCGGGCTCCAGCATCACGCCGGCAAGCCCGCCGACCGGGATATGGGTGCGGGTGCCGTCGGCATTGACCGCGACAAAGGCGCCATCCTGCACGTCAAGCTGCGCCCGTTCCACGAAGACGAGCGACGAGCGGTCCTTGAGAGGGATGGGCCGTGGCGGCGGCAGGCCGGGCGTCGCCATGGCTCAGGCCCGGCGGATCAGCATCAGGCCGCAGCCGAAGGCCTTGGCGCGGCCGAAACCATGGGCGAGCGCGGCAAGGAAGGCCGCAGGCTCGGTCACGGTCAGGAGGCCCTCAAGATCGAGGATGCCGAAGCGCAGGGGCTTGCCGCGCTCGCGCGGGATCTGCGCCACCGAATAATCCCCGGCGACCACCTTGTCGGGGCGGAACCCGGCCCGCGCCCCCTGCCCCGCAAGCCAGCCTTCTGCGACCTTCTGCGCCACCGCCATCCGCGCCCCGGCCCGGCCGGGGCCGGGCGGCGGCAGGCCATCCATCACCAGGTCGACATGGCGCTTCTTCTCGCGCCCACCTGCCGACAGCCCGCCGGTCTTTTCGGTCCGGGTCGCGTTGACGCGGAGCGCGAAGGCCAGCCGGTCGCCGGCCCTGAGGTCGGGTGCGAAGTCCTGAACCGCAGGCGGATCGAAAAAGGGACTGGCCACGGGCGGCCGGGCGGACAGCACGAGGAAGCGGCCCTTGCCCTCGGCCCGCCAGAGAAAGTCGCGCGACGCATCGGGATCGGTGGCGAAGGCCGACCAGATCAGGCGGTGGTGGGCATCAAGCCCCCTGCCCCGCCCCGCCGGGTCGAGAAGCGCGCCAAGCGTGGCGACGGCGGGGTCGCGGGTGATGTCAAGCCGCGAGAGATGAAGCGTCATGCCGCACCTCCTGCCGTGATCGTGACCGGCAGCACCGCAAATTCGCGCGGGGCGAAGTGCCAGAGACGGCGGTCGCTGGCGATATCGTGGCGGATTTCCTGCCGCGCGGCGTCGGGGTAGCCGTCGGAAATCATCACCTTTGCCGTCGTATCGGCCCGCCAGCCCGGCAGGCGCAGCGCCTCAAGCGCCACCTCGGGACTGTCGGCGCCGACGATCTCTGGCGCGAGCGGGGCGGCCAGCGGGCAGGACTTGCGGCCAAGATACAGCGTGAAGACCGGGCGCAGCAGCGCATCGCGGATCGGCTCAAGCGCCCCGCCCCAGACCGCGACGCCGTAAAGCGGCCCGGTGCGGTAGTCGCGGAGCGTGATCGTGGTGTTGGTCTTAAGCTTGCCCGCCTCGGCCATCGCGGCAGGGCGCGACTGCGGGCGCCGGGCGGCGGCGGAGGGCACCGTCTCGACCGTGTGATAGTCGCGCAAGGCATCGCCGGGCGAGAAGATCGCCACGGCGACGGAAAGGCCGTCGAGCGCGCTGAAATCGCCGTCGCGCCGGATGCCCATCGCCGCCGCCATCAGCCCGACCAGCGCCGACCGTCCCGGCCAGGTCAGGCTGCCGCGCCGTTCATGCCCGGCAAGTTCGCCCATCGACCCAAGCGCGGCGGTCAGCTGGAAGATGAGGTAATCAGTCACGGAGCGCATCCGCCGCAAAGGCCGCGATCTCGTCCAGCGTCCCCTGCCCTTTCGGGACGTTCATCACAAGGTGGCCGTCGCTCGTGGCGCCGTAAGCCCGGTCGATCTGCGCCGCCGTCGCCTCCAGCGCCTCGGCAGAGGCGCCAAGAAGATCGCCGCCGCTGACGGGCCGGAAGAAAGCGCCGGTCAGGTCGCGCGGTTGCTGCGGCCCGCGTTCGACCCGGACGTAAGAGGCGAGCGGATGATGCGCGTGGCTGTTCTGCTTGCCCTTCGGCGTGGCGGTCGCCAGCGCGCGGGCCAAGGCCTCCATTCCCCGCGCCGCAAGTGCGCGGTCGCCGCCAAGGTTTTCGGCCAGAAGGTCAGTATTCACGCAGGCGTAAAGGTAATAGACCCCCGACCCGAAGCCACTTTCGCCAAGATGGCCGGCGCCCATGTCCTCGTCGCGGGTCTTGAGGTCATCGACGGCGGAGAACCAGTCATCCTCGGCCACGACCCGGTGGGTGGTGATCGCATGGCCGACCTGCACCGCCGCCTCGCGGTTGAAGTCGGGATCGTCGGCGAGCATCCGGCCGAACATGGCGATGTCGACGGCGCCATCGGCCCGGCGCAGCACCAGTTTCTTCAGCTCCTTGTCGGCAGGCAGCTTTTCGCCCGCCAGCGCCTTCGCCGCCAGCTCCTCCGCCAGCCGCCATTCCTCGGGCGAGATGAAGGCGAGCGTGGTGGCGACCCTGTCATCGGGTGCGTCCTTCTTCGGCGCTTCGAGCTTGCCGAAGATCGCCGCCACCGTCTCGGCCGCCTTTGCCGCCGCCTTGTCGTCGGCGCCCTCCGCGACCAGCTTCGCCTTCAGCTTTTCGAACAGCCTTTTGGTGCGGCTGCCCATGCTGCCGGCAAGGTCGTTCTCGAAGTAGCTCGACTCCCTGATCGCCCGCTTCAAGGACTGCGACGACAGCCGCAGACGCGGCGCCCCGCCGACCGTGGCCTGCTTCGGGCGGCCCTGATCGTCACGGTTGGGGTTCGATGGCGGATAGGCGGTCAGAAGGTGGAACTGTACGAAAGTGGTCATTCGGGCGTCTCCTCAAGGCTTTCTGGTGCGGCGGCACCGAAGTAGTCAAAGGTCCAGCGGGTGCGGGTATCGTCGGTCCAGAAGTAGATGTCGGCGCCAAGCGCGCCGGCGTTGCAGGCATTGCCGGCCATCGGCAGGGCGCGGACCAGCGCCGTGGTCAGCGCCTCCCCTTCCGCGCGCATCAACTGCTGGAAGCGCAGGTTGGGGCCGTCGTCGCGGCGGAGCGCGCCGAGCTTCTGGGGAAGGCGTTGCCCGGCATCCTCGCGCAGATGCGCCAGAACGCTGACCAGCCGGTGCAGGCGCTGCGCATCCCTTGAGCCAAGCCGGTCGGCCAGCCGGTGCACCGCCGGTTCCGACAACGCCTCGATCGCCGTCGCGCGCCTGAGCCGGGCCGCCAGCGCGCGGGCGGGCGAAGATTGGCGGTCGCCGATCTCGTGCCGCCACCAGTTGCGGATGATGCCGCGCGCGGTGGGTTCCTCGGTTGTCATGCGGGTTCCTCCGTTTTCCTTGCCCCCTCGCGGGGAAGTCCGAGCTGCTCACGGGCTTTCGCGCCGTACTTTCCCGTCCCGGCAAGATTGGCACGCAGGAAGCGGTATGATCCGATGATCGCCTCCTGCGATTTCTGGTCGCGGTCGGCGAGACCGGGCAGCGCATTTGCCTCGAACAGCCGGATCGCGGCCTTGGCCATTGCATCCAGCCATTCGCGCGCGGTTTCGGTGATGTTGACGGCTGTCAACCCGGTGGCGAGGCGTTCGAAAACAGGCTCTGTTTCAGCATAAAACGCCTCTCGCACGGCTTCCCGCGCCTCACCTTCGGACAAGACCGGCACCAGTGCCGCGCGCAGGGCCAGCGCAATCTGCTCGGCGGCCTCGATCATCCCGACCACGCCGTAGAGCGCGGCGTCGTCAAGCCTGAGCAGCGGCGGCGAGGAATAGACAAAATCGCGCGGCTTCATGTTGTCCATCGACCAGCCGGCGACGATCACCCGGGCCGGCAGATCGGGCCGGCGCACCTGCCATTCCCGCACCATCGCCGCACGGCGGGCGAGCGATTCATCCTCATGCGGCAGCGCCACGGTGACGCCCAGCCAGTTGCGATAACCGAAAGGGCCTGGGGCAGATTGCTCACTGCGCCAGACGTCTCCGACCTTTTTTCTGCGATACGGAGATAGGGGATGCAGCCAGCCAGCATAGCTGATCCCGTGTATTCGCTGGATAACTCCTGTCACGCAAACACCGTCAGCCACCAGCCGCAACCGGCGAGGCATACCGAAAAACATCTCCGCCGGGTGCGCATGTTCGGGATACCGCTGCTGCCCAGCTTCGGAAGTTGATGTGGCTCTCATCCACGGCAGCGCGCCACGTGTGGCAGGTTTGCCATAAGGAACATTTGCCCAAAGAAGCTGCCAGAGGCCCTGCCCCGGATCAATGAGCGTCACTAGCGGTCCGCCACCGCGCATAGAAGCACGGTTGCCGGCCCCTACGCCCGGCGTGGTTGCTTGAAGCATGTAGAGCGCCATCGCCGCCAAAGGGAGCGGCAGCACTGGGTAGCGATTTCGCTTAACCAGCAGATCCCTGTTCTCCACTTCTGCAATGGCACTCGCGCTGTCGATGAAGAGCATGTCCGGCGGGTTAGGCTCCCCCGCCAGCGGCTCCAGATCCCGCAGGAAGCGGGGCCATCCCCCAGAAGTTCGAACGCCGGCGCAAAGGCAGCAAGCCTTTCGCGCAGCCGTTCGGGATCGGGCGCCTGCCGCGCCTCCCACTCCGCGTCATGCGCGGGCGGATCGGCAAGGAAGACCAGGCCGATGAGCAGTTCCAGGCAGGCGATGTTGAGGTCCGGGCGCGGCCAGTCGGGAAAGGCGATGCCGGCATCGGCCATCTGCCACGGCGCGATGACCGCGCGGGTTCCGTCAGTCCGACGGACGGGAATCCAGGGATCGGAAATGAGATTGAGGGACAATCGGGCCGCCTGAGAATACTAACTAAAGGACAGTTAGTCTCAATGAATGCCCGCCCGTCAACCATAAATTTCACATTCTGGTCAAAGCGTTATTCCAATGTCTTGAACACCAGACCAACTTCCCTAGCGTAATGCAGCCCCGCACAGATCCGCCCCCCCTGCCCCAGCGGGCAAACCGTGACCGTGGCCCGGCGCCACTCCGGCCAATCCTTTATCAGCGCCACGATCTCTGCCGCGCTCTGGTCCGGCAAATCCAGCCTGCTGAGGCGGCTGACGGCGGCCTGCACTTCAGAAAGTTGACAGCCGTCAACTCCCGCCCCGGCATAGGGCCGAAGCCCGCCATCTTCCCGGACCGCCAGCATCAGCGTCCGTTGCGGCTGGCCGAGGCGGGTGGGGTAATCGGTATCATCGGCCCCTGCCCCGCCGAGCCGGTAGCCATCTTCCAGCTTGACCAGGTTCTGCCGGGCGTGGTTCGCCGCCGCGTAGCCCTTGGCGATCCGCTGGTCTTCGGCGGCACGAAGCGGTTCCGGAACCGCGATGCCATCCTCGCCATGCGCCGCCTCGATGAGCGCGCGAAGACCCGCGGGCGCAACGATCCGTCCGGCATCGAAGAGCACCCGCGCGGTGCGCCACTGCTGGTCCAGCGGGTAGACATAGGCGCCGCCGCCAAGAACCGTGGTCAGCCAGCGGGCGTCCTCGACATGATCGGGATCGGGTGAGACGACGTGCAGGACCGGCGCCGGCACCGGGCGGGTCGCGGATGGGCGCAGGTCCATATGGCGCCAGAGCCGCCCCGCCCGCTGGATCAGCGCTGCAACAGGGGCGAGATCGCTGACCATCAGGTCGAAATCGAGGTCGAGCGAGCTTTCGACAACCTGTGTCGCCACCAGCACCCGGCCTGTGCGGTCCTTGCCGCCCTTGCCAAACCGGGAAAGCGCCGCCTCCTGATGCCGCAACCGGTCAGAAAGCGCGAAGCGGGCGTGGAGGAGGTCGGCCTCCACCCCGGCCTCACGCAAGGCAGTAACCGCCGCGATGGCGTCGTCCACCGCATTGCGCACCCAGAGGCAGGCCGCCCCCCGCCCCGCCCTCTCGGCAATCAGCGCCACCGCCGCCTCTGCCGTGGCCAGCCGTTCGACCGCCACCGGCCCCCGCGGCCCGGTCTTCTGCGGCAGATCGCGGCGCGCTTCGCCCCCGGCCACGGTCAGCGCCGGATAGGCCGGGTCGCCGTCATCGGCGCCGCCATAGACCGCGATGATCCGCGCGCGGAGATCAAGCGGCAGCGTCGCCGTCAGAAGGATCGCCGATCCCCCCGACATGCGATGCGCCTTCAGAAGCTGGATGAGTTCGGTGGCAAGATAGGGCTCGCCGAGTTCATGCACCTCATCGACGATCAGGATCTTCGACGACAGGGCAAAATGCCGGAGCGTTGCGTGCTTCGTCGGCAGGACCGAAAGCAGCGCCTGGTCGATGGTGCCGACGCCCACCGTGGCCAGCAGCGCCCGCCTGCGGTTGTCGGCCAGCCAGTCGGTGCAAAGAGGTTCATCCGTCGCCTCGCCGCTTTCGGCGATCAGGTCGCGGAAACCGGCGGACATCGCCGCGCGGCCATGGGCCAGCGCCAGGCTGGGCGGTGCGGCGAACATGCGGGCGACGACGGCGCGCGCGCGGGCGAACATCGCGTCGGCGGTTGCGGTTGTCGGCAGCGCGAAGAAAAGGCCACGGCCCTTGCCCTTCGCCATCATCCGCTGCGCAAGGATCAGCGCCGCCTCGGTCTTGCCGGCGCCGGTTTCATCCTCGATCACGGCGAGCATCGGGCCATGGGGCAGGGCGATGGTTTCGGCGGCGGTCTGCATCGGGCGCGGGTCGAAATCGAAAAGGCGCGCCGTCGCCGGGGCAGGAGTCGCGAGGCCGGCCTTGTTGACAGCCGTCAACGCCCGAGCGCGGGCCTGTTCCAGGTACTCGGCGGGCGAGGGGCCCGCCGCCTGGGGCGGAAACCATTCCGTGTTCGAGCCGATCCAGTCGGCGGCGGCAACGAGGCCGGGCAGCCACCAGCTTGACGCCAGCACCTCGTCACGCTGGATGCCGTCGAGCGAGGCATCGGGCCAGAGATCAGCGAAGGCCGCGATGACGGCAGCGGAATCCGCCATCGCTTCGGGGCCGAGCGCCTTGACCGGGCGCGGGTCGCGGAAGAGATCGGTCAGGGTAGGGGGCCGGCCATGATGCCCGGCCGTCGCCGCGTAAAGCGGCAGGCGCAGCCGCTGGCTGGAACCGAGCCGGCCCTCGATCAGCCCGTCATGCCGGCAAAGCAGAACCTCCGTCATCTCCCAATGCCGGCCGATCGCCTGAGGCGCGCCGGTTTTCAGCATCGCTCGGAAAGGTTCGCCGATCTTGCCGAGGTCGTGCAGCGCCGTGAGCAGGATCAGGCTCTGTTCCAGCGGTTTCGCGAAAGAAAACGGCGCGATCAGCCGTTCCGCGACCGCTGCGACATCCAGCATGTGATAGACCGCCGGATGTTCGATCCCGGGTTCCCCGGCGGCGCTCTTGCCCGGCCAGCGTTCGATCAGGTCCTTCACCTTGCTCTCTCCTCAGACTGCGCGGGCATTCTCGGTCCCGATCAGCGCCATCACCATCGGACCGGGCGAGAATGCCCCAGCTTCGGCCTTTCCGGTCAGCGCCCGCAAATAGCCGCCGGGGCTGCGAATCTCGGTTGCCCGCTGAAGTATGCAGGCGAGGGTGATCGCCGCAACCGGATCGCCCATGGCGCGGCGCGCCCTTGCCCAGGCATCCACGCTGACCCCGAGCATCGGGTGGACGAAATCGGCGGCCGCCACAAGCTCGTGCCAGTGCCGGATGCCTCCCGGCACATAGTCGAGCAGGTCGGGACAGGCCTTCAGGACAAGAAAGAGCGGCAATCGCGGTTCAGCCGGATCGGGCGAGGGCGCTTCGGCCGACGCCTCTTCCTTTTCTAAGGAAGGTTCAGAATCTGGAGAGTCTATGGTTGAATATTGTATGTGCCGCTCATTTGCGGCGGCATTGCCGTCCATTTCTTCTGTTTCCTGGGGATCGAGGCGGACGGAGATGGCTTCCAGCACGGCCAGGATCCCGGCGTTCATCTCTTCCAGAAGCTCCGTGTCCAGCTTCCGCCGCATCTTGTGCTGAAGCAGTCGTGTCTGGTCTTCCAGCGCGTCCCAGTCCCCCGGTGCAGCCTCGCGACCATAGGTGATGAGCTTGGCGGCATCGCGCAGCCGCAGGACCGCGGCCTCCCTGAGGCGCCTCTGGCGGGCCGCGGCCTCGCGCGCCGCAGTTGCTGCGGCACCGATCTCCGCCGAACGGACGAGAAGCGGGCGCAGGTCGAAGCCGAAGGCGACGACAGGCCCGCCCACGCCGTCCCGCGCCGCGTAGCGCTTGCCGTTGGGGCTGTCGTGGCGAAGGATCAGGCCGGCGGTGACAAGGGCCGCGAGATGCCGCCTGAGCGTGCTTTCGGCCATGCCATGCGTCCGTTCGGACAGGGCGGCATTGGACGGAAACACGATGGTGCCGTCGCCTTCGGTCAGCGCAGCCCCCGGATGGAAGCTTGCCAATGCCGTCAGGACCGCAAGATCGCGGTCGCTGATGCCATAAACGGCACGGGCGGCGGTCAGGTTCTTCAGGATCGTCCATTTGTCCGGCACATCTGCCGGGACAGGTGCGTCCCGGAGCATGTTGGCGGCCACCAGGCCAGAATTCACCGGCCGCCGCCCGAAAGGCGTCGTTGTAAGATGCTGCATGTGTCATTCACGCAGGCAAAGAATTCGCGCCCGCCGGACTCAACCGCGGTTGACAGCTGTCAACACGACCCGCTAGATTCGAAGTGCTAGATCGAAATGGGGCCCTTCGGGATGTGATGTCCTGGGGGGTCTTTTTCTTTGCGCTGGTCGCGTGCCTCCTTGTTGCGCTGCTCGTTCTTCCTCCGGGGCTGTTTCGCCCCTATTCCCCGCCGTCCTTCAGAAAGCGGCAGTGAATCTCGTCGATATGCGTGATGAGCCATTGGCCAAAGGCCGCATCCGTCAGCTTCAGGCTGGCGCCGCGCGGCCCGGCCCGGCCCTCGCCCAGAACCGCGCCGTCGGCGGCCTTCAGCTGCGCCGCATTGGCGGCTTCACGCTGCGGCGTCAGACCCTTCAGCACCGCTTCGAAGCGGATGTCCGAGGTTTCGCCCACGGCCAGCGCGATGGCGCGCGCCGGCGTCGCGGACCCGAGCCGCGCGGCCAGAACCAGCCAGCGGTCGCGCCCGGCGGAAGGTGCCGCGCCGATGGCGCGTATGACCGGCTCGGGAACCGCCTCCGCCACCGTCAGCATCCGGCTGATCACCGTCTTGTCGATATGGAGCGCCTCGCAGATCACCTTGCGGTCAAAGCCCTGCGCAGCCATCGCCCTGGCGAAATTCGCCTTCTCGATGAAGCTCAGGTCCTTCCGGGCCGAGTTTTCCTGCCCCTGTGCCACGATCAGGTCGCGGTCGTTGAGATCGCGCACCATCGCCTTGACCGGTCGGCCAAGCTGCCGCAGCGCCGCAACCCGGCGGCGGCCATAGACGATGTCGTAGCGCCCTTCGACATTCGGCGAATGGCGCAGAAGCACCGGCACCTGCTGGCCATGAAGACGCAGGCTTTCGGCCAAGGCGGCGATGCCGTCCTCGTCGTGGTCGAGCCGGTCCCTGATGCCGGCACCGTCGATCAGATCGGCCGGAACCTCGACAAGCGCACGGCCCCTGAGTTCGGCGATGGACTGGCTGACGGCGCCGATGGCGCCCTTGGCCGATCGCGGCGGCAGGGCAGGGGCGGGGGCGTCGGCCAAGCCATCCCCCATCAGGCTCTTGAGCAGGTCCTTGCGTGCCATCAGCGCCCCCATGCTTGCTGGATGAGGCCTTCGATCTCGCCGTTCACGGCGTTCAGGCTTTCGATCGCGCGCTCATAGGTCGCGCGGGTGAACTGGGTCTTCTCAACTTCATAAAGCGTCTGCTTGGTGATCCCGGCATCGGAAATCGCCGTGGATTTCAAGACGGTATGGTTCAGCACATGATCGCCGAACATCGACCGCATGAAGCTGACCATCTGGTTCTGCGGCCCGTCGCCGGGTTCGTAGCGCGTCACCACATAGCGCAGCCAGTCGTAGGACATGTCACCCCCCGCCTCCGCCACGACGCCGAGAAGATTCGATGTCATCAGGAGGAACTGGCACATCGACATCACGTCGAGCATCTGCGGATGCACGGTGACAAGGACGGCGGTGGCGGCGGAGAGGGCGGACATGGTGAGAAACCCGAGTTGCGGCGGGCAGTCCATGACAACGACGTCATAATCCGCCTCGACTTCGACGAGGATTTCTCCGACGCGGGTAAAGAACATCTGACCTGAGCGCGCGGCCAGAACGCGCGGCGTCTCATGCTCGAACTCCATCAGGTCGAGGTTGCCGGGCACGATATCGAGGTTGGTGAAGTAGCTTTTCCGGATGATCGACCTGAGCGGCACCGGGTCTTCGTAGCGGATCGCATCATAGATCGTGCCGCCGTCGAGAAGGTCAAACTCTGGCTGGTAGCCATGCAGCGCCGAAAAGGAGGCCTGCGGGTCAAGGTCGATCGCCAGCACCCGGTAGCCGTCAAGCGCCAGTTTCTGCGCCAGATGCGCCGAGGTCGTGGTCTTGCCGGAGCCGCCCTTGAAGTTGATGACGGTGATGACCTGAAGATGGTCGCCCGCACGGCGGCCGGGCAGGTAGGTGCCGGGGGATTTCGCGCCCTTTTCCAGCATCGCGCGCAGCGCCTGGATGTCTTCGGAACTGTAGTAGCGCCGCCCCCCGGTCCGGGTTTCGGGTTTCGGCCCGCGTCCTTCCAGATCGAGCTTGCGCAGATAGGCGTCCTTGACGCCCAGAAGCTCAGCCACCTCGCCGCTGGTGAACCTCCGCAGCTCCTTGCGGGCATTCGGCGGGAAAAGCTGCGCCCTATGGGCCTGCAACCGTTCCGACAGCCGTGCGGCATGGGTCCCGACCAGCAGGTCGATCCGTTCCTGTTTCATCTCTGCCCTCTCGCCGGGGGCTGCCTCTGCCCGCGCCGTTGTTACGCTTTCCGGCGTCTTATTCTGTTATCAGCGTATATTAGATGGACGCGAAGCAGCGAGTCTGGCAAGAGGTTTCTGCCACATCTTGCGTTTTCCGGGCAGAAAGACACTACGCGCCGGATTTCAGAAGGTCAATTTCGGCTGAAACAGGGTCTGTTTTTCGCGGAAGTCATGGAACATGGCCGAATCGTTCTGGTTGGCGCCCTTGCGGCCAGCGCCCAACAGACGAGATTTGAAACCAGTTTGTGAGGAGAAGCGCCATGCGCGAAGTCGGCGCGTCCGAAGCCAAGACCCACCTGTCGGAGCTGCTCGCCGCGGTCGAGGCGGGCGAGCGCATCGTCGTCGCCCGCCGTGGCCGCGCCATCGGCGAACTCAGGCCCGTCTCGGATGCAAGGTCCGAGGGCCGCCGCACCGCGCTGGCACAGGCGGCGCGCCTGCGGGCCAAGATCGGCAGCGGGGCAGGGGGGCTTTCACGACGGATGAAATTCTCGCCCTCAGGGATGAGGGGCGGCGCGCTGCAATCGGTGCTGGTCGAGGCCGAGCCGGTGGCACCCGCTCTGCTTTGGGCTGAAATACGCCATGTCTTCCTGTTGGCGGAGCGGCCTATAACCCCGCGGCCTTGGTGAGGTTGACACGGAACCTGTCGCGGCGGCGCTGATACCGCCGGGTCATCTCGGCCGAGGCATGGCCGAGCTGTTTCTGGACGTGGCGTTCATCGACCTCGGCGCTTGAGGCGAGGCCGGCGCGCAGGGAATGGCCGGAGTAGAGCCTGATCCGTTCGGCCTCGGGCAGGTCGGGGCGCAGGCCGGCATCGCGGACGCAGGCCTTGATGAGGCGGGCAACGTGCTTGTCCGAAAGCCGCGCGCCGGTGGCTTTCAGCCCATTGCGCGAGACCGCGACAAAGATCGGCCCGAAGTCGATCTTCGCATAGTGCAGCCACTGGGCAAGCGCATGGACCGGGCAGGTGTCGTCCGATGACCCGCGGGCGATCTCGACCTCGCGCCAGCCGGTCTTGCCGCGCAGGCGGATCAGGACGCCGTCGTCCAGGATCTCGACCCAGCCGCCAGAATCGGGCGTGTCGTCCTTGCCATGGTCGAGGCTGACGATCTCAGTGCGGCGCAGGCCGCCGGCAAAACCGATGAGCAGGATCGCCCGGTCACGCAACCCGCGCAGATCGTGGGGCAGGGTGGCCAGCATGGCGCGCAGGTCCTCGGGCAGGATGGCCTCTTTCTGCGCCGGCGGCCTGGCGTGCCTGCGGCGGATGCCGGCGAGGACGGTCGCGATGTGACGGTCCTTGCGGTCGAGCCGCATCCCGCGCTGCGCGTAGCCCCAGGAGAGGCCGGAGAGCCGTCGTTCAATGGAGGAGACCGAGAGAGGAGGGGTCTTGCCTTCCGGTGCCGCAAGGTCGGCGATGTAGAGGCCGATCACCTCGGACGATGGGGGCAGGGGCTCTGCCCCGCGCATCCGGCACCAGCGCGCGAAATGGCTCCAGTCCCTGGCATAGGCCTCCAGGGTGTTCTCTGAGGCTGCAGCCTTGGCATAGTCGCGCGCAGTTTCGACCAGACGATCCAGCGCGCCGGAGCCGGCGAGAGAAGAGGGCAGGGCGATGGCGCTGCGCGCCGGGGCAGCGCTCTCGTCTCCTTCAGGGAGATCAGGACGTTCGGGCGGCGCTGAAGGCGATTTCTCGGGGGTTTTGGTCATGGCCCGGAGCATACTCCCTGTGCGTCCGATAATGCAACATTATTGGACATGAAACCATCACGCAGGGTGCGGCGGAACGGGCGGGATCTGCTGGCCAAAAGCGCCGCGCCGGGATAGGCTCCGGCCATGCCGAACGCTGCCACGACAGACCCGGGCGACCCCGCCAGCATAGCCCCCCTGCCGGGCTGGATCACCTCTGGCCGCGGCGAAACCCCTGAGGATGTGGCGTTCTTGTCGGGGGCGGCGCTGGCCCATCTGCATCTGGTGGCGCTCTCGCCGGAACTGCCCCAGGAATTGTGGCGCGACCGGCTGGCGCTGCGGGCGGCGGAAGCCTCGGCCGGGTTCGCCGGCCGGCGCGAAGGGCAGGGGGCCCTGCGCGATGCGGCGCATCTGACGAAGGCGTGCGATGATCCGGGACCGGCGGGCGCGATCCTTCGGGCCTGGACGCGCGCGGTGGCGCGGCCGATCTCGGTCGGTCCTCTTGCGAAGGCTCTGGACGGGGTTACGCCCGAAGCCATCGCGCTCTGCCTCGATGCGGCGGGCGCCCCGGTCGGCCGGGCGGCGGCGGTGCTGGAGGCGGTACTGGCAGATACCCCCCGCGCCGAGACCGCGGCGCTGATCCTCGCCGATGCCGCGCTGTCACTGGCTTTGGGGCGCAAGCACCTCCTGCCGCTCCTCGCCCTCGGGCTGAAGTCCCGCGACCTGCGGCTGACGGGGGAGGCGTTGCAGCAAGCCTGCCACCGGGCGCTGGTGCGGGCGGCGGCGCAAGCGGTGCCGATGGCGGCCGATCTGGCGCGGCGGGCGGCGCGGCTCCGTTCGGTGGCGCCGAAGCTCCGCGCCAGGGGGGCGGCAAAGGCGGTCGAGATGTTCCTGTCGCAGGATGCGCTGGCGCCGGCGGCCCTGCCTTTGCCGGACCGCGCCGCGCGAAGGCTCTGCGACCGGCTGGTGGCGCTTGGGGCGGTGCGCGAACTGACCGGGCGCGACACGTTCCGCCTGTACGGGGTCTGACGATGAGCAGAACCGGCGATGACCTCGACCGTGACCTCGCCGACCTGCCGCCCGACCTGCGCTGGCGCGAATGGCTCAGGCGGATCGAGGCGGTGCTGTTCGCTTCCGCCGCCCCGGTCGCCCGCGAGGAACTGGGACGCGTGGTGGGGCAGGGGGCTTCGGTCGACCTTCTGATCGCCGACCTTGCCGTGGATCTCATGGGCCGGCCCTATGAAGTGGCGAAGGTCGGCGCCGGCTGGATGCTGCGCACCAGGCCCGCCTATGCCCCGGCGATCCGCGCGGCGGCGGCGGCCGAGGGCCAGGCGCTGTCCTTGAGCGAGTTCGACCTCGCCGTCCTTGCCGCCATCGCCCTCCATCAGCCGGTCAGCCGCGAGGGGCTGCGCGAGATCTTCGGGCGTGACATCTCCCGCGACCTGATCGGGCGGCTGGCCACCCAGGACCTCATCACCACCGGCCCCCGCGAACCCCGCCGCGGCGCGCCCCATACCTTCGTCACGACGGAAACCTTCCTCGCGGCGTTCGGCATGGAGAGCTTGCGCGACCTGCCGGATCCCGAGCAACTCGCAGATGCCGGCCTGGCGGGCCCGTCGGAGGCCTAGGACATTTAAGGAGCGGGTGGAGCTTCGGCAGGAGTTCGGCGGGCTTCATGAAGTCGGGTCGCGGCCCGGAGCAAGGCGGCCAGATCAGGCGCTCTGGACGAGGAGGCCGGCCGCAGCCCGGCAGTTTCGCTAAGCCGATCCGTGAGCGCCCTGACCAGCACATTGGGGATTTCGGCGGCGCTGGCAAGTCGGGCACGTCGGTTTGGCGAGAGGAGCGTCGCAAAAGGTGCAGTACTGCTGTGGAACAAGGCGATCCCGTCTGAACGGCGCAAGGCCCTGGCCAAAAGACGGGCAGCGGTCGCGCAATCGGCAGCCATGGTGAAGGCACGACACGCGGGTTGCCAGGGTCCAGCTGCGCCGGAAAAAAGGCACCGCGTCTTCCCGCAGGCAGGTGGGACAGAATTGCGGCCAACAGGACCGCGCCGTCGATGACCCGGTGTCTTGCGGCCGGGTGCGCAGCGGCAAGCGCACGGTCGAGAGTGCACTGCGGGCCAGACAGAGATCCGCACCGCTCGGGCGGCGAGGAGGCTGATGGCGCCGGCTGCGCGCTGGGTCGTGGCCGCAGTGGCGGAGGTGCTGGGGACTGAGGGGCGGAGCGACGCGTTGCTGGCTGGCGAGGTGGCCAGTGCGCTAGACGGGGTGGCGGGCCTTTCGGCGGTCACGCGGGGCTGTGCTGCGTTCCATCTGTAGCACAGCCTAGACGAACGCCCGGACCACCTGTGCGGCATCGAGGCGGCTGTGCTGGGGGCACTGGTGGCAAGCGGAGATCCCCGTGCGGCGGCTGGCGGCCTGGGTTCAGGGAGCGCATCGGGCGGTGCTGGCGGCGCTGATGACGCTGGAGCGATTGGCCGCGTGACGCGCGCGGGCAGAGGCCGAGACGGCCGACCTGCAGGGCCGCACGCCCGGTCGGCTGATCGACGCCCTAGCTGCTCATCCGATGTTGGGGGCGGCGCAGGCCGAGGCGGAAACCGGGGCCAGAAGGGCGGCGATCCAGCGCAACCTGGATCGGCTGGCAAACCGGGCCCCAGTGCGGGAAGTGACGGGACAGGGCCGATTCCGAGTCTGGGCGACAAAAGTGTGAGGAAAGCAGGGCGCGGGTCGCAAATGTCGTACTGCACCAAGCAACGTCAGCCCGGCCGAACCCCCAGCCTTGCGTAACGCGTGTATCAAATAGCCTCTGATCTCGGCTCCGATCGCCGAGGTCATGACGGGCGCTAGCCGCCCGGCAGTCCAGCGAAACCTCACCTAGACAGATGAGGGATGTTCGATCCGCGGAGTGACGGGGCAAGGACGGTTTAGGATGTGGTGCACGTCCTTGCCCGGATAACTATCTCCGTCAGATGCTGACGGTCGCCCCGCAGGCAGGAGCCGACTTGCGGGGAGAAGCAGACTTCAGCTTCGCAACGCCCTCCAGACAAGTGCCGCGATGGCAAGGAACAGGGCGGCCCCGAAGCCCCATACGCGCGCATAGCCAATCATGTCGCCCCATGGGGCCAAGGCATAGCCGATCGCCAGGGCGGTCCAGATGCACGCCACGCCGAGCAACAGCCAGATATCTTCGTTCATGTCAGATCTCCTGAGGAATTTTCTGTCAGTGACCCATCGCGCCCGTAGCGATGAGGGGAACCGCTTGCAGCAGCTCGAACCCCAGGATGCTGAAGCCATACATGGCCGCCGCAATCACGAGGATGGACACTGGCCCCGTCCAGGCAGCGTTGCGCCCCACGGGCAAGTCGCCCCATTGGACCAGAACCCGGAAGGAGGGCTCCGCTGTTCTCGACCGGCCGAACACCGAAGCAAGAACCACCGCTGCATAGGCAAGGAGGGAGAGCGCCATGACAGTGCCGCCCAGGCCGACAAATCCCATGAGCGTCGACCAGACCGCAGGCGCTTCGCTTCCGTAGGTGACATCCATCACCCGCCGCGGCACGCCCATGTAGCCCGCGGCCACGCCCGCACTGCCAAAGACCAGCAGCCCTCCCGATGCTACCCACGGGAGCGACCGCAGCAGTCCCTGCGCACGAAGCGGGCGACCAGTCAACTCTGGCAACAACACCGTCAGTCCCGCGAGCAGCGACAGGCTGACGGTCCCCACCGTGAAGAAATGGAAGTACCCCGGAACGAAGAACGTGTCGGACAACAGCGGTGCCAGCTTTTCCTGGATCAGCACGAATGCCAGCGAGATGCCGAACATCATGTTGACCACGGCCACGCTCGCGGCGGTTGTCGCGGGATGCTCCCACGGCAACTTGCGCAACCAACCGAACAGACCCGTCGCGCCCGAGGCGCGCGCGTGAACCTCCAGCGTTGCGATGATCACCAGGAAGGCGATCAGCGTCGGTACCGAAACGAACAGCGAGAGCACCGAGCCCGCCACCTTGACATATTCCGGCAGGCCGGGGTCGAGGAACATGTGGTACAGCGACGTCGGCGGCACGAAGACGAGGTACAGGCTGAATACCAGCTTCGAGAATGTGGCGCCAAACACCGACTTTGCGCCGCTCAGCACCTGCATCAGGATGTACCAGACAACGACCGTCGCCATGAGCGGCAAGTAGTGCAGATTGTGGAACAGGATGTGCCACCCTGTCTCCTGACTTGCCGGAAAGGCACCCAGACCCGCTGCCCAGAGCAAGGCCGGCAGGAAGGCGTGAATCGCCGCAAAGCCGGTGACGACCAGAAAGCCGGCCCATGCCAGAAGGGCAAAGCCAAGCGCATCGAGCGACCGGCGGCGGCTGCGCCCGAGCGAGGACAGAAGCGTGGCGATGGCGGATGCCGGAACAAGGATCAGACCAAGTCCAAGCAAGACATAGCCAAGGCTGAAGACTAGAGCGGTCATTGGTTCATCAACCAGCAGGTCGGCCTTGCCGTCGTAAAGCGGGGGCGAACCCATCACCGAGGCCAGAAGCCCAAGGCCGAACCCCAGCACCATCGCAATGGATCCGAGCAGGGCCAGAGGATGCTTGACCAGTCCGGTCTTTCCCCCGCCGTTGCCACGCTCGGCTGCAGAAAATCCAAGCAGCAGGGCCGCCTGGGCGAAGTAGAGCCAGTAGAAGAAGGCACTGATTCCGTGCACCGAAAGGAAACGGTAGCCGGACTCGGGCACGGCCGGCAGGAACCCGGCCCGGACAAGGGCGGTCAGCAGGCCGCCCGCAAGGCCGATGATCAGCGCCACAAGTGCTGCGGCAGCCAGAAAGGTGACGAGTCGCCGATCCTGGCGAGAAAGCGAGAGCAACCGGGAAACGATCGTGTCGGACATTGGAACCTCCCCCTTCAGACGACGGTAATGCGGGCTTGCATGCCATCATGGCCGGGCCCGCAGTAGGATGTGCAGTAGACGAGAAAACTGCCCGGTCGGGTGAACGTCACTTGCAGTTCCGTCTCGACCCCGGGTCCGAGGCGGATCATCCTTGCGCCGTCTCCGAACTGGATCGACGCTCCGTGGGTGACGTCAGCAGCCAGCATCCGGAAACGATAGGGCCGGTTGAGGTCCAGTCGAATGGCCGGGGGGTCAAAGTAGAAACGCTCGGCCAGAATGAGCACTTCGACGGCCGTGGCCATTCCTGCATCATCCGGCGCGGCAGGTGTTGCCTGTCCAATGGAAGCTGTCTCCATGCCGTCCATGTCCATGTCGGACATGGCTTCCGGATTGGCGACCGGCCTAGGATAAACGGATCCATCCGGCTCGCTGAACCGGGCGACGAAATCGGCAAGCTCTGTCCGGAACGCTTCGACATTCGATGCCGAATCCATTCTGCCGTGCCCCTCCATCGCCATCGCGGCCATGGGATCGGCATCCGCAGCTGAAGGTTCCGCACTGCGAAAAAAGGCAAACGGGTTGGGGGCCGCCCCGTAGGCGGCCCAGAGGCCGTAGAGGCTCACGCCGCCAAAGCCTAACGTGGCGATGAACCCACGTCTTGTGGTGAAGTGTCTGTTGGGTTTCATGGTTCATTCCGTCATGTGGATGATCGCAGACGCGCGCAGCCGGCGTCTTTGCGTTTCAGTTCATCGGGGGGCATGCAGGTTCGCGGACAGGCACACGTCAGAGGTGCCAGCGACCAGATCAGCTGCAGCGGCAGGACGTGGAAAACAGCGCCCTAGATCGCAATCGGCGGACGATATCCTGGAGACACGGCGACGCCGGAATGGCCTGCTCGGTCGAAGCCCAGGATTATAGCAGTCGCGATCGACACCAGAGGCGTCGGTGGATGGCCCTCGCCGAGACTTATCGAAAAGCATCCGAGAAACGGACAGGTCACAACGTGCGACGCATGTACTCTGGACGCCGCGCTGTCCATCTCGCCAGCGCCGACGTGCACGGAGGAGTTCAAGTACGACGCGATGGTGGCGCATCCAGTCGCGGTCGCGTCATCGGATGCAAAGGACGGCTGCCCGACAAAGCCCAGTGCGGCGACGGCAAGGGTGAGAAGCATCCGGAGAAAGATGCCATGCCCAGCCGGGGCATTTCTTTTTGCGCGGATGTTTCCTTGGTGTTGCATTCTGCGCCTGACGAGTCAGCAATGGCCAATGCTCTCAGGCAAGACCTGGCGGCGCCTTGACACAAGTCAATCGTCTCGGTCTTTTGCAACAACAAAGCGTGATCAGGACCGCATCTCTGTTTTCTATGGCGCGTCGTCGGGCAATGCGGCGCATTATGCCTGGTCATGAACTGAAGGGGGCAGGCTTGCCAACGTCATGGCAAGACCCAACCATCCGATCAAGCTCGCGTCCGGAACGCGCCCGACGCAGGGCGCGGCCATGTCAGGCGGAATGGTGGGAGTAGAGTAAGCGGCACCTGTCGCCAGAAATATCCCCCTCGTTGCCACGACAGCAGTAACGGCCACCAGGCATGTCGGATCTGAGGAACAGCGTTCTGCATGAAGTCAATTCGTTTGAAGTATGGTCGCCGGACCGGAACGGGTTGCCGCAGACCAGCCGCCGTCGCTGTCGGCGGCGACTTGTTGCGGGTCCTCCAGCAGATCGGCAAGGATCGGGCAGTCGGGACGGCGATCACCGCAGCATGCGCCAGCCAGGTGACTGAGCGCATCCGTCATCGCCTGCATCTCGCGAATACGAGCCTCAAGACCAGCGACCTGCTCGGCAGTCGCCTTCGTGGTCGCGGGGTTCTTTCTCATCTCCACCTCCATGTGGGGTCATCCTGCGGGCCTATGTGGATAGCAGTTCTTCTGCGCCCGCCGTGCCGGGTCTTTCTCGCCGTAGGCCGCGCCTGTCACAGCGCCGACCTCAAGCTCCATCAGGCGTTCAGCTGCGAAGCCAATCATCTCACGCAGAAGATCGGCGTCGGGGGTCTTCTCCACGAAGTCGCGCAGGTTCATCATGTCGGTGGTCATCGGTGGAATCACCGGTCCAGGTTGGTGTCAGCAACCAGACCCTACCGGAACATCGCCGGTGACCACCTCACCCTGAACTTACACCACGCTTAGGGACAGCATCATCTCGTCGCAAGGCGGATGGTCAAGAAGCAGCAGATGCGCTGGTCAGAACGCGGGTCAAACCTGCTCCTTCAAGTTCGCGTCGCACTTGCCAACGACGAACATGCAGACCGTCTCGCGTACCTGCCGCCAATACAACCAAGACGGACCATCATATCGCCATTTGTGCCGGTACCGCTCTTTGAGCGCGCAGCATGACCCCAGCCATTTAAGCGATCCCATTCGCAAGAATGGGCGGCCATGGAAGGAGGACTGTCCGGCGGCATGCGCCCGAGACGAAACCCTTCGCGCCATCCGGCACTACGGACGGGCATTCTGGAACCGATGGACTGGATATCATGTCCGAAGCCGGATCGAAGCGAAGATGCGCTGCCTCAAAGCCTTTGGCGAGCGCATCGCGGCGAGAGATCCAGACCGCCAGGCCGCCGAAATCCAGATCCGCATCGCACTGATGAACCACTTCTCGGCCCTCGGAATGGCCGAGATTGTGCGTGTGGCCTGATGCTGGCCGGGAAAGGGGCCATCATGCCTCAGGCATGAGTTGCCCAACAACGTCCGTCGGCAAGGCAAAAAACGCACAAGGTCAAAATCACCGCCGTCGCCAAAAAAGCTCGTCACCATCGCGAACGCCCTGCAGAGAAAATCGTCTGAAGAGGACACTCACGACGACCAGTCAGATTCAGTTGCCAGATGTCGGAACTCTGCCGTTGTACTTGCACGCTGCTTCGTTAGATTGAGATACAAGTTGGCCTTTTCCTCGTCCGTTCCAACGATCTCGATCCCGACCCGTGGTAATCTTGACCGATGAATTCTTCCAAGCCGAAGGCGCGCCATGCGAAACGTTATCTGCCCGATGGGCAGGGGGGCTCCGCCGCATCCGTCCTGCCCCCCGGTCATTCTTCGCTATCGCAAAACGAGGTTGCCATTCTGGCGGAGACTTTCCGCCTGCTCGGCGACCCATCCCGACTGAGGATCCTTCTGACCTGTCTGCCTGGCCCGATGTCTGTGGGTGACATCGCCGAGAATCTGGACTTGTCACTGTCTCTTGTGAGCCATCATCTGCGACTGTTGCGCGGTGCCCGTCTCGTGCGGGGAGAGCGTCAGGCGAAGCAGATTTTCTACGAGATCGCCGACCAGCATGTCAGCCAGGTGCTGCAGGACATGACGACGCACATTTCGGAAGACCACACGGACGAGTAGACCGGCTCTGCGAACGTCTCTCCCCCGTACCCGCGTCTGTAGGCGGCAGTTGACGTTGCCTGGCGCATTCCCGCACTTGAATCCGTCCCGACGCCTGAGGATGAAAATCGCGCCCGCAGACACTTGAATAGTTGTTCAATTGATGTATGGTCACTTCCGAAACCCCGCAGGTTCCCAAGGCGATGATCGCTCGCTGCGCCGGTGAGAAAGGTGCTCTCGATGACTACAGGATATTCACCGCCGAATCGCCGTGAACGGCTCGGCTTCCATGTCGGCGGCATGGATTGCGCAAGCTGCGTCGGAAAGATCGAGACCGCCTTGGGCCGTATGCCCGGAATTTCCGACGTCGCTGTCAATTTCACCGCCGAAACCCTTGCTTTGTCGCGCAACGCGGACAGCAAGGCGACGGCGAAGGATATTGCAAAGAAGATTCGGTCGCTCGGGTTCGATGTAACGGAACTGCCGGTCTCTGCCGTACCGGCAGCACCAGCGGGGCACCCGACCGCTCATGCTCACGTGGGGCACGATCACAGCGGTGGCTGCGGCGATCACCATCACGGCCACGGTGCGCACGACCATGGCGCTCATGAACACTCCGGTCATGGCTCAAGCCATGAAAGCAAGCACGATCACGCCCAAGATCACGATCACGATCACGATCACGGTGGTTGTGGCGGGGATCACAAACCGAAAGAGGATCACGGTGATCACGACCATGATCATGCAGGCTGCAGCGGTCATGACGGCAAACACGAGCACGACCACAATCATAATCATAATCATAACCACAATCATGACCATGACCACGCAAGCTGCGGCGGTCATGATCATGCCGCACACGCCCCCGTCCGGCGCGGTGCTCCGAGTATTCCCCCCAACGTCTCCATGCGCATCGAGGGCATGGATTGCGCCAGCTGTGTCGCCAAGATCGAGGTGGCACTGGCGCGCATGCCTGAGGTTTCCGACGTCCGGGTGAATTTCACAGCGGAGACCCTGGAACTCACGCTGGCCCCCGGTGCGACCAGCAAGGTTCCCGACATCGAGAAGGCGATCAAAAGCCTCGGCTTCGGTGTGTCGAATACGCGTCAGCTCGACCAAGCCAGCGATGAAGCGCCTGCCCCGGTCGTGCGCAATCAGCGTTGGTGGCAGACGCGCAAGGGCAAGCATGTGGTTGTTCTTGGCCTGCTGATGGCCTCGGCTTTTGGCATCGCCCAGTTCTTCCCCGCTTACGCGATCTGGATTTTCGCCGTTGCGGTGGTCATGGGCGTCATTCCGTTCGCGCGCCAGGCGTATGCGCTCGCCATGGCCGGCTCACCGTTCTCGATCGAAACGCTGATGTCGGTAGCGGCGGTCGGTGCCCTTGCGATCGGTGAGGCGGAGGAGGCGGCCGCAGTCGTGTTCCTCTTCGCCGTCGGTCAGCTTCTGGAAAGCGTGGCAGCGGGCCGTGCGCGTGCAGGCATCAAGGCGCTGGCCTCGCTCGTGCCGAAAACGGCGGTTCTAGTTGATCCCAGCGGCGGCCAACGCAGCGTCTCCGCGGCGTCCCTTCGCGTCAACGATCTCGTTCTGGTTCGCCCGGGTGACCGTGTGCCGGCAGATGGTCAGATCGTTCAGGGAACCTCCAGCCTTGACGAGGCGCCGGTTACGGGCGAGTCGATCCCGCGTGCAAAGGCGAAGGGAGACAGCGTCTTCGCTGGTTCGATCAACGTCGATGGCGTCCTGCATGTTCGCGTGGAAAAGACGGCAGCCGACAACACCATTTCGCGCATCATCCAGCTTGTGGAACAGGCCCAAGGTTCCAAGGCGCCGACCGCGCGTTTCATCGAGAGCTTCAGCCGCTACTACACGCCTGCCGTGATGCTGATCGCAGCCCTGATCATCGTCGTTCCTCCGCTGGTGCTGGACGGCGACTGGGCAGGCTGGCTCTATCGCGGCCTCGCCCTGTTGCTGATTGCATGCCCCTGTGCGCTGGTGCTCTCCACTCCGGCCGCGATCGCCTCGGGCTTGGCTGTGGCGACAAGGCGTGGTCTCCTGATCAAGGGCGGCAGCGCTCTCGAAACCATCGGCAAAGTGCGCGCCATCGCCTTCGACAAGACCGGCACGCTGACCGAGGGCAAGCCGCGGGTCACCGAAGTTCTCCCGTTTGGAAAGCGCGAAGTGAATGAAGTACTTGCGCTGACTGCTTCGGTTGAGAGCGGCTCGAATCATCCTCTTGCCAAGGCGATCATCGGGTGGGCCGAAGCGGCGGGCATTGCCATCCCGGTGGCGAAAGACGCATCGGCGACACCCGGTAAGGCGGTCCATGCAACGGTGGGCGGGCGCCGGCTTGCCGTCAGCTCCCCGTCGCATGCCGCAAAGACCGTGGCGGTCGGAGCTTCCGAGCGCCAGGCTATCGAAAGTCTTGAGGATCGCGGCAACACCGTTGCGGTTCTCTTCGATGAGGATACCAAGGAACTCCTTGGCCTCGTGGCTCTGCGCGACGAGCCGCGTCGGGACGCGCGTGAAGGCGTTGCCCAGCTCAAGGCCCTAGGCGTCCGGTCGGTCATGCTGACCGGGGACAACCGGCGCACTGCCCAGGCGATCGCCTCAGGTCTCGGCATAGAGTGGAACGCCGAGCTGCTGCCGCAGGACAAGCTCGACCTCGTCAATAAGATGAAGCAGACATGCAAGGTGGCCATGGTGGGGGATGGCATCAACGATGCCCCCGCGCTTGCCACAGCCGATGTCGGCATCGCCATGGGTGGCGGCACCGATGTGGCGCTCGAGACGGCGGATGCCGCCCTGTTGCAGAGCCGGGTGACGGACCTCGCCCATCTGGTGGCACTGTCGCGCGCCACCATGGCGAACATCCACCAGAACGTCATCTTCGCTCTGGCGCTAAAGGCTATCTTCCTCGTCACCAGTGTGCTCGGCATCACCGGCCTGTGGATCGCCGTGCTCGCAGATACCGGCGCCACCGCGATCGTCACGCTGAATGCGCTGCGGCTTCTGTTCTTCAAAGGAGCAAAGTCGTCCAATGACGGTCGGGATACCGGGCTTCCAACCCGCCCATTGGTGGCTGCGGAAAGTCACTGATCAAAACGGGCCGGCGGTCGGGAATGGCCGACGGCCCTCGCCCACTTTGAGGGGCAAGATAGAAGCGGTCTCCTTGCGTGTCGCAAGAAGAAGACAGAGTCGCACCCAAGACCGGCCGAGCTTGCAGCAACACGTGCCGGGGATGCAGGTTCGCGCAATTCCACCGAAAGGACGCCGCGTGATGTTGAGCATTGGAGAACTGTCTGCAGCAAGCGGCGTGAGTGTCCCCACGATCCGCTACTACGAAAGAATCGATCTCTTGCCGCAGGGAGCAAGGGACAAGGGAAATCGCCGACGTTGGAGTGAAGCGGCTATTCTGCGCCTGACATTCATCCGCGCGGCACGGGTACAGGGGCTCACAGTCGAAGCGATCAAGGAACTGCTGCGTGTCGCGGCCTTGCCTGCTGCTCAGTCCGCGCAAGCAAACAGTGTTGTGAAGATCCAGTTAGCTGCTGTCCAACAGAAAATCGCCAGCCTCGAACAGATGAGGGAAGTGCTGGCCGACGCCACTAACGGCGCATGCTGCACGACAACAACTGCTCAGCGTCTAGTTCAGCTTGCACAGGAAGGTGTCCTGCGCAATGGCGGGAAGGATGCTTAGATGGACAGATCGTCAACTCTTGTCTGTTCGAGTCCCCGTCTCGACATCAGCGGCTTCGATTTGGATGCTGCGAAAGAGCAATCGCCCAGATGGCAGTGTTTGCCGCAACTGGGTCCGAGCCGCCTTCCGCGCTGGACGGCTTCGGGGGAATTGGCCTCCTGCTCGGTAAAGTCTACGGCAAATGGGCAGCAAAACCGCAGCATATTCTCGCGCGTCGATTTGATTCCACACAAACGGCACGTCACGCTTGCTACACTACCACTGATGGAGCCCACGCAATCTCCGGGACCGTCAGCCTCGACCAGATGCGCGGATCGCGAAAGGGAGGCGAAATGCCGAAGATAATTCTACAGCGTGTAACGATCCTTGTCATGATGCTCTTCATCGTGTCGGTGGCCGCCTTCTGTGTGCCGTTGTTAAGCGATGGTGATCCCGCGCGCACGATCCTGCTCTCGCGAGTGTCGGACCTGGACCTCGCGCCAGAGGCAGTGGAGGCGATACGCAAGGAGCTTGGCCTCGACCGGCCCCTGCCAGTGCAGTATCTCTCTTGGCTCGGCGCCGCACTGCAAGGTGATCTTGGATATTCGTTCGCGTCACGACAACCGGTGGCCGCCGAGATCGCACGTGCGCTGGGAGTCTCGATAATCTTGGCTCTGTCGGCGTTGGGCGCGGCGCTCCTGGTGGCACTGCCGCTTGGCACTGCCGCTGCTATGCGACCGGGCGGCAAGATCGACGGATTCACGACGCTCGTAATCCAAACGCTTGTCGCGACGCCTGAATACTGGTTCGCTCCGATCTCGATCCTGGTCTTTGCGCTCTGGCTCGGCATTTTGCCCTCGGCCGGCTGGCAGGGCTGGGAGTCGCTGGTCTTGCCGGCTATGGCACTCATGCTGCGGCCTATGGCCTATTTCACCCAAGTGACACGGGCGTCGATGCGCGAGGTGGTCGCTGCCCCCTACATCACCGCGGCGCGAGCGCGCGGATTGTCGATGAATGAAGCAGTGGTACATCACGGCCTCCGCAATGGCTCGCTGCCGGTCGTGACCTTCTTCGCGCTGTGGTTTGCTGGGCTTCTGGGCGGGTCCGTGGTCATCGAGGTGATCTTCGCAGTCCCGGGTATGGGCCGACTGCTTTACGAGGCGGTGGTCAACAATGATGTGCCGGTGCTGCAAGGCGGCTTCGTCGCCCTCGTTGGCCTCTCCATACTGATCAACACGCTCGCCGACGTTCTATACGTCCTCTTCAATCCGGCTATGCGAGGCAGCCATGGACACTAAGATGGCCAACCCGCGGTCCACGTTCGATGACGGGCACCGCTCCCCCCTCGCCGGCGCATACACTTTCGTTTGCTCGCGGCACTGGACCTTCAAGACCGGCTCGGCGCTTTTGGCGCTGATCCTGGCCATGGTGTGCTTTGCGCAGTGGGTTGCGCCCTACGACCCCGCCGCGCAGGACTTGATTAACCGGCTGCAGCCGCCGTCGGCGTTGCATTGGCTGGGCACCGATCATCTCGGGCGCGACGTGCTCTCGCGGCTAATGGTGGGCGGCCAGTTTGCAATAGCGATCTCGGCGATCACCGTCATAATCACACTGGTGGTCGGCACGCTGATCGGCGTAGTCGCGGGCCGCGCGGGCGGGCTGATCGACGAGGTGGCTATGCGGGTCGTCGACCTGCTGATCTCAATTCCCGACGTGGTGATCGCGATTTTTCTCATCGGCGTATTCGGACCGAACTACGTCACTTTGATCCTCTCGCTGTCTCTGATTGGCTGGACGCCATATGCTCGGCTCGCCCGAGGACTGGCCAAGGAGGTCAATGCACGGGAATACATCCGCGCCGCCGAGATTCTTGGCATGAAGCGAAGCTTCGTGATCCTGCGTCACATTGTCCCGAACACGATCCGCCCGATTGCTGCGGTCTCTTTTCTGCGCTTCGGCCACAAGCTGATCACCGTGGGCGGGCTGTCATACCTCGGGCTGGGAGTACGCCCTCCCAATCCCGACTGGGGCCTGATGATGGCCGAGGCGCAGCCCTACCTCGAGCGCGCTCCCATCCTGATGATCGCGCCCGGTGCCATGATCTTTCTCGCCGCGCTCGGCGTGACCTGGATCGGCCACGGAATGGAAATAGAAAGACGCGGCGCGAGCAGCCGGGTCGCGGCAAACGCGGAGGAGGCTGAAAATGCTAGTCCATGACACGTCCCGGCTGAACCGCAGCACACCGCTGCTCGAGGTCCGCAAGCTTCGTGTCTCGCTCGAGAACGGCGACAAGGTGATCGACGGGGTCGATCTTACGATCGGCCGACGCGAGGTAGTTGCGCTGGTCGGCGAAAGCGGCTCTGGAAAGAGCGTCACCGCGCAAGCACTGTCGCGGCTGTTGCCGACGGCGCTGCGGATGACCGGCGGCTCGATCCACTTCGATGGGCAAGACATCGTTGCGAAGTCCGACGCCGAGCTGAACCGGCTGCGCGGCGCCGAGATCTCCATGCTGTTCCAGCAGCCGCAGGTGATGCTCGACCCGACGTCGCGCGTCCAGACCCAAGTCGCCGAACCGCTGCGCAAGCATCGCGGCCTAAGGCGCCGCCAAGCCTTTGCGCGGGTGGTCGATCTGCTTCGAAGCGTCGGCATCCCGGACCCGGCTGTCAGGGCGCGGGCCTTCTCGTATCAACTTTCTGGCGGCATGGCGCAGCGGGTGATGATCGCGGCTGCGATGGCTGCCGGCCCGAAGCTCTTGATCGCCGACGAGCCTACGACCGCACTCGACGTGACCGTGCAGGCGCAGATCCTCAGGCTGCTGAAGAAAGAGCAGGAGCGTCACGATCTGTCGATTCTGCTGATTACCCACGACCTCTCGATCGTGTCCGCGTTCGCCGACCGGATTGTCGTGATGTACGCCGGCCGCGTCCTCGAGGAGGGACCGACCCAGGAGGTCATGCGCCGACCGGCGCATCCCTACACCCGAGCGCTGATCCGGTGTTCGCTGCTGGTGCCCGAGAGTGATGGTAAGCTGATGTCTATCCCGGGCTCCGGCTCCCAGGCGCTCGCCATCAAGGAGGGTTGCCGCTTCGCGCCGCGTTGTTCGCTGATGCGCGAACACCCCGGGCTAAGTTCGGCCTGCTGTAGCCGGGAGCCCGAAATCGCGCCATTTGCCGAGCACTGGCAGTCCCGCTGCCATGCCTCCGCAGAGAGCCTGCACGAAGGAGACGTAGCATGACGCGCCGACCGATCGCCGTGACCGGCGCCAACATTGACTATCCGCGCCGCGCCGCAGCGCGCTACGCCGACCTCGAACGCCACAAGCCGGCCTTCCTTTCCGTCGAGGGCTTGGTCAAGCACTACTGGTTGCCAAGTCTGGCCAAAGCGAAAGTGGTGAAGTCGGTCGACGGCGTGTCGCTGCACGTGCGTGCAGGCGAGGTGATGGGACTGGTCGGCGAATCCGGCTGCGGCAAGAGCACATTCGCCAGGATAGTCACGCGCCTGACCACCGCAACGCAGGGCAAGGTGTTGATTGATGGCGAGGACTGGCTCGCCCCGACCGGCGAGGCGTTGCGCCGTCGGCGGCGCGATGTGCAACTGGTTTTCCAGGACCCGTATGCGGCGCTCGACCCGCGGATGACCATCGGCACCAGCATGGGTGCGCCGATGGCGCACCACGGAATCGGGACGGGAGCGGCGGATCGGCGGGCACGAGTGCTTGCAATGCTGGAGGATGTCGGGCTCGACGCGAGCTTTTTCCACCGGCTTCCGAAGCAGTGTTCGGGAGGGCAGTTGCAACGCGTCGTGATTGGCCGGGCGCTGCTGCTCGAACCGAAGCTGCTGATCTGCGACGAGCCGACCTCGGCGCTCGACGCCTCGATGCAGACGCAGATCCTCAATCTCCTGATGGATCTGAAGGCGCGGCGCGGGCTGACGATGGTGGTGATCTCGCACGATCTGCGCGTGATGCGGTATCTCTGTGACCGCATCGCTGTCATGTATCTCGGCAAGCTGATCGAGATCGCCGACCGCGATGCCCTGTTCAACGCGCCGACGCACCCCTACACGAAGGCGCTGCTCGCTGCATCTCTGCTCGACCAGAATTCACTCTCTGCAACCGGTTCGCTGCTTGAGGGCGACCCGCCGAGCCCGCTCAACCCGCCATCCGGGTGCAGTTTTCATACTCGCTGCCCCTACGCGCGACCGGACTGCGCCGCACTTGAGCCGAAGCTGAAGCTGGCTCGCCCTGACCAGTTCGTGCGCTGTCGGCATTGGGAGGCGGTGGCAGAAGAATCTGTCACCGGGCGCGAAACAGCGGAATCTTCGGGGGCGACAGCGCAATCAACACTATCTGCCGCGGCGTCCTTCTAGGATCAGGGGCGGTCCCTGTCGGGCCCCAAATCCAAAGGGAGAGTGAAATGAAGCAACGCTTGTTGTCCTTATCGACCGCATTCTTGTTCGCTGCAGCACCAGTTCTGGCGCAAGATGGCCAGTTTGTTCTGGCTGACAACCTCGCGCTAAAGGCCAACTGGGCTATGTCTGGCGACGACGCATTCATTGGCGCGCATGCCGGCTGTTACGAAGGGCTCACGCGGGTATCGCAGGATCTGGAGGTCGAGCCGGCGCTCGCGACGGAGTGGGTGCTGGTCGACCCGCTGACCTGGGAGTTCAAGATCCGCGAAGGAGTCACCTTCCAGGACGGGAATCCGCTCGACGCCAAGGCGGTGTCTGACGCGCTCAACCAGGCGCTCAAATCCGAGGTGCCAGTCAAGGGATTTTCACCTAAGCAAATTGCATCGGTCGAAGCAACCGGGCCGATGACGGTTACGATCAAGACGAACGCGCCGCTGGTCACCCTGCCAGGGAGCGTTGCAAATCCAGGGACGGCCATTCTTTCCCCGGCCGCCTATTCGAACGACGGGATCAATCCCGTTGGCACCTGTACCGGGCCTTTCGAGATCGTCGAGGTCGACCCGCAACAATACGTGAAGGTAAAGCGGTTCGATAACTATTGGGGCGGGAAGGCGACGCTGGCCGGGGGGGAGGTTCGCTTCATTCCGGACGCAAACACCCGCGGCACGATGGCACGAACCGGCGAGGCACAAATCTCTCGCCTGGTACCGCCCGCAGCGGTGGCGACGCTCTCCTCTGGCGGCGATCTCACCGTGCTCGAAGTCAATGCTCCGCGAGTTCTGGAACTCCTTCTGAACAATAAGCGCCCGCCCTTCGACAACCTGAAGGTGCGCCAAGCGATCAGGCTTGCGATTGACACGACGGGCATTTCGAACGCCCTCTTCGAGGGCAAAAGCCCGCCGGCGGGCGATTCGTTCCGCTCGGGTGAAGCATGGGAAGCGCCGAACGCACCGGTGATCGAACGGGACCTCGAGAAAGCGCGTGCGCTGCTGGCTGAGGCGGGCGTTGATCCTGCTGGGCTGAAGATCGAAATCCTCGCCTACACCGGCAAGACCGAACTGCGTGATGTCTCGCAGATCCTTCAGGCGATGCTGACCGAGGTCGGGTTCACCGTCGATGTGAAGGTGGCAGAATACAGTTCGATCGAGCCAGACATGTTGTCGGGCAACTACGATCTGGCGCTCTTGTCGCGCGGCTACCTGACCGACGTGCCAGAGCCCATCGGCTACCTGACGGCCGACTACTCGTGCGAGGGCAGCTATAACATCTCGCAGCATTGCAATCCGGAATTCGACGCCATGCTGGCGGCAGCAGCTGGTGACGCGGATCCGGCGGCGCGCAACCGGGCCTATGGCGAGATGGCGCAATACGTCTATGACAACGCGGTCACCGTCTTCCTCGTCAATGAGACGGTCTTCGACGTCGCGTCGTCGGGCGTTACCGGGTTTACGCCGCATCCCTTGAACCACTATGTGTTCGATACCGACCTCAATGTGAAGTAACCTACTCTTGCCCGGGGCCTTGAGCGCCGGGCAAGTTGCGCCAGCGACTCGCTGCGACTGTCTGCTCGTTGGCCCGACGTCGACGGAGAAGCAACATCCTGCGACCGTTCCCGACGGGAGGACTGATGCGATCCCAATCCGGACTGCCACCGTCGCATGTGATGATGTTGATGCTGACGCAAACGCTAGGCTGGGGTACTTCGATGTCGCTCATCGGAGTGTTGGCCTCACATATCCGCGCCGATCTCAACTTCTCCAACGCCGCAGTCTTCGGTGGAACGACTGTCATGTTTCTGACAGGAGCGTTTCTTGCCCCGATAGCCGGACGGCTGGCCGACCGCATCGGCGGGCTGCGCTTGCTGTGCTACGGGACTCCGGTACTGGCTGCAGCGCTGCTCGTGCTGTCCACGTCCAACGGCCCGATTACCTACTATGCGGCATGGGTGCTGTTCGGGATCGGAATGCACTTCGGGTTGGGCACGGCCACCTTTAGCGGAGTTGCCCAAATTGCCGGGAAAAGCGCCTACCGCGCCATCGGTCTGTTGACGCTGGCGACCGGCCTGTGTTCGACGATCTTCTGGCCATTGTCGGAAGCGCTCCTAGGCCTGATGGACTGGCGTCAGCTGTGCCAGGTCTACGCCATCGCAACTATGCTGATCGCCTGGCCAGTACATTTTTGGCTGGCCAGACGGCACAATCCGAAGCGGGAACATGCCGCCCAGGACGAGAGCCGCGCAAGCCCAGCCCACGTTTCCCCGGAACTCGCTGGCCGGGCGTTCGCATTGCTTATGATCGTGCAAGTTCTGACAGCCGCATTGACGACAGGGATGGCCATTCTTGCCATCGATATCTTTGTAGCGCTGGGAACGTCGCGGGTGGAGGCCGTATTCGCCGGCTCGCTCATAGGTCTTGCCTATCTGGTGAGTCGAGGCGGCGACACTTTGCTTGGCAGCCGACTACCGCGGATTAGGCTGGCCCGGTTCGTACATGCCGCCTTGCCATTGAGCCTGCTCCCGCTGCTCGTCTGTGCGGTGCTGGACCTGCCCGTGCCCGGCTGGCTCGCGGCGGTGGCAGCGGTCTGCTATGGACTTCCTGCGGGGTTGCTGGGCATTCTCCGCCCGGTACTGCCGTACCACATCTTCGGATCCTTCAACTACGGCCTCCGGCTAGGGCGGCTTGGCCGAGCCGGCGATCTGGCGAATGCCGCAGTACCCGCCGCGTTCGCATGGGTCGTGTCCCTCTCGGCAGAGGCTGTGCTCTGGCTCGGGTTCGGTATGGCGCTTGTCGCCTTCGTCGCCCTGATGGTGCTCAGCCGTATCATCTCGCAGGGTATAGGTCACAAACACTTCGCCAGCAGTACTTGAGGCACATGGAAATCCGTCCCGGCGGTGCGTTCGATGTCCGTACATCTGCCGGAAGCGTAGGCTCTGGCCAGCGTCAAGCACTCGATCCAGACCGACCGATGCAGCAGCGGGTCGGATTCGACCATCGGGCACGGCGAATTTGCTCGGGCGGTACATATATTTGTAGACTTGAACATCTGTACATGTATTAACTCTATAGAGGCGACGCACCCAAGATCGAGACAAGGAGTAGACCGATGAACAACACAACAGCCGGAGCATCCGCCTCGAAGCCGCCTATCCACGATCACGATCACGGCCACGACAAGCACGGCCACGAGGGACACGGGCATTCACACGAGGGTTCCCATTCGCACGGACACGGACACGGACACGGGCATGATCACGGGAGCGGACACGGGCACAGCCACGCGCCAGAGGTGACATCGCAGAACGAACGCGTGGTTCTCATAGGCTTTCTGCTGACCTTCGGCTTCATGTTCGCAGAGATTGTCGGCGGCCTCCTGTCCGGGTCGCTCGCGCTGATCGCCGACGCCGGCCATATGCTGACCGATGCGGCGGCGCTTGCACTTGCCTGGGCCGGCTTCCGCTTCGGGCGCCGGATCGCCGACAAGAAGCGCACCTTCGGCTATATGCGCTTCGAGGTGTTGGCGGGCTTCGTCAACGCTGTCTCGCTCCTCTTGCTCGTCGGCTGGATTACCTACGAAGCGGTCGAGCGGCTGATTACCCCGGCGCCCGTTCTGGCTGGCCCGATGCTGATCGTGGCGGTGCTCGGCCTCGCCGTGAACACTGGCGTCTTCTATATGCTGATGCGTGGCGACCGCGACCATGTGAACATCAAGGGCGCCATGGTGCATGTGCTTGGCGACCTGCTCGGGTCGGTGGCCGCCATCGTCGCTGCCATCGCCATCTGGTTCACCGGCTGGACCCCTATCGACCCGATCCTGTCAGTCCTGCTCTCCGCCATCGTGCTGCGCAGCGCCTGGGCTTTGCTGCGGTCCTCCATGCACATCCTGATGGAGGGCGCGCCGCTCGGCTTCGATCCCGGGATCATGCGCGACAGTCTGGTCAACGCCGTGCCGGGGCTAACCGATGTGCGCCACATCCACGTCTGGTCCATCACCTCGGGGCGGGCGACCAGCACGATGCACATCGCCCTAGCCGAGACCGCCAATCCGGCGGTGACCGTCGGGCACCTCAAGGCAAAGTTGGCCGAGGATTACGGCATCGAACACGCGACGATCGAGATCGACTGGACCGGGGCGGAAGTCGCCTGCACTATGGCCGCCGCCCCCCAGGCGCCGCGACACGGCCAGCAGGCCCACGATAAGGGCACCGGCGATGCGGCGCATGGCCATCACGATCATGTGCATGACCATGGCCATCCTCACAACCACGACCAAGCTCATGACCATGACCATGACCATGACCATGACCACGACAATGCGGCGGCAGAACCCCACGACCACGATCATAAGGCGCATGCGCCGGACGGTCCCGACAAGGCAGGTGTCGGGAAAGGCGGCCGCGGACATTCGGGTTGAACGGCGAACAGAAAGAGATCGACGTCCAACCGATCGCCGAGATGTTCCGGCTTCTCGGCGATCCGACGCGCCTGCGCATCCTTCTCGCCTGTCTCGACGCGCCGCATTCGGTTGGCGAGATCGCGGCGCGGGCCGGCGCCTCGCAGTCACTGGCCAGCCACCACTTGCGGCTTCTTCGCAACGCGCGGTTGGTGAAGGGCACGCGCGATGCCAGGCAGATCTTCTATCAGGCTGCCGATCAGCACGTCCGCCGGATGCTCGCCAACGTGATCGAACATAGCGCCGAGGACTACACGACCGCTGACGTGACAGCCTAATCGGTCGTCGGATAGGCGTTGTTGCGCAACTCACGCTTGAGGCGTGATGGCCCCTTGCCCCATTGAGTTCATGCCACGCGGACGATCTCGG
>Ga0102832_1000150_pt1 | contig 182961 bp, 165 predicted proteins | sample EBPBio282013_DNA_FD_88942 | JGI IMG/M metagenome (GOLD analysis project Ga0102832, IMG submission 88942) | Wastewater treatment Type I Accumulibacter community from EBPR Bioreactor in Madison, WI, USA - Reactor 2_5/28/2013_ DNA (Illumina Assembly) | ecosystem: Engineered > Bioreactor > EBPR >... | reverse complement strand
TTTAAGTAAAAAATCCACTCCAAGTTGAGTGGATTTTTTGAAAATATTTTTTGAAAAAGTAATTTCCAAGGGAAGCCTAAGTATAATAATAGAGTAGGGTAATTTGGCATTAGCCCCGTTCCATTGGAGCGGGGCCATGTTTTTTTATAGGGGTAACCCTAATTTTTCTTAATTAACTTAATGTTCTTACGACGGTCAGGAAATTGCACTTGCAGCAAATAACTTCCCTCGGCTAAGTGTGCAGTCGGAATTTCGAGGTCAGAAATACCTTCGAGCGAAGCGTTTTGGTACATAGCTCGGCCATCAATACCATACAGTATAAGTTCCTTTACAGGCTCAGGGGCATGAGTCCATTGCACTTTTAAAGTATGTTGGAAAGGGTTTGGAAATGCTCTTACATCTTCGTCTGTGCTTATATCCAATGCCTCGGCAGCCAAGCGCGTCGTGGCTGAGTAGCAAGGATTGCTTTGCGCTGGCCCTGTTCCTGTGGGCGTAAAACTGCTGCTGTTGGTCACCACAATTTTATCAATGCGTATGCCATCTTCGCGCATCCAGATGTTGAGCACGTTGTAGCCTGGGGTAGTGACATTGGCCGTAACCCGAACGGCACTGACGGCTCCTACCCACGTCCAAGACGTACCTCCATTATTATTGATTCCGTTGGTAAAGTTAGAAGACACAGAAACACCGTTGAGACCTACATAAAATGCGTCGTCGGACGTGGTACTATTGCCTGCCGACATCCGAACCCAAACATAATAGGTGCCTGGCGTGCTGATATTTAGTACGTAGTCGAGGCGAGGACCGTTTAGGCTTGTGCCTGTGTTTACGCCTGTTCCCGTTACGCGCATAGCTACGCCGCCCGAAGCACTTGAGTTGGAAAACGACGACCAAGAACGAGACGCCGCCGAACCCGTTCCTGCTGCAACCGTGTTGTAATTTTCCGCTTCAACTGTTACAATACCTCCTGCATCAGAATAACATTTGGCAGGAAAACAGGTGCTAGACGCACTGCTACTGCCTGGACAGTAAGTTTGAAAGGTAGAGGTCGCAGCTGTGCTTGAAAGCGAAGGGCAATTGGCCTTGACGCTGTATTCGTAGGTTGTAAATGAGGTTAACCCAGCTAAAGCACGAGAAAGATTGGTCGAAGTTGAACTTTGCCAAGTGCTGCTTCCCACGGGGCGATAGTCGAAGGTATAAGAAGAGGCACCACTGACACTTGCCCAAGAAACGGTAGCGGTAGCACTACTGAGGTTAGTCACTGAGACGCTAGAAGGAGTAGAGCAGCTTGGCGTGTTGTAAGTTTTGGTAACGGTTTGTTGTTGAACGTGCATTCCGTTATCAACACTGATGGTGAAAGTAATGGCTGTGCCGAGCGGCGTGGCGGGGTCTATGGTAAAACCAATGCCATCATTGAGGGTTTGTAAAAATCCAACGGTAGCGTTTGTATAAGTTTTAGGAGCAGCTACCGAGGTAACGTAGGGGCTCGTTGATGAAATACTAACGGTATAACTTGCATTTTTGAGACTAAAGTTTTTGAACGCGTATTGAAGGGTACTACTGGTACTTGCAAAAGTGGCGGGGCTATTGTCGGTAGCAGTAGCATAAAACGTTGAAACGCGCAAAATTTTCTTGTTCATGTCAATAGTGCTATTGCACAACGGAATAATGCGCGTGGAAGCAGGCCAAAATCCGTCAGACGAACTACCCACTTCGGGGGTAAATCCAAACATTTTTACTTTGCTTGTTTGCTGGCCATATTCCCAGTCGGGAGCGGTGCCGTTGGCCGTATAACCCACCGTTTGGTAGGCATTGCCTGCTACAAAGCCATTTTCTTGGGTGAAATAGGTGCTAATTTGCTGAAAAAGCGCTTGTTCGGGGTTATTGTTGGGGTTGAGGCTCTCAAAAGGATAGATTAAATAATTGCCGTAGGAGTGAAAATTGATGGTAGTCACAAACGGATGTTGTTGACAAAACAGGTTGACGGCATTGGTCTCGGGTTCCGAAAAAGCGGCAGTACCTCGGTAGGTTTCGGAGGTTTGGGTGGGAGAGGAGCCTGTATTGTTTAGCGCATAATTGTAGCCGTAATTGCGGTTTAGGTCAACCCCGTACGAGCCACCTGAATTGAGCCGACGGTTTTTGCGCCACATTCCTCCACCGTTGGGGTTGGTGGTTTGGTTATAGACGTAGCCGTCGGGGTTGAGGCAAGGCAAAATGTAGAGTTCTGAGCTATTGAGTAACGTCTTGACTTCGGGGTCAGTATTGTAATTTTCAAGTAAGTGCCACATAAAAAATACGAGCTGGGTAAGGCTCATGGGTTCACGGGCATGGTGGAGGGCATTCATCATGAGCTCAGGCTCGTTTTCATCTACGTCGGGGTTGTCACTGATTTTTATCATGTAAATGGGACGATTCTGCACAGAATTTCCTATCGAAACTTTGGAGGAAATCAGGTTAGGATAGAGTGCCCGCATGTTGTCAAGAATGGCCTCTAACTGTTGAAAAGTGTAAAAACCACCCATACTTCCTGTACCAAAGTTGGCTGGAGTTGGTACGGCACTTGTTCTGGCCATTTGGCCAATTTTACGGTTTTGTTCATCCATTTTAAGATTGAAAGCTTGATACGATTTTTCAAGGTCTTCAATCAAGTACTTTACTTTTACTCCATGTTTTCGGAAGACCTGCAGGTCGTTGTCGGAGATTTCGGCCACTAGCGTTTTTTTGTCAAAACTAAAGTGGTCAATTTCCAGACCGTCGTTAAACAGTTTCTCCAATTGATAAGGGTCAATGTTGACCTGTACGCGGTGAAATTTAAGGCGATTTTGCCCAAAAGAAGTGCAGAAAGCTGCTAATAGCAGCATGGCGAAGCATAAAAATGGTTTCATAACGGACAAGATATTTGGTTTATAACGTTGTAAAAAACGATGATAATATTGTCATAAAAAATGACTTTTCCAAATACATATTCACGTTAAAATAAAAAAGGCCGAACCAAAGTTCGGCCTTTTCAGACATCAATCTCAATTTATAAAAAATTAACCCACCAGTTCTTAGTTCAATATCTCCTCAAGGGGAGTATAAGTCAAGCTCCACGCATCGGCAACGGCTTTGTAAACAATCTTTCCGTTTACGACGTTTAGACCTTTTTTCAATTCTTCGTTTTGGGCACAAGCTTTTTGCCAACCTTTGTTTGCCAATTGGATTGCGTAAGGCAAAGTCGCGTTGGTCAATGCAAGGGTAGAAGTATAAGGTACGGCACCTGGCATGTTGGCTACGCAGTAGTGAACAATACCGTCGATTTCGTACGTTGGATTTTCGTGCGTAGTCGGCGTACAAGTTTCAATACATCCACCTTGGTCAACGGCTACGTCCACCAATACTGTTCCTTTTTTCATCAACGAAAGCATATCGCGTGTGATGAGATGTGGTGCCTTCGCGCCAGGAATCAATACCGCTCCTACGATAAGGTCCGACTGTGAAACCAATTGACGAATGTTATACTCGTTCGACATCACCGTGTCGGCATTGGCAGGAAGGACATCTTCCAAATAACGTAGGCGATTGAGGTTTACGTCCACAATCGTCACGTTAGCGCCCAAGCCTGTCGCCATTTTGGCCGCCTGAGTTCCTACAATACCACCGCCCAAAATCAATACATTGGCAGGTTTTACGCCTGCTACACCGCCGAGCAAAATACCGCGTCCGCCCATTGGTTTTTCCAAATATTTGGCACCTTCCTGAATCGCCATCCGACCTGCTACTTCCGACATAGGTACAAGGAGTGGCAAGGAGCGATCTGCTTTTTCTACGGTTTCGTAGGCCAAACATACGGCGTTACGTTCAATCATTGCGTGCGTTAGAGGCTCCGACGACGCAAAGTGAAAGTACGTAAACAATAATTGATTTTCTTTGATTAAGGCGTATTCCGACGCAATCGGCTCTTTCACTTTCACAATCATTTCGGCGATTTCATACACCGCTTCAATGGTTGGAAGGATAGTTGCACCTGCTTTTTCGTATTCCGAATCTTCAAATCCGCTACCTACCCCTGCCGTTGACTGTATATAAACGGGATGGCCATTTTTACGAAATTCTGCTACTCCTGCGGGAGTCAACGCTACGCGGTTTTCGTTGTTTTTGATTTCCTTAGGTACGCCGATAATCATTGTCGTAATTGGTTTAGAATAAGTGTCAGAATCTTGACTTTGGGAATACGATACAAAATTACGGCGAACGAAAATATTTTCTGGTATTGAAAAATAAATAAGAAAATAAAACTTATTAATCGAAAAAAAGATGAAAAATTTCTATTATTGGACTAGATTTTGATTGAAAGACGAAAAATATTCGCCCCCTTTATTATGGTTCATCTTGACGATACCGATTTGCAAATTTTGAAGCTACTGCAAACTAACGCCCAGCTGACAATCAAAGAGATTGCGGCACAAATCAATCTCTCTATTACACCTGTCCACGACCGTATCAAAAAACTGGAACGGGAAGGAATCATCGAAAAATACGTGACGATTCTGAACCGCAAAAAACTAAACAAAGGCTTGGTGGTTTATTGTAACGTAACGCTCGATAAACAACAGCACGAAAACTTTCGCGAGTTTAACGAAGCCATGCTCCAAATGCCCGAGGTAGTCGAGTGCTGTGTGGTGTCAGGGACGTTTGATTACCTCATCAAAATCGTGGCGACCGACGTGGAGAGTTACCACGCGTTTTACCAAGAAAAACTGGCCAGTTTTAAAGCCATTTCGCACATAAGTAGTTTTTTTGTGATGTCGGAAGTGAAAAGCACGACGGCCATACCGATATAGCTCCTAAACCTATGAGGTTTGCTTATGAGTGGCAGGCTTAAACCTCATAGGTTTATTCTAAATTCTTCTTATTTTCTTCAGTATTTTACCACTTGATAAATATTCTTGAAAAAGGAAAGTTATTTTTTTGGAGATACAATTGTATTCCCTACTTTGTCCGATTAATGGATGATTATTTTGTGTCGTATCATTAGTCAGTATAAGTCTATTTCTATCTACATAGTATTCAATACCTATCCCTAACCCACAATTACTATGAAAAAAGTCTTGCTGCTCCGCCTTGCTACTTTTCTTTTTGGGATGCTACTGAGCATTCATTTGAGTGCTCAAAATTTCGTCTTGAGTGATAGTTTACTTGTCGAAAAAGACGATAGTAAACTCAAGTATGGTTTGCAGGGGTTGTTGAAAAGCTATGAACAGGCCAAAGTAAACTTGCCGAAGGGGGCAATGCCAAGCAATGTTACATTCTCTTTCAGTAATGATTTGTACTCAATTAAACAGGATAGTATTTTGATAGATGCTATCGCTGAAAATGAAGGTAGTGAATTGGTGAATGACTTAAAAACTGCTAATATCAAAGTGGTGGCTTTTTATGGAAAGTTAGTTACCTGTTGGGTTGCTTTTGACCAACTGGCTACATTCGAAAAAATTAAGTCTTGTCGATGGATTCAACCGACTTTAAAGCCTATTAGAAATTCGGGTACGGTACAGACGCAAGGTGATGCAGCTCAAAGGTCTGATTTAGTTCGAAGCCTTACGGGGTTGAATGGGGCAGGGGTGAAAATTGGAGTTTTATCAGATAGCTATAATAATATAAGTAACGGTGCAGCAGCGAGCGTAAGTACAGGTAATTTACCAGGTACAGGGAATCCGAATGGTTTGACAACGCCAGTAACGGTTTTACAAGATTACGCAAGTGGGGGTACTGATGAGGGACGAGCCATGCTTGAAATTGTCCATGATGTAGCCCCTAATGCACAATTATATTTTCATACTTCTAATTCTGGGAAATCAGGTATTGCAACAGGTATTACAGCCCTTTCAAATGCGGGCTGTAAAGTCATTGTAGATGACGTACTTCATCCTTCAGAAGCTATGTTTCAGGATGATATAGTCGCACAAGCAGTAAATAATGCCAAAAATAATAATGGGGTAACTTATTTTTCAAGCTCAGGAAATAGTAAGAATTTTAGTTATGAAAATGCTTTTCAAGAAGGAGGGAATGCTGATATTGGAGGCTCAATTGAGATAATGCATAATTTTGGAACGCCTGCTCAACCGATAACACTTTTGCCTATAACAATTCCAGCAAATAATACAGTTTATTTTGTTTTTCAATGGAACCAACCATTTTTTAGTATAAGTGGTGGTAGTGGGGCAACTACTGATTTGAATATTTATTTATTAAATTCTTCAGGCATAATAAGTGGTAATATAAGCAATAATATTGGTTTAGATGCGTTTGCTACTTTTTCATATCAAAATTCTACTACAAATACTACTTTTTATCTATTAGTTACAAAAAAATCAGGAAACAATCCATCAAAAATCAAATTTGTTCAATTTTTCAACATACCTAATTTATTTAGCAATACACCTAATGTAACAGGTTTATATGGTAGTACCACTTTTGGCCATGCGAATGCAGAAGGGGCTATCGCAGTAGGTGCGTCTAATTTTAATCAAACGCCAGCGTATGGTGTTAATCCTCCCTTAATAGCTTCTTATTCTTCTTATGGTGGCGTTCCTATCTTATTTAACCAAAGTGGGGCATCCATAAGTCAAATTATCAGAAATAAACCTGAAATAGTGGCTCCTGATGGAGGAAATACATCTTTTTTTGGACAACAACTAAGTGATGGTGATAGCTATCCTAATTTTTTTGGTACTTCTGCCGCGGCCCCGCACGCAGCGGCAGTAGCCGCATTGATGCTGCAAGCGAAACCAACGGCAACGCCAAATGAAATCAAAACGGCTCTGATTAACTCATGTATCGATATGGGGACACCAGGGTTTGATTTCGCAACGGGAAATGGTTTTATTAAAGCCGATGCTGCGGTACTTTCACTATATTCTCTAACGGCTAACTCTCCAGCAAGCCTGTCTTTCTGCCAAGGAGGTAATATCAGTATTAATTTTAGCTCGGTTGGTACTTTTGATAATAGTAATACGTATAAGCTACAACTCTCTAATTCGAGTGGAAGTTTTAGCAGTCCAGTTGATTTGGCTACTGTGAACAGTACACTTAATAGTGGTACTTTGAGCGGAATCATTCCCATATCAACTGCCACAGGAACTAATTATAAAATAAGGATAATATCCTCGAAACCGTCTGTAATAAGTAATGAGATAGTCATTTCTATTATCTCCGCCCCTACCCAGCCGAGTGCCTTTACGACCTCGCCGGCCACGGTATGTCAGGGGCAAAACAGTGTGCCTTACGTAATACCCGCGGTTTCGGGGGCAACGAGTTACACGTGGTCTTATTCTGGGACGGGAGCAACGATAACGGGAAGTAGCGAGAGTGTGAGTATCAGTTTTTCTAACACGGCAACATCGGGCACATTGAGTGTAACGGCCAATAACAGTTGTGGGTCGAGTACAGCGCGAACGATGGCTGTCACAGTCAATACTAACCCTACCCAGCCGAGTGCCTTTACGACCTCGTCGGCCACGGTATGTCAGGGGCAAAACAGTGTGCCTTACGTAATACCCGCGGTTTCGGGGGCAACGAGTTACACGTGGTCTTATTCTGGGACGGGAGCAACGATAACGGGAAGTAGCGAGAGTGTGAGTATCAGTTTTTCTAACACGGCAACATCGGGCACATTGAGTGTAACGGCCAATAACAGTTGTGGGTCGAGTACAGCGCGAACGATGGCTGTCACAGTCAATACTAACCCTACCCAGCCGAGTGCCTTTACGACCTCGTCGGCCACGGTATGTCAGGGGCAAAACAGTGTGCCTTACGTAATACCCGCGGTTTCGGGTGCAACGAGTTATACGTGGTCTTATTCTGGGACGGGTGCAACCATAACTGGAAGTAGCGAGAGTGTGAGCATCAGTTTTTCCAGCACGGCAACATCGGGCACATTGAGTGTAACGGCCAATAACAGTTGTGGGCCGAGTACAGCGCGAACAATGTTAATTACAGTGAATGTACCAGCGACGGCGGTTTTGAGTGGTAGTCAGACGATAAGTTCGGGACAGAGTGCGAATTTGAGTGTGGTATTGACTGGGACGAGTCCTTGGAGCATCATCATCAACGGGACGTCCTATACCAATATCACGACTTCGCCTTACGTGTTTTCGGTAAATCCAGGTTCGACGACGACGACCTACACGTTGAGTAGTGTGAGTAATGTTTGTGGTTCGGTCGCTGTATCGACTAACAACACAGCGACGGTAACAGTGACTGCACAGAGTTTGGCGACGAGTGTAAGCGGTGCTAGTTTTTGTGCGGGCTCGTCTGTGACGGTGAACTACACAGCGACGGGTGTGATGAATACGGGTAATGTTTACACGGCACAATTATCGAACGCTTCGGGGAGTTTTGCAGCGCCCGTGGTTTTGGGTACGCTAACATCGACGTCGTTGACGGGGAGTATATCAGGAACAATCCCAGCTAATACGGCGGCGGGTAGTGGTTATCGAATCCGTGTTGTATCGTCTACTCCATCGGTAACGGGGAGCGACAACGGGAGTAGTTTGACAGTGAATGTACCAGCGACGGCGGTTTTGAGTGGTAGTCAGACGATAAGTTCGGGACAGAGTGCGAATTTGAGTGTGGTATTGACTGGGACGAGTCCTTGGAGTATCATCATCAACGGGACGTCCTATACCAATATCACGACTTCGCCTTACGTGTTTTCGGTAAATCCAGGTTCGACGACGACGACCTACACGTTGAGTAGTGTGAGTAATGTTTGTGGTTCGGTCGCTGTATCGACTAACAACACAGCGACGGTAACAGTGACTGCACAGAGTTTGGCGACGAGTGTAAGCGGTGCTAGTTTTTGTGCGGGCTCGTCTGTGACGGTGAACTACACAGCGACGGGTGTGATGAATACGGGTAATGTTTACACGGCACAATTATCGAACGCTTCGGGGAGTTTTGCAGCGCCCGTGGTTTTGGGTACGCTAACATCGACGTCGTTGACGGGGAGTATATCAGGAACAATCCCAGCTAATACGGCGGCGGGTAGTGGTTATCGAATCCGTGTTGTATCGTCTACTCCATCGGTAACGGGGAGCGACAACGGGAGTAGTTTGACAGTGAATGTACCAGCGACGGCGGTTTTGAGTGGTAGTCAGACGATAAGTTCGGGACAGAGTGCGAATTTGAGTGTGGTATTGACTGGGACGAGTCCTTGGAGTATCATCATCAACGGGACGTCCTATACCAATATCACGAGTTCGCCTTACGTGTTTTCGGTAAATCCAGGTTCAACGACGACGACTTACACGTTGAGTAGTGTGAGTAATGTCTGTGGTTCGGTAGTTGTATCGACGAACAACACAGCTACGGTAACGGTGACGCCACAGAGTATTTCTACCCTATCAGTTTCAGGCCAAGTTTCATCTTTCTGCGTTGGAGGTACTGTTCAAGTATTTTACACAGCAACAGGCTCTTTTAATAATGGAAACACTTTTATCGCTCAGTTATCGGATGCGACAGGAAATTTTGATAACCCTGTCAACATTGGTGGAGTTACAACAACGACTACAACGGCAACTATCTCCGCTTCTTTTCCTGGAAATGCTGCCGCAGGAAATAGGTACCGAATCAGGGTTGTTTCAACCAATCCCGTTATTATAGGTTCTCCAAATAATGATAATTTGCCAATTAATTTACGACCAACTGTTTCGGTTACACCCGCAGGGCCACTTACCCTCCCCAATGGTAGTACAATTCAACTCAATGCCAGTGCAAGTTCAAACGTATCGTATCAGTGGTTGCTAAATGGAAATACCATTTTAAATGCGACTAATTCGAGTTATGATGTATCCCAAATAGGCAATTACCGAGCTATTGCAACGGACGGTGTAACTCAATGCGCGGGTGCTTCAAATGTTGTAATTGTTAATTTACCCACAGTTTGCGATAACGATATTTCAGGCTTTTTGGTGAGTAATACCAATGCCATTTGCCCTAATGAATCAGCAGTTTTGAGAGTCGTAGATGCTCCTTTGGGATATACCTACACGTGGCGTGTCAATGAAAGTGTCGTTACCAACGAAAATAAACCTATGTTGATGGCTAATCAAGCGGGCATCTACCGAGCCGATATTACTCCTAGTTGGTATCAAGTAGAACCTACGCCTACCCATGAACATCTGTATGGCCTTACTTTTTTGAGTGACTATAACGGGTGGATTGTGGGAGAAGCGGGGACTATTCTGCGAACGGAAGATGCGGGAGAAAATTGGTCTAAAATTTATTCAGGGGTGACGCAAACGCTGAATGATATTCACTTTACTACTTCCAACACAGGCTGGGTTGCTGGTGATGGAGGTAAGCTGCTCAAAAGCACTACAGGGGGGATGAGTTGGGAGAATGTTGGAACAGCCTTTAATAATAAAGCTGTTGATTTCTTCAATCAAAAAATAGGCGTTGTTGTAGGTTCGTCGGGCAATGTGATGGTTACTTCTGACGGAGGTCAAAAGTGGAATCACGGTAGTAGCGCCACGGCAAATACGCTGAATGACGTCAAATTTGTTGCTTCTTCACTTATTTTTGCAGTCGGAGATGGAGGTGTGATTGTTAAAAGTACGGATGCGGGGCAAACGTGGAGTAATGTGGCCTCTGGAGTTGCTGCTAATTTCAACAGAATCTATTTCTATAACCAGAATCTCGGCTGGATTATTGGTGATAATGGAACGATTTTAAGAACAACAGATGGGGGGGGAGTTTGGAATAGTATAACAATAGCAGGTGAGTATGCAAATCTTCAATGGAAAGATATATTCTTCTTAGACGCTACCAACGGTTGGCTAATCGATCTTGGAAATACATTACTCAAAACGACAGACGGAGGTAACACATGGAGTTTGGTAACGCGCTTTTTTCAAGATGGTATTAGTCTAAGTCATGCAAATAAAATAGTATTTACTACCAATGGTTCAGGTTATATTGCTGGTGTCTGGGGTGCTATTCTCAAAAGTACAAATGGAGGGAACAACTGGAAGACAAAAGGAAACAGTTCATCTTCCTTGCTAAATGATGTTCAGTTTTTAGATGGAAACAATCTAATTGCAGTTGGAGATGATGCAAAAGTCTTGAAAAGTAGTGATAAAGGGAAAAGTTGGAGTAAAACTTCCCCTACGGGCCTTACACCCAACAATTGGCTCACAGCCATCCATTTTGTTTCTTCCGCAGTTGGCTGGGTAGGTGACTCCAAAGCCAATATCCTAAAAACCACCGATGGTGGTAATACTTGGTTAAAACAAAGGACTGCCGTCGATGGAGAGTATTTTAACGATTTAATATTTGTAAGTGTCAATAAAGGTTTTGCAGTCGGAGCCAATGGTTTATTTATCGAAACATCGGATGGGGGAGTGAACTGGTCAGTAAGAAATATTGGCTATGGAACCGCACTACTGAAGATTTTCTTTGTCAATAGTACAACTGGTTGGATTTGTGGTCAAAATGGGTTAGTTCTCAAAACAATTGATAGTGGTGCTACATGGCAGCAACAAAATACCTCTACAACCAGTCAAATTTCTACGGTATTTTTTATTGATTCTTCCGTTGGGTGGGCTGTTGTAAATGCGTTTGCAGGTCCGCAAACGATTATTAAGACTACGGATGGAGGAAATACCTGGAGTACAATTGCAACTACCCCCACTTACATCAAAGATGTAAAGTTTCTCGATAGCAATAGAGGATATATTTGTGGAGGAAATGGCTATATTGCTACCACCACGGATGGAGGGGTTACTTGGGTTCGAAATACGACTAATTCGGCCACTCCTCTGAATACATTAGCACTCAATTCATTCGGGACGGCGGTAATTGTTGGAGATGCTAATACCATCTTCCGTTACAATCCAAACGCTTGTACGTTCACAACCAACCCTGTTAATATTGCCAATGTCATAGTTGTAAATTCCGCAACGATGTCGGGGACTTCTCCTCTTTCTACGCCATTCATTTATAAGTCAAACCAAACAATTTCGTCCTCACAATTGATTCATCAAGGAGCAAACATTGAATACAATGCGGGTAATAGTATTACTTTAACGCCTGGTTTTAGTACTTCTGACCAAACCACGTTTAAGGCTGAGATTAAAGGTTGCAACAATTAAGTGAGTAAATAGTTTTTAAATTTGTTGCCGAATAAAAGCTAAATTTAAAAGCTGTTAGTAACTCCAAAAAGAGCGAGGAGAGTTAAGCATAACCTCCTCGCTTCGTTTTATATATGATACTTCAATCCATCAATAACATCGCCGAACTCTGCGCCCGTAAAGGAGTCCAAAACGTAGTCATTTCGCCAGGATCTAGGAGTGCGGCGCTTACCTTGGCGTTTGCGCGTCATCGTGACATTAAGACCAAAGTCATTCCTGACGAACGAGTGGCGGGTTTTGTCGGCATGGGTATGGCACAGTACAGCGGCCAGACGGTCGCTTTGGTATGTACCTCAGGCAGTGCAGCTTATAACCTTGCTCCTGCGGTAGTGGAGGCGTTTTTTCAAGAAATACCGTTGCTGGTTTTGACCGCCGACCGCCCCAAAGAATGGATACACCAACAAGATGGGCAAACGATTTACCAAAATGAACTCTACGGTAAGCACGTCAAGAAATCGTTTGAATTACCTGCGGATTATGCCCATTCTGATGCAAATTGGTACATCGAACGCGTGCTCAACGAGGCCATAAATCTTTCTCAAACGTATCCCAAAGGGCCAGTACACGTCAATGTGCCGATTCGGGAGCCGTTTTACCCCACAGCCAACGAAAAAATTACCTATGACCGCAACGTTCGATTGGTCGAGCGACTTTCGACGCAACCGACCCTTTCTCCCGAAACGTGGCACCGTTTGCAAGAGGAGTTTGAAAATACGTCTCGCGTACTGATTGCGGTGGGACAGCTTCCACCCCAATCGGCTTTATGGAAGGTTTTGAAAGAATTTAGTGAAGAAATGGGCGTGCCCGTGTTGGGAGATATTATTTCAAACATTCCTGCCGACGATGCTTTTGTTCGCCACCATGATGTGTGTTTGCGGCCAAAAAATCACGAACAATTGACTGATTTACAGCCTGATTTGTTAATCACCGTGGGGGATTCGTTTATTTCTAAAAACCTGAAACTGTTCCTTCGCAAGTTTGCTCCCGCGCGCCACTGGCACATCAAACCCACCGAGCAGCTGATAGATACCTTTCAAACTCTGTCGTTGCAGGTGCCCGTAGAGCCAGTTTATTTCTTTCAAAAATTGCTGGAGGATATTGATTACCAGCAGTTTGTGCATCAAGATGATGACAGTGAGGAGCGTGCTCAATACCGCGAAAAATGGTTGCAAGCCGACCGTAATGCCCAACGGAAACTTGCACAGTTTTTCCGTCAAGAAAAGCGTTGGAATGAATTTACGTTGGTTGATTCACTCATGCGTTTGTTGCCCGAAAATTGTGTCTTGCATTTGGCCAACAGTATGCCCGTGCGTTACGCAAACTTAGTGGGGACAAGCACCCAAGTTGAAGTGTTTGCCAATCGTGGTACAAGCGGGATTGATGGTTGCACAAGTACGGCCGTCGGTTCGGCGATGATGACCGATAAGTTGGTGTTTTTGCTGACGGGCGATGTCTCGTTTTTTTACGATCGCAACGCGCTTTGGCATCCGCATCTTCCTGAAAACCTACGCATTGTGCTTTTCAATAATAATGGTGGAAATATTTTTAGATTGATTGATGGGCCATCGGCACAACCCGAATTGGAACAATATTTTGAAACGCGTCACCATACATCGGCACGTAATGCGGCAGAAGATGCAGGCGTTGCCTATTTTGCGTTGGATAATAATACGAATACTCACCAAGACATGATGGCTGCTGTTTTGACGGGCACTGTCAAGGAAGACGCATTTGAATCCATCTGGAAGCAATTTTTGGTTCAAAATGGCAAAGCCAAATTATTAGAAATTTTTACCGATCCCGTGATGAATGGAAACGTTTTTGAGGCGTATCGAAAAATGGGCTAGCTTGAGCACTTAACTGTTTTGAAATAAGATAATGTCCCAAAGAGGGTGGATTGATTCCCAAGAATTTCTACTTCTTGAAAACCTGCTTTTTGCATTAAATTGGGGAGTTTTCCTTCGACGTTATCGTTGGTAGTATAAAAATTATCAAACACCTGTAACACAAAAAATAAAAACCTCATCAGTGCGGTTTCTGATTTCCCCCAATCAGCAATGTGCAATTCTCCCTGTGGTTTCAGTACCCGATTGATTTCTTTAAAAGCCGTTATTTTCTGGGCGGTAGTCAAATGATGAAATACCCAAGAAGATAAAACCTTATCAAAGACACAATCGGGGAAAGGGAGGGAGGAACCTTCATACTTTAACAACGTAATTGCTGACTTTTTTTGCCTGATTTTCTGTCGAGCGATGGCCAATATCTGCGGGTCGGTATCTAAGCCAATAACTGTACCACTGTTACACTGCTCTTCGATAAGTAGCGTCAGGGTGGCAGTACCGCAGCCAAAGTCTAATACTTTGTCATTAGGCTGAAGTTGTGCTTGGTGAATCAAACGATTTTTGACTTTCATTTCAGGCATGGTTACTCGGATAAACCAATCGTAGATAGGAGTCAGAAAATGATATTTGAGGGCTGGGATGTAGCTTGTGGACATCAATTTGGGGAGGTTGTGGGTATAATAGACAAATAAATGACGCATATTGCAGTAATTGCAAAACCCGCTGTACTTTATTTCAATAAACAAGCAATCCAATAAGAAACAACCGCTCCTTTTCCACAAATGAATAATTTTACGCTCAATCGTCGTCGATTTCTTCAAGGGACTTCTGCTTCCATAGCATTATCCACCCTAGATGCTAGTGGTTTGAATGTGAATAATCTTGCCAAAACGTATCGCGTGGCCTTGATTGGAACGGGCTGGTACGGAAAAAGTGATTTGTTCCGCCTTATTCAAGTGGCTTCGGTAGAGGTAGTAGCCCTTTGTGATGTGGACAAAAACATGCTAGAAGCGGCGGGTAAGCTGGTAAGTCAACGCCAAAAATCAGGAAAAGTACCTGCTTTGTACGGAGACTACCGCAAGATGCTCGCCGAAAATAAACTCGATATTGTGTTGATTGGCAGTCCTGACCATTGGCATGCCATGCAAGCGATTGACGCCGTTAAGGCAGGAGCGCACGTATATGTACAAAAGCCGATTAGTGTCGATGTAATGGAAGGCGAAGCGATGGTAGCGGCTGCCCGTAAGTACAAGAAGGTAGTACAAGTAGGTACACAACGGAAAAGTACGCCGCACTTGATTGAGGCCAAAAAGAACATTGTCGATGCAGGTTTGTTGGGAAAAATATCGCACGTAGAAATGTGCTGCTATTATCACATGCGCAACAACGGAAATCCACCTGTGCAAGCTGTTCCCGATTTCTTCGACTATGAAATGTGGACAGGCCCCGCGCCAATGCGTCCGTACGATGGTTTGCCGCACATTCGTTGGTGGCGGACGTTTAAAGAATACGGAAACGGCATCATGGGCGATATGTGTATTCACATGTTTGATACCGTGCGATGGATGTTGCATTTGGGTTGGCCTAAGCGCATTACATCGTCGGGGGGGATTTATGTGCAAAAAGAAGGTAAATCAAATATTTCAGATACGCAGTCCGCGATTTTTGAATATGACGAATTGAACTGCGTATGGCAACATCGCACGTGGGGAACCCCCGCGAATCCCGATTATCCGTGGTCGTTTACGCTCTACGGAGAAAAAGGGACGCTTTGGGCTAGTACGATGGCCTATGATTTTATTCCACAAGGGAAGGGCGAAAAAATCCATAAAGATGTGGTGTATGAAAAAGAAAAATATCCCGAAGATTTGACCGAAGAGCGCATTGAGCTAAATGCCGCTCCTGCAACCCGCCTTCACATGCTCGATTTTATTGCGGCTATTGAAAATAATTCGCGCCCAGTGGCAGACATTGAAGAGGGGCATATTTCGACGGCTAGTTGTATTCTTGCCAACATGTCGATGGAATTAGGACGTCCTTTGGTATATGATCCTAACAAACGGGTGGTCGTAGGTGATGCCGAAGCAACAAAAAAATTGGTTCGACCCTACCGAGGTTCGTGGGTGCATCCAGACCCAAATCGTGTCTGAAAACTAGGCAAAAAATAGGTTTTAGGAGCAGAAATGCTCCTTTTTCGTTTTTTAATTTAGGGTTAAAAATATACCTACTCGACGGTAACAGGAAGGTAGATTCAAAAATTTTGTGTTTATTTAGGGGATTTTTAATGCCCTTTTAATCTAGCAGCATTACTTTACCCCATTATGCCCCAATTGATAGATTTAAGTACCTTCGGAGAAGAAGAAGGGAAATTGACCGTTTTTGAAAAAATTTTACCAGGAGATATAAAACGAGCTTTTTATATTTACGGGGTTCCTTATGGCCAAGAGCGTGCAAAACATGGCCATTTTACGGCGACAAATGCTTTAATAATAGTTGCAGGGAGTTGTCGGGTTCGGGTTACTCATGGTGGACAAGAAGATACGTATATTCTCAATTCGCCTTCGCAAGCACTCATTTTACATCCAGGAGATTGGCACATTATGGATCAGTTTACGCCCGATGCGGTGTTGTTGGTCATGTCAAATCAATACTATGATAAGAACGACTATTTCTTTGAAAAACCATGATACTTCACCTCGACCTTAAACGCACAAATCTGCCGTATCAGGCAGAAATTGCCCACGCAATGCAGCGTGTGGCAGAGTCGGGCTGGTATGTTCTGGGGCGAGAAGTGGCATCGTTTGAAGAAAATTGGGCGGAGTACTGTGGAACGTCTCATTGTTTGGGAGTTGCCAATGGCCTGAATGCCCTCGAACTCATCTTTAAAGCTTTCGATTTTCCCGCAGGAAGTGAAATCATTGTTCCTGCCAATACCTACATCGCTTCCATTCTTTCGGTTACTACTTTAGGGTTAACTCCAATTTGGGTAGAACCAGACCCCAAAACGTTCAACATTGACCCCCGTAAGATTGAAGAAAAAATTACGCCTCGTACCAAAGCTATTTTAGCCGTACACCTCTACGGGAAATGCTGTGATATGAAACCCATTTGGGATATTGCTCGCCGCCATCGCTTAAAGATTGTTGAAGATGCCGCGCAAGCACACGGTTCCACCTATCAGGGAATGAAGGCAGGTAATTTGTCGGATGCGGCAGCCTTTAGTTTCTACCCAACCAAAAACTTGGGTGCTTTGGGAGATGCAGGAGCCATCACAACCAACGATTCTGACTTGGCACGTAAAATAGCTAGCTTACGAAATTACGGTTCTACGATCAAATATTACAACGACTACGTGGGTACCAACAGCCGTTTGGATGAACTACAAGCGGCGATTTTGAACGTGAAATTGAAGTATTTAGAAACGGAAAACCAACGCCGCCGTGAACTAGCGCGTTTTTATTTGTCTGAAATAAAGCATCCTGATTTGGTACTTCCGAGTCTCAAAACGCTTTACGAGGATGCGTGGCATTTGTTTGTGGTACGTCATCCAAAACGGGAACAGTTTATCGACTATCTGATGGAGAATGGTATTCAGGCAACGGTACATTACCCTGTGCCGCCTCACAAGCAGAAAGCCTATTCGGAATATAATCATTTGAGTTTGCCCATTTCGGAACAAATTCATAATGAGGTGATTAGTCTTCCTTTGAACCCTTCACTAACCGACGAAGAGGCGCGCCATATCGTTCAAGTCATTAACCAATCTGTCTATCAACCTCATGCTGCTGTCGGTTATCATTCCCGTCTATAACAGCGAACAGACGATTAATCGACTCGTTGAGCATGTACTGGAAACGCTGGACCGAACCACCCTCGAAATCGTGTTGGTCAACGACGGTAGTCGCGACCGTTCGGAGCAGGTATGCACGGAATTAGCAAAGCGTTTTTCGGAAGTGAAATTTATTTCATTGCGTCGTAATTCAGGGGAGTTCAATGCCGTCATGTGCGGTTTGAACCATGCTTCGGGCGATTATTGTGTGATGATTGACGACGATTTTCAGAATCCTCCTACCGAAATTTTAAAACTCGTTGAAACGGCTCAACAAGGCGATTACGACGTGGTATATTCATTTTATGCCACCAAAAAACACTCGTGGTTTCGAAATTTTGGCAGTTGGTTGGTCAATCGGGTAACTACGTGGTTACTCGAAAAACCCAACGATTTGTACTTGTCGAGTTTTAAGTTGATTAATCAAGCTGTCGTTCAAGAAATTATCAAATACAAAGGCCCGTATCCTTACCTCGACGGCCTGATTTTTAGAGTCACCCGTAACGTAGGACGCGTGCAGGTGTCGCACAATGCCCGCGAGGAAGGTGAATCGGGATATACTTTGCGCAAACTTACTTCGCTTTTTATGACGATTCTGTTTGGGTATTCGCTCAAACCTTTGCGGTTGTTGACAGCTACGGGTTTGGCCTTTTCGGGTTTCTCAATACTGGCAGTACTGATAGACTTGGTGTTGTACGCCATTCATTCTGAATTCTTTATTTTGAATTCGGTACTGATTCTGCTTACTTTTTTTAGTGGGTTGATTTTGACCTGCTTAGGGATTGTGGGGGAATACATCGGTCGTATTTTTATGGCCCAAAGTGGCTTGCCACAATACGTGGAAAAAATGGTGATTACAAAGGAACCGCAAATAAAAAAATAAGAATTTTTAACGCGATTGCGATGATAGGTAAACAGGATGAATACGAACGGATGTTCAACGCTGAACGCCAATTGTGGTGGTATAAAATTTTGCATCAGAAGGCAACCGAGCGTATCAAACAACATTTTACGAACCCAACAAACCTTACTATTTTGGACGCAGGATGCGGAACGGGCGGAATGTTGATTCATTTAAAAGAACAAGGTTTTAAGGCCATAGAAGGGTTTGATTATTCGGAAGATGGTGTGCAGTTTTCGCAATCGAGAGGCTTGGACGTGACGTATTTTGACTTAACAAAAATTGCGGCTTATAAACCCGAAAAAAAGTTTGACGTTATTATCTGCAATGACGTTTTTACGTATTTTTCGGATGAAGTTATTGTGGATGTTTTAGCCGCTATTAAGGCTAAATTGGCTCCAAACGGCATTTTTATTGCCAATAACAATGCCCATGCTGCTTTTGCGGGAGTACACGATGTGGTGGTGGGAGGACAAAAAAGATTTGTCAAAGAGGACATGCAAAGGTTGGCAAAAGCCGCCGATTTGGAAGTGACCTACGCAACCTATTGGAGTTTCTTTTTATCGCCACTTATCATGGCAGTACGGGCATGGCAACGGTTTCAGATGAAACGGGGATGGATTGACCTCAGTAAAGAGTCGTCTGATGTGGCAGTTCCGCCGTCTTTTATCAATAATACGCTGTATTGGTTGGTAAAAATTGAAGAGAGTATCATTGGTAAAGGCCCTTTCGGAAGTTCGGTTTTTGTGACAATGGCTCCTAAGAAAGTATGACAATAAAACGCGCTGAAACTTGGTGGAATGCCCTATTCGTCAGTAGTTTACTCATGTTGATAGCCATTAGGTGGTGTTATCAAATTCCAACCGAACTGGATGTGGATACGAGTACGTGGATTAGCTCGGCCATCAGTACAGCGCACGCTGACCGCCCGCTTTGGACTTTACTCAATTACTCCGACAGTCGCCCACTCACGGTACTTCCTTTGGCAGTGGCCGAAATAGCAGGTATCAAAGTCGATTGGGCGCTGGCCGACGGGATTGGGGTCATGCTCTGGGCCGCGACGCTGACGTTTGTTTTTCTGATGTTTAAACATTGGTTTTCTTCGGCACGATCCTTTTTGTTTACCGCTCCTCTGCTGCTCTTCCAAGCGTTTCATGTATGGCCTGGTTTTATGACCTACAATTCAGAACACGTTTGTATTCTGATGTTGACGGTAGGTTTTTGGGCGGTTATTAAACTGAAAGACAGCGCTTATCCTTCGTGGTGTTATTTCCTTTTGGGGGTGTGGCTGGGGCTTTTGCCGTTTGCCAAGTTTCAAACCATTCCGATGGGGTTGATTTTGGCGCTTTTTCTCCTTTTTTTTCTACTCAAAACCCAACAATGGAAACGCCTTTTGGCGTTGATGGGAGGCGGAATTTTGCCTGTTTTGTTAGTAAACGGGTATTATTATCATTACGACCAACTGGAAACATTCTGGAATGATTATTTCTGGAGTTATTATTACTACTCATTTTCTACCGTACATTCAAAACTAGAAACCAGCAACCGTTTCAGTCCACTTACCATCGGGCGATTTGTGTTTCAGCCTGCCGCTACCCGCGTTTTTTGGGGAGTTCAACTTGTATTAATTTTGACAGGAGTTGTTCAGTTTTTACGATTTCCTTCGCGGCGCGTGGTCGTTTCCCGCTCCGTGATGGGCCTTGCGGTGGGAGTGGCCTTGGTAAGTTTGTACGCCGTTTTACAAGCAGGCAATCCGTTTGACCATTACTTATTGTTTTTGTTTGTTCCTTCGGTCGTGTTGGCGAGTTTTTGCTCTCTGTACTTTTCGCCCAAAACGTTTTCTGGCTTATGGACAGCTGCCCTTTTGGCAATCGCCTTGGAAGGTATCAGAAATGTGGTTGCGTTTCCTTTGGGAACCATTCCTAAGCTGCCTAAGTCAGATTCAATGATACGCAAGGCAATACAAGCGAATATTTTTCCCAACGAAACAATGACAATTTGGGGCTATGCCGACCGTTTTTTTGTGTATGAACACTTGCCAGCGGGCAATCGCCTTCCACACTCGTACTGGATTTATACCGAAAGCCCCTTGCAAAGCCACCGTCAACGCGAATTAATTGATGATTTAGACCAAAATAAACCCGCGTTATTTATAGATGCCATGGTGGCCCCTGTGTCAACCATTTATGTTCCTGACAATGTGAACTACCGCCACGAAAAATTTCCAATCATTGCAAAATATGTTCGAGAGCATTATACGTTGGTAGAGGTAGTGAAAGGCGCTCGCTTTTACCGACGAAAAAAAGAGTGAAATTTGAATCTAAGTGGCCTATCAGCGAGAGAGTGTCAAGCGCTTCATTAAATTTGTATTTATAAAAATGAGTAGTGAGTTAAATAGCAAATAAAACATCATGTCAGACAAAAGCACCGAATTCCTTTATAATTACTTAAACAACGCTTCTCCGACGGGTTTTGAATCGTCGGGACAACAAATTTGGCTTGATTATTTGAAGCCTTACATCGACGATTACCTCGTGGACACGTACGGAACCGCTGTGGGTATTATCAACCCTGACCAGCCGTATAAAGTGGTGATTGAAGCGCACTCGGACGAGATTTCTTGGTTTGTCAATTACATCTCGGAAGATGGCTACATCTATGTTATCCGCAATGGAGGTTCTGATGCCCTTATTGCTCCTTCAATGCGCGTTAATCTTCATACAAAAAAGGGTACCGTCAAAGGTGTTTTTGGGTGGCCTGCCATTCACGTGCGCGACCTCGCGAAAGAAGCTGCCCCCAAAGTGGCTGACTTAACCATCGACGTGGGAGCGAGTAGTAAAAAAGAAGTAGAAGAAATGGGCATCCACGTGGGTACGGTTGCTACGTTTTCGGATGGCTTGTTTGAAATGAACAATCGCTACTACGTAGGGCGTGCGTTGGACAACCGCATGGGTGGGTTTATGATTGCGGAAGTAGCGCGTCGTTTGAAAGAAAACAACATTAAGTTGCCATTTACGCTTTATATCGTCAATGCGGTTCAGGAAGAAATTGGTTTACGCGGAGCTGAGATGATTGTCCGTCGCCTGAAACCAGATTTAGCGATTTGTACCGACGTAACGCACGATACACAGTCGCCGATGTACAAGAAAAAAGAACAAGGAGACATGAAGTGCGGTGGTGGCCCTGTATTGTGCTACGGCCCTGCGGTGCAAAACAACGTGCTGGACATGTTAATCGGGGTTGCCGAAGACAAAAAGATTCCGTTCCAACGCCAAGCCGTAAGTCGCTCGACGGGCACGGACACCGACGCTTTTGCGTATGCGACCGAAGGGGTTGCTTCTGCATTGATTTCATTGCCATTGAAATACATGCACACCACCGTGGAAACCGTTCACAAAGATGACGTGCAAAATGTAATCAACCTCATGTATGAGGTGCTCGTTCAACTCAAAGGAAACGAGGACTTTAGATACATTAAATAAGGAATATACTGCGGTTTTGAGAAACCGCAGGCACGGGCGCTGCCCCCGAACTACGATTCGGGGGCAGCAAGGCCCAGCGTCTCCGACGCGTATTTTTTCAGCAACTGGGTTTTGAGAAATCGCAGGCACGGGGGCGTAGGTAACGACCCCTCAAGACTTTGTAGTTTCTCAAAATTTTTGTAAATTCACAGAGTGAAAAAAGGGAAAGAAATATTATTAGACTTCTTTGTGGATAGGTTGACAAACTCCATCCAAAATACTATATCAGGAGATAGTTTTCCTACTGAAGTCTCTCGCTTTACGCTCAAAGACAGTAAACGAACTGCCAAGAAAAATGGTTGGAACTTCAATTGGAAAGCAGAATTGAAGGACGATATTAATGAAGTTTATAAGCTTACGATTGTAAATAATCCTGATATTATTCAGGGAGTTTTGAGTGTTCGTAAAGAAAGTGACTATATTTTCATGAACTTGCTTGAGAACGCACCTTTTAACATTGGACAAAATAAACTCTATGAGGGCGTTGCAGGAAACCTCGTTGCTTATGCCTGTAAACTTTCTTTTCAATACGGTTTTGATGGGTTCGTGGCGTTTACTGCTAAGACTAAACTAATAGCCCATTATGAAGCTTCCTTGGGGGCTAATCACATTGGGGGGCATCGAATGATTATTGAAACCCACGCAGCAAGATTTTTAGTCGAAAAATATTTCAAATCATAATTCTATGGGATTTATAAAAGAACCTAAGGGTATTGACTTTATTATTCAAAGTAAACCCTTGACTGAGAAAGACAGGCAAGATATCAGTAAACATATTGCAGATTATAAAGAGAAGTACGCTAAGAAGCTGGTTGTCAAAACGAAAGCAAAACAACCAGCCTGAAACAGACAACTTCAGAACGAACACCACTGCCCCCGAACTACAATTCGGCAGCGTCTCCGACGCGTCTTTTTGCAGCAACAGGGTTTTGAGAAACCCCGCTGCGGTTATGAGGAACCGCAGGCACGGGCGCTGCCCCCGAACTGTGATTCGGGGGCAACACGGCCCAGCGTCTCCGACGCAACTACCCCAAATAAGACCTCAAATTCGCAATTACTTTCTGCGTTAACCGTACCTTTGACTCCTCCGTAAAACCCGCAGAACGAGGGTACAACAAGACATTCTTCATTGTCGAAAATGCTTCATAATGTTTTCCTGCTCCATCGGAATCCAAGATGGCAAAAGACGTCGGGTCATTTTGAAGCCAAGCCGCAAAGGCATTTACGTCAAACGTAGGCCCAAGCGAAGTATTGATGAGAATAGAGTTAGGTTTTTTGACCAAAAACTCCCGTTCTCCCAACAAAATCGTGTGTTTAGGTAAATGCGTTGTAACCACGTCGCAGGTAGCTAGTAGTTCGTGAAGAGGTAAAAAATGAATCCCGTTTTGTTCGGCTTCAGGTTTCGGTTGTCGCCCAAAATAATACACCGTCATGCCAAAGTGCAGGGCTGTTTTGGCGACCATCATTCCTAACGTTCCCAGTCCAATCACCCCCAAGGTTTTCCCTCCCAGCTCCACGGGCTGAGGTTTCCATTGGTGCGGGCCAAAACCTTTAAAGAGCTGAATAAGTTGCGCAAAAATGTATTCAACAACGCCCTCGTCCCCATAATCACGCACTCCCAATACCTTAATTCCTAACTCACGTGCTTTACCAATGTCAACGTTGGCCGACGCTTCACTGTACAAACTACAACACATTCCGATGTACTTGAGCGAGGGCGCAGCGGCAATTACTTGAGCCGAAATGGGGGTTTGCCAACTGACAAGCACACAATCACTTTGCCCAATTCGAGCTAACGTTTCTTGGTCAGAGGTCGGGACGTCGTAGTAACGAAGCAGAGGTTGGCGGGAAAAAGTGGCAATTTCTTGAATGCCTTCTTCGGTAAGGCGGCAAGAATCAATGAGGGTAATTTGGTCAAATAACATCCCAAAAGCTTTTTGTGAGAAGGTGCAATAGTATGAAGAATTTGGCCTAAATTCACACATTCATTTACAAACTCTTCCTTTTCTATGCTCCAACTTAGACCTATGTTGCTGAGTGCGTCGTTGTTGCTAAGTACCAGCGCAATCGTACTGGCACAACCTGCTCCGCTTTCTTCTTTGTACAAACAAACGAGCGACGTGCATCATTTGATGGCTAATTACGCCGCCGACCGAGGAAGTCTAATCCGTTTTTACGTCATCGAAAACTCTCCCGAGCGCCGACAACGGCTCGAACGGCTTTCGACCGATTACCTTCAGCAACTGAAAAAAACGGATTTTGATAAACTTCCCGTTGATAGCCAGGTTGATTACTTATTGTTTCAGCGCAATTTGCAGGTGGATTTACGAGAACTTGCCAAAGAAGCCAACGAAGTGTCGCAGACCCAAGCGTGGTTTCCGTTTGCCGACCGTATTTATGCTTTAGAAAAATCGCGTCGTCGTGGGACGTCGGTGGAGGGTGAAAAAATAGCTGTTGAGCTAAATGCTTTAGCGCGTGAGGTAGCAGAAGCCCGAAAAATGGTTGAAAAACTTGATAAGATTGACCCAGTTTTGGCCGACCGAGCATCTGGAACGGCTACGGGGCTAAAATCGGCTATGAAAAGTGTGTTTGAGTTTTATAACGCTTATGACCCCGATTTCACGTGGTGGGTGCCGCAGCCGTACCAAAAACTTGATAGTGCGCTGACGTCGTATGCCTCGTTCTTTGCCAAAAAAGCTAAAGTGGCTGCTCCCACAAAAGACGACGGAAGCGGTATCAATGGGGTAGCCGTGGGGCGGGATGAACTTATCCGACAGCTCGAATTTGAATTTATTTCCTACACTCCTGAAGAACTCATTGACATTGCCAACAAAGAATTTGCGTGGTGCGACCGTGAATTGTTAAAAGCGTCGCGCGAAATGGGCTTTGGGGATGATTGGAAAAAAGCACAGGAAAAAGTAAAAAATTCGATGGTGCCCGTGGGTGAACAACCTGCCATGATTTTGAGACTCTACAACGAGTCGGTCGATTTTCTTAAAAAGAATGATTTGATTACCATTCCACCGATTGCGGAAGAAACGTGGCGGATGGCGATGATGTCGGCAGAGCGCCAGAAGTTTAGCCCATTTTTCTTGGGAGGTGAAACCATCTTGATTTCGTACCCCACGGCGGCAATGTCGCACGAAGATAAATTGATGAGTATGCGGGGAAATAACCCTCATTTTTCGCGGGCAACTGTTCACCACGAATTGATTGCGGGCCACCACTTACAAGGATTTATGAACAACCGTTACAAAACATACCGTCGTTTCCGTACGCCGTTTTGGACCGAAGGCTGGGCTTTGTATTGGGAAATGATTTTGTGGGATATGAACTTCCCGCAGTCGCCCGAAGACCGCGTAGGGATGTTGTTTTGGCGAATGCACCGTTGCGCTCGGATTATTTTCTCGCTCAATTACCACTTAGGGAAATGGACGCCGCAGCAGTGTATCGACTTTTTGGTGGATAGGGTAGGGCACGAGCGTGCCAATGCGGAGGGAGAGGTGCGTCGCTCGTTTGTAGGTGGGTATGAGCCTCTGTATCAGTTGGCCTATATGACGGGAGCGTTTCAGTTTTACGCCCTTAAAAAGGAGCTGGTTGATTCCAAAAAGATGACTTACAAGCAGTTTCATGATGCCATTATGCAGCAAAATTCATTGCCCGTGGACATGGTACGCGCCGTGATGACTAACAAAAAGCTTGCTCCTGATTACAAGTCATCGTGGAAGTTTTATGTGCCTCCTGTGATGAAGTAGATTTTTGAACCATATAAGGCATGTAAGAAATTATAAGCCTTATATTTTCTTATATGCCTTATGTGGTTGAATAAGAGATAATTACTTCGGCGCAGTCATCTCTTGATCGGTCGAAACGGGCTTGCCAAAGGAAGGCGTGCCGTCTTTCAAAAACGTAAACGACTGAATACGAGGCGAGCGTTTACCTCCGCATCCTTGTCCTGCTTCGCTGTTGGCGTGGTAAAGAATCCAGTTCTGACGACCATCAGGCGATTTGAAAAAACTGTTATGGCCAGCTGCGTGCGTACCTTTGGTATTTTCGGCCCAAAACACAGGGTTCGGGTGCTTTTTCCAAGAAGCTATTTTCATCAAATCATCGCTGGGAGAAGCGTAAATCATCCCCAAGGAATAGAAATCTGTCCAGCAACCACTGGCCGAAAAAATAATGTTAACACGGCCATTGGGGCTTTTCAAAAACTGCGGGCCTTCGTTGACCAATACCAACGGTTTGTCGTCGGGGCCAGGGCGGCTGATGGTGCCGTACTTTTCCCACGAAAACTGAGGCTCAGAGATTTTGATTCGTTCGCCCACGCACGTCCACGGGTTGCTCATTTTGCATAAATAAATCGACTGTTGCCCGTTTTCGTCGCCTTCCCATCCTGACCACGTCAGGTAAAATTGTCCTTTGTGTTCAAATACCGAGCCATCAATCGCCCATTTATCTTGAGGCGTTTTGAGTTGGCCTTTCATGTTCCACGTGCCCTGCGTTGGGTCAGCGGAGGCATTTTCGAGTACAAACAAGCGGTGGTTGCGGTTATGGCCATCGTCGGCAGCGAAATAGATGTACCATTTGCCTTGGAGAAAATGTAACTCAGGCGCCCAAATTTCCTTGGAATAAGGCCCCGTTGCAGGTGGCGTCCACACGACTTTTGGACTAGCAGAAGCCAGCTCCGTTAAGGTTTTTACTTTCCAGATACTCAGATTTTTGCCCGTAGTGTGCATGTAATAATAATACCCATCTTTGTAAATCGACCACGGGTCAGCCCCTGCGGGCAACAAAGGATTTTTGAACGTTTGGGCGTGAATAAGGAAAGGAAAAAGTACTAAAAATATGATTTTTTTCATTGGATAAAATGCGCTGATTTTGTTGAAAGTTGCTGTTTTTGGAACACGGATGACACAGATTGGACGGATGTTCACTGCTTTTTATTCGACATTCTGCACTCGACATTTTGTCATTCCCTCTACACTTTCGGGTATTCCCAACCCTTGCGGTAGGGGCGTTCGAGGAGTTTATTGGCTTCGGGGTCGTTTTTGATGAGCCCTTTTTCCCCGTCCCACTCAATACTTCGCCCCGCTTTCATCGAGAGCATTCCTAACAAAGCCATATTAGAAGAGCGGTAGCCAATTTCAATGTCGCATACCGACGGTTGATTTTTCTCAATCGACATCAAAAAATCCGTCCAAAGATTGGCTATATTTTGCTGGTCAGGCATGTCGAGTTTGGCATCTTCGTGGATGATGGGCTTTTTGGAATCGGTCGGGTAAAACGTCCAGCCGTCGAGCCAGCCCATGTGGAAAGTACCTTCTGTTCCGTAAAAATAACAGCCCACGGCCTGTTGTGGGTGGGTTTTTTCGGCGTTGTTTCCCGCAAACTGACGGTGTTCCCAAGTGGCCGTAAAGTTTTCAAATTCATACACGGCTACTTGGTGGTCGGGAGCGTCGGTATTGTCGGTTTTGATGGCGCGTCCACCCGTCGAAAACACCTTTCTGGGATATTTTTCTTCCATAATCCAAAGTAATTGGTCGAGCCAGTGAATGCCCCAATCGCCGAGCGTTCCGTTGGCATAATCTAAATATTGACGAAATCCACGCGGGTGAATTTTGGTATTAAAAGGACGTAAAGGAGCAGGGCCACACCACATATCCCAATCCAACCCTTGGGGTGTTTCGGAGTCGGGCGTTACTTGGCCTGGGCCGCCGCCGTAGTGAACAAACGTCCGAATCATTCCGATTTTGCCCACTTTCCCCGAACGGATAAAGTCGCGACCAGATAAGTTGTGGGGAGATACCCGACGGTGAGTTCCTACTTGCACAATTTTTCCAGTCTTGCGTGCAGCAGCTACCATGGCTTTGCCTTCGTTGATGGTATGGCTGATCGGCTTTTCCACATACACGTGCGCCCCCGCTTGCACGGCGGCGATACAAATCAGCGGGTGCCAATGGTCGGGTGTGGCTACGATGACAATTTCGGGTTTTTCGGTCGCCAAAAGCTCACGAAAATCGCGGTAAAGTTTGGGGTTGTCACCGCTCAGTTTTTCTACTTCCGCCGCAGTTTTGGTGAGCTGACTTTGATCTACGTCGCAGAGAGCTACAATTTTGGATTGACCTGAGGCCATTGCCACGCGGAGGATATTGCCTCCCCACCAGCCTGTGCCAATGAGGGCGGTACGGTACTTAGAAGTGCGAGGCGCGGCAATGCCGTAAGGAGAAAATAGCGTAGCAGTGCCTAAGGCAGTATTCTGAATAAAAGTGCGGCGATTCATAATAGAATGGAGGATTTCAGGTTTTTGTATTTAAAGCAAAAAGGTATGCAATCCATAAACCTCACTAAGATAGGTTATAAAAATAATTGTTATCTTTATTCTGGATAATATTATTCTCCATGAAAAGGTTGTATCTCACCTGTTTATGTGCTAATTTGCTTGTTATAAGCTTCGTGGCTGCGCAAACCGTTACAGAAGCAGAAACACGGGCAGATTGGAAAGCACTTCAACGCCAACCCCTGACCGAACAATCGTTTCGAGAAGCCTGTGATTTGATCCAGGATACGGGCAAAACCAATCTGAACCTTAGCTATGAATGGTTAACTGAATACGTACCGCGTATGCAGAAAGCAGGCAAATGGGAATGGGCGCACATGCTGCTCATGGCGTGGGCTCGGGCCAAAGAATCATTTGGTTTTTTTGAAGAATCGGCAAAATTGCACCAACGGGCTCTTCAAAATGCTCCCCAAAGCTCGCAACAGCACCGAGAGGCATTGGTGGGTAGTGTATTAATGTATAGCCATTGGAGCAAAGTGGACTCATGCGTTAAGTACTTGGCGCTGGGAGAAGCGGCTGCCAAAGCAGCCAACGACCGTGAAAACCTTTCTTTCCTTTATACCTTCCATGCTGCCAGTCGAACTCCGCCCAATGACTTCAAATCCAGAGAAAATTATTACCGCCAAGCCATTCAACTGGCTGAAGGGCTTAAAAATAAAAATGCAGAATTTACGGCACGTTATAACTTCGTCGTTAATTTTTTAGAAGATAATCCTGCGCAGCAAGTAGTCGAAGCAGAAGCCTTGTTGGAATTAGCAAAGGATTCTACGCTCGCCCGTCGTCCGCGTTTTTATGAACGCAGCAATTTTTGGTTTCGCAACCCCATACCGAGCGTTTATTTCTACATGCTCCAGCAAAATCTAATTTTGGCTGATTATACCAATGCCAACAAATTTGCGGATTTGGTAGTGGAAGTAGTGATAAAGCCCAACTTGATTCCAGCACAAACGCCCATTTTTATGACTCAAATGGCATTCGCCAAAGCAACGATTGGCGAGTTTGCTCAAGCAAAAGGTTACTTAAAACAGGTACGGGAATTACTTCAGGTAGCGGAAAAAGACGTCCCTTTTCCTAATTATTTTACGACTGCTGGGCTGATAGCCGAACATGATAAGCAAAATGTAAAAGCATTGAGTTACCACAAACAAGCCCTGACAAAAGGCTATTCTTCTGCCTTTTATTTTATGCCTCCTGATATGTACTATGCCCATGCGCTGACCTTAAACGGTGCCTATCAGAAAGCGCAACTGGTGCTGCAAAAGTTTGATTCTTTAGCCAAAAATCGCCCTTATTCGGCTACGGGCCTCTACTATTACGAATATTTGGCTGAGTTGCAAAAGGCACAAAACAATTTGCCAAGACAAATTCAATCGTTACAAACCTATTATACCATTAAAGACTCGTTGACCAATTTGAATCGTTATCGCGCTGTACAGCAGGTGCTTGCTAAGGTGGGATTGCGCGAAAAAGAGCAACAGGTAGCTCGATTGAGTGAAGAAAAAGCGGCTCAGGAACAGCAAATTCAGCGCGAACGATTGTTTTATGGTGCCTTGGTTGGGTTGGCGGTGTTGGCCATTGTTTTTTTGTTGCTGTATTTGCAAAATCGTCAAGTTCGCAATCGTCAGACGTTGGCGTTGAAGCAAAATGAATTGGAACAACTCGAAAAACAACGCCATATAGATTTGATGCGAGGTGTGTTGGAAGCCGAAGAAAGTGAACGCCGAAAGATAGCCGATCAATTGCACGACGATGTGAATGCGTCGCTTGCGTTGGCCTCGTTGAATGTATCGTCGGTCTTGGAAAAAGGGCTTTCTGATCAACAAAGCGAACCGAAATTGATGAAAGCGCACGAAGTCTTGGGAAACGTCAGCAGCACGATTCGTAACATCAGTCACCGCCTCACGCCCTTGCTGATAGAACGTTACGGCCTGCGCCATGCGCTTGAAGATTTGGCCGAGACGGTCAACCTTTCCGAAAAGCTGCATTTGGAAATGATAATTGTGGGGTTTGATGAACCACACCGATATTCGCTTTCTTTTCTAAATGAAGTATATCGAATCATTCAAGAATTGCTACAAAATATCGTGAAACACGCCCAAGCAACGGAGGCTATGGTTGAGGTAGTAGAGCACAAAACCCATGTTTCTGTAATGGTCGAAGATAACGGAATTGGAATGACCGAAAATAAGGGTGAGGCAGGAAAGGGACTGAGTTCTATTCAAGCAAAAGTGACCTACCTCAATGGCCAAATCGAAATCAGCAAGGCTGCCGAAGGTGGAACACAGGTGGTAATAGATGGGCTTTCGCCCCTGTTGGAATAGTTAGGGCTAACGATTTTGCAGTAAAATCAAGTGTGCGAGATTTGTGAATTGTTCTACTTACCCTTGTGACTTCCATGCGTTTACTTATAGCCGACGATCACCCTTTGCTACTTGATGGCTTGTTCAGGATATTGAATGAATTGCCTGATATTCAGGTCTTACCTCCATTGAGCAATGGTCATCAAGTCATTGATTATTTGCATAAAAACACAGTGGATTTATTGCTGCTGGATATGAATATGCCCAAAATAGACGGCCTGTCGGCATTGAAAATCATTCAAAAAGATTTTCCCAACGTAAAAGTCATTGTCTTTACGAGTTACGATCATCCCCATTTTATAAGAGAGGCTCAAGCATTGGGCGCGGTTGGCTATTTACTCAAAACCTCCACCACGGCTTACCTCAAAACCGTCGTACAAGCTGTGGCGATGGGGCAAACTTGTTTCCCCAAAATTCAAAGAAATACCTCTCCGTCCGAATCTCTTTCAGACGATTTTACCCAGAAATACCAACTGACACCTCGTGAAATAGAAATTGTACGATTGGTAACTCAGGGAAAAACCACCAAACAAATAAGCGAACAGCTTACTGTAAGCGAATTTACCATCAATGCCCATCGTCGCAACATTGCCCGAAAAACAGGTATTGACACCCCAATTGGGCTGTTACATTTTGCGCAGGAACAGGGACTGGTATAGTAATAGTGCGCTTTTGATGAACCCTTTAGAGGTTTCAAACCTTTACAGCGTTCTCTAAAACCGATACGACAAGGCCAGTCCAAACGCCCGAACGCCGTAGTAAGGCCCTTCCAGAAGTGCTTCAATCGTGGGCAGATTGATTTTATCGGTGACAGTATAGCCTGGTAGTTCTACACTATTGATGTCGCGACGGATATTCTGAATGTCTTTGGCAGTGAGTTGTTGCCACAAAGGGTCATTGCCTACAAAATCGGCTTTGACATTCGTACCATAAAAAGGTCCCAACAGCCACAGGTCAAGCCCAATTCTCTTACCCAGCATCCATTGATAGCCCAGCAAAACACCTGCCCCTCCCGCGTTGAACTGCGCTTTGAGATTAGGACGGTGCAAAACTCCTTTCAAATCCGTGTATGTATAATCTTGATCAATCGTCATGTTGAGATAACGAACAAAAGGGGCGAGATACCAGCCCGTAGGCGCATGACCTGCCAAATAAAACCGATACTCCAATGTGCCCACATATTTGGTGAAAAGGGTAGTATTGATGGCCCGAACGGCATCGGCATTGTCGCTGAAACGGTTCATTAATGCTTGTTTGAAGGGCAACGGGGCATTGAGTGACACCCCAGCGCTAAAGGTAATGGAGCTGTTTTTGGAAATAATACGCTCATACTGGGCCATATAATTTTTGAATACTGCGCCCGATATGTTGAATTTTACCAAAGTGCGATTGACCAACTGTCCTTTTGCTGCAGTTGTACAAAGCATAAGACCAATTATCCACAATAAACCTTGTTTTGCCATGATTTCTGTATTTGTGATGTTTTATTTTGTCAAAATTCGGCAGAACGTTCAGGGGATGAAATAGTTAGAAGTAACGATTTTAAGGGTGTAATCTCAAGTGGAAATTTGTGTCGGCAAATAAAATTTTCACCTAAATGACTACACAAATGAAAATCGTAACAAGAACCCTTTTTAATTATTCGCTTCTGCTGGGCATTTTTCTTTTATCGAACAGTTGTAGTAAAGAAGATATAGAAGAAAAGTGTGAGATGTTATACTCAGACATTGATTCAGCAAGAGAGACGTACTCTTCCAGCCCTAATACGGCAAATTGCCAACGAGTCGTAGAGGCATACAATAAGTATATTAATAACAAATGTGATGATGCAGAATCATACATCAATTTACGGGATGCTTTTCAGAGAAAGAATTGCCCTTAAAATCTGACAAAGACCGCTACCTTTGCGGTATGAATTACCTATCTGCAGAAAATATATCGAAGTCCTTTGGCGATAAGTGGCTGTTTAAGGGCATGACGCTGGGCTTGAGCCGAGGCGATAAAGTGGCGCTTATTGGGGCTAATGGTACAGGAAAAACCACGTTGATGACCATTTTAGCGGGACTCACCCCTCCCGACGAAGGGGTGGTGAGTGTCCGCAAAGACATTCGAGTGGGGTACCTCGACCAAGCGCCTGATTTTGACGGTCAGTTGCCTGTAATGGAAGTGCTTTTTTCAGGGAAAAACCCTGTAGCGACCGCCGTTAAAGAATACGAACGCGCGCTTATGCTGGGTGATGACGCCGTATTAGCGCGGGCGATTGAGCAAGTAGATTCACTGCAAGGCTGGGATTTTGAGGCGCGAGTCAAAGAGATTTTGGGGAAACTTGGTATCCACGACGTTGAAGCTAAAGTAGGTACCCTGTCGGGTGGGCAGCGCAAGCGGGTCGCATTGGCGAAAGTGCTCATTGAAAGTCCTGACTTGGTGATTCTGGATGAGCCTACCAACCACCTTGACTTAAGCATGGTCGAGTGGCTCGAAAATTACCTCAATACCCAAAATACCACTTTGCTGTTGGTAACGCACGACCGTTATTTTCTCGATACCGTCTGTAACGTGATTGTAGAACTTGATAACGGTAGTTTGTATACTTATAAGGGCAATTATGCGTACTTTTTAGAAAAAAAAGCCGAACGCGAAGCCGTGGAAGCGGCCGAAATTGATAAGGCGCGCAACTTATACCGCAAAGAACTCGACTGGATTCGCCGTCAACCCAAAGCGCGCGGAACCAAAGCCAAGTACCGCGTCGATGCGTTTGAAGATACCAGAGAAAAGGCGCATCAGCGTAAATACGACAATCAAATCGAGCTGAATATCAAGTCCACTCGTTTGGGAAGCAAGATTGTAGAACTCAATAGTGTTGGTAAAAAATACGGTGATAAAACCATCATCCATAATTTCTTATACACCTTCAAAAAAGGTGACCGTATCGGGATTGTGGGGAAAAATGGCGCAGGAAAGTCAACTTTGCTCAACATGATTACGGGCGAACTTCGCCCCGATAATGGCCAAGTCGTGCGCGGAGATACGGTGCAGTTTGGCTACTATACCCAATCGGATTTGGAATACAAAGACGGTCAACGGGTCGTGGACTGGGTGAAAGACGTGGCTGAGGTGATTCGCCTTGGAACGGGGCAAACCGTGACGGCATCGCAGTATTTGCAGGCGTTTTTGTTCCCGCCCAATAAGCAAGGTACAATGATAGAAAAGTTGAGCGGGGGCGAAAAGCGCCGTTTGCAGCTCTTGCGCGTGATGATGCACGAGCCTAACTTTTTGATTCTGGATGAGCCTACCAACGACCTCGACATTACGACGCTCAACGTATTGGAAGAGTTTTTGATGAATTTTCCTGGCTGTTTGGTGATTGTTTCCCATGACCGCTATTTCCTTGACCGTTTGGTTGACCACTTGTTTGTATTTGAAGACAATGGTCACATTCGCGATTTCCCAGGCAACTACACCGATTACCGCAATTTCTTGGCCGAAAATAAAGAGCAAGCAGCCGCCGCCAAACAGACGGTAGCAGCCCGTCCGCAGGCCCCTTCGGCTACGCCTGTTTCGGCCCCCGTCAAGCGTAAGTTGTCGTTTAAAGAACAACGTGAATTTGAGACGTTGGAAAGCGACATGGCGAAGTTGGAAAGTCAAAAAGCGGATTTTGTCGAAAAAATGAACGCTGGAGTAGGCTCGCACGAGGATTTTGCCACTTGGGCCAAAGCCGTGGAGCGCATTACCGAAGAGTTGGAAGAGAAAGAAATGCGTTGGCTGGAACTGAGTGAGTTTATGTAATCCTCACGCCTCAACGTACTGTATCTACGCTTCAGGCATTCTTTTTATGGGATGCGATAACAAAAAAATAGCTTTGAGGGTCTTTTCCCCTTAAAGCTATGACCTTCTTTGGAAATCTTGCCCTTTTGTTGGCACTTATTGGCTACTTCAGTCTTGCTACCATGGCTGGAAAACCCACGCCTGGCGGAGATGCGGGCGTGGGTCATGCCTTTGCTTTATTGTTTGCTTATGCCGCCGTTGCCGTTGGAATCACCATTGCTACGGCGTTGGTATTTTGGAAGGATGGTCTTGGTTGGATTTCCGAAAAACCGTCTCTTCGCAATGTGTTGGTTGTTTTGGGGTGGATATCAGTGATGGTCTTTAGCTTTTTTGCAGCGATGAACGGCGATGGTGGCGCACCGTGGCTCATGCGTTTTTTGGGTAAATACGTCGCTGTTTGGGCTTTGCCGCCTTTATTGGCAGTGGGTTTTGTACTTGTTAACCCTTGGTTACAAAATGCCATTCCAAACGTAATTTGGCAGTGGGCACTCAAAGGAGTTGTGTTATTCTACGCCCTAAGTTGTATGGCAATGGTGGGCGAATGGCTTGCCAGCCTACCTGTTCAAGCCATTCAACGCGCCGAAGCGGTAACCAACGAAGAGACGCAACGTAAGCAACAGTTTTTAAAAGAAATAGAAAATACCGACGCTCAAACGTCGTTGGTGACGATTTTGGTATTTACCAACAAATACCAAGATACCGAAGTCAGAAATGCAGCGTTGGCTAAAATTAAGTCCAATCCACAGTGGCAACAGTACCTTGTCAGTCGCTTAGAAACTCCTTGGGCGGGTGAGGTTTTTGCTTTTTTAGCCGATAACGACGTTCCCGACAAAAGCTTGTTTTTCAGGTCAATCGAAACAGGAATCTTGGAAATGGCCAAGCAATTTGAAGATGGAATGCGCCGAACGCATACGTTTTACGATGGACAATTTTATTCCGAAACGGAAGATGTACTCGAAACCATTGCCAAATTTGAAGGCTCAGAAATAAACTACGTCCCTGCGGTTCGGAAACTGCGAGCGGCCTTGGATACGCCGCTCGAAAGCTACCAAAATCTGGCCAATTTACGGTGTATTCCTGTCTTGGATAAGTGGCTCAAAAAGCACGCGCATTAACTTTCCTTTGGGCTATTTTTTAACCCCTGCGTAGTAGAAAAAAGTGCCTTGAGTATCGGTATGGCTAACTTTTAGCACCTTTGAGTTTACTTCTTTTTTTCCGTTAAACCACTTCCCATCTTCGTACGTCCCAATTTGTTGGTTTTGGTAGCGCAACGAAAACCCGCCTGATATGGCCACCGCCGAAATGTTTTCGAGGGTAGTGGTAGCGGTTTGGGGGATAAATGTAGTGCGCACCAAACGGTAGCTTCCATCCGAATTTTTAAGAATATCAAGACGAGGAAGCTGATTTACGTCGGTAATGGCAATGCACAATGGATCTAAGAAAGCGTTGGTTTGATATGCTCCTTCAAGCACGTTTGGGTCTTGAGTAACGGCTTCGCGCTGGCAATTTGTGAGCAGCAGCACCGCAAACAATAACAGAGATAAATATTTCATTGGCGTATCATTAAGGGTTTTGAATACGACGCATTGACGTACAAAAAAGTTGGAACTTACGCCTTAATGACCAAAAATAACGGTTGAAAAGCATAAATCTACGCCTCAAAAAAGCAGATTTGAGTACCCCATTTCGCTCCCTTACTTTTGAACCAACAATCAGTTTTATCCTCTAAACACTCTTTAATCAACTACAGTTATGGAAGCAAAATTTTGGTTCGACTCATGGGACAAGGGCGGTTTTTATACGAGTTTTCACCGTCGCGACATTCATCCGTTTGTTTTAACATACTTTACCCCCAGCGAATTACGCGGTAAAACTGTCCTTGTCCCTTTGTGCGGCAAAAGTCTTGACATGGTTTATCTTTCGGCTTTTGCCGACAAAGTAATCGGAGTCGAGATTGTTGAAAAAGCCATTATTGAGTTTTTTGAAGAGAATAAATTATCGTATCACCAACCAGACGAAGAGACTTACGTCGCAGGCAACATTACCCTACTTAGAAAAGATTTTATGGCGCTTACCCCCGAAGACCTTGGCCCTATCGACTGGGTGTATGACCGTGCTTCGCTCGTGGCATTGCCGCTCGACATGCGCCAAGAATACCTGCGTGCCATCGACCGCCTCACTGACGTAGGTACTCAGTCGTTAGTAATCACACTCGAATATTTTCCGTTGATTAATTCGGCGCCGTTTAGCATTACTGCCCAAGAAATGGATGACTACTACGGACGGGGTCATTTTATCAACCATGCCGAAAGCCCGTTGTTGATGCAGCACGGAATGGTACGCCGCTGGAACTTAGAGTATTTGTATGAACATGGCTTTATTTTGTCAAAACATACCAATGGTGTTGTTTTAGAGAAATCAACCCCTGTTCAACCAGTTTTTTGTCCTGCTTAATTTGTCTTTATATATCCATTAACAACAAAAAAGCCGCCCTAGAATAAGTTTTAGGGCGGCTTTTCTAGTTATTGCATTATACTAAACGTCGCAAATCAACACGCATTTTTTCAAAGCTTCTAGCATTCCTGCTTTGTCTTTGGCTTTTGGTACAAATTCTTGTCCGATGTATCCTTTATAACCCGACGCCACAATCGCCTTCACAATGGCAGGGTAATAAATCTCTTGGGTATCGTCGATTTCGTTACGGCCAGGGTGCCCACCTGTATGGTAATGGCTGATGTATTTGCCATAACGCTGAACATTGCGAATATGATCACCGCTCATGCTCTGCATGTGGTAAATGTCGTACAAGAGTTTGAATTTTTCCGACCCTACCATTTCGCACAAAACTGCGCCCCATTCTACATTGTCGGCTTGATAATCAGGGTGACTAGCGCGCGAACTCAACAGCTCCATCGTCAGGGTTACGTTGTATTTTTCGGCCAACGGAATCAGGCGTTTAAGCCCTTTTTGGCAATTGAGCAATCCTTGATAATCGCCCAAACCACGGCGGTTTCCTGAGAAACAAATTACATTGGTGATTCCGTACTCTTGGGCTTGGGGTAACAATTCTTCGTAGCATTTTACGATGATGTCGTGATTTTTAGGATCGTTCAAAAAACTACCTAAGCCCGTTTTTTCAGGCCAAGGATCGGCCCATCCCAAGGCAGAGGTCAAGCCGTAGTTTTTCATAATCGCCCACTCTTTTGGCCCTGTTAGCTCAATCGACTCAATGCCCATGTCTTTACTGGCTTGGCAAAGTTCTTCGAAAGGGATGGAAGCGTAGCACCAGCGACTAACTGAGTGCTTGATATTTCCTTTGAGTTTAAGGGGGGCATGCGCTTCAGCAGAATCGACAATAGCAGGAATCGTAGCCGCTGAAGCTCCTAAGGTTTTGAGGGCATCGCGGCGAGAAAGGTTTGATTTCATTGGTTACAATGGTAAGTGTTGCTTGTGCCATTTTTTTACACCTACAAAAGTGCCTTTCCTTGCTAAATTACTGCTAAAGTAGCACATTACCTTTCAACTCATTTGCTGTCAGGCCGTTGTCAAATAAAACGACTATTGGCTATTTGGCGACAGGAAGCTGAGTGCTGATGGCAATTCGATTCCAAGAATTGATAACGACCGACACCATGATGAGTTGGGCGATACTTTTTTCGTCGTAATACTTTTGAGCATTTTGGTAAGTAGCCTCTGTCAAGCCTCCTTGATGGATTAGCGTGATGTCTTCGACAACGGCCAACGCGGCTTTTTCTTCTTCCGAAAAAAGGTCGGTTTCTTTCCAGGCATCCAATAACAGTAATCGTTTGGCCGTTTCACCGTTTTTTAGGGCGCTGGTAGCGTGCATGTCGATACAGAAAGCACATTGGTTGAGCTGCGAAGCCCTTACTTTCATTAATTCTTTGGTCGTAAGCGAAATGTTCGTGTTTGCTAGGGTAGTTTCAACTCCGTACATGGCTTTCCACGCTTCGGGAAAAGCGTTCTGAATTTTTACTCGATTGCTCATTTTTACCTTTGTTTATGATGTTTAAAATGATGGTACAAAGGTGAGGCAACAACGGTCAAAAAAACATAAACTGGTTTAAGAAATGCTTTTTTTTCTGATTTCGCTTAAATATTCGGGGGTAAAACCGAGGTAGGAAGCAATGAGGTATTGCGGAACGCGCTGAAGGAATTCGGGTTGGCTCTTCCGAAAAAAGTGGTACAGCTCTTCGCTAGAGTGCTCGTGTCGAAATTTGAGGCGTTTTTGAGTTGCTGCATACGCCCTTTGATAAACGCACCTAAAATATTTTTCCATTGCAGGATGGGCGTCCAGCAGCTTGTCGTGGGCATCCCGATGAAGTGTTAATACCTCCGTGTTTTCGACTGCCTGAATATAAAACTCCGCAGGCGTCTGACTGATAAACGAGAAAGTATCAGTCATCCACCAGTTTTCGATGGCAAATTCGGTAGTTTGTTCGACGCCCTTTTCGTTGATAAAATACTTCCGTAAGATTCCCTTGGTTACAAAATAAGTTGCTTTACAGACCTGTCCTTCGTTCAATAGGTTTTCCTTTTTCTTGAGCGTTTGATGCTTGAAATAGCCGAAAATTTCGGCCATTTCGTCATCGTTAACAGGGGCAAATTTATTGATATGTGCTTGAAGCAAGGGAGACATATAGAGCGATTTCTACGAACATAAGTTAGCTTTCGCGCCCTACCAAAAAATCGGCAAAATCAAGCAAAGGCTTTTTGCGTGTTTCGGCTACGGGCAGGTTTTGCAAAACTTCAAAACCATGGGCAAAATACGCATTGGCTTTGGCTTCCGCAATTTTGTCAATCCCCAGTTGGGTATAAATATCGGTCACGGCAGCTACTTTAGTGGCGGTGTCGTACGTACCTTGTTCCTGAGCCAGCCAGTAGTGCAGTTGCTCTTTGGTTTCTCCTTCGGCCAACAAAAGGGCCTCGATGAGCATAAACGTTTTTTTGTTGGCAATGATGTCGCCGCCGACTTGTTTTCCAAATTTTTCGGGGTCACCATACACATCTAGCAGGTCATCTTTTAACTGAAAACCTAGCCCCATGCTTACGCCCGCGTCGTAGAGGGCTTGGGTGGTGGCATCGTCAGCGCCTGCAATAATTCCACCTAACTCCATAGCAAAACCCAGCAAAACAGAGGTCTTGAGGCGAATCATTTCGATGTACTCTTCCTGCGACACGTCGGTACGCGTCTCAAAGTTCATGTCAAACTGTTGTCCTTCGCACACTTCTGCCGCCGTCCGATTAAAGCGCTTAATGACTTTGGGCAAATAGGCGGGTTCTACATCCAACAAAAGCTCATAGGCATTGACCAGCATCACGTCGCCCGACAAAATGGCCGTATTGGCGTTCCATTTTTCGTGGACTGTCGGTTTGCCACGGCGCAAAGGTGCGCAGTCCATGATGTCGTCGTGCATGAGCGTAAAATTATGAAATACTTCGACGGCCACGGCGGGTTTGAGGGTTTTCTGCCAATCATCCGTAAAAAGGTGGGCCGAAAGTGTTGTCAAAAGAGGTCGTAAACGCTTGCCTCCCAAAGATATGATGTACTGAATAGGTTCGTATAATTCGATGGGGTTTGCTCCGTAGGTGGTGTTATCGACTTGCTTGCCAATGGCCTCTAAGAAAGGTTGAAACGTCATGCTATAAATAGGAATAAAAAGCTTTGAAGCCCAAAATAAGGGAACTTATACGTATAAACGGTGGCTGGCCAAAAAAGTTTTGAGGAAATTATGTAAAAACCTTTGGCAAAGTCCCCAACTTTGGCAAAGTTCGCGAACGTACCACCCACAAGCTTGATTTTATGCTACGTCCTCTACAAACCCTTTTTTTTGTCTTTATTGGCAGTTTTTTATTGACAAGTTGTGCTACTTCCCAAACCAAATCGACGGCCAAAGTTAACAACGCATCGCCTGCTACCAAGTGGGGAGAACTGGTGAGTAATTCGGCGATTTTTCGCCAAAACCATACGGGATTTGCCTTGTATGACCTCGAAAAACAAGAAACCGTGGCCGAATACCAAGCCGACCGCTATTTTACACCTGCCTCCAACACCAAACTTTTTACGCTCTATGCGGGGCTATGTATGCTCGGTGATTCTATACCCGCCTTGCGCTATGCTACCAAGGGCGATTCGCTGATTTTTTTGGGAACGGGTGATCCCTCTTTACTTCATCCCGATATGCCTGCCTCAAACGTTTTTGATTTTCTGAAAAACTGGCGCGGCCATTTGTTTTATTATCCCCACAATTACACAGGTAAGCGCTTCGGGGCGGGTTGGTCGTGGGCCGATTATGCCGACTACTACCAAGCCGAAATTTCGCCTTTACCTTTGTACGGAAACATCGTACGCTTTACCAACAACACCGTGAGCCCACGTATCTTCAAAGATAGTTTGCGCACGGCGGCTTGGTCAGAGAAATTCAAACTAACGCGCGACGAATTTGCCAATAATTTTTATTCAATGGGTTGGCCCACCAAATCCTTTACCGAAGACTTACCCTTCCGTGTTGCTAACTCTACCATAACGTACTTGCTTTCGGATACGCTCAAAAAAGAAGTTCGGTTGTTTCCCAAAACAGCCCTCGGGTCGCAGTTCAAAACACTTTACAGCTTGCCTATTGATACCCTCTATCGCCGTATGTTGCAGGTGAGTGACAACATGTTTGCGGAGCAAATTTTACTCTTATGCGCTTCCCAAATCGACCCTAACAATGAAGGCATCGACGCTACGAAAGCCATCGAACACGTCAAAAAACAATTTTTAGCTGACCTTCCCGACGAGCCTATTTGGGAAGATGGATCGGGCTTGTCGCGCTACAATTTGTTTACGCCGCGTTCGGTGGTGAAACTATTGCAAAAAATACATGCGAAAGTTCCTGAGCAAGAACGCCTCTTTGGGCTCATGGCCATTGGTGGAAAAGCGGGAACTATTCGGAATCAGTACAAAAGCAAAACGCCTTTTGTTTTTGCCAAAACGGGTTCGTTGGCCAATACGTATTGTTTGAGTGGTTATCTTCGTACCAAAAGCGGCAAAACGCTGGTTTTTAGCCTAATGAATGGCGCTTATATTAAAAAAACGGCCGAAATTCGGACAGAAGTAGAGCGAATTTTGACCGAAATTCACGAAAAATACTAGACGTAATTACACTTATGACAGTCAACGAACACATAAAACAGTCGAATCAAGGACGCAACCCACAGTTGTTGGAACAAAAATACGAACGTATGTCGGAGGGGTTGTTTCTATTTTTTCGGGCAACTTCATCGGTCTTTTTTCAAGACTTTGCACAGCATTTTTCGACCACCGACCCGACCCACGTTTGGGGGTGTGGAGATTTGCATTTGCAGAATTTTGGTACCTACAAAGCCGAAAACCGCTTGGTTTATTTTGACATTAACGATTTTGATGATGCCGCTCTTTTGCCCGTTACTTGGGAGCTAGCGCGAATGCTCACGAGCATTTACATTGCGGGCGAAGAGTTGGATTTGGAATCCGAAGAAAACGAACAAATGGCGCTCGCGTTTTTGGACAGTTATACCAAAACCCTGGTTTCGGGAAAACCCATCGACATTGAGAGGCGCATTGCCACAGGTATGTTGGCCGAGTTTTTTGATCAACTCGAAAAACGCCGTCGCAAGGATTTTATCAAAACACGTACCGTAAAAGTAGAAGGTGAACGCAAACTCAACCTCGAAAATGGGAAGGTGTTGCCTATCTCGGCGCAAAAGCGTTCGGAAGTCGAAACATTGCTAACGGCTTGGCTTCAACAACACCCCAATCCGTTTTTTACCCGTATTTGTGACATCGGTGTGCGACTTACTGGAACGGCGAGCTTGGGCTTAGAACGTTACGTGATTTTGGTCGAAAATACCAAAGAAAAACAGTATTTGCTTGATCTCAAAGAAGCAAGAGCATCCACGTTAACACCGCTTTTGCCGCTTTCGCAGCCCACTTGGCCTACCGAAGCCGCTCGGATTGTAGGTATCCAAAGTCGGGTCAATAATGTACTACCAACCTTGTTTTGTGAAATCGTAGGTCAGGGTAAATCGTTTGTATTGAAAGAACTTCAGCCCGAGCAAGACAAGCTAGATTTTCATTTGTGGGACGGTGAGCTGGAAACGCTCGAAGACCTGATCCGAACTACAGCCGTTATTGTTGCCTCGGGGCATTTACGAAGTGCAGGGCGTCAAGGTTCGTCGATTGCCGATGAGTTAATTGACTTTGCGAAGCAACCGCAGTGGCAGCAAGACCTACTCACGTTTTGCCGTGAATATCCCAACAAAGTTCATCAAGATTATTTCGCATTTTGCGAAGCGTACGAAGAAGGGTTTTTTGAATGATGTCGCCCATTATTCACTTTTTTGATGAAATAGAACGCCTTCCCGAGGAAGCCAAAGCGCTCATTGCTCAAAAAGCCAAGCTTCACCGATTTGCCAAGGGAGAAATTATTTTTCAGCAAGGCCAAGTCTGTCACAATATGTTTTTTATGGTGTCGGGCTTGGCGCGTGTTTTTCACGGAAAAGAAGACAAAGAAGTAGTCGATTGGCTGGCGATACAGGGAAATCCTTTTACGGCCATTGATAGCTTTTATGCTCGGCAGCCCAGTCGATATACGATTGAAATTCTGGAAGATTCGCAGGTGTATTCCATTGGGTATGATGATTTAGAAACGCTCTGTCGGCAGTTTCACGTCGTGGAGCGCATCGCCCGTTTGGTTACAATGGAGCAGTTTTTGATTTTACAAGAACGCGTTGACATGATTCAGTTTCAAAATGCGCAACAGCGGTATGACACCTTCCTTCGCCGTTTTCCCGACCTCAGCAACCGCCTACAACTGACGCATATTGCTTCTTATTTGGGAATTACCCTCGAAACCTTGAGCCGTATCAGGGCCAAATATTGATTTTTTGACATTTATCAAATGAAGTGTTTGGCACTTTCCTGACTTTTGGGAATATAAATATTCGCCACAATGGACAAGATAAAAAGCCTTCACCGAATTGCGGGAATCATCATTGCGATCTTTGCCGCAGCCCACCTTTTTAATCACGCAATGGCCTGGTATGGCATCGAAACGCACCAGCTCATCATGGCATCACTTCGCACCATCTACCGAAACCCTGTCGTGGAATTTTTGTTAATCACAAGTGTTTTGTTTCAAGTCTATAGCGGTATTCAGCTGTTTCGGCGGTGGCTCCGTGACGGAGAGCGTACGTTGAGCGCAAAACTCCAAGCCTACAGTGGCGTTTTATTTGCTTTTTTTATTCTTCAACACGTCGGTGCAACCTTGAGTCAACGGTTTGGCTCCCTCGATACCGATTTTTATTTTGCCGCCCGCGTCGTTCTCGAAACCCCGCTAAAGTATTATTTCATTCCTTATTATTTTATGGGCATAATGGCCTTCGGCGTACACATTGGCACCACACACACACGTAAAATGACCCAACTCCACCGAGAACGGGCAGGACGTATTCAGGCAATAGGGTTTGTCGTAGCAATGCTTACGCTGGCGGTATTAATTCTATATATATTTATGGGAGGGAGCTATTCGATTGTGATACCTGCGGGTAAAGAAGTTTTCTCTTTTTAAGTGCTTGTTATTTGTTCTTTTGACAACACTTACAAACCTTTTTTTAGATAAAATTTCTACTTTTGAGGGGGAATGAAGTATAATTTCACCATTGATAAACTCCGCTTTTACCCAAGGTGCCATCCTACACGGGAGTTTTTTTACAAATATACATTTTTTGAAAAAATACCGTGGACTCCCAATCTCGCGATTAGGTTAAACCCACACCTTAATTGTTTTGATAAGGAATGAAATTTAACGAGGGAGTAGTTTCATGTTTTTGAGGGTTTCTTTGGCACGTTGGTGCTTCTCGGCAAATAGACTTTTGCCTTTTAATAAATCAAAACTACCGTCAGACTCAGTAATTATAACTTTAGGAAGGTTGAAAACGGTTTGATTTTTTATTGCGCTAATTATGAAGAAGAGCGACGCGATAGGTCGGGAAGCCCTACTTTTTCTATCAGTGCTTTGGCTTTAGCATTTTTCTCTGCAAATAGTTCGCCGTTACCCGAAAAAGGGAGGTTATCCACTTTTACGAATTTAGTTTTGTGAAATTTAGGCGCAGATGCCTTTGAAGTTGCTTTCATTTGAAAAATGTGATTTAGACAAATTTATAACAGTTTTTGGATTAAAAAGGATTCATACTTTTTGTTTTTGTCGAACAGTTCAAATGACTCGCCATTTGAACCATAAATTTCAAAAACACGTATAAACTCATCATAGTACTGATGAATGGCAATCTGATACAATCGCGTTCGGCTTTCGGTACTTCCCTCAAATAGCACATAAGCCAAGGGTTTATCAGAAAGAAAATCTATTGTGATGCTGATAATTGTGGCCAGTACTTTGTGCATATCGCCATTTTTAGTAGCGATTGTGTCATCTATTTCTTGGGTAATAGGGTTAAAATCGCCAAACCCCAAATTGTAAACATTGGCTTGAATCTCAGCAAATTCGACAACTTTAATAATTGTCCCTTTGCTGCCAGTGCTGCAAAAGGAGTACCGTTTTTTAAGTGGGTCAAAATCAACAGAATAAGTCGGATGATTCATCGAATGGATAATAGTTGGTCAACAAGTTCATTACCATCAGGCAAAGTTTCGGACTTTCAAAGGGTTTTAGCTACAAAGAAACTCATTTACTTTATTAACTCCTGCAAAGCCTCTACGTTGGCAGCTTCGTCAAAGATAGCTGCTACGGGAATGGCAAAGCCCTTGATTACCCAACTTTCGATGTAGTCGCTGAAGTAAAAAGTACGGGCGGGCAAATAGTGTGTATCGTGGTCTCCGAGCAGCACGTACTGCTCAATAAAGCGCTGATTGGGGTCAATAATCCAGTATTCTTTGATGCCATGAGCTGCGTAGTCTTGCTTTTTGAGTCCACGGTCGCGAGCCGCCGTTTTTTTAGATAAGATTTCCACCACAAAATCGGGCGCGGGAAAAAGCATTTGGTCGTCGGTAAACGTATCGTATTTTTCTTTTGAGAAAAACACTAGGTCGGGTTCATAGTCGTTGCGCGTAAGGGCAATCATGGCTTTTTCGGTCGCCACGCGCCCTAATTTATTGATGCGCACATAAAAACTCAACAAGCTCGAAAGTAGGTCTGTCACGCTAAAATGACGCTTTTTGACGGGTGAATGAAGTACAATTTCGCCATTTATAAACTCCGCTTTCACCCCAGGCGACACCCACTCCCGAAACTCATGCCGACGTTTTTTTTCTTCTAAAAGCACCTCATTGAGCTTTGCTATTTGCTCAAACGCATCGGGGGAGGCTAATATTTTTTCAACATAATTTATCATCTTACACGGGGCTTTTTTTACAAATATACATTTTTTAAAGAATAGCGTGTAGTTACCCCTCTGCTCTATAAACAAAAAACGGGCACCTTTCAGCGCCCGTTTTTTGTTTATCCTTGCTATTTCTAGTGGAAGAAATCCTTCATTTTTTCAAAAAATCCTTTCTCATTTTTTCCAGGTTTAGGCTGGAAATTGGGGGAATTACGGAGTTTTTCGAGCAGGGCACGTTCGTCGCTGCTTACTTGTTTTGGCGTCCAAATATTGATATGAATCAACTGATCACCACGGCCGTAGCCATTGAGCTCTTTGATTCCTTTTCCTTTCAAACGCAAAATTTTACCGCCTTGAATACCCGCTTCAATCGGTACGCGTGCCTTGCCGTCGAGGGTAGGGACTTCTACGGCTGTTCCCAATGCGGCATCAATAAAGCTGAGGTGCAAGTCATAGACCAAGTTGTTGCCATCGCGCTTCAACTGTTCGTCTTCTTCTTCCTCTACGACAATCAACAAATCTCCTGCGATACCGCCACGTGGAGGCACGTTTCCTTTGCCGCTCATGGAAAGTTGCATTCCGTCGGCTACTCCTCCTGGGATTTTGATGCTAATCAAATCCTCTTCTAACACCCGTCCTTCACCTGCGCAAGCTTCACAACGTTCGGTGACAATTTTTCCGTCTCCGTTACACGTAGGGCAGGTGCTGGTCGATACCATTTGGCCGAGCATCGTGCTTACTACTTTTCGTACTTGGCCGTTTCCGTTACAAGTATGACAAGTTTTAAGCGAGCCACCATTTTTAGCGCCGTTGCCGCCGCAGGTGTTGCAACTTACGTAGCGTTTTACTTTGATTTTTTTATCAGCTCCTTCGGCTACTTCGCGAAGGTCTAATTTAAGTTTGATGCGGAGGTCGGTTCCACGACGGACGCGACGGCCACCGCCGCCACCACCACCGCCAAACATATCCCCAAATGGCGACGAATCGCCAAATATATCCCCAAACTGAGAAAAAATATCGTTAATGTCGAAACCTTGGCCACCACCAAAGCCGCCATTTCCGCCCATGCCTGCGTGCCCAAACTGGTCGTAACGTTTGCGTTTTTCGGCATCACTGAGCACTCCGTAGGCTTCGGCAGCTTCTTTAAATTTTTCTTCTGCCGACGGGTCGTCAGGATTTTTGTCAGGGTGGTATTTGATAGCCAACTTACGGTAGGCTTTCTTGATTTCATCCTCCGACGCCCCTTTGCTTACGCCAAGAATTTCGTAATAGTCTCTTTTTTGTGCCATTATCTTAACTGCCTATCACTACTTTAGCGTAGCGAATTACTTTTTCGTTCAAGAAATACCCTTTTTCAACTTCATCAATTACCTTCCCTTTTAAATCCTCGGTTGGGGCAGGGAACTGCGTAATCGACTCGTGTAGGTCTGCATCAAATACTTCCCCTTTTGCCGTCATTGGTTTTAAACCTTTGGCTTCGAGTGTTTTGGAGAATTTGTTGTAAATCAACCCAACACCTTCCTTCAACGGGGCAATTTCACTTACGGTGTCAAACGATGCCATTGCACGTTCAAAGTCGTCAACTATTGGCAACACCGCCTTCATCAATTCTTCGTTGGCATTTGAAATAAGGTCGAGTTTTTCTTTAGCAGTACGGCGGCGGAAGTTCTCAAAGTCGGCGTATAAACGCAAGTATTTGTCTTTCAATTCCGTTACTTCAGCTTCCAATTTTTCCGTTTTGGTTACTTCCGTTTCTTGCGCTATTTCTGTAGCCTCTGGTGTAGGCGTAGTTTCTTCTGCCACAATCTCTTCGTTTTGGATTGGTTCGTTCTCGGTTGTCATATTTTTAAAAATACCTTTATTGCTCTTTTTATGATTATGAAGGCATAAATTTCTTTGCCACTTTCGCAAAAACTGACACATTGGCAGGGGTTTGTGTTAAGGTTGCTCCACAACCTGCCTGAAAAGGTAAAAGTGAAGCCGAAAAATTTGAAACTGAAAAAATCCAAACGGAAAACCCCAAACTGACTAAAACCCACCCTGATCGTAGAAAGAACGGCGTCGCGACAGTTTCAAATCTCGTAAGAGTGCCGACTTAGCTCGGATTTCAAAGTTGTAGTTATTGACACGGAAGCCCGATCCTGCAAAAGGCGTCCAGTTGAACGACATTTCCCAGCAGTGTAAGTCGCGAATGATACCGACATTGGTAATCGAAGGTGCTTTGGCCACGACGTCAACGCCCGTCGAATACGTAAATTTCCACTTAGGAGTCAAGCTAAAGTCCCCCTGCATGGTCAGGGACTGAATGGTCGTTGCTTTGGCCAAGCCTTGTTTTGTGTATCCGAAGTTGTAACTAAAATTAATCGTCCAGGGAATGTTAAAATCGACATAGGCCGCAGGATTGGCATTAATCATCCGTTGTTGTTCTTCGGTATTAGGGGTATTTGCTTTCTTAGGCTTATCGGCACCTTTGGGGGCAAACCGCGTCGAAAAGGCAATGTTCATGTTCGATAATTTTGCCAATCCTTGGTTTGCCATCACCGAATACTTATTGATTTTACGTCCAACTGTACCGTAGGCGGCGTCTTGCACGTAGGCATAGGGGTCAAAACTAGCCGAGAAGTTGAAATTCAAGTTTTTAAACAACTGCGCATTGGCCGCCAAACTAATATCCGACATATTGAGCGAGTCGGCCATGAGGTTATACGAACCGTTCAAACTCAAGTTATCCAAAATAGATTTTTTCTCAAACTGCTTGCCCGTAGAATCGGATTTAGGGCGGAGTTTGGCTTCAAATAAGTTGTTTAAACTCCACGAAATAGCGGCGGCAGAGGTACCTGAGGTCGTTAAGTTTCCACCCACGGTACGATAACGATTCAAGTAACGCACTTCGCCATTTTGGTTTACCACCGTTTTTTCGTACAAATTCGACTGATCTGGTACGTAATTAATACTCGCAGAAGGAATCAGCGTATGACGGATGGCTTCGAGGCGTTTTCCTTTGATAAACATTGTTCCATAAAGGCGCGTATTGACGCTGGCGCTAAACGAAACGTTGTTGGCAAAATAGAACCCTTTGAGGGTATCGACTTGTACTTTGTTTCCGCTGATGTATTTGTATTGAAACTTTTGAGTAAAGGCATCTCCCGACATCGAAATCCCTGGGGTGATGTTGATATAGCGGAATAGTTTAATGTTAGGCAAAGAAATCGGAATCGAAAAACGCCCCGTAAACTGTGAGTTTTTGATAAACTGGCTGAATGTTTCGGTATTCAACGCATAAGTAGTGATGGGACTTGTGCTACTGCCGACCACGTTAGAAGGAGGATTCGCCCATACAAATCCCAAGCGTGCACTTGACGTATCGGCATACACAATGTTGTTGTTGGCCGTTAGCCCTCCGCTGAAATCCATCCCCAAGCGAAAACTTTCGTACCACGCACCCGTACCACCTTTGAGGGCAAAAGGAGCGATTTGGTTGATACCGAAGTTAAAATCAATGCCTGCGTCAATTGCACCTGGGTCAATTTGTTTGCCTTCAGCATCTACTTTGGAGCGGTCAGGAAAACGTTGGTTGACGCGCACGCTGGTTCCCATTCGCGCAAATTGCCCAAACTGCTTGTTGTATTGTACCGACGACCCCGCCACGTTTTGGATGTAGCGCTGGGTGCTAAATTCGTTGAACTGGTTGAAGCTATTGCTACCGATGTTGACCGACGCGCCAAAACTCGACGTTCCTCGGGTGACGGGCGTGTGCGTCCAGTTGAGGCTAAAATCGTTACGTGGTTTGTTCAATACCTTGATTTCGTTTCCTTGAACGTTGCGGTTGAAGCGCAGGTTAAAGTTTCCGTTGAAACGGTATTTGACCGCATACGGCATGGCTAGTCCCACTCCCCAGCTTCCTCGGGAGTAAATCTGCCCCGTAATGCTCATGTTGATTTTGTCACTAATCGCCCAGTAGTAGCCCCCGTCGCGGAGGTAATAACCACGGCCATTGGGTTCTTCGCCGTATGTAGGCATGATGAGGCCCGACGTACCAATTTCTTTTTTCTTAGGAATGGGAAAAAAACCAAAAGGTAAACCAAGGGGCAAGGGCACATCGGCGATGACTAAATTGAACGGCCCTGAAATGACCTGTTTTTCGGGAATGACTTTGATTTTTTTTGCCGCGATGTGGAAGTGCGGGTGTGTCAGGTTACAGGTTGTATAAATCGACCCACGAATATACATATTGTCCTCGGCGTCTTTCTTTACGGTTGTCCCACGGATATTGCCATCGCCTTGTTGGGTAACAATACCTTTAATAAATCCTTTTCTTGTCTTGAAATTATACCGCAGTTCTTTGGTGTCATACTTTTCGCCGTTGTCCTCAAAAATAGGTTCTCCAACCCATTTTTTGGAGGTTGTATCGTATGTTCCTTTGGCAAAAACCTCGTTGGTAGTCCAGTTTAAGCGAATGTAATCCGCTTGTAACACAATGGCTCCGTAGGTTACTTTGGCTTGCCCGTAAAGATGCACTTCTTGGGCGGTAGGGTCCATAATGGTCGAATCTTTGGCGCTATAGACCACCGTGCTTTTGAGGTCGCTTTCGGCTTGGAGGGTATCTTTTTTTGTGCTATCGGCACTGGTCATCGTGACTCCAACGCCAGGCAATGATGCCGAGCGCTTTTGGAGCGAATCGGGAGCCACAACGGGATTCGTTGGTTTACGAGGAAGCAGCCTTTGGGCCATTAACCCAAAGTTGCCCATCAAGATTAGGGCCAAACATAGCAGCCAAAGGGCGGCACTTGCGATACTCTTCTGTGTTCGTGGAGACAACTTTACAACTACTTTATTTGCAAAAGTACGGCATTCCGCGTTTTGAAGGGACGAAAGTTTGTTAAAAGTTATTAAAGCCCTTTTTTGTCGCATCTCAATTTGCTTCTCTCATCAGTAAAATCAGACTAGCCAAGTCTTAAAACGTCAGACTATCAAACTTCGTATTTTTATGAAACACGTCTTTGTGGGGGTGCTAGTCATCGCCTTTATACTGTCAAGTTTCAAGCAAGCGACTTTCGAAGCCCTGCCGCCAAAGCATCCTAATATCCTATGGGTTACGTGCGAAGACATGAGTTATCACCTAGGTAGTTTTGGCAACAAGCTTGTTAAAACCCCTCATTTAGATCAGCTAGCTGCTGAAGGTACCCGCTACACCAACGCATTTGCTGCTGTTTTGCAAAGGCAGGCGTTTTGGGAAGAATAGAAAACCAAACAACCACGAAGATATGCTTTTGCTGGCCGCAAACATTATCAACAAAAAATCAAGGAATTACGCGTTATGTATGACCGATGGATAACACAAGTGGGTGGTGACGCCGCCTAACCCGAGATGGAAATAGTACACGAATGATGGGGAAGAAAAGACAGCCCTTCGCAAACGCAAATCCCAGCCATCACTGCCAATTTTTCTAAAATTACGTTAACTTGCGCCACCAAAGACGCCTCAATTGGGTACAAAAAACACTGGAAAGAGCTAAGTTGGAAGGTATATAACCCGCCCTATAGAGCTTGCCAAAGGTGATTCGCTGCCTGCAAGCTTAAAAGATGAACGCAATAACTGATTTTATGAGAATATAAGTAGAATTAATAAAATGGCTAAAAAGAATCAATCAACAAGGTTGACAACTCAACATAAAAAATCGCAAGGGGTAGTAGGCATCTTTGGTGGTGAAGCAAAATTACACGACCTAACTGTTGGGGAAATATCAAATCTTGTCATTGCACAACTTGAAGTAGAATATCCACAATTGACGTTTCGATACAAGACAAGCATACGGAAAGAAGAAATAAACGAAGCACTAAAGAAAATTGACCCAGACCTAGGACAAACCCTTTTTGTTTCTAATTCAAGCATTATACCTGATGGGGGGATAATTGAAGTAAAGGACGATAATGATAATTGGAGGGTCGTTTTGGTGTCGGAAGCTAAACATCAAGGAAAAGACATTGAAAATATCAAAAAAGGTATATTAGTTGGTAAAGCGGATAATCAAGATTTGATGGCTGCGGGAAATGCGATAGAAAGGTCGCATAAAAACATATCAGAAATCGCTAACTTTATGCTTTCTGAATCTCATTTTCCTTATATCCTGTTTTTAGAAGGCTCTAATTTCTTGACAGAAACGATTTCGATTAAAAGACCTGATGAGAGGATTGTAACACTTGAATACAATTCAGGCATGTTAAATAGATTAGATAGGTTGACCTCAGCAAATTATGGAATGCCAATTAACACCAATTTGTGTGAGAATAAATTTGTTCAGCATAAGGACAAGACGATTATGCTTCAAGCAACATCTATTTACACGCAAGGAAAGGGAGAAAAGTGGAATAATAAGGAAATGTTTGATATTATGATTGAAATTTCAAAAACATCTCTTAAAGTATTAGGAAGTGATTTGTTTAATCAGATAACTAAAAGTAAATAGTTGGTAATTATGGCAAGAAATGCAAATAATAAATTACTGCAAAAGGCTAAAAAATCAAAAAGTGATGAGTTTTACACACAACTTTCTGATATAGAAAGTGAATTGCAACACTATAAAGCCCATTTTAAAGATAAAGTAGTTTTTTGTAATTGTGATGATGCTCGTATAAGTAATTTTTTCAAATATTTTGCTTCCAATTTTAAGGAATTAGGACTAAAAAAATTGATTGCTTCTTGCTATCAAGAACAAGAAAACGACTTATTTAATACAGAGGTAACTGAAAATGGTTTTTTCTTTGAATATACAGCTAAAGAGGGAGAAAAAGACAAACCCAATTCTAATGATATTGTTTACTTTAAAGGTGATGGTGACTTTCGTAGTCCTGAAAGCATTGAACTATTAAAAAAATCTGATATTGTTGTTACAAACCCACCTTTTTCACTATTCAGGGAATATGTTGCCCAATTAGTGAAGTACGACAAGAAATTTTTAATAATTGGTAATATAAACGCAATTACATACAAAGAAATTTTTAAACTTATCAAAGAGAATAGAGCTTGGTTAGGAATAAATCTTGGTAGAGGTGTTTCAGGCTTTATTGTACCTGACCATTATGAACTTTATGGCACAGAAGCAAGAATAGATAGTTTTGGAAACAGAATAGTATCACCAAACAATTGCTTATGGCTAACAAACTTAGACAATTTCAAGCGTCACGAAGATATTGAACTAAGAAAAAAATACTTTGGAAACGAAGGTGACTATTTAAAATATGACAATTATGATGGTATAAATGTTGACAAAACAGAGGATATACCATTGGACTATGACGGACATATAGGAGTTCCTATAACATTTCTACATAAATTTAATCCTGACCAATTTGAAATAATTAAATTTAGAAAAGGGAACGATGGAAAAGATTTATCAATAAATGGAAAATGCCCATATTTTAGGATATTAATCAGGAATAAACGATTACAAAACATATCACACGAAGACAGAAAGAAAAGCCAGCAAGTAACATCGGTTTGGCAATATGGCGGCTGAACCGGGTCGCCAGTGCGATGCTTCTGTAAAACATTTGTGCAAAGTTCAACACCAGTAATTCTATGAACTTTTGTGCTGAAATTCCTCCACACCGCCAAGGCGATTCACTGTACGTGATTGCACAGCGAATTGGTTATCGACGTAGTGGAATTGTCATTTATCCTCAATTATAAACCCACGTTCAAACCCAAATCACTATTACTATGTCCAAAACTCAAGTAGCCGTAGTAGGTCTTGGCTTTATCGGGCCAGCCCACATCGAAGCTCTACGGCGTTTGCCCGACGTTGAAGTAGCAGGTATCGCCGATTTTTCGGCCGAAATCGCCCAAGCCCGTGCCCAATCACTCGGCACAGCGGCTTACGATTCGTTTGACGACCTTCTTCGCGACGATTCTATCGAATGCGTTCACATTTGTACGCCTAACTTCCTTCACTACGAGCAAGCCAAAAAAGCATTGTTGGCGGGCAAAAATGTGGTTTGCGAAAAACCACTTGCCACCACAACCGCTCAAGCAGAAGAATTGGTAGAGTTGGCCGATAAATTGGGCTTGGTTAACGCCGTTCACTTCAATCTTCGCTATTACCCGTTGATTCGTCAGATGAAAACGATGCGTGAAAAAGGCGAACTTGGCGATATTTATTCGGTACAAGGTAGCTATTTGCAAGACTGGCTTTTCTTACCGACCGATTACAACTGGCGTTTGGAGCCTTCTCAATCGGGTGACTCACGTGCCGTTGCCGATATCGGTTCGCACTTATTCGACCTTATTGAATACATCACGGGGCTTCATATCACCGAAGTAATGGCAGATTTCAATACGGTTCACAAAACGCGTATGAAGCCTAAAAAAGCCATCGCAACCTACTCAGGCAAATTGCTTCAAGCTTCTGATTACGAAGAAGTACCTATCACTACGGAAGATTTTGCCTCGATTTTGTACCGTTTCGACAACGGAAACACGGGCGTAGCTACCGTGAGTCAGGTGTCAGCAGGTCGCAAAAACCGCTGCTCACTCGAAATCAGTGGTGCAAACCAAACCTTCAATTGGTGCTCAGAAACTCCTAACGAAGTATGGATGGGGCGTCGTGAAGTAGCCAACCAAGTGTTGTTGCGTGACCCTGCCCTGGCCCACGAAGAAGCACGTGCATTGATGACTTTCCCAGGGGGGCACAATGAAGGCTTCCCTGATACTTCGAAGCAGTTGTTTAAAGAAGTATATGCGGCGATCCGCAACGGAAAACCAGCCAACCCAACGTATCCAACGTTTGCAGACGGTTTGCGTGAACTTCGCCTTTGCGACAAAATCGTAGAAAGTAGCCGCGAGCGCCGCTGGGTGCAAGTGTAAGAAACCTTATTCAAACCTTATAGGTTTTAAAAACCTATAAGGTTTAAGGGGTTGAAAACCCATAAGGTTTGATAATATTTCCGTAACTTTGCGGAGAAAATAGTATTTTTACATCGTACCGCCACTGACCTTTATCTCTCTCTTTCAGGAGTTTGAAGCCAGCGGCAGTACGATTTTTTTGTTAAGTAAATACAGAGAGACATCACAATGGAGCCACTAAAGATTGCCATTTTGGACATGTACGATGGGTATGCCAACGAAGGAATGCGTTGTATCAAAGCCATCACGGAGCGTTTTGTAAATCAAGAAGGAATAGAGGCAACCTATGAGGTATTTGATGTGCGCCAAAAATGCGAAGTGCCTGATTTGAGTTTCGATATTTTTATTTCTTCGGGAGGCCCAGGCAATCCTCAACCTGTGGGCGAACCGTGGGAAAAACCTTTCTTTTTGCTCCTTGACCAGATTTGGCAATACAACCGTCAACCGCATCATCCCCGCAAAAAACACCTCTTTTTGATTTGTCACTCCTTCCAAATGGCGTGTTTGCACTGGGGCGTTGGATTGGTTTGTAAGCGCGGCTCGACTTCTTTTGGGATATTTCCAATGACGAAAACACACTTCGGCCAAAAAGAACCGTTTTTCAAAAACTTGCCTGATCCATTTTATGCCGTTGACTCGCGCGATTTTCAGGTGATTGAGCCTAACCATCATCATTTAGAACGGATTGGGGCAAAAATTTTGGGTATCGAAAAAGAACGTCCGCACGTGGCGCATTTGGAAAGAGCAGTGATGGCGGTACGCTTTTCTCGCGAAGTATTCGGTACGCAATTCCACCCCGAAGCCGACGCAGAAGGGATGCTTCGTCACTTCCAAAAAGACGAGAAACGCGAAGGAATCATTAAAAACCACGGGGAAGAAAAATACAACGACATGGTAACTCACCTCCAAGACCCCGACAAAATTATGCTTACCGAAGCGTCTATTATTCCTACTTTTCTGCGCAAAGCTGCCGAACAACTCAGTATAACGAATGTCGAAGTCCAAATGCAGATTGTCGAATAAAATACGATACGTTAAACCTGGACCAAAGTAAGTTTTATTTCAGATTTAACGCATTAAAATATAGGGTCGCTATTCATTGCTCCAGAGGAGCTACATCTTAGTAGAAAAATGAATCAAATCCACCACAAAGCCCCATCGGGGTGACACCGACGCTCGATAAAAGATGCCACCGAGCGCTGGCCGCCCCGGTGGGGCTTTTGGATTGCTTTTGCCCCTTTTGTTATTAAGATTTCGCCTCGCTGACGCTGCTTTTTTTAATGCGTTTAACTTGGTTTTATTTGGAAGAATTGATTTGTTGATTATTTTTGGTTGATGTACTAACCTTTATTGGGGTAAACCTTTTAGTTCCTATGATTACACAACTTCGACAAACGTACAACGCAGCTTTCAGCGAGGAAAAATACAATGAATTTGTTGCGGGCATTCACACCGATTGGCCCAATCAACTCGAATTTAGGGTAGCAGAAACGCCCGTTTTTGTGCCAAAATCCTTAAAAAATAAACTCATTGAAGCCTGTGAATCGTTTGTGGATGTGATTGTGGGAAGCGAGTTTAAAAACCAAACCCAACCCGCCATTCCTGCTGACCAAAACGTACCAAATGAAAATAATCATAGCTCATTTTTGGCCATTGATTTTGCCATTTGTAAAGATGCGAAAGGGGAGCTAGTTCCTCAACTGATAGAATTGCAGGGCTTTCCGTCGGTTTTTGGGTTTCAAAGCTACGTCACCGAGAAGTTTCGCGATTATTTTCCTATTCCTGCCGACTTTAGCAATTATTTCAGCGGGGTACGTACGCAAGCCGAGTACATTGCCAAGTTGAAAGAAGTAATTGTGGGTCACGAAAACCCCGAAAATGTCATCTTGTTGGAAATTTATCCAGAACAACAAAAGACTCGCATCGACTTTGCCGTAACGGAAGCATTTTTGGGGGTAAAAGCAGTTTGTTACACAAAAATCAAAAAGCGTGGACGGGAATTGTTCTACGAAAAAGACGGCCGCGAAATCCAAGTCAAACGTATATATAACCGTTTGATTTTTGACGACTTGGGTAATTTTCCTGACCTTCAAACGGAATTTAAGCTTACGGATGATGTGGACGTGACTTGGGTAGGGCACCCCAACTGGTTTTTTCGCATCAGTAAATACACCCTTCCATTCCTCAAATCTCCCTACGTACCCGACACCCGCTTCTTGAGCGAATACGCTGGGCAATTTCCTTCTGATTTAGAGAATTATGTCCTCAAACCTTTGTTTTCATTTGCGGGAAGTGGCGTAAAAATCCACGTTTCTCCTGAAGATTTATCGTCGGTTGCTGACCCTGAAAATTGGATTTTACAACGAAAAGTGGCTTACGAGCCTATCATTCAAGCCTTGGATGGGCTGGTGAAATGTGAGATTCGGATGCTTTATGTGTGGGAAGACGATGCCCCGCGCCCGCAGTTGCTCACAAGCTTGAGCCGCTTGAGTCGCGGTGAAATGATTGGGGTTCGCTTCAACAAAGACTTTACGTGGGTAGGAGGAAGCACTTGTTTTTACGAGCCAGACTAAGTATATCTCCTAAGTATAACTAACTTTTGATACGGTAAGGCTTTGACTTTTCGGTAATTGTGCGTTATGTTTGTGTTACCAAATAGTCGTTTTCCACACACAAAGAGTACTGTATGCCGAAATTGGCCAAGAAAATGAGGCAAGATTTTTTCTTGCTAGTGGATGATTTGTTAAGTGTACTTACTTCGCAAATAAGGGGATTTTATGTGCCTAAAGCACCCCTTTTGTATAATCCTTTCGGACAATCTTACTTACAACTACGTCATTTTTTAGCCTTAATCGGACTAGAAACACTCTCTTTGTGCCGTTTTTATTGTACCCAAAGTGTCACCTAACGAATGCGAGTTGGAACATGGTTCTGATTTGGTACTTTTTTTATTTTTTTTAACTCTAACAAACTATACTGTATGAGACACATTTTACGTGTAAGCCTATTAGTGGCTACGTGCTTGTCGGTTCTCTTAGTAAGAGCGCAAGACAAGGTGGTGACGGGGAAAGTCACCTCGACAGAAGATGGGGTAGGAATACCTGGCGTTGCGGTTGCCGTAAAAGGGACAACCAAAGGGACTAACTCCGACGCAGAAGGGAACTATCGACTGTCAATCCCTGACAATGCAACGTTGGTTTTTAGTTTTGTCGGCTTTTCAATTTTAGAAGAAAAAGTAAACGGCCGCTCAGAAATCAACGTTCAGCTAAAGCCTGAAACCAGAAGCTTGTCTGAGGTAGTCGTAACGGGTTATGGTTCACAAATCAAGCGCGAATTGACAGGTAACATTGCCAAAATTCGTCCTTCTGATATTCAAGACATGCCTGTCAACACTTTCGATCAGGCCATTCAAGGAAAAGCAGCAGGGGTTCAAGTAAATGCAGGTTCGTCAAAACTGGGTCAAGCGATTCAGGTGCGGGTTCGTGGTAACTCGTCGGTATCCGCTTCTAACCAGCCGCTTTATGTACTCGATGGAATCCCAGTAACTACGCAAAACTTGAGTAATAACGGTAGTGCTACCAACCCATTGGCGGATATTAACCCGCAAGACATTGAGTCGATTGAAGTATTGAAAGATGCTTCTGCGGCGGCCATTTATGGTTCGCGCGCGGCCAATGGCGTTGTGCTTATCACCACAAAACGTGGTAAGTCGGGACGTACGAATATCAACTTCGGTTATCAATTTGGCTCAAGCAAACCTACTAAGCAAGTGAAGTTTTTGAATACAGAACAGTATTTGAAACTATACCGCCAAGCGGCTGCCAACTCGGACCGTATTGATGGCCTTGACCCTAAAGACCCAGATTCTTACACGGCTTACATGGAAGATTTCTTCCAAACGCAAAGCTTAGGAACATTTGGTACTGCCAACCAAGCAAGTACCGACTGGGGTGGGTTAGCCTACCAAAAAGCGCCAATGAGTCAATATGACTTAAACATCAGCGGAGGAAATGACAAAACTTCATTCTTTGTGTCGGGACAATTGCTTGACCAAAAAGGGATTTTGATTGGCAACGCCCTCAACCGTATGTCAGGCCGTATCAACCTCGACCAAAAAGTATCGGAGCGTTTCCGTATGGGAATCAACATGAGCATGGCCCGTACGTTGAACAATCGTTTATCGGGCGACCGCCAGTTTGACAACCCGATTCAGATGGTAGCTTTGCCTCCGATGACGCCACAGAACGACCCAGAAACGGGTCTTCCAGTAGGAACGCCTCCAGGTGATATTTCGATTCCTGTGTATTATAACCCACTTATCAACATTGGTAATGCCTACTACAATACAACCGTTAGCCGCAGTATCAGCAGCATATATGGCCAGTTGATGATTGTAAAAGGATTGAATTTCCGTTCTGAACTAGGGGTGGACGTACTGAACCAACAAGAGGAGTCTTACTACAACAGTAAAACACAACGTAACTTTGGTGCACCTAGTGGTCTTGGCGAAAACGCCTTTACTCGGGTTGAAAACTACAACACCAACAACTACTTTACGTACAATAATAGCTTCGGAAAACATACCATCGACGGAACGTTGGGGATGTCTTATCAACAATCGCAAGAAAAATTTGCCCTTACCCAAGGACAAGATTTTCCTTCGGATGCTTATCGTATGATTGCGAGTGCAGCCCGTAAAACGGCGGGTACTTCTACCGAAACAAACTTCCGTTTCTTGTCGTATTTTGCCCGTGCCAACTACAAATTCAACGACCGTTACCTCTTAGGATTGAGCGCACGTATCGATGGTTCGTCACGTTTCGGACGCGACAGCCGCTACGGTTTCTTCCCTGCGGTTTCGGCGGGTTGGGTACTTTCGGAAGAAAGCTTCTTGCAAAACAATGCTGTTATCAGTTTCTTGAAACTTCGTGCTAGTTACGGACGTACAGGTAACGCTGAAATCGGAAACTTCCCACAACTTGGGCTATACACGGGCGATGCCGCTTACGCAGGTTTGCCAGGCCAACGCCCTTCGCAGTTGGCTAACCCTGACTTGAAATGGGAAACTTCAGACCAGGTTGACATTGGTATCGACTTTGGTATCCTTAACAACCGCATCAGTGGCGAAATTGACTACTACAACAAACAAACTTCAGGGCTTTTGTTAAACGTAAACGTACCGGGTACGACTGGTTTTACTACCCAAGTGAAAAACGTAGGTCGTTTGGAAAACAAAGGGGTTGAGTTTGTGTTGAATACTGACAACTTAGTAGGGGCATTTAAGTGGAAAACGAGCCTTAACTTGGCCGCTAACCGCAACAAAATCACTGATTTACAAGGGCAGATTATCGAAGCGGGTCTTAACAACATGAGCCGTGCCGTAGAAGGACAACCACTCGGAACGTACTTTACTGCCGAATATGCAGGCGTAGATCGTGCCAATGGCGATGCCCTTTGGTATAAAAACGTGACTAATGCCGATGGTACAATCGACCGCAGTACGACAAACACCTATAACCAAGCACAACGCGTAGTGGTAGGTAATCCACAACCAAAACTCATCGGTGGTTTGACAAACACATTTAGCTACAAAGGGTTTGACTTGAGCGTTTTCTTTAATGGTGTGTTTGGTAACAAAATTAACTTCTACGGAGTAGGTCGTTTCTCGTCGGCCAACGCTCGTTTTGAAGATAACCAAACTGCTGACCAGTTGGATTCTTGGACCAAAGAAAACCCAGGGGCTCAGTTCCCAGAGGCACGTTTGTTCTTCAACAACGGTGCGCAGCCTTCAAGCCGTTTTATTCAAGATGGTTCGTTTGTTCGTTTGCGTAACGTGACACTTTCGTACAGTTTGCCAAAATCATTGTTGAACAAAGCCAAAATCAACAGTGTGCGTTTGTTCTTGACGGGTCAGAACTTGCTGACCTTCACCAAATACACAGGTTGGGACCCAGAAGTAAATGCCGACGACATCGTAACCAACATTGCGCAAGGCTATGACTTCTACACGGCACCTCAAGCGAAAACCATCACGGGGGGTATCAACATTGGTTTCTAATTTTTCAACACTTTGATTTTTCACACAATGAATACATCCATTAAATCTTTTGTACTTGCAGGCTCAGTAATGCTCTTGAGTGCTGCCTGTGCCAACCGACTCGATGTACAGCCAACTCAAAGTATCGACGAATCGACAGCGTTGGCAACCGAACAAGACGTAACCGTAACCCTCGTAGGGGCTTACGACGGCATGAGTAGCATCAATGTGTATGGTGGAGCTTTCCAATACATGGGCGACCTTCTTGGGGATGACCGTGAGGTGGTTTTTGGAGGAACATTTACGACGTTGGACGAACTATGGCGTAAAACCATGACGCCTGGTAATGCCCAAACTACGCTCACTTGGAACAACTCATACTCGGCGATTAACCGTGCCAATAATGTATTGAGTGCGCTCGATAAGGTAAGTACTGCCAACCGAGGTCTTGTTGAAGGTCAAGCGCGGTTTATTCGTGCAGCGGTTTATTTTGAACTCGTACGTTTGTATGCCAAAGCATGGGGTGATGGTGACAATGCCACTAACCCAGGCGTACCGTTGGTGTTGACACCTACTCGTGCTGTTACTGACGAAGATTACAGAGCGCGTAATAGCGTTGCAGAAGTGTATGCTCAAATCATTGATGACCTGACAAAAGCGGAGCAATTATCGAAGTATCCACCTGCTATTGCCCTTTTGTCACGCGTGTATTTGATGCAAGGAAACTATGCTTCAGCGCGTGATGCGGCCAACCGCGTGATTGCATCGGGGCAATTTGAACTTGAGCCTGATTTTGCCAATGCCTTTGTTGATGATAACAACGAAAGCATCTTCAGCATTGTAGTAACTGACCAAGATGGTGCCAACGACATGAATACTTATTATGCTTCTGCCCTCAACCAAGGGCGTGGCGATATTCGTGTTCAAACAAAACACTTGGCGCTCTACGAAGCAAGTGATTTGCGTGGTAAGTTTTTTAATACGAGCAACGCAGGCTCACGTACATTCACTAGCAAATTCAACGACCGTTTTGGTGACGTTCCAGTGCTTCGTTTGGCGGAAATGTACCTTACACGCGCCGAAGCAAATTTTCGCTTAGGAACAACGGTAGGAGCTGCGCCTTTGGCCGATATCAACTTGATTCGCGAACGGGCTGGTTTAGCACCGCTTACATCGTTGACGATTGCGGCTGTTTTGAAAGAGCGTAAATTGGAATTAGCGTTTGAAGGTCAACAAATCCACGACATCAAGCGTACCAAAGGAACGGTAGGAACAACAGCTTTCAGCGCCAACAACTTGGTGTGTCCAATTCCACAACGTGAGATTGATACCAACAAAAAGTTAGTACAAAACCCAGGCTATTAATCACTTGGGAGTTTCTTTATCAACAATTTGAAGAGTAGTTCAGACACGTCGCATATTAATTTGTGCGACGTGTTTATTTTATTCGTAAATCGCTTTTTGATACCATTGTTTTGAATAGTATGACGAATCGTCACGAGCTTTTTTATAATTACCTCGCCCAAACCTCTGATTTCCCGCTTGCGCTCGACATCGACCGCGCGGAGGGCATTTATCTTTACGGTGCCAACGGCGAAAAATACGTTGATATGATTTCGGGCATTGGGGTAAGCAACGCAGGCCACCGACATCCCCACGTGCTGAAAGCCATTCATCAGCAGTTAGATAAATACATGCACTTGATGGTGTACGGGGAGTACATCGAAACGCCCCAAGTGAAACTGGCGGAGGCGTTGGTAAAGAGCTGTGAGACCTATAAGGTTTCCGAAAACCTTATAGGTCTAGGAGCATTAGACAACGTCTATTTCACCAACTCAGGCGCGGAAGCAGTCGAGGGAGCCATGAAACTCGCCAAACGGTTTACGGGACGCAGCGAAATCATTTCTTGTTTCAATGCCTATCACGGCAGTACCCAAGGCGCTTTAAGTTTGGCAGGAGCCGAGTTTTTTAAACGAAATTTCCGCCCCTTACTTCCTGATGTTCGTCACATTCGCTTTGGCGTGTTGGAAGACCTTGCCCTAATTACTAACCGAACGGCGGCCATCATCATCGAAGTGATTTCGGGCGAAGCGGGTGTGCGTGTTCCCGACGTTGCGTACCACCAAGCCTTGCGCGCGCGCTGTACGGAAACGGGTACTTTGTTGGTCTATGATGAAATTCAGACGGGATTTGGACGAACGGGAACCTTCTGGGCGTTTGAGCAATTTGGGGTCGTACCTGATATTTTATTGTGTGCCAAAGGCATGGGGGGCGGAATGCCCATTGGGGCGTTTATTTCGTCCAAAAGCATCATGGCTGTTTTTAAAAACAATCCCATTTTAGGACATATCACTACCTTTGGTGGACATCCTGTGAGTTGCGCTTCTTCGTTGGCTACGCTAGAAGTGATTCAATCAGAAGGGCTTGCTGAAAGCGCCGTCGCGAAAGGGCAGCTTATCCGCGAGTTGTTACAGCATCCTTCCATCAAAGAAATTCGAGGGAAAGGGCTGATGTTGGCGGTCGAATTTGAGTCTTTTGAAGTGCTCAAACCCATCATCGACCGCGCGATATTGCGGGCAAAACAGGGGACAGGCGTGATCACTGATTGGTTTTTGTTTTGCGATAACTCCATGCGAATTGCACCACCGCTTGTGATTACAGATGACCAAATTAGGGAAGCGTGTAATATCATTTTAGAAGCAATAGATTGACAAATTTTAATACCTTTGTGGCCTCAATCTACCAATCATCTACCAGTATATATTGACGGGCAAGTTGTCCGTACCACAAATCAAATGGATACCCGATTTTTAGGAGTGGGTGTGGCTTTAGTTACCCCCTTCGACACCAACCACGATATTGATTACACGGCGCTTAAAAAACTCATTGATTTTGTAAGCGATGGCGGTGTAAATTACCTTGTTGTTCAAGGTACTACGGGCGAAACCTCTACCACTACTGCTCAGGAGAAGCTCGATTTGTTGAAGTTCGTTCAAGATAATAATTCCAAAAAGCTCCCAATTGTATATGGTTTAGGTGGTAACAACACCCGTGCTGTGTTGGAAACGTTGAAACAAACCGACCTTTCGGGCGTAGATGTTATTTTGTCGGTATGTCCTTATTACAACAAGCCCTCACAGCGTGGTTTAATTGCCCACTTTACGGCCATTGCCGACGCGAGTCCTGTGCCTGTGTTGTTGTATAACGTACCTGGGCGTACGGTGGTAAACATGAAAATCGAAACCATTGTAGAACTCGCCAAACATCCCAACATTATTGGTATCAAAGACGCGTGCGCCAATTTTGATCAATACATGGAGTTGGCAAAACTGTGCCCAAGTGACTTTTTATTGATTTCGGGGGATGATAACCACGTTTCACCCATGATTAGTATTGGCTGGAAAGGTGTTATTTCGGTGATTGCCAACGCTTTCCCGAAAGAATTTACCGAAATGACGTGGCACGCCCTCGAAAATCGCCCCGAAGAAGCTGCCGCCATTCAGTATCGTTTCTTGGATATGGACGGCCCATTGTATGCAGAATCAAACCCTGTTGGTATTAAAAAATGCCTCGAAATCAAAGGCATTTGCAGCAGCGAGGTACGTTTACCATTGGTGAAAGCCTCTGACGACCTAGGCGTACAGCTTACGACGATTATGACCCGCGAAGGGTTGTTGTAGTCAATAAAGATCTCTTGATAAACGAAAAGCGGCTGCTCTCATAAGGGCAGCCGCTTTTTTGATTGTCTTCAAGTATGAAACCACTACGGCAACATAAACACCGCGTTGGAGAACAACAATTTACCATTGTACCAAAAACCACGGAAAAGTGGGTTGTTGGCGATGTAAACGATTTTGCCACGACCTACTTCTTCTACACCAAGGAAAAGTGAGTTAGGAAGTTTTTCTTTTACGTTTTTACCCGTAAAACCAGCTACGTAGCCATCTTTTTCGCTTTTTAGGTAGCCAACGTTCCAGCCGTTTTTCAAGAAATCGTAGTTATAAACGTTGTTGACAAGGGCAAAATAGTGGTCAGGGAATCCAAATGCCAATGGGTGCGAATTGTCCAATTTGATTTTATAGATGCTTCCTGGCGATTCGTCTGACACCGACTCACGCTCACGGTTGGCAAACGCTTTCAGGTTATCGTCATCATTCTTTTTGTCTGACTTCTTGCTGTCGTCTTTTTTGTTTTTCAAGCCAAAGCCTTCTTTGTCGGCCAAGAGGCTAGTAGCATTTTCCAACAAAATTAAACGACCACCGCTGCGGAGCCATTCGCGCAAGGCAGGGAATTGACTTTCACGAATAAGTGAACCAAAGCCTGATGGGACAATCAATACGTCCAATTTTGCAAATGGAATACCTGCGCCAAAACGGCTGTTTGGGTCGATAAGCGTCAGCGGGTAGCTGAGTTCTTGGTCGAAGAAATGCCAGATTTCGCCAACGTTGGTAGCGGTCGTTCCTTCACCTGCTAGAAGCCCAACCCGTGGCGTTGTTTTGAGGTTATAGACATAGTCAGAGCCAAAGTCAGAGCCTTTAGAAGCGGCACCGCTTTCTGTGGCACTGAGTGCTACGCCAAATTTAGTGGCTTCGGTCTGTACAATTTTATCGAACGAATCGCCTAACCCTTCGTTGCCAGCTCTGGTAATAATGAGCGTACCAGCGGCGTAGGTTTTGCCGCCCATGTCAAACGTCTTTTCAGCTGCCCGAACCCGTACTTTTTGTTTTGAAATGGCGGCCAAAAACTTGGCATCTTCGGCCGATTTCCACGATACAATATAAGCGTAAGGCTTTCCGCTAATCGCGGGTTGTGGGCTGCTGGCGGGTGCTTGTGGGTTAGGAGTGAGTCGCTCTTTTACGCCGTACGTTTTGGCACCGTACGCCAACGGCACGCACCAAGATGTGATGTCATACGTAACAGAATCTTCAAGCATTGGGTTGATTTCAAACAAAATCTTCAACAGGTTTGACTTGGGTTGGTAAGCACTGATGACCAAGTCGCCCGCTTCAGTTTTAAAAGCCTCGTCTTTCTGCGTCAAATAGTTGTAGCCCGTCAACGCACGGCTGTCATTGGCGTATCCGTAGCGGATTTGGTTTTTGTCCAACAATGTTTTCAACGCTTTTACGCGGCCTTCGTCGCCTGCTGTTTTTACAACGTACGATTTATAAAGGCCAATGGGACTATTTTGGTTGCGGTCGTAGAATTTCACAAACTCTTCTACTACTTTTCCCGAACGGTCGGCGATGGCTTCCATGGTGGCAATACTCGCCGCCGATACGTGTGCCACGCGGTGGGTCAGGCGAAGGGTGTCGCCTTCATCGGGGCGATCGTAGGCCAAGCCAGCGATGCCGCCGCCACCTTGCTCGTAGGTCATGGCAATCGCACCGTTGTAAGTAGGCCAAGTATCACCATAGCTTGGGTAAAACAAGTCAAAACGTTCACGCGTATAGTAAAGCCAGTTGTTACGGTCAAAGTAGCGTTTGTTGTATGTACCAATCACATCTTGCATTTCACGTTGCCACGGTGTGATGTCTTCGTGGTAAGGCTTGGCTGATGGTGCAAAATAATAGGGACTGTTGGGACCCATTTCGTGGAAGTCGCCGTGTACTTGCGGCATCCATTGTTGAAAAGCCGCCACGAGTTGTTGCATAATTTCTTGGGTCTGCCACGCCCAGTCGCGGTTAGGGTCAAACAGATAGTGATTCCAACGACCTCCTGGCCAAGGTTCGCCATGTTCCCAAGCTGAGGTATTGGCATTGGCTGTCACACCCACTTTTTGATTGTACCAGTTGACGTAGCGGTCGTGGCCGTCGGGGTTAAGGCAAGGAGCTAAGATAACCACGGTATTTTTTAGAATCTTGTCGGCTACAGCTCCACCTGCCAGTAGTTCGTGCAATACTTTGGGAAATGCCGCCGAATTGGTCACTTCGTTTCCGTGGACGTTGTAGCTCATCCATACAATCGCGGGGCGCGTTTTGCTGGTTGGCTGGCCAGCCATCAAACCGATGCTTTTGAGGTTATCGGTACGGATTTGGTCAATATTTTTAATGTTTTCTTCCGAACTCACTACGACCATCATCAGTGGGCGTTTTTCAAATGTTTGTCCGTACGACATCAACTTCACTTTAGAAGGAACTTGCTGCGAAGCGTGTACTGCATACTGATACAGACGGTGGGTAGGGACCATTTGCTCGCCAGGAGCAAAGCCAAAAAATTGGGTGGGTGATTGAAGCTGGGCCAGAGCCTGTAAGCTCAAAAGTAAGCCCGTCAAAAACAATAAGGGTTTTCTCATAGAGGTCGTTAGTTGAGATGAATAGTGTCGAATGCTTGGTTTGATACAATAAGTAAAAATGAATGGCCAAAAATACGCAAACTTTGAAGATACCATAAAATTATTGGACAAGCCCGAAAGAAAAAGCGATGTAGCTGCTTTTAATGGAAACTAATCCAGCTCTTTTTTATGAACTCTCGTCGCGATTTTCTTCGCCAAGTGGGCGGGTCTGCCCTTACGTTATCATTGGCTACTACTACTTTTTCCGAACAAGCCTACGCCTTACCCGCCGACGGCAAGCAACTTGGCGTGGCTTTGGTAGGATTGGGAAGTTACGCTGACCGCGTAGCTACGGCCATGAAAGATTGTAAATTGGCAAAACTCATAGGAGGTGTCACAGGAACCCCTACTAAAATAGATACTTGGAGCACCAAGTTTGGGTTGGACAAAGCCAATTTTTACAGCTACCAAAATTTTGAACAACTGAAAAATAATCCTGCCATCGACGCGGTGTATATTACGCTCCCTAACTCTATGCACCACGAATACGTGATTCGGGCGGCCAAAATGGGTAAGCACGTGATTTGTGAAAAACCAATGTCGGTGACGGTCAAAGAAGCCGAAGAGATGATTGCGGCTTGTAAAAAAGCCAATGTCAAGCTTTATATTGGGTACCGTTTGCATTTTGAACCCTATACCCGTGAGCTGATTCGCCTTCGGAAATCGGGTGAGTTGGGCAAGATTCTACACGTAAATACCTACGACGGTTTTAAAATTGGTGACCCAAAACAGTGGCGCCTCAAAAAAGCCTTAGCGGGTGGTGGAGCTATGATGGACGTGGGAATTTACTGCATCAACGGCGCTCGTTATGCCACGGGAGAAGAACCGATTTGGGTATCGGCGGAAGAAACCAAAACCGACCCTGTTAAATTCAAGGAGGTGGACGAAACCATCACTTGGCAAATGGGCTTCCCAAGCGGAGCGATTGCGTCGTGCGTGACAACCTATAACTTCAATAACCTAGAACGGTTGTATGTTATCGGGGAAAAAGGCTACGTTGAACTCAGTCCAGCGTTTGGCTATGGCCCCATCAAAGGGCGTACCCACCAAGGCGCAATGAGCTGGGACACCACCAAAATGCACCAAACGTGGCAAATGGACGGCCTGGCTGATTGTATTCTGAACGGTAAACCTGATCCAAATATGACGGGCGAAGAAGGGCTTAAAGACATGAAAGTGATTGAAGCCGTTTACAAATCCATCGCAGCGGGGGGCAAAAAGATTTCACTGGTCTAGCTTTTGGGTTGTGCATACACGTCGGGGTGTAAGCACCCCTCTGCACGGGATTGTACATATACGTCGGGGTGTGAGCACCCCGACGCACAAGTGTGGAGGGGTGCTCACACCCCGACCTACCGCGAGTAACACACCCCGACCCACTGCCACACCTAGGTCAGACGACAGTCAGACCGAAACCTAGTATTTTGCTTCTGGCTATAAACGAATTGTAAAAAACTACCCATAAATCTATTCAAAACTTCATTTGGCCTTAACAATTGCGTGAAATAAGGGTAATATCGGGAAAGTACTTTTGCAGCTTAATCCATTTCGTCTATGCAAAAGATACTTTTACCCCTCACGCTATTGTTGTTTGTATATGCTTGTGCCGACCACCGTCTCGACCCAGCATTTAATGAAAATCCAGCTACGTTTTCTGAAATTGCGAGCATCGACATCGGTGATGTAGGTGCGGCCGAAATCAGCGCGTATGATCCTACTACTGGTCGTTTGTTTGTGGTAAATAACAGTACCGTTAACAAAATTGACATCCTAGAAGTAAGCATCAACGGCCAACTCAAAGTCATTGGCAATATCAGCATGGCTCCCTACGGCGGAGCGGTCAACAGCCTAAGTATTTTCAATGGAAAATTAGCCGCCGCCATTGAGTCCGCAACCAAAACCGACCCAGGCAAAGTTGTCGTTTTCAACACGATTGACCAAAAAGAAATCAAAGTAATTCCTGTAGGTGCTTTGCCTGACATGGTTACATTTTCTCCTGATGGTCGTTATATCCTTACTGCCAACGAAGGAGAACCCAACGACGCCTACACCATCGACCCCATCGGAAGCGTTTCTATTATTTCTGTCGATGACAACTATTCGGTAAAAACCCTTGATTTTGCAGGTTTTGCTCCCCAACAAGCGGCGCTTATGGCCAAAGGATTGCGTATTTTTGGACTAAACGCTAGCTTTGCCCAAGACATTGAACCCGAATACATTACCGTCTCGGATGATTCGAGAACAGCTTGGGTGACGTTGCAAGAAAACAATGCCATTGCCAAAATTGACCTCACGTCAAAAACGATTACTGCCATTTTTCCATTAGGCTTCAAAAATTATAACCTCGACGAAAACGCCATCGACGTCAGCGACCAAGACAATGCCATTGCGTTGAAAAAATGGCCTGCTTTTGGGATGTATCAGCCCGATGCCATTGCCGTTCTTGAGTCGGGTGGTGTACCATATCTTTTCACCGCCAACGAAGGTGACGCCCGCGAATACACTGGTTTTTCTGAAATCCGTCGTGTAAATCACAGTTCAGTCGTTCTTGATCCAGCAGTTTTTCCGAACGCCGCAGCCCTCAAAACGAATACTCAAATGGGGCGTCTCAACATCACAACTACGCTCGGCAATACCGATGGCGATAGTGAATATGAGGCAATTTATTCGTTGGGAGCTCGTTCATTCAGCGTTTGGAACGGAAATACAGGAAGCCAAGTATTTGACAGCAAAAATGAGCTTGAAGTACGTAGCATTGCTGCGGGAGTTTACGATGATGCCCGTAGCGACGATAAAGGCGTCGAACCTGAAGGCATTGCCATCGGCCAAGTAGGGACGCGTAAAGTAGCTTTTGTAGGAATGGAACGTGCCGACGCAGTGGCTGTTTACGACATTACCAACCCTACTGCTCCTGTCTTTTTACAACTTCTCAAAACAGGCGATGCACCCGAAGGTGTTTTGTTTGTCCCTGCCAATCAAAGTCCGCTCAAGAAAAGCCTATTGATTGTCAGCAGTGAAAACGACGGGGTTATCAAAATTTACCGTCCTCAGTAACAATACCTAACTAATCTGTCAACGGCGTTGTCTAATTTAGGCAGCGCCGTTGTTGTTTTTGGTGCTAAATTCCGAAAAAAATGGTAAGTTTCGTGTTCAAACATCATCAACATGAAACTTCTCTACCTTACCTTTTTTTCTTGTTTATCCCTTTGCGTTTTTGCCCAGAAACCCGCTATCTCTAGCCTTAAAGAGACGATTCAGGCACGTCTCAAAACCGTGGAAGGAGAGTTTGGGGTAGCCTTCAAAGACCTTCAAACACAAGAAACCCTTTTCATTAAAGGTCACGAAAACTTCCACGCGGCTAGTACCATGAAAACGCCCGTGATGATTGAGGTTTTTAAACAAGCCAAAGCCAAGAAATTTAACCTTACGGATTCGATTCCGGTCAAAAATGAATTTAAGAGCATTGTCGATGGTAGCCCGTTTAAGCTTGACATTAGCGACGACAGCGCCGATGATATGTATCGCCAAATTGGCAAAAAAATGACGATTTATGACCTCACCTACCAAATGATTATTGTGAGTAGCAACCTTGCCACGAATATTTTGATTGACCTCGTGGACGCCAAAAATGCCAATGCAACCATGCGTCAACTTGGGGCGAACGATATTCAGGTGTTGCGCGGTGTGGAAGACACCAAAGCGTTTCAGAAAGGGCTCAACAACTCCGTCACGGCTTATGATTTGATGCTTATTTTTGAAAAAATTGCGCTGAAAAAAGCGGTCAACAAAAAAGCCTGTGATGCCATGATTCGCATTTTGCTTGACCAAAAATTCAACGAAATTATTCCTGCCCAACTTCCCACCAACGTCAAAGTGGCGCACAAAACAGGTTCCATTACGGGCGTTCAGCACGATTCGGGCATCGTATTTCTTCCCGATGGGCGAAAATATGTGCTAGTTTTATTGTCAAAGAAATTAACCAACCCCAAAGAAGGAGTAAAAGCACTCGCCGATATTTCAAGGCTGATTTACGAGTCAGTAAAATAAGTTCAAGCTACTTTTGGTAGGTTTAGGGTGGCTAATCGTAAGTTTAGTGGAAAAATTTGTACTAAAAATACGGTAGAACATAGCCTTTTTTAGCCTTTTCGTAGGCTTTTTGTTGATTTTTATCTTTTTTTCAGCAAAATGTATTTCTTTCTAACAGAATAAGTCACTAACTTTGTAGAGTTATTTAAACGACTGCCGTCAAAATAGGCTGTCTTTAAGTAAACTAGAAGCTACTACATTTACTAATGATGTTACTTCTTATTATAAGAAGAGTCAAAATAAAGAGTTTTTCATAACGTTGAGTAAAGTCAAAAAGCCGCGCGGATCTTCTGCACGGCTTTTTTGTTTTTGTACAATTTGTAAAATTAGAACCACTCGGGTTGCATCTCCACCGTTGCTTGATTCTGACTAAGAAGACGCTTCGCCAGCGCCGTAGTTTTTACCAGTTCATACTCAAAGAAATAATGAGCTGTCGCTATTTTCCCTTGATAAAAATGGCGTTCTGAATCAGCGTTGGCATCTGCCAGTTTTTTGTTTGCTTCGGTTGCTTGTTTGAGCCACTGCCAAGCGATAGTCGTAATTCCAAACATTTCTAAGTACAGGGTGGCGTCAGCCAAAAATGCCTCCACATTTTGCGGAGCTATCGCCAACAGATGCCCCGTTACTTGTTGAACTTTGAGCATAGCCTTTTCTAACTGCTCGGCCCAAATAGTGAGCTTTGGTTCGTTGGCAGCGGCTTTGGCCTGCGCAATTGCTAGACTCATTTCTTCGGCTAGCAATTGTACCGCTTTTCCACCTTTGAGGGTAATTTTTCGGCCCAACAAATCGAGCCCATGAATCCCCGTTGTACCTTCGTGAATCGGGTGAATGCGGGCTTCGCGGTAATATTGTTCGAGTGGGAAATCTGTTGTATAGCCTGCGCCTCCCAAAATCTGCACGGCTGCACTGGTCGTTTGGCAGCACATTTCGGACGGATATGATTTGGCAATGGGCGTAAGTAAATCAAGTAAAAGTTCGGCTCTTTCTTTATCGGTGCCTTGGGCTACGTGGGCAATATCGGCCCAAAGTCCGCATTGTAACAACAACGACAGCGAACCTTCGACCACCGACTTTTGAAATAATAACATTCGTTTGACATCCGCGTGGTGGATAATCAACGTCTGAGGCTGAGTGGGGTCTTTGGCCGCGATGGGTCGGCCTTGCGGGCGCTCTTTGGCGTAGGCCAACGAAGCGTGGTAAGCTGCCGTACCGATGGCCGCCGCGTTGGTGCCGACTCCAACCCGAGCTTCGTTCATCATCTGGAACATATAACTCAAGCCTCTGTGTTCTTCTCCCACCAAATAGCCCAAACAGTCGGTATCAGAACCAAACATCAAGTGCGCAATGGGCGCGCCTTTGTAGCCCATTTTATGATACACTCCTGCCGTGGTGACGCCGTTTGGCACCAAACCTTCAGGGGTAACGCGTTGCTGAGGTACTACAAACAGAGAAATCCCTTTGGTGCCAACGGGACCGCCTTTGATTTTGGCCAACAACAAATGAACTACGTTTTCGCAAGCGTCGTGGTCGCCGCAAGAAATAAAGATTTTTTGCCCTTGAATTTTGTAAACGCCTGCGGTTTTAGTGGGCTCGGCGCTAGTAGAAATATCTGATAATGAACTTCCTGCGTTGGGTTCTGTCAGGGCCATGGTTCCTTGCCAACGGCCGTTGTACATGTTGGGCGTGTAGGTATCAATCAGTTCGGGAGAGCCAAAACTCCGAATCAAATTGGCCGCTCCTGTGGTCAAAAATGGATACACACTGGCCGAATAATTGGCGGCTTGAAAAATAAACGCTGCCGCATTGTGAACGGTGGCGGGGAGTTGTTGTCCGCCTTCTTCGTAGCGAAAAGTGGCGTTTATCCAGCCATCTTCCCCAAAGCGCCGCGTGATGGCTTTCATGCCTTCGTGGACGCGGATTTTGCCATCGACAAGTTGGGGCTCATTTCGGTCCATTTCGGTGAGTAAAGGACGCAGCATTTTGTCGGCTATTTGCTCGGCAGCGTCCAGTACCATGTCAAACGATTCCCGATTGTGGTCTTGGAAGTACGGGTACTGCACCAACTGCTCCACGTCAAGCAGTTGGTACAGATTAAATTGAAGGTCGCGTTTTGAAAAAAACATACAATTATTTTTTTACCTCATCCCGCAAAGCCTTCCGTAGAATTTTACCTACGTTGGTCTTGGGCAACTCGGTACGGAATTCGATGTGCTTAGGGCATTTGTAGGCCGTCAAGTTTTCGCGGCAATAGGCCATAATTTGCTCTTTTGTAAGGCTTTCGTCTTTTTTTACCACAAAAATCTTCACCGCTTCGGTTGTTTTTTCGTCGGGTACGCCAATACAAGCAACCTCCAAAACACCCTGACATTGCGCCACGACATCTTCGATTTCGTTGGGATACACGTTGAAACCTGACACAAGTACCATGTCTTTCTTACGGTCAACGATTTTGAAAAAGCCATCGGCATCCATCACCCCAACATCTCCTGTTTTAAACCACTGACGGCCATCGGCAGGGTCGGTAAACATCACTTTGGCGGTTTCGTCGGGGCGGTTGTAGTATCCTGGCATTACCTGTGGCCCTAATGCACAGATTTCTCCCGCTTCGCCCACATCTGCCCACGTGCTATCGTCGCGCATGATGCGCATTTCGGTACTAGGGAAGGGTATTCCGATGGTGCCAACGCGGTTGTCGGTGGTTTTCAATGGATTGGCACAAAGTACGGGCGATGTCTCAGACAAGCCGTAGCCCTCGGTTGGCAAATTGCCTGTGAGCTTATACCATCGTTCGGCCACCACTTTTTGTAGTGCCATTCCTCCCGCCGAGGTTATTTTGAGGCCGCTAAAATCAACTTCGCCAATTTTAGGGTTGTTCATCAAGCCGTTGTACAGCGTATTCACACCCGTAAAGGTGGTCACTTTGTATTTTTTCAGGTCTTTGATAAACGCCTCCATGTCGCGTGGATTTGTAATCAACAGGTTCATTCCGCCGTTTTTAAGGGCCGAAAGGGCGTTGCACGTAAGCGCGTACACGTGGTACAGCGGCAAAGCTGCCACAATCACGTTGGTTTGTCCTTCAGGAATGGTATTGAGCATCGGGCTCAAATAAACGCAGTTGGCTTCTACGTTCGCAATGATGTTGCGGTGGGTTAGCATGGCACCTTTCGACACCCCCGTTGTCCCACCCGTATATTGAATAAATGCCAAGTCTGAATTTCTCAAATCAGGTTTTTGGTAGTCGGCGGCGGCACCTTTGCTCAACGCATCCGTAAACGACTTTGCCGTAGGAAGGTCATAGTCAGGCACCATTTTCTTGACATTCTTTACGACAAAATTGACAAGTTGTTTTTTGCCAAAACCCAACAAATCACCAATCTCGGTGACCAATACGTGCTCGATATTGGTATGAGGAAGTACTTTTTCTAGGTTAGAAGCAAAGTTGGCCAAAATCACAATGGCTTTTGCGCCCGAATCTTTAAACTGGTGCTCCATTTCGCGGGGCGTATAAAGCGGATTGGTATTGACCACCGTGAGCCCTGCCCGCAATGCACCAAACATCGCAATGGGGTATTGCAGTACGTTGGGCATTTGAATCGCAAGGCGGTCGCCTTTTTGGAGGCCGATGCTTTGCAGATAGGCCGCAAAATTGCGCGATTGTTTATCTAACTCAGCATACGTAATTTCTTTGCCCATGCAGGAGTAAGCTTTACGCGAAGCATATTTGGTAAAGCCTTCGTCAATCATTTCTAACAACGACGAATAGACGTCTGGATTAATTTCAAAGGGCATTCCCGCTGGATAAAACTTTAGCCACGGAAAGGTATCTCTAGTTACAGCCATTCAGATTTTAGGTTGATGTTTAGAAAAAATTGTACACTACAAAGATATAAACGAAGTTAGAGGGAAGAAGTTTTACCCCTGACTTTTCATGACAAAAAATGATTTTAAGGTCTTTTCCACTATATTCAGTACGACAGAATGAGCAAAAATGTCTATTACAAAAAAAACTTTACACGGTTTAAAGTAATTTTCAAAGTTGTTCGTCTAACCAATTAACCACTTAAAATTAACATTGGCAACCGCACGACTACCTATTGTTCAAACCATCAAAAAGTACAGCAAGCAACTTTTTGGCTTCATTCGTCAGCGCGTAAGCAGCGACGAAGATGCTGAGGATATTTTGCAGGACGTTTGGTACCAACTGAGCAGTCAGCCCGAAGTAGAAGCCATTGAACAAGTGGGAAGTTGGCTGTATCGGGTGGCGCGGAACCGCATTGTGGACACCTACCGCAAGCAGCGCCCCGAAACCCTCGAAGATTACGGCTATGAGGACGAAGACGGCGAAATCGTGTTCAAAGATTTATTGCTCGCCGACGACGGAACGCCCGAAAGTGACTATCTCCGCGAGTTGTTTTGGCAACAACTCATGGAAGCCCTCGACGAACTTCCCGAAAACCAGCGTCAGGTATTTGTGTGGAACGAACTCGAAGACGAGACGTTTCAGGAGATTGCTGACCGCACGGGAGAGAACATCAAAACGCTGATTTCTCGCAAACGCTACGCTGTGCAGCATTTGCGAAAACGGTTGGCGGGTTTGTACCAAGATTTATTGATTGATTAACCATTTTTTTGACCAACGCAACCATGACTACTAAACACAATCGTCGGGCCTATTTTTTCTTATTTCCGCTTTTTGCGGCGGTGGCCGTTTTGGTACTTGGCGCTGCCGTCATGTGGCTTTGGAACGCTATTTTGCCTGCGTTACTGGGTGTGGCTTTTATTTCCTACTGGCAAGCCGTGGGGTTGTTGATTTTGTGCCGTTTGTTGTTTGGGAACTTTAGCCGTGGCAAGGGCGCACCTTGGGCTCAGCACGCGCAAAAAAAGGCTGCTTTTCGGGAAAAATGGCTACACATGAACGACGAAGAACGCGCTCGCTTGCGCGAAGAATGGCGCAAACGTTGCGGCAAAAATTAATTCAAAAAAAATCGAAATTCGTTAAAGTAATTTTTGATTTCAATCGTCATCCTATTTGTACAGGGTTTGTACACATCACCATATAACCATTTAACAGCTATGTTTACTATTTTGAGAGTTATCGGAGCCGTATTTTTTGGCGCATTATTTTTGTTCATGTTGCCTTTCTTATTATTGAAAGCGTTCTTCTTTTTCTTGTTTTTTGGCTTGGCATTTCGACTTATGATGGGTCGTCGCCGTCGCCAATGGAAACGCTATCAGGCGTATTATACACCTTATGAGGATGTAACAGCGCAATACCGTAAAGAAAACTTGAACGATTCGTTTCAACACCCTATCACGAAAATTTAATCAATTTTAATAGCCATGTATCATCATCACAGAAAATGTGGGCACGGACACCCTGGAATGGGGTTCGGCCCGTTTGGAAAACAGTTCGGTCGTGCCTTTGCAGGTAATCAATACCGAGTACCTGTCAATGTACTAAAAACCGAAAGTAGTTACGAAATCTTCGTCATCGCTCCCGACCGCGCCAAGGAGGACTTTAAAATCAGTCTCAAAGGCAACGAGTTGACGATTTCGTATCAGGCAAAAGAAGACATCAAAGAAAACCAACAGTGGATTCGCAACGAATTTACTAAGGCTTCGTTTGAGCGTACTTTTGTAATTGACGAAACCATTGAGTCGGAGGGCATCAAAGCCGAGTACAAAAACGGCGTATTGCAAGTGACATTGCCTTTTGTGCCTGGGTCAGCAAAACCCGCACAGGAGATTGCAGTGGCGTAGATGTGTAGAGGGGTGCTCACAACCCGCCCCAAGCGCATAACAAAAATAGTCGGCTGCGAAGGCAGCCGACTATTTTTGTTATAAACCTGTCAACAGGCAAACTGAAAACCACAAACTTATTTCAACCCACCCACCATGTCTTCAGGGCGTACCCATTCATCAAATTGTTCAGAAGTCATGTGTGTGAAATCCAAGCCTTTGAGTTCAAACTCAAGCGCGGCTTGTTTGAGGGTAATACCACGCTTGTGGGCATCTTGGGCGATGGCGGCGGCGTTGTAATAACCAATTTTAGGGTTCAATGCCGTTACCAACATCAATGAGTTGTTGACGTGCTTACGGATATTTTCGGTCAACGGTTCGATACCCACGGCACACTTATCGTTGAACGCCACGCAAACGTCACCAATCAAACGAGCCGAGTGTAAGAAGTTGTAAATCATTACGGGCTTAAATACGTTCAACTCAAAGTGACCGTTTGAGCCACCGATGTTGATTGCGATGTCGTTGCCCAATACTTGGCAAGCAACCATGGTCATGGCCTCGCACTGTGTTGGGTTTACTTTACCAGGCATGATAGAGCTTCCTGGCTCATTGTCTGGAATAAAGATTTCACCGATACCCGCACGTGGCCCCGACGAAAGCATACGGATGTCGTTGGCGATTTTCATCAAGCTAACGGCTACCGTTTTTAGGGCGCCGTGCGCTTCTACGATGGCGTCGTGGGCGGCAAGGGCTTCAAACTTGTTTTCGGCTGTGATGAATGGAAGACCTGTCAACGCCGCGATGTGACCCGCTACATTTTCAGAATATCCTTTCGGTGTGTTGATCCCTGTTCCTACGGCCGTTCCACCCAACGCCAACTCTGACAAGTGTGCCAACGTATTGTTGATGGCGCGCAAACCGTGGTCAAGCTGAGATACATAGCCCGAAAACTCTTGTCCGAGGGTAAGCGGCGTAGCATCCATGAAGTGCGTACGTCCGATTTTCACCACATCCTTAAATGCTTCTGATTTAGCTTTGAGCGTATCGCGGAGTTTTTGGATGCCAGGAATAGTAACTTCGATCAAAATTTTATAAGCTGCAATGTGCATCGCCGTCGGGAACGTATCGTTGGAAGACTGCGATTTATTGACGTCGTCGTTGGGGTTCAAGAATTTTTTCTCGTCCAACAACGAACCACCGTTGATTACGTGGGCGCGGTAAGCAATCACCTCGTTGCAGTTCATGTTTGACTGCGTGCCTGAACCCGTTTGCCAAACGACCAACGGAAACTGGTCATCGAGCTGACCTGCCAAAATTTCGTCGCACACTTGTGCAATCAAATTCTTTTTGTCTTCTGGAAGGATACCTGCCTCAAAGTTGGTGATAGCAGCCGCTTTTTTCAAGTAAGCAAACGCCCGAATGATTTCCTTCGGCATTTTGTTAATGTCTTGGGCAATCGGGAAGTTCATGATGGAGCGTTGTGTTTGTGCTCCCCAATACACGTGTGCAGGTACTTCTACCTTTCCCATCGTGTCTTTTTCTATACGGAATTCCATTGGATGAATGACGGGGCCGCCCGCGCGGTGAATTTGAATGAATGATTGAGTCGATGGATGAGCTAATTGGGACAATTGTTCAGCCATCCTGCAAAAGTAAACACAAATCGCTTACCCGCTTTTGATAGAAATCATAATCTCTCTAATTTTACCAAAAAAATAAGACCAATGACTGCATCTTCCACAATCCGCAAACAGCGTTTGAGGCTGGACATTGAGGTGACTCGTAAGCAGAAGAAAGCACTTCTTAGCGTGCTCAAAGCGCTTGATATTGAAGTTAAGCAACGTGAACTGACGGAAGAAGAGGAAGATATAGCGTTGGGAATTGCGATAGAGGAGGGGAAGAAAGAGGGAAGATTGTCAGAAAAAGAACAAGAAGAGTTTTTGAAATGGATGCAGAATGAAATTTCAAACCAATAAATCATTTTGGACTTTATGTGGAAGATGAGACTGTTGTTTTTGCTCGTATTCTTCCCCGAAAAGAAATTTATCGCTTTTTTCCTTAAAAGTTAGTAGTCAAGCAAAGTGGATTAAGAGTAAAAGAAAGTAGGAGTTTGAAACACACACACACATAACGTTAAAAGTCTCAGAGAGACACAACCTTTGTAGAACCTACAAGATTAACCAATAATTAATAACTGTGGCCACGCCACTCATCTCAATTTGTTAAAATGCTTCACAAAGTATTAAAAGTAAACCCCAACGATAACGTAATCGTAGCTTTGCGCGACCTACCAGCGGGTGAAGTTGTTGAGTTTGAAGGAGAATCATATCTCTTGCCCCACACCGTTTATGCTAAGCATAAGTTTGTAACCCACGATTTGGAAACGGGCGATGCCGTGACCATGTATGGCGTATTGGTAGGCCGTGCTTCGCAGTCCATCAAACGCGGCGAACCCATTACCACTTATAACCTCAAGCACGACTCTGAGCCGTACAGCACAGCCAAGCGTCAGCCGTATAGCTGGACCCCGCCCGACGTAAGTAAGTGGGTAGGACGCACATTTAAAGGCTACCGCCGTTCAGATGGAAAAGTAGGAACGTATAACTACTGGCTGGTGATTCCGTTGGTATTTTGCGAAAACCGCAACGTATTGACCTTGAAAACTGCTTTTGAGCGTGAATTGGGCTACGCACAACCTGAACTGTACCGCGACCAAGTGCGCGAAATGCTGCATTTGTACCAAAATGGTCAGTTAGAAACGGTTCAAAAATTAGCGCCTTTCACCGATTCGTCAACGCCTCGCCCGTGGTCGAATGACTTAAATCGCCCTTTCAAAAACGTTGACGGGATTAAGTTTTTGACCCACGAAGGTGGCTGCGGAGGTACACGCCAAGACGCCCACACGCTTTGCTCGTTGTTTGCGGCTTATGCCGTTCACCCCAACGTGGCAGGTGTGACGGTGTTGAGTTTGGGTTGTCAAAACTCGGAAGAAAAAATCTTGATGGACGAAATCCACAAGCGTAGTCCTAAGTTTGATAAACCGTTGTATATTTTTGAACAACAGCAAGGAACGGAGTCGGCGATGATGTCGGCGGCGATTAAGCAAACGTTCTTGGGCTTGATTAAAGCCAACGAATGCGAGCGCGAAGACGTGCCTATTACCGAACTGGTAGTTGGGTTGAAATGTGGTGGTTCGGATGGTTTCTCGGGAATTTCGGCAAACCCAGTTTTGGGACAAGTATCAGATATTTTAGTGACATTGGGTGGAAAAACTTTGTTGGCTGAATTTCCTGAATTACACGGGGTTGAACAAGAATTGCTCAACCGTTGTGTGACGGAAGAAAAAGCAGCCAAGTTTGAAAAACTCATGCGCGATTATTCGGGCAAAGCCGACGCCGTAGGTTCGGCCTTTGCGTTTAATCCTTCGCCTGGAAACATCAAGGATGGCTTGATTACGGACGCTATCAAGTCGGCGGGAGCAGCGAAAAAAGGCGGCTCGGCACCGATTCAGGACGTGACCAACTACACAGAAATTTCTCACGAAAAAGGTTTGCAGTTGGTATGTACTCCAGGCAACGACGTAGAAGCCACCACAGGAAAAACCGCCGCAGGTGCAACCGTGATTTTGTTTACGACGGGCTTAGGAACGCCCACAGGAAACCCGATTTGCCCCGTGATGAAAGTGTCAACCAATTCGAAATTGGCCGAAAAAATGGTGGATGTGATTGACTTTAATTGCGGTACGGTCGTAACAGGAGAGGAGACCATTGCCGAAAATGCCGATGCCTTACTCGAAGAAATCATCGCCGTAGCAAGTGGTAAATTAACTCATGCACAGCGTCTTGGCCAAGATGACTTCATCCCGTGGAAACGCGGAGTCTCGCTCTAGTCAGGTAAACAGTACGATAGATTCAAAAGGGTCAGTCGGAACTATACCGACTGGCCCTTTTCATTTTACACGTGTCCCGAACTCAAGCTTGTCCCGAATTCCATTTCGGGACACATACGGTTCAGCGTCTCCGACGCAACAAAAAATAGTAGCCTGAAGACAAATAAGTAATTGATAATGAAAAAGTTACTCTTATTGCTTTTGCTGCCTATTGGCGCATTGGCTCAAGAAACTCGTTGGTGGGAAGGCAAAATTATTTCCACTACCAACAAAGAGGCCGTAAGTTTTGCAACAGTGGCGAGTTATCCAGTCTTCCGAGTGAGTTCGGCGGATGAAGCAGGCCAAGCACGTTTTTCGTATGCTCTTACTGATACGATTAAGGTATTTTGTCTTGGGTTTGAGTCCCGAATGGTGTTGGGAAGTCAGTTGGTGAACTTACCCGAAATTACACTCAAACCTGTTGTTTTTCAATTGAACGAAGTCCAAGTTCGTAATAAAGTAATGACCGAATGGTGGGGTACTACCAAAAAGCGTACCCGTTTTGGCCTTTCGTTGATACCAGGAGCAAAACTTGCTCTTTTTATCCCTAACAATGGAGCGAAAGAAGGCACTATTTCCAAAGTGCGGTATTTCTTAACGAATTTTGGCAGGGACGGAGGTTTCCGAATACCTTTTAGGGTTCAGCTTTATACAGTAGGCAGAAAAGGGGAGCCAGATAAACTATTATTAAAAGACGTGGTAATGGTGCAAGCTGTTCATAGTGGTTGGACAGAAGTGGATATTTCACAGTACCAAGTAGCGTTGCCTACGGAAGGCTTTTTTATTGGCATGGAGTTTTTATCAAAAGAGGAATACGATTATCAAACCGAGAAGATAACGGTCAAGCAGAAAGATGGTACAAAAACCAAAGAAAACCGACTCATCCAAGTAACAGTAGGTATAGGCGAAGATAAAGACGGGATTGAGAATACTTGGATGAATATGAAAACCGTATGGATGAAGAAAAGTTTAAACGGTGTCATCATGCAAGGTAAAAATGCAATGATGGGTGCAGAAATCACTTTTTAAGATTACAATGATACAGAAAACAGCCACTCTCTATCGAAATGCGTACGGCGGGATGTCACGCGAAATATGGTTGCTTGCCGCCGTGATGCTCATCAACCGCTCGGGAACCATGGTCATTCCGTTTATGAGCGTTTACCTGACCCAATCACTGCATTTTACCCTCTCCGACGCGGGTTTAGTGGTAAGTTGTGCGGGAGCGGGAGGAATACTTGGAGTTTATTTGGGCGGAAAACTAACCGACAAACTCGGCCATTACTACGTACAATTGTGCAGTTTGGCTTTGGGAGGAATGACGTTTTTTGTGTTAATGCAAATGCGAACCCTACCAACGCTGTGCGCAACGGCCTTTTTTCTCAATCTCGTAGGAGAAGGGTTTCGGCCTGCCAATTCGACTTCCATTGCTTATTACAGCACTCCCGAAAACCGTACGCGTGCGTACGCCCTCAACCGCCTTGCCATCAATGTTGGATGGGCGATAGGGCCTGCTTTGGGTGGAATTTTTGCTACGATTGGTTACAAATACCTTTTCATCGCCGACGGCATCACCAACATTGCTGCGGCGGTATTTTTGTTGCTATTGGTGAAAAATCGAAATGCCAAAAAAGCCGACCATTCGTCAACGGAGGAGACAGTGCCAGTGACTCAATCCGCCTTTCGGGATGGTATTTTTATGCGAATGTTGCTCTTTACAGTCCTCTTTGCGGTATGTTTTATGACATTTTTTAGCATTGTACCCGTCTTTTGGCGTTCCGAACTGAAAATCAAAGAAGTCTATATTGGACTGTTGCTAGGAATGAACGGAGTGATGGTGGCGGCGATAGAAATGCTCCTTATTTATCGCATTGAGCGCCTGCGTTCCAAGCTAACGTTTATTGGATGGGGCGTACTGCTGTGCGGCTTGGCCTATTTGTTTTTTGTTATCTTCCAAGGCATGGTCTGGATTTTGCCTATTGCGGTAATCACCATTACATTTAGCGAAATGCTAGCCATGCCGTTTCTAAACTCCCTCACCATTGAACGTTCGACACCCCAAAACCGAGGTCAATATTCGGCCTTGTATTCGATGTGTTATTCTGTGGCGCAGGTGACAGCACCCGTCTTGGGCGGCCAAATCGCCACTCGCTTTGGATTTTATACGCTTTGGGGCGTATTGGTGGCTGTATCGGTGGTAAGTTATGTTGGTTTTCGGTGGGTAGAGTCGGTGGTGGAAGAGCGAAGTCGCGCTTTTTCTTAAAAAAACAACCCGAAAGTTTGATAGCTTTCGGGTTGTTAAAACCGCCGTTAATTCTGCAACCTAATCACGTGGATAGGCTTTTCTTCCATAATGGCTTTGGGCAAAAACGCCCATAAAAGCACATAAATGAAGACGACAGGAACGCCCGCAGCAAAGAAAAATGCGATAACAAACAAAATACGAACAATCGAACGGTCGATGTCGAAATAATGTGCTAAACCTGCGGCTACCCCACCAATGGCGGCTTGATTTTTTATGCGATACAATCTGTTAGTTTCCATGGCTGTTAAATAGTTTTTGTGTTATTGTTGAATCAAAGGTACTATGTAATACCTAATAGTTGCAACAACCCCCACACCAATGGAAAAAAAGCGGGACAAAGGGAGATTTTTAGGGACGAGTTTTAGTCGTTGATGTGCAATAACCCCACCGTTTGGGCATAAATATCTTGGAGCGAAATAGCTGATGGAAGCATCATTAATTGAATAGAATCGTCCAAACGACTGGTTTCGTGTACCAATGCCCATACATTAGGTGATTCTAGTTTTTGCCACACTTCTATTTTAACTCGCTCTGAATCAATGAGGACGTATTCTTTAAAAGAAGGAATACTGCGGTAGTATTCAAATTTTTCGCCACGGTCGTAGGGAGCTGTACTTTTAGATAAGACCTCAATAATGGTCGTTGGATTGAGCATGGTGTCAAAATGGTCATCGAGCAGCTCAAGCTTTCCACAAACAATCGTTAAATCGGGGTAGGTGTAAAATTCTTCGGTAGGAATCCAAAGACGAAAGTCATTGCCAAAATATTGGCATGATTTTCTTTTGAGTGAAATGTAAAGCTCGCCCGCCAAATTATCACGGATGCGATTATGGTTATGGCTTGCACCAGCCATCAGCGTGACTGTACCTCGATGGTACTCACTTTTGAATTCCGCAGCGCGTTCCCATTGCAAATAATCATCGGGCGAGAGTGTTTTTTTAACAGCAGACATAACTTTTAAGGCATTGTTTACAACAAAAATACGATAATTCCCCCATCACCGCACTATATTTGCAGCTATACAAGTAAAAGCGGTGCTAGTCACCCGATTATTCACTCACCGAGGCGGTTCGCCGCTCCAGTTTAACGATACGCTATAGTTAGAATGAAAGTCCTCAAGTTTGGCGGCACATCGTGCGGCACAGTCGAAAGTATCCAGCAAGTCATCCAGATTTTACAAGATAATATTGCAAAAGGCGAACGCATTGCCGTGGTGTACTCGGCGATGGGGGGCGTCACCAATAAACTGATTGAGATTGGCCGCATGGCTTCTACGGGTAACACCGACTACTACGATGCGCTCAAAGCCCTCGAAGAACGCCACTTTACGGCTGTGCGCGGGTTGATTGACATTAAAAGCCAGAGTAGTTCGATTGCCAAAGTACGTGGCCTCGTCAATGAACTCGAAGATTTACTAAAAGGGATTTCGTTGATTCGTGAATTATCGACTCGTACGCTCGACTTATTGATGTCGTTTGGCGAACGCCTTTCAACGACCATCATTACCGAAGCCCTCAAAGCACGCGGCGTCAATGCGGAGTTTTGTGACGCGCGCACGCTCATTCGCACCAATAATCATTTCAGCTACGCCGAAGTAGATTTTGAGGTAACAAACGCCCAAATCAACGCACATTTTGCCAAAACTGACGCCTTGTTGTGCATCACGGGCTTTATTGGTTCTACTGAAGACGGCATCACAACAACGCTTGGCCGCGGAGGCTCGGACTATACAGGCTCGATTTTTGGCGCAGCATTGGACGCGGAAGTAATTGAAATTTGGACAGACGTGGACGGAATGATGACCGCCGATCCGCGTAAGGTGTCGAATGCTTTTACCATTCCGACCATTACGTACGCCGAAGCAATGGAGTTAAGCCATTTTGGAGCAAAGGTGATTTACCCGCCGAGTTTGCAACCTGCTTTTGCCAAAAATATTCCTATCAAAGTACTTAATACTTTCAATACGGCTTCGGAAGGAACGACTGTGCACAACACGGCCCTCGAAACTCCCTACGCCATCACAGGGATTAGTTCGATTGATGACATTGCGTTGGTCAACGTCCAAGGAAGTGGGATGATTGGGGTAGCAGGGGTATCGGCTCGTTTGTTTTCGGCCATGTCGCGCAATAAAATCAGCGTGATTTTGATTTCGCAAGCCTCGTCGGAGCACTCGATTTGCTTTGCGATTGACCCTAAAAATGCCGAACGGGCTAAAGATGTGCTCGACCAAGAGTTTTCGGTTGAAATTGCCGCAGGCGACATCGACCGCGACGGTATTCAGATTCAGCGCAACGTTTCTATCATCGCGATTGTGGGTGAAGGAATGCGCCGTAGTACGGGGGTATCGGGTAAATTGTTTACCGCCCTTGGTAAAAATGGTATCAACGTGATTGCGACGGCACAAGGCTCTTCGGAGTTGAATATTTCGGTAGTGATTCAGAAAAATGACCTTTCGAAAGCACTCAACGCCATTCACGGGGTATTTTTCCAATCAGAAGTACGGACACTCAACTTGTTTGTGGTAGGTACGGGCTTGATTGGAAGTACATTTTTGAAACAACTTGCGGCACAATCGGACTATTTGGCCCAAGAAAAATTATTGAAAATCAACGTAGTAGGATTGGCACGTAGTAAAAAAATGTGGCTCAATCCAGAAGGGATAAGTTTACAAAATTGGACAGAAGAACTCGATGAAAACGGAAAAACGACCAGCCTTTCGGCGTTTGTACAGCGTATTCGGGAGTTCAACTTGCCTAATAGTGTCTTCATCGACTGCACGTCCGATAAAGACATCATTCAGTATTATTTCCCGTTACTCGACGCGAGCGTTTCGGTGGTGACGCCCAACAAAGTAGCCAATTCTAGCAGCTACGCCGAGTACCGTCGTTTGCAACAAACGGCCGTTCGGAAGGGGGTTAAGTTTTTGTACGAAACGAACGTAGGCGCGGGTTTGCCTATCATTAACACGATTCAAGGGTTGATGTCCAGCGGAGATAAGTTCGTCAAAATTGAGGCGATTTTATCAGGAACGTTGTCGTTTATCTTCAACAGCTTTGTGGAGGGAACGCGCTTTGTGGACATCGTACGTGAAGCCAAAGAAAAAGGCTACACCGAACCAGATCCACGCGACGATTTGAGCGGGTTGGACGTGGCGCGTAAAATTTTGATTTTAGCGCGTGAAACAGGCATTGCACTTGAAATGAGTGATATTCAAATTGCCCCAATTTTGCCCGAAAACTGTCTTCAAGCACCGACAGTTGATGCGTTTTTTAAGGAAGTAGAAGGGTCTGATGCGTATTTTGCAAATTTGCTCAACGAGGCCGTAGCCAAAGGCGAAAAACTTCGCTACATCGCTACCCTTGAAAACGGCAAAGCTACGCTCCAGCTTCGTACGGTCGATGCCGATCATCCTTTCTATTCGCTTTCGGGTGCCGATAATATTGTTTCGTTTACAACGGAGCGTTACAACAGTCGTCCGTTGGTGGTCAAAGGTCCAGGGGCAGGCGCAGAAGTGACGGCCTCGGGAGTATTTGCCGACGTTATGAGTATTAGTAGCTACTTGGCATAACTCTACATCTTCCTTTCTTCGGTTTTGAGAAACCTCAGTCACAGTGCGTGTCGCTGGTTTCTCAAAACCAGCGCATTACAATACCTAGAAATCTGCGCGCAAATAGATTGCTTTTAATTGGACTATTTTCCACCTTTTATCGGCAAAGTCAAACACTTTTTTTTCTATCGTTAATTCAAAAGAGTCAGAGTTAATCGGTTCTAAATGAGTAACGGTGCCTATCTTTTCTTTGTCTGCGGCTAACTTGTCAATCAGCTTGATACTTCTGTCTTTCTGTATTTCGTACGTAAATCCTTCAAAAGCAGGTTGGTACCAGTGTAGAAAATAGGTTCGGTTCGACAAAGAAGTTGAATCAATGGCTTGATGCGGAAAGTTAAAATCAATGCTTGGAGTCTTATTTTGATTACTGGCGTGTGGTCTTATTTCGGCGTTATATACAGAACCCATTGAAGCAAACATAGGAATAGTAGCCTGCTGCGTATGGTCGTAATAGCGGGCTGTTAATTCACCCAAAAAATCAAGCGAGCGTACTCCATCATTGTTTAAATCTACAGGAGTGTCAGAGGAAATAGACGTAAGGGTGTACCAGCCTCCTAGTGTATTGACAGGTGAGTTGGAGTTGCTAAAACAGCTTTGTAGCATAAGGCTCACGACTAAAAGAAGAAAAAAAGTTTTCATAACGTGTTGAATTTGAGGTTTTGTAGCGATGTGTTGCTGGTTTCTCAAAACCAGCTTTTTGATAACAAATTTATTAAAGAATTGGGTTTTGAGAAACCCTTTTTGCGGTTTTGAGAAACCGCAAGCACGTGGTAGTGTGCTGCTGGTTTCTCAAAACCAGCCCGTTGGTAGCGAATTTACAATCCAGTTGGGTTTTAAGAAACCCTTTTTGCGGTTTTGAGAAACCGCAAGCATGTGGTAGTGTGCCGCTGGTTTCTCAAAACCAGCCGTTAGCGGTGTTTTCTTTTGATTTTCTTTAGTAGCCTTCTTGTGGGTAGTGCGGCCCATTGGAACGTTCTCGAAAAACGACTGTTGGTAGGGTATTTGCGGTTAGGGGTAAGGTTGTTAAAAATAAGTGCTACAATCAGCAAAATAAACACGCCAGTGGCAACGGGCGAAAGCACAAACCAATAGCCCAAGTGCTTGATTTTTTCTGAACCTATGACGGCAATCAACGCCGTCGCACCTCCAGGTGGGTGCAACGTCTTGGTGATTTGCATACACAAAATGGACAAAGACACTGCCAAAGGGGCTGTAAACCAGATGATATTGGGAAAGACTTGGTAGATAGTTACTCCCAAAACGGCTGAAATGAGGTGCCCGCCGACCAAGTTTCGCGGTTGAGCCAGCGGACTTTGAATCGCTCCAAAAATCAATACGGAAGACGCCCCAAATGAACCGATTAAAAACAAATTGTCAACTTCGGAGAGAGTAGTTTGCAAAAAGGCGATTAGCCCAATGCCTAAAAAAGCACCCGTAAACGACCAGAAATTTTCAACGGAATCGACGAGCGTTTCTTTGTACACGATGTACTTGGCTATACGATAGCCTCTTCTGATTTTTGACTTGACCATCTGTGGAATACAACTTAAAGGGGGCGCTACGACGTGCGGAAATGGTAGCGAATCTGATTTTACTGCAAATATCTAAAAGTTGTCCCAAATTTCAGCGGGCTATTTTTTTACGGCCCGAATGCACATAAACGCAGGAAAGGCATTGAGCTCCTTGAAATGCTTGGGGTCAAGGGCCTCAAACTCGGGTGTGGGCTTGGGTTCTACGAGTTTATCAATGTAAAAACCATTGTCGGTAAGCGGAGTGATGCACTCACTCAGAGGCCTTCGGAAACTGTTGATTTCAACGGGCGAGCCAAATCCTTTCCAAACACACTTGACGTGTTCGACCTCAAAATACTTCGTTGACTGGAAATAATTGTACTCAAAAAACGGATGCTCCATCGACACGATGAGGGTACCGTTAGGTTTTAAAACCCGACAAAACTCCTGTATTGTTAATGTCCAATCGGGTAGGTAATGCAGGGCAAGGGCGCACAGCACCAAGTCGAAGGTACCATCCGAGTGTTGTTCAAAAGGGGCCGAAAGGTCATGAACGTAGAAGTTGTTTTGGTACTCAGGGTTTCGCTCTTTGGCCAATGAAACCATCGTGGGGCTTAGGTCAAAGCCTGTTACCTGTGCTCCTTGCGATAGTAAGATTTGGGCGTATTTGCCTGGCCCACAAGCGGCATCTAAAATTTTCTTTCCTGCTACATCGGGCAGCAAGCTAAGTGTATTAGGACGGTCATAATACGCGTTATGAGGTTTGTATTCAATGAGTTCGCTGTATTTGAAAGCCAATTGCTCGTAGGCTTGTAAAATGAGGTCTTTCATGGATAGGAATGGTATAGAAATCATTTTCCCGTCACAGGCATTCGCACTGTTTTGATCACAGGCTCGGAGAATGTCTTTTTTTCGTAACGAGGCGTGAGGTTTGTTTCGGTGATGACTTTGTCTTCGTAGGTGGTGGTTTCTACGATGGCAATCACTTTTACCGACGCATCTACGCCCTGAATGAGGTTGTCGTTGGAGAGTAAAACGTAGTACGCTCCTTGGCATAGGGCAGGGTCAGAAAATTTCCTAAAACCTGCGACACCCTTCCCTTGATCAATGACTCGGTTGGGCTGGCCCGCCATAAACAAGTCACGGTTGGTTTTGTCGGCCACGGCATAATATACGTCTTCCCCCATTTTAGGAATGGCCAAATCGGTCACAACCCCCGCTGCCAACGCCCCGAGCGGTGTGGTGAAATACGCCGCAGCTCCTTTGGCGATGCTGACGATGATTTTTGAATTTTGCTTCCACGCTTCGTTTGCTTCATTGCCCACACCTACCCAGTACGCCCACGATACCACCTTGGTCGTTTTATAAGGGGTAATGATGTTTTTGGGAAGGGTAAACGACAATGATGCCTTGTTGCCGTTGGTGTTGGCCGACGAATGTACCCGCTGTGGTTTGTCAAAAACTAATTCCTCCCGCTGTTCCGATTTTACCACCACTTTTTGGGTTTTGCGGGTGTAAGTGGTGTCATAGCCTGCCAATACCTCTTTGGTGTAGGTATTGTAGGTGGTTTCTTGTTTATCCTCCCACGACACCGCTGTGTTGAAACTGATGGTGGCTTCACTTGCGGGTACTCGCTGGATTTTTATTTTACAAATACGCCCCAAAATGGCCCCATTTTTAAACTTAAATAAATACACGCCCTGCTTCACCACCTGAATGGTTTTGGTGTCTATTTGGGTGGTTTTGTAGTCCGAAAACTTTGGCGTGTTGGGGTATTCAATGACCTCAATTTCTTTGAGTTCTTTGTCGTTGATTTCTTTGAACTGAAACAAAATCTTATCGCCCGCCGCAAACCCAAACTGTAACTCTTGTTCCTGCATGGGGCCAAGTTTGATGGTTTGTTCGGTGACGTCGATGGGGGCTTGCTGGGCAAACGAGGTGGTGACAAAAAAAAGCAACCCAATGTGAGTCCAACGGCTTAACAACTTAAAAGTCATTTGCTTAGTACTGTTTTCTTAGATAAAGTTTATTACCAACGGAGATAACAGTCGCAAAGTTCGTAAACAATCCCCAAAGAACAGAAAGTATGGGCCATGTTGGGGTTATTTTATTGGGTTGGTGAAAGATTGAACCTCCCCTCGTTGTTCCGTAAATAATACATCGCTTCTTTGACGGCTTGCGCTGGGCTTTTTGGAGTAAAACCCAATTCTGTACGAGCTTTTGATACATCAAAGTCTTGTTGCAAACCCGAAAACATCGAAATGTCTTTGGTGGTGAGCAAGGGCGCCTTGCCGCTGATTTTACTCCCGATTTCCATGCCCCAAGCTACGGCCAACAACAGCGGTTTAGGGACGGCTATTGGTAGTTTTATTTCTAACTCAGGAAAAAGCTCTTGGGCAATTTTTGTCGTTTCTTTGATGGACATACAGTGTTCATTGGCCAAAATATAGCGTTCGCCACTGCGGCCTTTGGTAGCGGCCAAATAGCAGCCCAAAGCCACGTCTTTTACGTCAATCCAGTTGAGAGTGATGTTGGTTTCAACGGGGATTTCTTTCTTCAAAATCAGCTGCATGATGTTGTAAGAAACGTTGAGCGGGGCAAAGGCTTCGCTTCCAATCATGGCTGAGGGCAAGACCGCGACCAATTCGATGTTGAACTTCTTGGCCAACTCAAACGCCAATTTTTCCCCGTCATTTTTTGAATTGTAATACATATCGCGGCGGTCGGGATTGTAGCCGTTGCTTTCTTTGGTTGGTACGGTCGAGTAGTTGAGGGCAGCAATAGAGCTTACATACACGATGCGCTTTACGCCTGCTTCGGCAGCCGCTTCGAGGGTGTTTTTAGTGCCTTGGAGGTTGACGTCGTAAATGTCTTTTTTTGGATTTTTTGCCCAAAGCTTAAACGCCGCCCCGACGGCATACAGCGTTTCGACTCCTTGAAAGGCGTTCACCAACGATGGTTTGTCAGTGATGTCTGCTTGCACTACTTCACAGTTCAGTCCTGCCAACGAAGTAGCGCTTTTGAGGCTTCGAACCGACGCCCGAACGGGAATGCCTTTCTCAATAAGTAGGCGTACTAAATTGTGGCCAAGGTGCCCGTTGGCGCCCGTTACCAATGCTAAATGGCTTTGTGTCATGTGTTTGGTTGTTAAAATGATGCCACAAAATTCAGCATCGATTTTTCAAAACCACTTCACAAATGTTACCTAATTACTTGTTTGCGTATTCGGCTCAAACTTTTGGGATTCATGCCCAAAAAAGATGCGATGTATTGAACGGGGACATTGTGCAACAGGTCGGGGTAATGTTCAATAAGGGTTAAGTAGCGCTGTTCGGCCGTTAGCGTAGCTAGTTCTTTGGAGCGATTTTCGTTGTACGAAAGGGATTTCTGGAAAACCCAAATGCTAAAATCTTTGAACGCGCTGCTCTGCGAGGTAAGCTGTTCTAAATGGCTTTTGGTGATGCGTAGCAATTGGCTCTCGGTGATACATTCCAAGTTTTCGTGGGCGGTGGTTTGGTTGATAAAATTAAAATAGGAAGTAATAAAACCAGGCGGACAATTGAGGTGAGTTGTGACTTCATCGCCTTTATCGTTGTAATGAAACAACCGAAGGTAACCCGATACAATAAAATACAGGTAGTGAGGGACTTTTCCTTCTTCCTCGATAATGTGGTTTTTGGGAAAACGAACAGGCTCGAAGTACTGTTGACACAGTGCTTTATCGTGCGCCGAAAGCGTTACTTTTTGGACAATGAGCTCTAGCAATTGTTCGTGCATGGGATTGAAGAGGTAGAGTAAGTAGTTTGCTACCAATGTTTTACTATTTTTTTTAATTTGTTGTTTTTGAAAATAAGTAAAGCTCGATTTAATGAAATAGTGTCCGATTTAAAATTCATATATTGATAGTTTTCATGGGCTCTTAATTCATTTTGGATGCTTGTTTTGCTTAAATCCGTTTCGTTTACAATTTTGATAATTTGGTTAAAGTCCTCTTCTGTATCTTCATAGCCATCTTTTTGATAGGTCATTGTTATACTTTGGTCGATTATGAAATAGCATGAAACACTAATGACTAGTAAAAGAACTACAAAACAGTACCAAAATGCTTGTTTCCATTTATTCATTTTTTATCTAAAATTTAATTTTTTAAAATTTACGTATTGAGCAAGCCCGCCTTGACATTATATCAGGACGGGCTTGGGATAAAGTCGCTTAAATAGGTATACAATCTTGTATCCAACGAATATACAAAAGTTTGGTTGACTACTGGACTCTTCGGCGTTCTTCTTCGGCGGCGTCTTCGGTTTGGCGGCGACGGGTATATTTTTCGTTGCCAAAACGATAGCTAAAATTTAGCCCAATGCGGCGAGTATCGCTCTGACTTTGGCGGTATTGGGTCGTATTTTGGTAATTAGTCATGGTTTCGGTGCGGTAGTTGGCAAAAGTCGGGTCGTCAATCAGCAAACGAATACTGCCTTTGTCTTTCAAGATTTTCTTGCCGACGCTCACATAAATAGAATAAAAACTACTCATGGTCATAGTAAATACCTGATCTCGGGCTGAGATTTGGGTGTACAATTCTGCCGACCACCCTTTGCCAAAACTAAACTGCTGGCTCGTATTGAAGCGAAACGAGACGTAGCGGGTCACGGCTAGGTCGCCATTGACAGTGCCTTGGATATTGAACCGAAACCCCTGAAAACTCACGTTGGTAGTCCAATACTTGTTGATTTTTTTGTTGTAGTTACTCACAATTCCAAACCGATAGCCCTTGCCCAAATTGAACGGTTTCCGCACAAATATATCACCCTCCCGAATGTTTAAATATTCATTCAACCCGTCGGCAAAATCCACGGCCAGACCTACACTAATGCCGTTGCTGTTTTGGTAACGAAGCTGGAGATTGTGCAGGTAAAAAGGCTTCAAGGAAGGATTGCCGCTGGTAAAAGTATAGTCGTCGATGTAGTTTAGGAAAGGATTAAACTGGTGGTAACTAGGGCGATTGATGCGGCGGCCGTAGTTGAAACTTAGATTGTGTTTTCCCAAACTATCCAACGTCCGCCGAAAAAAGAAGGTAGGGAAGAGGTTCGTAAAATGCTGCGAAAACCGCTCGCCCGTCGTAGCGATATTGGGCAGCAGATTACCTTCAATATTGGTGTTTTCGGCACGTAGCCCTAGTTGGAAACTTGCTTTGGGACTGAGGGTATGGCGCAGGCTCAGGTAGGCAGCGTTGATGTTTTCGTTATAAACAAAATGGTTGCTTTTGGTGGGGTCTATCACAAAACTTTGCTCTAGCTTATTTTCTACGTCGGCTTCGTTAGTATTTTGGACAAAACCAGTTTTTAACCCCGTTTCCACCGTGGTCTTTTTAGAGATAGGGAGTCGATAATCCGTTTTAAAGGTGAAAATAGTGGCGGGGGTAAAGAAAATATTGTTAAAAATCTGGGTGTTGTCGTCATGGCTGCTCTGAAAGTTGCGCACTCCTTCTGACCCAAACCGCTGATAACTGACATCGCCGCTCCATTCGCTGCCTGGCTTTTGGGGCTTGTGGGTAAAATTGAGACTGGCACTTAGGCTATTCCAATCAAATTGTCCGCGATTGATGCCGAAATACGGCTCGTTGTTGATTAAATTAGTAAACACCGCCCCGTCGTTTCGATGGCTCTTTTGTACAAATAACTGACCACCGATGACCGTATTTTTGCTTTTATCGTAATCAAAACCAAGCCGAAGCGATCCGCCCAAACTCTGATTGGTTCCGATATTCTCGCTGCTATATTGTTGACTGTTAGTGTTTTCGGTGGTAGTTCGTGTAGAAGTTGTAACCGTACGATTGGCGTCGCGAGGCAAACCAACGCCCCCAAACAAGTTCAGTTTCCCCAATCGATAGTTGAGGTTTAGGTTGTTATAACTTCGCCACGTGTGCCCTACGCTTTGGCTGGTACTTACGTTGCCCGTCAGGCCGTACAGTCTATTTTTTTTCAGCACAATATTGACAATAGCCGAACCAGCGGCATCGTATTTGGCAGGAGGCGAATCCATGAGTTCCAGCTTATCCAGCATTTGGGCGGGGAGCGATTTGAGGTAGGTCGATAACTCGTTGCCACTCATGTAGGTAGGCCGCCCGTCGATGAGCACCAGCACGTTGCCGCGCCCGTTGAGTTGGACATTTCCGTTTTGATCTACCAGCACGTTGGGCGTTCTTTCCAACACCTCTTGGGCCGAAAGCGTGGCAGCGCCGTTCATCGCTTCCACATTAATCACGGTTTTGTCATCCTCTTGTACCACCAGCGGACGAGTTGTTTTGACAACGACCTCGGCAAGTTGTTGCGTTTTGTCAGGGAGTAAAAAAATGGTGGGAAGCGTAACAGGCGCTGTTCCCAACCGAATCGTGGGGCTTTGGAATCTTTTTGAACCTAGGTAGCTGATTTTTAGAAAATAACTGCCTTGTTTGAGGTTGGCAAACTCAAACTTACCTTGCGCATTTGCCGAACTACCTGCCACTTGTTGACTATCTGGCAACGCAATCAGCAGGACGTTGGCTCCTACGGCAGCCTCGTTGTGGTGGTCTTTGATTTCACCTCGGAGGGAGTTTTGAGCCCAAGTCGTTGAAGTAATCAATAGAAAGAAAAGGAGATACTTTTTCATGGTGTTTTGTGGTTTTTGGACAAAACTCGGAAAGGTGCGGCTTATTGGAGAAGTGGACGGACAGAAAGGGCAGCTGCTGTGATAAAAAGGGAAAATCGACTGACGAGGGGAGATATGAAAAGTATAAATTCGTATTTTACAGTTTTCGTCAGTCAAAAAAGCCTTTCTGTCAGTCAAGGAGAAAAATAATGAAACAGAACCCCCATTTTTGACCAAAAATTGAAACAAAATGGCTGGCAATATTCTCGTTTTTACCCTTTCGGTGGTCATACTTTGGTTGATGTTTGGCAAGCCAAAACAGATTGTTATCACTCTTTTTTTGTGGACTTTGGGCTCAGTAGGGCTATTTTTTGCGGTGCTTTTCACATTTCACATCATAGATTTAGACGGTGAAAAGAACCACGCCTTAATAAGTAGCTTATTGACGATAGGCTGCGCGGCGGCAGGGCGTTTTATTGCGGAGTATTATTTGAGCAAAAGCGCTCGTAATGAAGACCGCACCGTGACGATTTTGGGGATATTGTTTGTAGGTTTTTTGCTGGGCTTTGGGTTGGCAATCAATTATTTGAGGTTCAGTGCGAGCTTTGTGGTATTGTTGTACGTCAATTTGGCCTTGATGGGGCTCGGGTTTGTGACCACGATGGGCGTTACCATTATCAAACACCAAATAGAACGAAAGATTACCACCGCCGAAACCAAAGCCAACGTGAGCGATGCGGAGTTGAAGTTGCTACAAAGCCAGTTGAGCCCTCATTTTTTGTTCAATACGCTCAATAACCTGTATGCACTTTCGATTCACGATGCGACTAAGTTACCCCCGCTGCTGCTCAAATTGTCGGACTTGCTGCGCTATACGGTGTACGACACCAAAGCCGCGATGGTAGCCCTCGACGACGAAATTAACTACCTCAAAAATTACATTGATTTTGAAAAAATACGCCTTGGAGAACGCCTGGAACTGACTGCGAATTGGCCTGAATCTCTCGCCGAAGCGCCGCCCATTGCTCCTATGCTCTTGATTGTATTTGTGGAAAATGCGTTCAAACATTCAAAAAACACCCAAAATCCAGTGATAAAAATTGCCATAGATGTGCAGATTTGGGGGAAAACAATCCTTTTTTCGGTACAAAATAGTTTTGACCCCAACGTGACCACCAATGCGTTGGAACAACACAGTGGCTTGGGATTGGAAAATGTGAAAAAACGGCTGGAGCTGGCGTACCCCAACCGCCACGATTTAAGTATTGAGCAGAAAAACAATACGTTTATGGTTAAACTAAGGTTGACATGATACTGAAAGCACTCATAGTAGATGATGAACCGCTGGCGCGTCAATTGATTGAAGGTTATTGTAAGCATCTGCCTGACATAGAGGTGGTTGGTTCGGTGGTGGATGTGTTTATGGCAAGGCCGATTTTGGAGACGGGTAGGGTGGACGTGCTGTTTTTGGACATCAATATGCCCGTGATGAGTGGGATTAGTTTCTTAAAAAGCCTACACACCAAGCCGATCACGATTTTTACGACCGCGTACAAAGAGCACGCTTACGAGGCTTTTGACCTCGCCGCCACTGACTACCTGCTCAAGCCGTTTTCATTGGAACGTTTTCTCCAAGCCATTGACAAGGCCAAAGCAGCCCTGAAACAGCAACCCAACACGCCCGAAAATTTTGTTTTCCTAAAGTCGGACAGTAAGTTGATTAAACTGTTTTTTGATGAACTGTACTACGTGGAGGCACAGGGTAACCAGGTGAAATTTGTAACCGAACACAGCACGTTCAATATTACGCAGACGTTTAGCTCGGTGTTGGAACTGCTGCCTGCGTCGCAGTTTGTACGAGTACACCGTTCCTTTGCGGTCAATGTTCAGAAAATCAGCATTATAGAGTCATACCGAGTGCTGTTACTCCAAAAAGGCGAAGTGCCGCTCGGAAGTAATTTTCGGGAAGATTTTTTGAAAATGGTGATGAGTAAGGGAGGGGAGTGATTCGGTGAATATTCCTGTTTTTTAGCTAACTGATACCAAGTCAATCTTGATACGGCCCTGAATGATATCTTTCAAGAATTTCTTCCATTGTGCAATTGATTTTTTCATAAGATTAGATATTTAAATTTGTGTGAGGTAGCAAGATAGTTAATTTGAGGAAGGTGTTTGCAACCAACCTCTTTTTTATTTCTTTCAACGATTACACTAAAAAAATCAGGGCTAAAGCCCCTTTGGTATTACCCTGTTTTTAGCCCCAGCCTAAAGGCGTGGGGTTTGAGGATATTCGGGGTAGAGTCACAATAAAGTCTTTTTTGTTCGTGCTCATTTACTTGGTGCTCAATAGGCTATTAACAAACAGGAATGCCTTCTAGCCGCCCTAAAGCCAAGCTAGAAGGCTTAGAACACATAACAGAAGGCCAAGCGCCGTGTTATCTTTCCTAAAAAAATAGCCCTTTCTCAAGGTTTATTGTCGAAAAATTTCGGCGAGTTTTTGGTCTAATTGTTCTCCCCGTAAGTTTTTCCCAATGATTTTACCACTAGGGTCGATGAGGAAATTTTGTGGAATAACTTGAACGGCATATTGTTTCACTATTTCTGCTTTCCATTGTTTTAGTTCCGATACATGCGTCCAGTCAAGTTGGTCTTTGTGGATAGCTTTTAACCAAGCATTTTTCCCGTCGGGTTTATCCAATGAAATGCCTAAAATGGTAAACTTCTGGTTTTTGTATCGACGATAATTCTTGACAAGATTCGGGTTTTCGGCGCGGCAAGGCCCGCACCAGCTCGCCCAAAAATCGACCAATACATACTTGCCTCGAAAACTACGCAGAGTCACAGCGTTCCCTGAAGTATCAGGTTGGGTAAAATCAGGAGCCAATGCCCCCACAGAGATTGCTTGAATAGCCGCTAATTTTTTTTCGTAATCTCTTCCTGGGATGCTGGTTTTAATTTCGTCTGATAGGCCGTTGTATAATGGTTGTATTTCAGCATAATCTGGGGCATACCAATCAGTATATTGATCCAAAATACACAGACTTAGCATAGATGCTGTATTTTCCTTAATAAACTGTGCTTTAATATGTTGCTGCTTATCATAAACAGCTTCCTTTTGGGTTTCATACGCCTTGGTAAACTCTTTATGCTTTTTCTGTTCGGGGGTAGCTGCCTCGTATTCTTTCTCTATGAGCTCCAACTGGTCTGCGGTGGGTTGAAGTGCTATTTTAAGCCTCTTATGGTCGATGTTCATGGGCGAAATCAGCACTGCTTCTTTGATTGAAGCAGGACTTGTTACTAAAGTAGTGCCAGGTTCTAAGTAGAAGCGGATTGTTTCTTCACCTACCGAAAGCCACCCATAATGTGGTCGATCAATCGTTCCTGTAACAACAAATTTTCCGTTTTGAACTTGGACGGAATCTGTATGACCTTTATTGTCAAAAAAATACCCTACATAGGCTTTATCGGTGGGTTTATACGTTTTTACTTCCCCTTCAATTCGATAGTTGCTTTGCGACCAAAGGAATATTGGAGTTAGGAGCAGAAGAGCTAATGGTAAAGATTTCATGGGAGTAAATAGGTTTAGTGATTGTTATGTATGAATATTGTATATGCAAGTTAGTTAAAAATGCAACAACAACCACTAGCGTATCTATATATAAATAACGCGAAGCCCTGCCTCGCGTTATCAAATTGTTTTTCCAGAAACTAAAGCTGCGGTATTTGCTCGATCAAAACTTCGGCACCTGCTTTGTCAAAATAAGTACAGGTCATTTTGTCAAGGCAGATTTCCCATTTTTCAATCCCTGTTTCGGCGCACATCGCAATGAAAGTGAGGTAATCGGTTTTGCCTTGTTGGTGCGCAAGAAGTTCTGCTTTGAACGTCTCCACTTGTGCGGTATCGGCAATGGCCAATGGGGCGTATTTCTCAGGAACTTTGGCGGTGTGGTTGTTGGCGCCGTGGTAATCAATGTGCCCATCGCTGACGTAGGCTTCATAGTGGGTCATGCCCAATGCCTTAATTTCTTTGATGTAAGCGGGAAAGTCGGCACCTGATTTTACTTTGCTGTGGGCTGCTTTGATTTGCTCTGCGGTAAACATTGTTTCGTATGTTTAAAGGATGAAATAAATAACGATGCAAAGTTGCACTACCGCACTCCCCCGAAATTGTAAAAAATCGTTTTTCTACAAAAAGCGCTTAAATTTTTCAAAAACGTTGGTTTTTATTCTTGATTTCCAGTGCTTTTTAAAATAAAATCAACAATCGGTTGGGGCTCTTTTAGGCTGTGTGGGTGATGGCCTACGCCTTTTTTTACGATGAGTTCAATCGTCCCTCCTGCGTTTCGGTACGCTTCGGCTAGTCGATACGTATTTTCTTCAATGGGGACGACATCATCCGCGTCTCCGCAAACGTGTAAGAGCGGGATTTTTGCCGCCGCAAGTTGTACACAATTGTTGATGGGGCTGTCTTTCAACTCATTGACCGTCGCTTCTGTCAAGCCGTAGGCGTTGAGGCATTTTTCCCAATCGTTTTTTGAGCCTTTTCCCTTGCCTAAGCCGCCTGGCCAACTTTTTATGTCGCACACAGGGGCATCGGCGTAAATACAATATACCTTGTCCACGTTCCGCGAAGCCCAATTGTAGGCATCCAAACCGCCTCGACTCAATCCTTCCAAGACCGTTTTACGGTTTAGCCCGAAGCGTTGAATCAGATGACTGTAAAAACCATCGAATCGGCGGATGGATTTTGGCCCGCCGTACAAGTCCACCACATCGACATACACCACATGAAACCCTTTTTGTAACAAGGCAATATCCACTTGTGGTTCGTGCGCCCAAAACTGAGTACGCCAAATCCAGTTTTTGTTTGGGTTGGGTTGATGAGGGAAAACCACTTTAGCTTCGACGCCCTCAAATTGAAACTCCAGCATTTCGAAGCCGTTCCAGGCCGTGCGAGTGGAGGCTTGATTGCTGCCTGCATAGCTTACAAACGTAAGATTGGCTAGTAGAAATAGTAGAAAGTAGCGTTGGAGCGTGGTTTTTTGGCGTGACTTCATGGAATATTTAAGGTGAAAGATGGTTTGGTGGATTGAGTAATTTTATTTATAAAATAGCTAGTTCATGTGCTAGATTGATTCGGGCTTGTTCTTCAAACTTACCGAAAAAAAAGTCGGTTTTGAAAATTCTTTTCATGGACAAAAAATGATGAAGTACTTTCTTACGACCTGGATTGTAAACAAAATCTGGATAAATAAAGTATTCTTTTCTCACATTTTGGTAATACTGCGAATAGATGCTCCAATCTTGACCTAATACGGAAAGATCGGCATCTGTAAAGAAATTTGTATCACTGTCAGGCGATTGGGCGTGCGATTTAGTGGCTAAAATTTGATTTTTGCAACGTTCAATATGTTCACTAGCAACCGAAATTTGTCTCATTCGTTTTTCAGCAAGCGTAGCACTTTTTTCCTCGTTGTTTGAGTTGAGTGAATTGTAGATGATGTCGTGGTAATAGAGCGTAAATATGATGGTATCCCAATGTAAAATTTCGCCTTTTATTTCTTGTAATTGTTTTAGAAGATGTTCAAGATGTTGTAATGTATGGTAATGCCGTTTTTTGCTCGAATAATTTTTTTCAATTTCAGCCCACAGTTCATTGATAAGCTGTGTATTGCCTGTATAATTGGCCAAAAGTTCGACAAATGTTTCTCGTAACATGGTTGCTTTTGGATGAGACTATTTGTTTGAAGTAGAATAATCGTAGGCATTCGAATTACTTATAGGCAGATACCATCTTTTATTTTTTTGGTTTCGTTTCGGAAACCTATAAATTAATGAAAAAGTGAATGAATGCCTACCGATACTGCTAGCTAGGTATTTGCTTGCATCAAATGTTGCGTAAGTATATAGAGTTCTTATGCCAACGTTATGATTATTGAATTTATTTATCCAAGAGTTGATTCCTAGCGATACCCCCAATCCATTAATTGCCACTGAATCATTCGTATTTGATTTTTTAATACTTGTTTGAATAGATTCAAAAGTTATAGCTGTTAGTAGTTCAGTATTGATGCTTTTTCCTTGATAAAGCGTATAAGATAATCCACCACCTATACTGGCTCCTACTGACCTTTCTTTAAGTTCAATTGTCGTATTATTTATATTCACTAATATTGGTTTTTGAGGAATTAAAATTCTTGGCATCATCAGCAATTGCAACCTTGCTTTTCTTGATATCATTAGACCAAGCCCCGCTCCAAATTGAGGTGATGTAGTATAAAAATTCGATAATTTCCCCGCAGGAGTCCAAGCACCCAGCAGTAATTCAATAGAGAATGGATGAAAGTACCACAAACTATCGTAGTTCCGTTTCTCATACTTCTGAGCAAAAGCCGAACTGGTACAAAGGATGCCTGAAACAGGTATTAAAAGTATAAGACATAATTTCATTTTTGTACAAAGGTTTTTTAATAAATTTTTGTTTTATACTTCCTGACAGGTTGAACGCATAAAAAAAAGCTTCACTATTTATTGCTCCAGAGGAGCTATATCTTAGTAGAAAGAATGAATTAGGCCAGAACCAATTCACGAAGATAGCAATGTATTCTGTGATGTTGCCGATAGTCGTTGTTAAATTTAGATGGTTCTTCGCACTCAGTTTTTTCTTTTTTAGACCCTACAACGCCAAAAAGCCCATCCGTGGATGAGCTTTTCTTTTAGTAGGCATCTTTTCGTTAAGAATTGATGAACTTTAAAATGTCGTTGTTGATGGTTTCGGCTTCGGTGGTAGGCATACCGTGCGAAAAGCCTGGGTAGATAATCAGGGTTCCGTTTTTCAAAAGTTCGTGGGCTTTTACGGCAGTGGTAGCATAGGGTACAATCTGGTCGTCGTCGCCGTGAAGTACTAGGACAGGGAAGTCAACACTTTTTAAATCTTCGGTGAAATCAGTTTCTGAGAATACCTTGACACAGTCGTACTGCGCTTTGATTCCGCCCATCATTCCTTGTCTCCACCAGTTGTCTTGGATGCCTTTTTTCACCACTGCGCCTTCTCGGTTATATCCAAAAAAGGGAAAAGTAATGTCTTGGTAAAATTGAGCACGATTGTGTTGGGTATTGTGTCGAATATTATCAAACACTTCCAAAGGTACCCCGTCAGGATTTCTTTCGTCGGCAATCATGTAGGGAGTAATTGCGCTGATCAATACCACTTTAGCTACTCGGTCTTTGCCGTATTTGGCTGTATATCTTATGGCCTCGCCACCTCCCGTAGAATGCCCAATGTGAATGGCGTTTTTAAGGTCTAAAAATTCGGTAAGTTCTGCTACGTCGGCTGCATAGGTGTCCATGTCGTTGCCTTGGTAGGTTTGGGTAGAGCGCCCGTGGCCACGGCGGTCGTGAGCGATTACTCTAAACCCTTTTTCTAAGAAAAACATCATTTGGGCATCCCAATCGTCAGAAGATAATGGCCATCCGTGGTGAAAAAAAATGGGTTGTCCTTGGCCTAAATCTTTGAAATAAATTTCAGTTCCGTCTTTTACTGTTAGCTTGTTCATTGTTTTGATTGTCAAATGGTTAATGATTGATTTGATGATGCAAAGGTCTTTCAAAAAGCGAGGGCCATCAATGGACAAACTTCGCCTTGAATTGCACATTTTGCCTCAATCATTAAAAAATGACAAAATCAGAACTGTTTTCGGAACGATGTAGGGGAAATTCCCGTGTGTTTGGTGAAGAACCGAACAAAATAGGCGTCGTCCTCGTAATTCAGGCTGTACGCAATTTCTTTGACCGACAGAGATGTGTGGGCCAGAAGGCGCTTACTTTCGAGGATGATTCGGTTTTTAATGATGTCGTTGGGGGTGTCTTTGCTAAGTAATCCTATTTTTTTGCTGAGATTTTTGGGCGTGATAAAAAGCATATCGGCATAATCTGCAACTGTATGGTGGGTTTTGTAATGCTGCTCTACCAGTTTGCTAAATTTCCTCAAAAATTGCACATCAGCATGTTGTTCATTTTCAGCCAATTGATGTTGTTCTTTCCAAATTCTTGTGGACTTGAGAATAATGAGCTTGAGCAAAATTCGTAACATTTCTTCGGTGCTGGCATCGTCGTTTTCCATCTCATGTTGTATCTCCCTGATGATTTCCTGCACGTCTGACGATTGACGATCACTTAGCTTAATGAAAGGAACTTCAAACACATTATTGTACAAAATCCCGTCGCAGGCCACTTCTTGGTCGTGAATTTCGACGCAATAAAAATCTCGGTTAAAGTGCAATAATACTTCTTTATTGTGTTCATTTTGAGAGAATTGTATCACTACTTTAGGGTTAATAAAGAGCAGTGTATCCGAGTCCAAGAGGAAGTGTTTGAAGTCAACTTGAATGGTCGTGTTTTTGGGCAAAAAAAGAATTTTTATGTGCTCTTCGATGGCTTGTAGCACACTTTCGCTGATTTCGCTATCCAAAGAACGAAGGTTGCCAAATTGCTTTAATGAAAATTCTTTGAGCATTGCTTGTAACGTTTTTCGTTCTTCTGATTGGGTTGTAGATGATAGTTTTCGGCTGCTACTGCGTGGCAATTTAAGCATACTTTTGCTCTCTTGCCACGCGTTGTAGCATAGCTGTTCTAATCTCAGCCGATTTTTAAGGAATGAATTTGGTCGTTTTTAATATCGAACCGATACGTTAATACAAGTGGACTACCAGGGAAAGTTCCCGAAATCTCTGCCTTCAACGTTTGGGTATTTGCTGAATACTCACGTGGTCGCATGACTGCTTTATAGGTATCATTGGCTTTTTTTATCCAATTCCTAATTTCTGTTTTTCCTTTGTGCGTTCTTCCTTCGTCAAAAACGACGGCCGTTTCGGCAAAACAATTGGCATACGCAACGCTGTCAAAATTGTTTTGTGCTTTTATTAAAAGGGCTACTACTTCTGGTAAATTACTCATACTTTTAATTGATTATGGTGGATAAATATTAAATCGTTGGAATCGTGCCGCCGTCGATGACAAATTCTGTACCTGTGAGATACTTGGCCCTTGGCGAAACCAAAAAGCCGACGAGCTCGGCTACTTCTTCGGGTTGGGCAGGCCTGCCGAAGGGGATTCCACCTAAGGCATCCATGACGCTTTGGGTGGCTTGCTCAATGGTGCTGTTTGAACTTGCGGCGATGCGTTCCATCATTCTTACCGAGGAACTTGTCATGATCCAGCCAGGTGAAACCGTCAGTACCCTAATACCTTTTGGGGAAACTTCATTGGACAGACTTTTGCTGTAATTGATTAGCCCTGCTTTTGCTGCGGCATAAGGCAAGGTCGAATCGTACAAGGGTAATTTACCTTGAATGGAAGCAATGTGAATAATTACTCCGCTTCCACGCGTTATCATTTGTGGTAAAAATCCCCGATCTAATCTTACAGGGGCGAGCAAATTACTTTGGAGCGTTTGTTCCCAGTCGTCGTCACTCAAAACGGCAAAGCCACCTCCTGGGGTTTCGGAGCCACCGAGGCTATTGACCAAAATGTCCAAACGGCCATATTTTGCTAATACCTCATTTACTATTTTTTTGGTTCCTGAGGGTCGGCTTAAATCCGCCGAGATAAAATCCAGTGCTTCGTTGGATGCTTCGGGGGTATTTCGTGCCGTGATTATCACGGTGGCACCCGCCTTCGAGAGGCGTTCCGCGATGGCTTTTCCAGCTCCTTTTGTTCCTCCTGTTACCAAAGCAATTTTGCCTGATAGCTCGTTGTTGAAATTAAAATCTTGCTCCATTGATTCTTTTTTGTGCAAATTTCAGACATACATTCAGGTGAAGCAATTACGGAAATACGATTCGGATAGGGATAAATTTATCCCCTATTGTACGATTTGGAGCATAGGTCTAATTTTGTAGTATGTATGAAAGAAAAATTTTACCAAGCCTAAACTGCGGCTTAGACTTGATTGGCGAAGTACTGTATGGCAAATGGAAAATCCGTTTGTTATGGTTTATCAGTGAAGGGCATCAGCGACCAAGCGAACTGCAACGCAAAATCCCCGATGCAACCAGACGGGTATTGAATATTCAGTTGAAAGAACTGGAAGACCACGGGTTGGTCGCCAAAGAAATTTTTCCAGTTCTTCCGCCCAAAGTGGAATACCGACTTACAGAGTTGGGTCAAACCATCATCCCCGTGATTTCAGCTTTGGGTCAATGGGGCGATACCAATGAAGCACATTTACGGTCGGTTATTTTAAAACGGCTGACGAACGAAAGTCAATAGTAAACTACCCAAAAACATCTTTTTCATAGTTGTTGCAGGTTAAACGCATTAAAAAAAGCAGCCTCAGCGAGGCGAAATCTTAGTAGAATTTTACCGAGCGTCGGCCGCCCCGATGGGGCTTTGTGGTGGATTTGATTCATTTTTCTACTAATAGGTAGCTCCTCTGGAGCAATCAATAGCGACCCTATATTTTAATGCGTTCAACCTGTAGTTTTTGGTTGTTTTTAAGCTTTTTAATTTCTTTAAATTCGCGGTGTCCAAAGTTCAACAACACATTGGGCATTAGCCTGCTGGCGAATTTGATAATGTTGATGGCCAAAGGTTTCAATTCCTTTTTGTCTTTTAGCATACCGTTAATAGCCACTTTTACCATGTCGTCTGCGTTCATCATCATGCTTTCGTTAGGCTGTTTTACCCAATCGTCTTGCAATTTTGTTTTTACCCCTGGAGGAATCATTTCAAATACCTTTACATTGGTATCTTCCAATTGTAATCGTAAGGATTGGGTGTAGGCACGAACCCCTGCTTTGGTTGCGCTATAAATGGGCGCTGCCGAGTAGCTCATAAAGGCGATCCCCGATGAAACGTTGACAATGGCTGCGGATTTTTGTTTCAATAAATGGGGTAAAAATTGATGCACCATCTGAACCGTTCCCGAAAGATTAGTAGCGATTTCTCGGTTGATATTTTCCAAGTCTAATGACTGGTCTTGTACGTCGATTAAACGCATCAAACCTGCGTTATTAATGAGGATGTTGAGGTCGGGAAATTGTAGCGTAATTTCTTTCTGTAGTTTCTCAATATCCCTCGGATTACTCACATCACTTTGAAATGTATATATGTTGGGAAATTGCTTTTTTGTTTCGTTAAGAGCGTCCAGTTTTCTGCCTGTAATAATGATAGTTGACCCTAACTCAGTCAATTGTTTTACAAGTTCTAAACCGATTCCACTTGTGCCTCCTGTGATAAGAATTGTGCTGTTTTTTAAGTCCATTTGTTTGCGTGTTTTGTTAATGCAAAGGTCAGCACTAATCAACAAATGGATGTAGCTAAAAGTCGGTTTGTTGTAGTCAAAAAGGAAGAAGTATTTTTAATAAAAAAAGCTATAAGGTTTCTAAAACCTTATAGCTTTGGAAAAATGAAAAACTTTATTGATTTGATGCGTTTTGGAGCGCCAATTGCAAGGGCAGTGACCTTAAACGCTTTCCAGTAAGGTCAAAAACCGCATTGGCAATGGCGGGAGCAATGGGGGAAAGGGGAGGCTCTCCAACCCCAGAAGGTACCTCAGAACCTTCGTGTAAGATAACCTCTATTTCGGGCGTATCGCTGAGCCTGACTACTTGGTAATTGTGGAAATTGGTTTGCACAAATTGCCCATTTTCTACCGTGCCTTGTTCGTAGAGGCTGGCACTGATGGCCATCATGGTAGCTCCTTCTACTTGCTGCCTGATGCCGTCGGGGTTAATGATTTTGCCAGGGTCAATGGCTTGTATGACTTTTACAATCTTAATGGCTTCATCGACTATTTTTACTTCTACCACCGCTGCCGACACTGTTTTGCGGTCGTCGCATACTGCCAAGCCACGGCCAATCCCTTCCGACTTGGGTAAGTGCCAGCCTGATTTTTCACCAATGATTTCGAGCAACTTTTTCCGACGAACCAATTGCGGTGTGTCGTCGCAGTGGTCGATTCTCAACTTCAGCGGATTAACTCCCGCTTTATGCGCCAATTCATCCATAAAACTTTCGATGGCAAACGTGTTGGCAAACATCCCCACCCCTCGCCATATACTGGTTTCAAAGGGGAGGTTATTGTGCCATACCGTGGTTTTCACGTTGGGAACATGGTATGCACACCGCGCGCCGTGTCCTGCCACGATAAAGTCGGCGCCCAAGATTGTTTCGGCAATAGCAGGGACGGAGTTAAATATCATCGGGCCCGTGGCAAGGTGGTGTTCAAAGGCCAAAATTTTGCCGTCTTTACCCACTTTCCCTTTTAAAAAGTGGTGGGTATTGGGCCTTACGTACCCGTTTTGAAACTCTTGCTGACGGGTCGCAAGCAAGTGAACGGGCTTCCCGACGGCCTTTGATAGTTTGGCGGCCTCCACGGCGTTGCTCTTAAATGCCTTTCGGCCAAATCCTCCCCCCATGTACGTTGGTACAATGGCAACGTCCTCGTTTTTAAGGTCTAATGCCTCCGCAACGGAAGTTTGTAAATAGGCAGGATTTTGAAAAGAGGCGTAAAGCGTTATTTTGTTGTCTTTATAATCAGCGACGACAATGGAAGGCTCTAAATTGCCGTGAAAACCAATTGGCGTACGAAATTCGCCCGTTAGCACCTCATCGGGTACGCTGTTTGTGTCGCCATCGTTTTGGATATTGACCTCTTTGCCGTTCCCGACTGTTATTAATTTCTCTAGGTCTTTGGTAGAAACGTTGGGGTTGTAGTCCCACTCCGCCTTGATTTTCTCCACCGCCGTTTGTGCGGCGTAGCGAGACTTGGCCACCACGCCAATCCAGTTTGTTTCTTCTACGATCTTTAGTACACCTGCCGAATTTTTTGCACTACTGGTATCGGCACTTTTTAGCGTTCCTTTAACATAGGGAGAATAAAGCACCGCGCCATAGACCATATTGGGCAAGGTGGTATCAATGCCGTAAATCGGTTTGGCAAGGACTTTATCGGGTAAATCAATTCGTTTTTGTTGTTTCCCAACGTATTTGAACTGTGAAGACGGTCGTAACGCGGGTGTTTCGGTCGTTTCCCATTTGGTAATTTGTTTGGCTAGGTCGGCATACGATAATTGTTTATCACTCGCTGTGAGCATTCCGTCTTTGGTCGAAATGGAAGCAATGGGAATATTCCACAATTTCGACGCCTGAAGTTTGAGGGTTTCTCGCAGGGTAGCGGCCACTTCTCGGATGGTGACATAAAAAGAAGAGGTGCTGTTGCTTCCCCCCGTATTGGAGAGAAGACCGTTTAAGGAGTTGGCGTGAACAACCTTAATTTTCTCCACTGCAATGTCCAGTTCTTCCGCAGCAAGCATGGCAAAACCCGTAAAAATCCCTTGCCCCATCTCGGCTTTGGGCGATTTTAGGGTAATGGTATTGTCGGCATTTACTTCAAACCACAGTTGATGGTCAAAGTTCGAGACGTCCGCAGGAATGTCCATTTCTGAAGTGACGTCACTTATTTTTCTTCTAATGGCTCCTCGTCCGAAATAGAGTAAGGCCAACGTCCCTGCCACGCCAGAGCCAGAGATGGCCAAAAATTTTCTTCTCGAAAATCCTTTTTTAGGTTTTTTATCCGCGTTTTCCATCGTTTTTCAGTTTTGCCGCCAAAAGAATTGCTTTAATAATGCGAGGATGAGTACCACACCGACAGATGTTGGAGATACCGTTTTTGATGTCATCGGCCGTGGGGTTGGGGTTTTCTTCCAAAAGTTTGGCTGCTGCCATCATAAAACCAGATTGGCAGTAGCCGCATTGGGGAACTTGCACTTCCAGCCATGCTTGCTGCACGGGATGCAAATGAGTTTCGTCTTCCGAAAGCCCCTCGATGGTGGTTATTTTTTTGCCATTGGCCAGTTGGGCAGGATACGAACACGAGCGAATTAGGTCGCCGTCAACGTACAGAGAGCAAGCGCCGCACAGGGCTTTGCCACAACCAAACTTTGTGCCTTTAAGCTGGGCTTCATCGCGAATGAGCCAAAGTAAAGGCATGTCGGGCTCGACATCCAAAACCGTAGGCTTGTTATTGATGGTTAGTGAAAGTTGCATAGTGATTCAATTGAGCTGTCATTGTGCTATTTGTTTGCCCTGCAAGTTTCAAAAAAAATCAAAGCAATAATGTAGTCAAAAGACGCAATGTTGTAGCCAAAAGGGAAAGAGGGGCGATTTTTATTTCCCGGTAATTTCTTTTCGGTGTTTTACGCCCCATTCAGACATAATCTGAATGAGTTCTTTGAAGGAATTGCCGTATTCAGTAATGGCGTATTCTACCGAAATGGGCTGGGTATCTTTGACTGTTCTCGAAATTAATTTGTTCATTTCTAGGTCTTTGAGTTCACGACTCAGCACTTTTCCCGAAATACCATCCACCATTTTTAACAGTTCGCTAAACCTTCTTGGACTAAAACAAAGGCAGGTAACGATGGATATTTTCCATTTGCCGCCCAGCACGTCCATAATGTCTTGAATAGCCCTCATAGAGGCGGTACAAGTGTCGTTTTCCGACACACACGAAGTTGGTTTCTTTATTGTCACTAGCTGACTCATTTGAAAATTGGTAGCTTAAAATAAACTATTACCTTATGACACAAAGTTACAAAATGTCACCACATTTGCAGTGTACTTTTTAAAATTATTACTTCAAATGAGCAACAAAGTTGTATTAATCACTGGCACAAACAGTGGATTTGGTTGGTTGACAGCCAACACATTAGCGGAATTAGGTCACAAGGTATATGCTACCATGCGAGATACCGCATCAAAGAATGCCGAAAAGGCCAAGGCACTTGCACAGGTTGAAAACATTACGGTGTTGGATGTAACCCTGACGGACGATGCCAGCGTAAAGAATGCAGTAGATTCAATCATCGCCGCCGAAGGGCGAATTGATGTGTTGGTCAATAATGCGGGTTTTGGAGCGGCGGGCGTGGCCGAAAGCTTTACGACGACTGATGTAGAAGAAATGTTTGGCTTGCATGTGGTAGCATACTGGCGATTGATGAAAGCGGTTTTACCCGTCATGCGTCAACAAGCCGACGGACTCATCGTGAATATCTCAAGCGGTGCGGGACGATTTGCGTTTCCGTTTATGACGGTCTATAGTGCTGCTAAATTTGGCTTAGAAGGGTTGAGCGAAGGACTACATTACGAAGTAAAACAGTTGGGGGTTGATGTGGCGATTATTCAGCCAGGTGCCTTTCCGACGGACATTTTGCACAAAGTCAGAACGGGTTCGGATGAGTCGGTCGTGGCAGGATACGGCGCATTGGCCGAAATTCCGAACCAGATGGGGAGCGGACTGGCACAATTGTTTGAAACAACTAAACCAAATCCGCAAGAAGTAGCCGATGCCGTAGTAACGCTAATAAACTTACCCAAAGGCGAACGCCCCCTCAGAACGGTCGTTGACCCATCAACGGGGCACATCGTAGAAACGGCCAATGAAGCGGTACAGGTAGAATACGAAAAAACGATTACCGCATTTGGCATGGGTTCATTGTTGAACTAACGCTACAATTTTTGTCCCAAATACAGTACCGATGCTTTGATGGATTGCTCTTTGAGGTGCAAAATCTTTTTACGGTCTTCGTCTTTCATGAAATTTTGGAAGTCTTCGTGGGCGTCAAACTCCACCAAATGGATTTCGTAAGGAGGGTCGATTTGCACCTCAATAAAGCTTTCTTTGGGAGGGCGTATCCTAAACAAAAGGCGACCATTGTACTTGGCAATGGTAGGGATGGCCACGCTTTCGAACTCATCAAAAACAGCCTCTTGGCCTTCAATGACGTAAATAAGTTGAGTGATGTGTATCATAGTTGAAAATGTTTAGGGCTGGTTTTTTACCCGATGGCGTTAAAAAAGTCTTCAAGTTTTTGTTTGTCGAGTTTTCCGTTGGTTCTCACGCTACTGCAAAGGTCAACGCCAAAAGGTTGGACAACGTCTAGGGCCTGCTTTACGTTATCTTTATTGAGGCCTCCCGCAAGAAAGAGCGGAATCGCTATCTGTTCTCGTATTTGTTTACTCAACTCCCAATTGTGCGTCCGCCCCGTTCCGCCGAGTTCCTTTACGGATAAGTTTGGATTTCCGCTGTCCAACAAAATGGCGTCCACAAATTCCGAAATCTCAATGGCTTCTTGCACAGAATTGTCGTCAATCACGTGGATTACTTGTACCAATTTTACGTGGGGGAGTTCTTTTCGCAGCAATTCATACGCCCGTTCTTCCAACTCATCTACGATTTGGATAGTCGTTGTGTTTACTCGCTTATAATGCGCAATAATATCTTGTGGTTTGGTCTCGCTGGTGAGTAAGAACGTAGCAATAGGCGGGGGGACAGATTTAGCGATTTGATGAATCAGGTCATCGCTAATGATGCCTGGGCCACTTGGCATGTGCCCGACCAAACCCAACGCCGCCGCTCCGTATTCAATCGCAATTTTTGCCTCTTCTGCGCTGCTTATACAGCAAATTTTTACTCTTGGTCTTTTCATACAATGGTCAGGTTGATAATAGGTTAAACGCATTAAAAAGTAGCCTCAGCGAGGCTAAATCTTAGTAGAAAAAAGGAATAAAGGCCATCCAAAAGCCCCATCGGGGTGGCATCTTTCCCCGAACGTCGGCTGCCCCGATGGGGCTTCGGGGGATTTGATTCATTTTTTCTACTAAGATGTAGCTCCTCTGGAGCAATCAATAGCCACTCTATATTTTAATGCGTTCAACTTGCTGAAGGTAAGATAATCAAACTCCAAATGTACAAAAAATCTCCTAGTTACTCCCTAACATCTTTATTCCAACAATTTTGACTATTCCCTGAAAAAATAAAAGGATTTTGGGTAAAAAAGAGCAGGTTTTTCATTTTAATAGCAAATCTGCTCCACCCTGTTCTAAAGCCCTTCTTCCTACCAAATGAAAAACACGGTTCCGTTTCAGCGTAGCTCCTTCTTGGTCTGCACCGCGCTGTTGTTGTACGCCCAAGGGTGCAACGTTCCCCAGAAACAAGTAGTGTCTAAAGACAAATTTGCCGACCACGTACGTACCACCGAGTTTCGTACGCCCGAGCAAGAACGCCGAGGCTTTACGTTGCCGCCAGGTTTTGAAATAACGCTTTTTGCCTCCGAGCCGCAGATTGCTAAGCCCATCAATATGGAGTTTGACGACCGAGGGCGGCTGTGGGTTTCGCACTCGCTCGATTATCCCATGCCTGCGGTTGCGGGTGGAGGGAAAGATAAAATCACCATTTTGGAAGACACCAACGGCGATGGCAAAGCCGATACATTTACTGATTTTCAGGATGGGCTCAACATTCCTATTGGCATCATGCCCGTAGCCGACGGTGCCATTGCGTACAGCATTCCTAACGTGTATCATTTTACGGATAACAACAACGACGGCAAAGCCGAACGCCGCAAAGTGGTTTTGGGAGAGTTTGGCTACAAAGATACCCACGGCATGGTGAGCAATTTTGTGCGCGGGTTTGACGGTTGGATGCACTCGTGCCACGGCTTTACCAATACGTCCAAAATCGCAGGCACCGACGGAGATTCGGTGACGATGGTGTCGGGAAATACCTTCCGTTTTAGAACCGACGGCAGTCGCGTCGAACAAACGACCTACGGGCGTGTCAATCCGTTTGGATACGCCTACGACGAACGCGGGTTTCTGTACTCCGTCGATTGTCACTCCAAACCCATTTACCAACTCATTAAAGGTGCTGATTATCCGCATTTTGGCAAGAAGCCAACGGGGATTGGTTTTGGCCCCGAAATGATGAGCTACGAACTGGGCTCAACGGCACTTTCGGGTTTGGCGTATTACATTGGCGAGCAGTTTCCTGCCGAATACCGTAACAGCTTTTACAACGGCGATGTGGTTACGTGTCGCATCAACCGCAACACCATTACCTACAATGGCTCAACACCCGTAGCCCACAAAGAAGCCGATTTTCTAATTAGCGACGACCCATGGTTTCGTCCTGTGGATGTCAAAATAGGGCCTGATGGTGCGCTTTATATTGCCGATTTCTACAATCGAATCATTGGGCACTACGAAGTACCGCTCAATCACCCAGGCCGCGATCGAACCAGTGGACGTATTTGGCGGATTACTTACAAAGGCGGCTCTGTCCAAACCCCTTTTAAAGATTGGTCAAAAGCCTCTATCGACGAGTTGGTGGCGGGATTGAGTCATCCCCAACTGAACGTCCGTCTAAAAATAGCAGACCGTTTGGTGGATGGCTGGAAAGAAAAGGCTATCCCGCCTGTGGCGCAGTTACTCTCGGCCACGACCGATGCGAAGGTGTTTGTGCAGGGACTTTGGATACTTCATCGCTTGAACGCCCTGCCCGCTTCGGCCTTGGAAAAAGCCCTGCATCACCCCGACCCGCTGGTGCAAGTACACGGATACCGCGTGTTGGCGGAGTCGGCGGCCATTAGCGATGCCCATCAGGCGTTGGCAGTGGGGGCATTGACCGATAAAGACCCTTTTGTGCGCCGAGTAGCGGCCGAGGTTTTGACTCGTTTTCCTGCGTTGAAAAATATCGCTCCTTTGGCGGACTTGTACCAACAAACCAGCGACGAAGATTCGCATTTGAAATATACAACCCTGCTAGCTATACGTACAAATTTGGTCGCAAAAGGTATGATTCGTCAGGTGGAAAGTACCACTTGGAGCGAGGCTCAACGGACTATTTTAAGCAAAGCTGCGGTGGACATTCCCTCGCCCGAAGTGGCATCCTTTGTGTTGGAATATGCTACCCAACGCTCATTGCCGACCGACGAGTTGGCCAAGTACCTGGAATACACCGCTCGCTACACTGATGCCCCTGCGCTCAACGAAACCATTGGCTCTTTGGAAAAACGTTACGCAGACAACCACGAGGGGCAATTTGCGTTTTACAACGCACTGCGAAGAGGGCTGGCGCAGGGAGGAAAAACGGTGACTAGCCGTATGCAGGAGTGGGGGACAACATTGGCAAAGCAGTATTTGGAACAACCGTTGGTGGAAAAAGAAACGGCGCAGCAATTGGCGCGTCGGGTGCAAGCGGCTGAGGTGGCGGGTGAGTTTAAGAGCAAATCGTTGGAGCCGTTGGTGCTTCGTTTGTTCAAAAATACCCAAGCCGACGACCGAGTGCGGGTCGCGGCTGCCAGTGCGCTCATGAGCACCGATGCTGCCGCGCACACGCCGCTGATTGGTGGGGTGTTTTTGGAACGTTCGGAAAAAGTAGCCTTGCGCGAAAAACTGGTGGGGGTGCTAACCCGCGCCGCTACGCCTGATATGTACGGGTTGTTACGCAAAGGACTCAACGGCAGCGCCCGTAGTTTACAAGGGGTGATTGCGGCGGCGTTGGCCAATTCAGAGGCGGGTATTGGCCAGTTGCTCAATGCTTTAAAAGAAGAAGAAATCAACGTGGACGTGGTGAGGGAAGGTGCGGTAAAAGAACGTTTGGCTGCTAAGATGACGCCGAAGCAACAAGCGTTGCTCAACGAATTGACGGCGGGGAGTGCCAATGAATTTGAAGAGCGACAACAGCTGATTCAAGCGCGTTTGGCGGGTTTTGAGTCGTCGAAGGCAACGGCAGAGGCGGGTAGAAATGTGTTTGTACAAAATTGCAGTTCGTGTCACCAAATCAAAGGTGCGGGTGGTTTGATTGGCCCACAGTTGGACGGGATTGGGAATTGGGGTAAAAAAGCACTTTCGGAAAAGATACTGGATCCCAATCGGAACATCTCAGAAGCGTTTCGGAATTATAACATTACGCTCAACAACGGCCAAACCATGACGGGACTTTACCGCCGAACCGAGGGGCAAACGATGATTTTTGCGAACAACGCAGGACAAGAGTTTTCGGTGGCGAAAAATGACATCAAAGACTACAAAGCCTCAAAATATACACTCATGCCCGACCAATTTAGAAATACCATTCCCGAAAAGGATTTCTACGCGCTTTTGAGTTTCTTGTTGAAAACGAAGTAGTTGGTGGTAGTACTTGGTTAAACATAAGCGTAGGTTATTTTTTCAGGGATGGCAATAGGTGATTGAGTTCATCCAAGATCGCTGTAAATCCTTCTTTGAAGCCCATTTCAATCATTTTCTCCATCCGTTCGAGCGAGTCGTTGTAGATGACAATGCTAACTTTTGTCTTGCCGTTTTCCTCACCGAAGCTATAATCCCAATCAGAACCTGGTAGGTTGGGGTTTTCGTCGGCATCCGCAAATGCGCTCAAGTACTTAAAATTGGTTTTTGGCGTGATGGAAGTATATTTCTGGAGCGACCACGTCATGTGTCCTTCGGGACTTACCATGGCATAAAACCTTTTACCACCAACGGTAAAGTCCATTACTTTGGTTTTTGAGGTCCAAGGTTTGGGAGCCCACCATTGGTCAAGAATTTCTTGTTTTGTGAAGGCATCCCAAACCAGCGAAAGGTCAGCGGCAAATTCGCGGGTTACAAAAACCGTTTTAGCGGCTTTGTCAACGGTAAAGTCAAACAATAAATGGTTCATGTGTTGTCTGTTTAAATGGTTGATAATAGGTTTTCTGGTTGTTTTAAATTAAGAAGCCAAATGATTGCAAATTTATATGCAACTTTTCGGTTTCGCAAAGTTTATCTTGAAAAAATTTAGAGGAAGTTTATGAATTGGTGGTGTTAGTCAAAGCGTTCTGCGGGAAGTGTACAGTTTGAATTTTTATTGTTCTTTTTCAATTGTACTCATTTCGTTCAATACTAAGGCCTGTAGTTCATCTTTGGGTAGTAAAAGTTGATATTCAGCCACGCCAATAGGTTTGTTAATGTCTTGCAGCGCAATTTCCACATCTAAGTGATCTTTATCGGCACAAAGAATAATTCCAATGGACTGATTTTCATGTTCTCCTTTTTCAAGTTTATCGAGCAAGGAGAGGTACAAATTCATTTTGCCCACGTATTCTGCTTTAAAGCTGCCTATTTTCAATTCGATAGCCACCAACGAACGTAAACCTCGATGAAAAAAGAGCATATCTACAAAATACTCTTTCTTGTTGTATTCCAGACGATACTGATTACCGATAAACGTAAAGCCTTTGCCTAATTCCAATACAAACGATTTTATCTTTTCTACCAATCGTTTTTCTAGTTCTGATTCTTTTACCTTTTCGGTAATTCCTAAAAAGCCAAGATGGTAAGCATCTTTAAACACTTCGGTTGCGTAATCGGAATGAATCGAGGGAAGTGTTTCACTAAAATTGTGCGATTTAATTTGCTTCTGTGCGTAGGCATAGCTGTCCATTTTTATGGCGTTGAGTAGCCAATCTCGACTCCAACCTTTTTCAATGGTTTGCTGCATATACCCAAAGCGCACAGCTTTGTCTTTCACCTTTTCCATCAACAAAATATGATGCCCCCAAGGTATTTTTGTTACAGGTTGTGGCAAATTTGTAACGCCTTGCTGCAAATTTTGTGTCTCGGGCAATTTTGCAACAGCCTGTTGCAAAATTGGAATTTCGGGATATTCTAAGGCAAAACGCAACATATAGCCCAAGTTTCTTTCCGAAAAACCTTTAAGGTTGGCAAATTCATGTTGTAAATCTGCCGCTAAACGTGGAATAACTTTTGCTGACCAACCTTCTTGCTGTTGGCGTTCTGCTATCAATTTACCTGTTTGCCAATAAAGTAAAATCATTTCGGCATTTGCGGTAAGTGTGGCGCGTAGGCGTGCGTGTTGTATGGCAGTTTTTATTTCGCCAAGCAACGATTGGTATTTTACGATTTCAATTTCTTTGCTCATCCCTCTTTTTAATAAACCTTTTGCGTTAATGTTAAGAGTTTTTGCAGTTTCGTTGGAGCCTAATGAATTTTTGAAAGGTCAAAGATAGGAAGGCAGACTGTACGTTTCCCCACTTCCCCGAAAAAACAAACCAACTGTGGGTAAAAAAGGAGGGGAGGGGCACTTTAATTAAAAATTTTCACCCCTTTTCTAAACTCCTTTTTCTCCCCAAAAATGAAAACGTATTCTTTGCCTCTAGCCCTTGGGCTGCTTATCGCGTGGATGGGCTTGCCTGCTTCTGCACAAACCAACCGCCCCATTAAATTTAAAAAAGAGATGCTGACCAACATGTTTTTCTCGGAAGGCGTAGCCGTGGGCGACGTCAACCGCGACGGAAAAAAAGATGTGCTATCGGGCGCGTTTTGGTACGAAGCACCCAACTGGAAACAACATGAAATCGCCAAAGGGGACACGTTTACGGTCAATGGTGGCTACAGTAATTCGTTTTTGAACTTTAGCATGGACGTCAACCAAGACGGTTGGATAGATTTTATCCGTGTCGATACCCCAGGTGAATCAGTGGTTTGGTACGAAAACCCTAAGAACAAAGCTGGACATTGGAAGGCTTACACCATTCACAAATCCATTGGAAATGAGTCACCTGCTTTTACAGATCTCGACGGCGACGGGCGTCTCGACATCATCGGAAACGACCCCGAAGCCAAGCAAATGATTTGGCTCAAAGCACCTTCCAAAAAAGGCGATACCGAGTGGAAACGCTACGTGATTAGCACCGATAATATTGGAATACACAAATATACCCACGGCTTGGGCGTGGTGGACATGAATGGCGACGGGCGTTTGGATGTGCTGATGCGCGAAGGTTGGTGGGAAGCTCCTGCTGATCGCACGCAGCCTAATTGGACATTTCACCGTGCTAATTTAGGGGAAGAATGCTCGCAGATGTACTTACTCGACGTCAATAAAGACGGCTTGAAAGACGTGATTAGTATGTCGGCGCACAAATACGGCATGTGGTGGCATCAGCAAGGCAAGGATGCGCAAGGAAATTCGACTTGGGAAAAACACGAAATTGGGAAGCTATTTTCACAAACCCACGGCTTGGCCCTGGCCGACATCAACAAAGATGGAAACCCCGATTTGGTGACGGGCAAACGCTTTTTTGCCCATAACGGCAAAGACCCAGGGGCGTTTGAGCCAGCGGTATTGTACTGGTTTGAGTTTAAACCAGGTGCTACTCCTACGTGGACTCCCCACCAGATTGACGATAACTCAGGCGTAGGGCTTCATTTGGTGGTCGAAGACATGAACCGCGACGGGCTGCTGGACATCATCACCGCAAACAAAAAAGGCGCTCACGTGTTTCTTCAACAGAAATAAATAAAACAGGTGCGTACAGGACAGAATTTTGAAAAAAGGCGTCGTATGTTTGTCGTATGAAAGTTGGTTTATTCATCCCGTGTTATGTAGATCAGTTTTACCCCAAAGTGGGTATTGCTACACTCCAATTGTTAGAGAAATTTGGTTGTGAGGTAGGTTATCCCGCCAACCAAACCTGCTGTGGTCAGCCCATGGCCAATTCTGGTTATGAACACCTGACGCATGATTGCAACCGCCTTTTTGTACAAAATTTTGCTGATTTTGACTACATCGTTGGGCCGTCTGGTAGCTGTGTCTTGCACATCAAAGAACACTTGCATACCGAAGGCGAGGGTGAAGCGAAAGCAACGCACATCCGCCAACGAGTGTATGAACTGACGGAGTTTTTGACCGATGTGCTCAAAGTCGAAAACCTATCGGCGCATTTTCCGTATCGGGTCGGGCTGCACCAAAGCTGCCACGGGCAGCGCGGGCTGCACCTGTCGCAGATGTCGGAGCTCGTAGCGCCTGCGTTCTCAAAACCTGAAAAACTTTTGAGAATGGTCGATGGGATTGAATTGGTGCAACTCACACGTAGAGACGAATGCTGTGGATTTGGTGGGACGTTTTGCGTTGCTGAAGAAGCAGTTTCGGCGCGCATGGGGGTTGACCGAATTGATGACCACGTTAAGAACGGTACCCAAGTCCTGACGGGAGGCGATATGTCGTGTTTGATGCACTTAGAAGGCATCATTCGCCGCCGCGAGTTGCCCATCAAAGTAATGCACATCGCCGAAATTTTAACTGCGAATTAACCTCATCTTACTTCCCTCTCCTGACGGGAGAAGGGCTTTTACATTCTCCTAGAAAATAGTCGGATATGAACCATTCTCAGGCCGCAGATAAATTTAACAAAGATTTTGACCGCACTTCATGGCACGACGAGACGCTTTGGTGGGTGCGTCAAAAACGCGACCGCGCAGCGTTTGCAATCCCTGAATGGGAAGAGCTTCGCAACACGGCGTCGCAGATTAAACACAACGTACTGTCTAACTTAGATACGTACTTGATGGAGTTTGAAAAAAATGCCAAGGCCAACGGCGTCACCGTTCACTGGGCCGCCGATGCGCACGAACATAACCAAATCGTCCTCTCGATTTTGAGAGAGCAAGGCATTCAGCAAATCGTAAAAAGTAAGTCGATGCTCACCGAAGAGTGTCACTTGAATCCTTTTTTGGCCGAAAATGGCGTTGAGGTCATTGATACCGACTTGGGCGAACGCATCGTTCAGTTGGCCGACGAACCACCGAGTCACATTGTAATGCCCTGTATCCACTGGAAAAAAGAGGAAATTGGGGTGTTGTTTCATAAACATTTAGGTACGCCCGAAGGCTGCGCCGACCCATCTACGTTGACGTTGGCGGCCCGCGAGCACCTACGGGAAAAGTTTCTGACGCGTCGGGTAGCGCTGACGGGAGTAAACTTTGCCGTGGCCGAAACGGGTGAGTTTGTGGTGTGTACCAACGAAGGCAACGCTGATATGGGAACGCACTTGGCCGACGTACACATTGCGTGCATGGGCATCGAAAAAATTGTTCCCAAGCGCAAGCACCTAGGCGTATTTCTCCGCTTGTTGGCTCGCTCGGCGACGGGGCAACCCATTACGACCTATTCTAGCCATTTTGCCAAGCCTCGCGAAGGGCAGCAAATGCACATCATTTTGGTGGACAACGGTCGTTCGAGGCAGCTAGGGCGTGAGGAGTTTCGTAACTCGCTCAAGTGCATTCGTTGCGGAGCGTGTATGAATACCTGCCCAGTTTATCGTCGCAGCGGTGGACATAGTTACCACAATGCCGTAGCGGGCCCCATTGGATCGATTTTAGCTCCCAATTTGGACATGACCAAAAACGCTGATTTACCGTTTGCAAGTACGTTATGTGGAAGTTGCTCAAACGTTTGTCCCGTCAAAATCAACATCCACGAACAGCTTTACAGTTGGCGACAAGTACTTACCAAAAGTGGCCATTCACCTACTGCCAAAACGATAGGAATGAAAGCCATGGCGGCGGTATTGTCGAGCCCATCGGTGTATCGTTTTTCGGGGAAAATAGGTCGTTTGACGTTATCAAACACGCCGTTTGTGGTCAATAACTCGCTTAATCCGTGGTACAAACAACGCGAAATGCCCGAACCTCCCAAAGAGTCGTTTGGCGAATGGTATAAGAAAAATCGGAAGTAGTTATTCGGTTTCTTGTTTCGAGTGTGGAGGGTTGCTCACAACCCGACTAACTGTCAATTTGCTGTGCCTAGGGTTGCTCACAACCCGACGAGTTCAGAAGCAAAACCCCACTTTATCTAAAGAGGCAACTGGAAACGGGCAACCTAAAACCCGAAACGGGCAACCCAAAACAAGTAAAAAATGAGTCGTGAGAAAATATTAGCGGCCGTGGCCAAGAACAAACCCACGCTGACACCGCTACCAGATATACAAGATTTTGGAAACCCCTACAGCGATTTGGTCGCGCAGTTTACTTCGGTACTGACGACCATCGGCGGTACGGTGGTGGAAGTGGGCAGTTGGGAAGAAATCCAGCAGTACGTTCAAACGCATTTTGCGGGGCGGCGTATGGTCACTAACCTTGCACCATTGGCAGACATGGCGCAGCAAAGTTGGCTAACCTCCGATCCGCACTCACTGGACGACGTAGGGTTGGCCATTTTACAAGGACAATTTGCCGTGGCCGAAAATTCGGCGGTGTGGGTCACAGAAGCCGAAATGGGACAGCGAGTGACGCCTTTTATTGCCGAAACACTGGCGTTAGTAATTAAAAAATCGGCGATTTTACCTAAAATGCACCACGCCTATGCCCAAATTGGGGCGGCTGAATATGGTTTTGGGGCATTCATCGCGGGGCCTTCCAAAACTGCCGATATTGAGCAATCCCTTGTTTTAGGTGCCCACGGCCCCAAGTCGATGGTCGCCTTTTTGATAGATTGAAAAAAAGGTGAAACTTTGCTAAAAGTGGCATCCCGAAAGTTAATGCACTTTCGGGATGTTTTTTATACAAGCAATTCTTCATTCGTATGCGATTTCTAAAGATTCTTCTCAAAGTACTTGGCGTTATTTTATTGCTAATTGTCGCCTTGTTGGCCTGTATGCTTGCCCCCGTCGATGATACGCCCTACCAACAAACTGAATACTACCAAGACTGGAAAAAATCGGTAAGTGGCTTGGCTGCCACCGACACCACTCGTCAGTCCTCACTCGTCACTCCTAATTCATTGAAGGTTGGTTGGGCCAAAGTAAACTTTACGCCCAAATCGCCTACCCCCACGGCGGGTTACGGCGTCCGAAGAGGTGCTTTGTATAAATCGGTGCATGATTCTATTTACGTGCGAGCGGTGGTGTTTGACAACGGAAATACCAAGGCGGCGATAGTCGTAGCCGACTTATTGATATTGCCCCCCGCAGTTACCGAGCAAGTCAAAACAAAACTTGCAGCGACGGGGATTCCATTTGAACAAGTGTATTTTGGGGCGACTCACACCCATAATAGCATGGGAGGCTGGAGTGGCGGCATTGTGGGCGAATTATTTGGCGGGAAATTTAATCCCGACAATGTGACATGGGTGGCTGATGCCATCGTAAAAGCCGTGATTTTGGCCCAAAAAGATGTACAACCTGCGACCGTGGCTTATCATCAATTGGCCGATACGGCAAAAGTACGCAATCGGGCGTTTGATGAAGGAACGATTGATCCGTTTGTTCGTACCATCCAGCTTGTCCGCAACGATGGGCAAAAAGCTTTGATTTGCTCGTACGCGGCACACTCTACCATTACCAGTTCGGACAATATCGTTTTATCGCGCGACTACCCAGGCGTACTGGTCGATTCGTTGGAAAAAGGCGAAGCCAACTTTGCAGTATTTCTTTCGGGGGCAGTTGGAAGTATGGGGCCTAAAGTGGGTGTAGAGTCGGATTCTGATTGGGTAAAAGTGGCGACAGAAGCCGACAGCTTGGAGTCGGATGTGCAAAAACAATTGGCACAACTAAAGCCTATCGAAAACCCTGCTTTGCGCATCGAAACGCTCACCATCCCGCTCCGCGAGCCTAATCCCCGCGTGACGTTGGGGTGGCGGCTACGTCCGTGGGTATTTCATTGGGCGTTTGGCGATTTCCCCAATTACGTCAAAGCCCTACGCGTTGGTAATGTCCTGATGGTCGGTTTTCCCTGCGATTTTTCGGGAGAATTGGTGGCAGAGATGAGCGCCTACGCCGAAAAAAAGGGGCTTAAATTGATGTTAACAAGCTTTAACGGAGGATATATTGGCTACATTACTCCCGACAAATACTACGGTCGAGACACCTACGAAACCCTTACCATGAACTGGTTTGGTCCGTACAACGGCGCGTATTTTCAGGAAATTGTGCGGGATTTGGTGGATAAGATGTCGTAAGCAGCTTGCCCCAAACTGTGATTTGGGGCAACAAAGGCACAGCGTCTCCGACGCCCTCTGAAAATATCGAGAAGGTATTCGGGTTGTGAGCAACCCTCAGCAAGGAGAAAGTATCTGTTTTTGCTATATTTGTTAAAAATCAACTGACATGGAAACATTACTTATTGAAATCCGTAATCCGAAAGGAATAAATTTGCTTCGAGACCTTGAGGAAATGGATATTATAAAAATATTGAAACAAGAAGAAGCCCCTAAACCCCCTCAGAAACTTTCTGAGCTTTTGAGAGGAAGTATCTCTGCCGAAGAAGCCGAAAAATTTAACGAGTACATACAAGAATCAAGGAAGGAATGGGAGAGAAATTTCTAATAGATACCAATGCTGCCTCAGACTATTTAGGAGGAAGGCTACCAGTAGGTGGGCTTCAGTTTATGGATACAATAGTTAACGATGCTCCTATTATTTCCATAATAAACCGTATTGAATTACTTGGACATAATCAGGCAGGAATTGAAAAATTCAAAATTTTAGTAGATTCCTGCATTGTTGTAGAATTGACAGAAAGTGTAATCCTAAAGGTAATTGCTATTCGTAAATCTCGCCGAATCAAAATTCCTGATGCTATCATAGCTGCTACGGCGTTAGTCTATGATTTAACCTTAATCACGCACAACCTATCTGATTTTGAGGGAATTTCAGGTTTAAAAATAATAGATGCCCATTTGCTTTAAGCAAAAATACCTTGGAAAGGTTGAAAAACCTTTCCAAGGTTCGATACTACTTCTCAGGTCGGCGGTAGCGAATAGGAGCAGGAGGCTCGGGTTTGAGCGTTACCCCTTGGGTTTTTAGCAAGTCCAACGCCACCTGTACTGATTTTTCAAGCTGCGGGTCTTCGCCTTTGGCTACTTTGGCGGGGTCTTGGTGTACCTCAATGTCGGGGGCAATGCCTTCGCCTTCTACCGCCCATTTTCCGTCCACGTCATAAAAACCACCTCGCGGAGCCACCATGCGCCCCCCGTCGATAAACGGTGGCGTGTCCCACGTACCGACCAATCCGCCCCAAGTGCGCGTTCCTACAAGCGGGCCGACTTTGGCTTGTCGAAACAAAAACGGCATCAAGTCGCCGCCCGACCCTGCACGCTCGTTGACAATCATTACTTTAGGCCCCCACAAGCCCGCCATCGGCGTCGTGAAAGGTTTGTGATCGTTGGCGCGGCTGTTGAAATAACCTTGCAGTTTTCGGGCCAATACATCCACAATGTAGTCAGCGGCCGAACCACCGCCGTTGTTGCGTTCGTCGATCACCGCGCCTTTTTTATCTTGTTGGGCAAAATAATAACGGTTAAAATATTCATAGCCACCGTTGCCCGTGTTCGGAATCCAAACGTAGGCCAACTGTCCTTTTGAAAGTTCATCCACTTTACGGCGATTACCTTCCACCCAAGCGCGCGTGCGAAGCTGGGTTTCGTTCGCGACGGGCACCACCGTAACCGACTTGGCCGTGGCCAAATCAGGCGTAGCATTGACCTTAATTTTAATTTGTCGGTTGGCCGTGCCTTCCAGTAAACTGTAAATATCCACGTCGGCCGTCAGAGGAATACCGTTGATTTCCAATAAATAATCGCCTTCTTTTACGTCGATGCCAGGGCTAGACAAAGGCGCTCGCAAATCTGGGTTCCAGTTTTCGCCCGTCAGAATGCGCTTGATGCGGTAAAAGCCGTTCACTATCGTAAAATCAGCCCCCAAAAGTCCCGCAGGGTTATTGTTGTCGAGGGTTGGAAAATCACCTCCTGAGGTGTAGGAGTGTCCCACGGCCACTTCGCCGCCCAAAATATCCACCACGTAGTTGAGGTCGGTGCGGTGACGTACGTGCTCTACCCAAGGTGAGTACCACTTATAGATGTCGTTCCAAGGCGCTCCGTGTACATTGCTGACGTACAAGAAATCACGTTGATAACGCCATCCTTCGCGGAAAATCTGTTTGTATTCAGCTTTGGGGTCAACCAGTATTTTCATTTCGCTGGTATTTAGGCGTCCGTCGCCGATTTTGGCCGTGGCTGCGGTTGCATTGGCAATTCCCCACGTGCCACCACTGCGGTAGAGTAAGTTTTTGCGGTCGTGTGAGGTGATTGCCTCCTGAATCCCTTTCAAAAACTCTTCTCGTTTTTGGTCTTTCAACGTGTATTTGTGCAGCGTAACGCCCGATTGGTCAGCGACATTTTCGGTAAAAAATAGGCTACCTTCTGGCCCCGCAATGATTTCGTCGTATTCTTTCAGTGCTACTTTGGGAAGTGCCAAAATCCGCTGGTCGATGCCTTCTAGGTCAATTTTTACCAAAACTTCTTTTTTGGCGTCAGCGGATTTTTCGTCTTTTTTAGGCTCGGTTTTGGCCTTCTCGTCTGTTTTAGCGGGGGCAGCTTCTTTCTTTTCTACTTTAGGGGCTTCTTCTTCGTCACTTTTGGGCAAAAAAGGCGAAGGTTCACCTTTGGCAAGAATGACCATATACACCCCGCGCGTAACGGGACGCTCGTACGAGCTCATGTCGAGCCAACCCGTATTGAGGGCAAAGTTGGTACTGGCCAAAAAATACAAATACTTTCCGCTGGCATCCCACACGGGCGACATCGCATCCGACATCCCGTCGGTCAATTGGTGGCTAGCGCCTGTCTCAATGTTATACACCTTTATGGCCTTGTATTGATTGTCCAAAAGGCGGGCGTAGGCAATCCATTTTCCATCGGGCGACCACACAGGGTTAAGGCTGCGGTTGGGGTGGGCGTAGCGTTCGGTATCTATTTTTTTGGGTTGTCCCGTTTCGGTATTTATCACCCATAAATTATAGTCGGTATCGGTGTAAGCAAGGTGTTTGTTGTCCGACGACCACGCGGGGCGGAAGTAAAACGTAGGCGAAGGCAACGAAATCGCTTTTGGTTTTTGAAGCCCTTCTTGGTCTGAAACCATCAATTGATATTCGCCGCTTGCATCCGAAAACCACGCAATTTTCTGCCCGTCGGGCGACCAAGTAGGGTAGCGGTCGGCCACGCCCGAACTGTGGCTGATGTTGCGCCAATCGCCGTTTTCTTTGGGTACGGTAAAAATATCGCCACGGTATTCAAACAACGCCCGTTTGCCCGAAGGAGAAAGGGAAGCATTGAGTAAACCTCCCGAACGAACGTCCTGCCAACGTGGAGTCGCCCACGTAAAATCTCCTTGGACGTTGATAACGAGCTGCTTGGCTTGTCCCGTTTGGGGGTCGAGCAAATGCAAGTAGCCGCCTTGCTCATACACAATACGGTCGTTGGAGGCGTCTAAGCTTTTTACGTCAAAATCTTTGTGAAACGTTACCTGTTTGAGTTCGTTGGTTTTGGGGTTAAATGACCATACGTTGTTGGCATAATCACGTTCCGACAAAAAGTAAACGACATTTTTGTACCAAACAGGGTCGGTATGGCGCTCGCGGTCGGTTTGGGGAGTTGTTTTGAGCGATAGTGTTTTTAAATCGACAATCCAAATCGGCTGGGCTTGTCCTCCTCGGTAGTTGCGCCACTCGGGATCCCAAAAACCAATGGTTTGGTAAGCCGCCATTTGGCCATCGGGCGATACTTCTCCCGCGTAGGCTTGTGGCATGGGAAGTTCTTCTTGGAAGCCTCCTTTAAAGCTTACTTTTAATAATTTGGTCAGGGCAGTAGGGTAGCCACTGCGTCCTGAACGAAAGATAATGCTGGCGCCGTCGGGTGTCCAACCCTGCACGGCATCTTCGCCTGGGTGCCACGTAAGGCGCTTGGGTTCACCGCCTGTGGCAGGCATCACATACACGTCGGTGTTGCCGCCGTACTGAGCCGAAAAGGCAATCATGCTGCCATCGGGCGAAAAATGCGGGAGCGATTCGGTGCCTTCGTGGGTAGTAAGACGGCGGGCAGAACCTCCGTCGCGGTCGGCCATCCACAAATCATCGGCATAGACAAATACCACCGAGCGGTCGCTGACGGTAGGCTGGCGTAAAAGCCGCGTGCCTTGGCCGATGGCCGACACGCTGCACAAAACCCCCGCCGCAAGAGAGAGTAAAGAGGTGAGTTTCATAGAAAGTGGTTAGTAGGTTGTTGGAGAATTATAGGTCAAAAATACGCTTTTCTCTTTGGGAAATGCAATCGGAGCATACACGATAAAGGATTGTTGGTCAGCGATTAACTGAATTCGGTAACGACTACCTTCAAAAATACTGCGCTGTACCGTTGCCCAAATACCATGCGTGCCTTCAGTTTCGGTGATGGTCAGTTGCTCGGGGCGAATCAGCAAGGTGTCAGACGCTTGGGGAGAAGTTCCAAAAAACTGCTCAAACGTACTACGATGCACAACATTGATTTCTCCCGTCAACTCCGCTACGTACTCACTGACGGGTTGTTGATATACTTCTTGGGGTGTGCCCACTTGTAATAGTTTCCCTTGGTATAAAATCCCCATTCGATCCGAAAGACTCAGGGCATCGGGGGCGTCGTGGGTGACAAAAATGCAGGCAGTACCCGTTTCTTCGGCCAGTGTACGGATGGTTTGGGTGAGGCGACGGCGGTTGGCAAAATCCAAATGCGCAAACGGTTCGTCGAGGAGCAACACTTTGGCTTCTTCAGCCAGCGCGCGGGCAATGGCCGTGCGCTGTTTCTCTCCACCCGATAGCGATTTGGCAGGTTTGTCGGCGACTGTTTCTAAGTGACAAAGCTCAATAAGCTCGTCCACCCGCTCGTCGCGATAGGCTTTTTGGTAATACCGAAGCGCGTACGCAATGTTTTCCCGAACACTGATGGGCAACGACAGATTGTAGTCTTGGTGAACAATTTTAATGTCAGGATGCCCAGGAATAAGCTGGTCGCTGGCAAGGCGCAATTTTTCGCCGTTGAGCCAAATCTCACCTTCATCGGGGTCAATCAGCCCTGCCGCCAAACGCAACAACGTACTTTTTCCCGAACCACTTTCGCCCAACAGGCCAAGAATTTCACCCGTTTGAAGTTCCAACTGAATGTCGGATAAAACCGATTGAGGGGGGTAGTTTTTAGAAAGATGACGTAATTCTAACAAAGAGTACATTCCGACGTTTAGTTGCTTTTGTTGGTGAACACAAAACAAGTTGATAAAATGCCATTTCTACGAATTCTTCTCTTTTTGTTGGTTGCTCAACTGAGTTTCTCTCAAGGCATCCCGCCGCAGGTACGTCGGGTGTTGTTTTTGGGAAATAGCATTACCTATGCGGGAAGCTACGTAACCGACATTGAAGCGTATTTTGTGACGAATTATCCGCAGCGTTCGATTGAATTTATCAACGTAGGACTGCCAAGTGAAACCGTTTCGGGGCTTTCAGAAGAAGGGCACGCGGGTGGGCGTTTTCCCCGTCCTGATTTACACGAACGCCTCGACCGTATCCTAAAAGCGACCAAACCTGACTTAGTCTTTGCTTGCTACGGCATGAACGACGGGATTTACCTGCCGTTTGGGGAAGACCGTTTTCAAAAGTTTCGGGAAGGAATCGAATGGCTGCACGACGAAGTAGCAAAAACGGGCGTAAAAATTATTCACCTTACTCCCCCCATTTTCGACGAATTACGCGGAAAAAATGCAGGGTATGCGGTCGTTCTTGATCGATATTCTGACTGGTTGCTGAGTTTGCGTAAAACCAAAAAATGGGAAGTTATTGACATTCATTACCCCATGAAAACGTATCTTGATGCCCACCGAAAAATCGACGAACAATTTGGAGTTTCGGGCTTTGCCTTGGCCGAAGATGGCGTGCATCCTGGCGAGGTTGGGCACTGGATTATGGCCAAACAAGTGCTTTTGTATTTGGGTGAGAAACAGGTTGCTAAAGCGGGAACACCCAAGAGCGCCTTGCCCGACCGCCCCTCGTCGGAGTCGATTTTTAAGTTGGTACAACAACGCCAAGCGCTGATGAAAGACGCATGGCTAACGGCAACTGGACACAAGCGCCCCGAAATGAAAGTGGGGCTTCCGCTGGAAGAAGCGCAAAAGAAAGCGGCGGAGATTGAGCAGCAAATTAGGGCATTGTTAAAATAAAAAAGGAGCCAAAACTTCGCCTTATCTCTATACAAATTTGGTTTTTATCGCTCTCTTTACCTGATTGGGTAGAAGTGTCACATTTCTTGTAGTAAATTGCCGTGTCAAACTAAAAACCAAACCCAAATGATTCGTCAATTACTCTACGGAGGAGTGGTGGCGTTGGTAGGAATGGCGTCCGTCAGTCAGGCGCAGACGTCCTACAACAATCACGCCCAACTTTCCACTCGTCTCAAAACTCTCTCCACAAAATACGCTGCCCAAGCTACCGTTAGCTCGATTGGCAAGAGCGCGGGTGGGCGCGACCTGTGGTTGCTTACGCTTGGCAAAGGAGATGCGACCAAAAAACCTGCCATCTTGGTCGTTGCAGGTTTAAACGGTACGCACTTAGCTGGAACTGAGTTGGCCATTCAAACGGCTGAAAAAATGCTTGCTTCGGCCAATGCTGATAGTATTGCTAAATTGTTGAATACCAAAACGTTTTATTTTTTGCCAAGCATGAACCCTGATGCACAGGAGCAGTTTGCAGCAAAGCTAAAATTTGAACGTACTGGAAATGATACCAAAGCCGATGACGACCGCGATGGCCGCATCGACGAAGACCCGTTTGAAGACCTCAACGGCGACGGAATGGTCACTTGGATGCGTGTAGAAGACCCAACAGGGTCGTTTGTTGCGAGCAAAGAAGACCCACGTATCATGGTGAAAGCCGATCCAACCAAGGGAGAAGTGGGTAAGTATTTGTTGCACAGTGAAGGTATTGATAACGACAAAGACCGCGTATATAACGAAGACGGTCAAGGAGGTATCAACCCAGAGCGTAACTTTACATTTGACTACCAAATTTTCGTAACAGGCTCAGGTGAGTACGCTGCTTCTGAACCCGAAGTACGCGCCTTACTTGACTTCTTGTACCGTGCGCCAAATATTTTTGCGGTATTGACTTTTGGTCCTAACAATAACCTCAGCGAAGCGCCGCGTTTTGATGCGTCTAAAGTAGCTCGTCGTATCATCACGGGGCCACTTTCTAAAGATGCCAAAGCCATGGAGCAAGTATCGAAGTTGTACAACAGTCGTACGGCTATGAAAGATGCGCCAGCGATGCCACAAACCCGTGGAAACTTCTCGCAAACGGCTTATTTCCATGCGGGTCGTTACAGCTTTACTACCCCAGGTTGGTGGGTGCCAAAAGTAGAAGCCCCACGCGACTCTACACGTCGTGGTACTGGTGCAGGATCTGCCGCTCCTTCAGGTGCAGGGGCTCCATCAGGGGCCGCAGCTCCCGCCGCAGGTGGTGGCGGCGGTGGCCGAATGGGTGGCATGATGGGCGGTGGTGGTGCGGCCGCAGCGGCAGCCGCAGCGGCTTCGGCAAGTGCTGCCAATGCAAGCGAAGACGATACTCGTTTCTTGAAATGGGCGGACAAAGAAAAGTTAACGGGTGTTTTTGTGGATTGGAAAACTATTCAACATCCTGATTTCCCTAACCAAAAAGTAGAAGTTGGTGGCGTAGCTCCATTTGTAAAATTGAACCCACCACTTTCTTATTTAGAGCCTGTTGCTGACAAACACCTCAAATTTTTGTCGGGATTGGGTGCGCAAATGCCAGAAATTCAGTTGGTAAACGTAAAAACCGAATCACTTGGAAATAACTTGACGCGCGTTACTGCGACGGTTATCAACAAAGGTTTATTGCCAACGTATGCCGAAATTGGTGACCGCGTTCGCTTTGTTCAAAAAGTAAAAACGGAACTTAAATTGGGCAGTGGCCAAGCGATTGTTTCAGGAAAACGTCTCAACCTCAGAGGTGCTTTGGGCGTAGATGAGTCAGAAGAATATACGTGGCTTGTGTCGGGTACTGGCAAACTTACGATTGAGGCTGGATGCCCAACGGCAGGCGTACAATCGACCGAGGTGACGTTGAAGTAAATTTGTTCCGCAAATCGTTAATCGAAATTTCCAATGAAAAAATACATAAAATCAATCATAACTGCTACGCTTTGCGCTCCTATGTACATGGGAGTAATGGCGCAAACAGCTCCAAATATCGACGCTGACCTGACGGGAATGCGGGCGATTGGTTCGCCTGCCAATCCGAAGGTAAAATGGGCGTGGAATTATTACATGGATTACGCTGGTTTCAACAAACTCACCCAAGAGTTGGCCAAAGCGTACCCTGACTTGGTCAAATACGAATCTATCGGAAAGTCGTACCAAGGCCGCGAAATGTACGTCATTACCATTACCGACTTCAAAAGCGGTCGTCCTGAGTCAAAACCAGCTTTCTGGATTGATGGAAACATCCACGCCAACGAGCTTCAAGGAACGCAGTTTGCGATGTACACGGCTTGGTATTTGGCCGAAAGCTTTGGTAAAATGGATTTTGTAACGGACATGCTCAAAGGCCGTACGTTCTACATTTTGCCATCATTGAACCCTGATGCCCACGAGAATTTCATTCATAAAGCCAACACGACAAGCTCATCACGTTCGGGTATGATGCCTTTGGACGACGACGGTGACGGTTTGGTGGACGAAGATTCTTACGATGATTTGGACGGAGATGGGCACATTGTGAACATGCGCCGCAAGTCGCCAACGGGACGTTATAAAATTGACCCTGAGTTTCCTGAACGCATGATTTTGGCAAAGCCTGACGAAAAAGGAGAGTACGAACTGCTTGGTTTTGAGGGGATTGATAACGACGGTGACGGACGTGTCAACGAAGATAACCCTGGCGCATACGACCCGAACCGCGACTGGGGCTGGGGCTGGCAGCCAGACTATATCCAAGGTGGCGCATTGTTCTACCCTGGAAGTTTGCCCGAAACGCAAAACGTGAAGAAGTTTTTCTATAGCCACTCAAACATCGCTGGCGCACAAAGTTACCACAACTTTGGGGGAATGTTCTTGCGTCCTCCTGGTGCGGAAGAAGATGCCATGTACGTACCGCAGTCGGACATCGCTGTGTATGACGTCATCGGAAAAACGGGAGAAAAGATGATTCCAGGGTACCGCTATTTTGTACTTTGGAAAGATTTATACACCGTTTATGGTGGTGAAATCGACTGGATTGGCCTTGGACGTGGGGTGTTTATGTTCTCAAACGAAATCAATACGTCGTATCGTTTGTTTAACAAAAATTCAACCGAAAATAGAAATCAAAACGTTGAATTTGAGGAGTTTGATAGGTATTTGTTGTTGGGCGATAGCTACGTAAAATGGAAGCCATTCAAACACCCACAATACGGTGATATTGAGATTGGTGGAACGAAAAAGAACTACATCCGTAACACCCCAGGTTTCTTGTTGGAAGAAGAAGGACACCGTAACATGGCCTTCACGATGTTGCACGCCTACCACATGCCTAAAATCGAGATTGTGGACATTAAATCTCGCGCTTTAGCCAATGGCCTTAGCGAAGTAACGGCGACGATTCAAAACCAACGGGCTATCCCGACGCACTCAGCGCATGACCTTCGTTTCAAGATCGAACGCCCTGACTACATTACCTTGAAAAACGCGCAAGTAGTAGCGGGGATGATTGTAGAAAATGAAGATTTGGGTCTTACGCGTGAGCAGAAATACAACCCACAAACGATTGAAGTTCCGAACCTTCCTGGTACAGTTGGTGGTGGCTTTGGCGGCGGCGGTGGGCCTTTTGGTGGTGGTGCTGGCGGTAATGCCGTGAAAGTTCGCTGGATTGTGAAAGGAAAAGCTGACAAATGGACAGTAGAAGTCGATAGCCGCAAAGGAGGTATCGTTTCAAAAACCCAATAAATAATGTCCCGATTTTAGTGGACGAACAATAACTTTAAAAGCGGTTGGCGTGATGTCAACCGCTTTTTTTGTTTCAAGTTGACCACTAACTAAATTGTGTTAGTGTTGATGCAAGAAAATTAGGAAATTCGCCTAATAAAATCAGAAGAGAAAATTCTTGTATGAGATGTAGGCGATATATTGTAATAGTGCTCTGGGCGTTGGGAACGGTGGTGTACGCTCAGAATAAAATGGTCGATAGCTTACGGCATTGGCTGGATACGCATCCTGCACTAGATAGTGCGCGGGTAGTAACCTTGCACCGCCTTTCGTATCGGTTGTCAGAAATCGACCAAGCTGCTGCTTGGCGTTATGCCAACGAGGCCAATCAGTTGGCTAAACAGCTTAATAATCAGGTGAATTTGGGCCAAAGCTTTATCAATTACGCCATTTTGGAGTCGTTGGAAGGGAATTATGCCAAAGGCCAAGAGTATTATTTAAAAGCCCTTCGACTGTTTGAACAATCAGGTTGGGAGCGGGGGCAAGCGATTTGTTTGAATAACATCGCTGAAAATTATAAGTCGATGAATCAGCTTCCCAAAGCCTTGGAATATACCTTTAAGGCACTGGAATTGAACCAAAAGCAGGAACAACCCGAAAAAAGAGGAATGGCCGTCAACCATGAACAAATCGGTGACTTGTACCGACGAATGGGGCGCTACGAAGAATCGTTGAAATATCTACAAAAAGGGCTGGTTTTGGCCAAAGATGCCGACCAAAATTACCAAATTTTGCCCCAAATTTTGCTAGGTATTGGCCGTAATTACAACCACCGCCGAGAGTTTAGTACGGCACTTGACTACCTCAATCAAGCCATTGAACGAAGCCAAATTCACGGCGAAAAATTGCTCCAAATTCAATGTTATCAAGAAATAGCCCAAACCTATCGACTGCAACAAAATTTTGAAGAAGCCGAAGAATACTTACAAAAGGCGTTTGAGACGGCGCAGGAATTTGGGTCGCTGGTTGAAACGGCCAAGCTGAACAAAGAATTAGCCGATTTGGAAGAGTTGCAGGGAAATTACCGCGACGCGCTGACTTATTTTCAGAAATATAAAGTCCTCAACGATTCAATTGAACAAAAGAAAAACGTCGTGCGGGCGGAGTTGGTGGAATTGAAATACAATGCGTTTGAAAAAGACAAAGAAAACCAGCGTTTGAAACAAATTAAGGCCGCACAAGAGACTGAATTACACCAAAAAACGGCATTAATTGTGGCTTTGGCGCTGATAGTGGTGTTGTTGATGGGCTTTATTGGCTTCGCTTTTTACCAAAATCGACTGAAACAAATCCGTGATGCCCAAAAAATTCAGGCCGAAACGATACGGCAAATGCAGTTATCAGATAAAATTCGTACCCAAATTGCCCGCGATTTGCACGATGATTTAGGCGCGACCTTGAGTGGGGTCGCGATGCTCAGTCAGGCTGCCAAACGTCAAGTAAGAGAAACCGATAGCCAACTGCGGGAGCTGCTGGATTTGATAAGCGTTAATTCCCAACGGACGGTTGCAACGATTCGCGATATTATTTGGACTACTCGCCCGATGAACGACAGTTTGGAGAGCATGTTGAACAAAATGAAAATTTTTGCGTCTGAAATGCTCGACCCTAAAGGGATAAAATACGAATTTTGTGTCGCGAACGACCTAGAAGAGTACAAACTCCCGTCGAACCAACAGTACAATTTCTATTTGATTTTTAAAGAAGCCATCAACAACGTCGCCAAATACGCCCAAGCCCGACATGTTTGGGTGCAAGTGTTCAAAGAAAACGATCGCTTGCATCTACGCATCAAAGACGATGGCGTAGGCTTTGATAAAGAGGCCGTACGCGGCAGCGGCAACGGCTTGTTTAACATGGAAAAACGAGTAGAAGAACTGGATGGGAACTTACTGGTACGTTCGGTCATTGATGAAGGGACAGTAATTGCGCTTACGTTGCCGCTCGCGGCGTAGTGCTCTCCCATAACTATTTCAAACAAACGTGCCTGTGTTACTTCCCCTTTCGGCGGTGATTATCACCGTAAACCAAGAGAAAAAAATCGCCAAAACGATTGAAGCCCTCAAAGTCCTTACTGACGACATCGTGGTGGTGGACTCAGGCAGTAAAGACGCCACTCGCACCGTGGCCGCAGCCTTGGGCGCGCGCGTCTTTGAGCGACCGTGGCCAGGGTATTCGGAGCAAAAAAACTTCGGGAGTGAGCAAGCCAAGTACGATTGGATTTTGTCGGTGGACGATGACGAAGTTGTGAGTAACGAACTTGCAAAAAGTATCCAAGCAGCGTTTACGCCTCAACCCAAAGCTGACGCGTACAACTTGCCGTTTCGGACGGTATTTGCGGGGCAACTCATTCGGTTTGGAGGCTGGAATCCCGAAACCCACATCCGAATTTTTAACAAGAAAAAAATCCATTGGAACACCGACGCTGTACACGAGGGACTCACCATCCGCCCTGAGCATTCGGTTCAAAAACTCGCGGGCTATGTGTATCATTATACGGTAGATACGCCTGAGCAGTTTGCCCAAAAAACTGATCGTTATAGTACGTTATTTGCCGAAAAAGGAATAAAAGCGGGGAAAAGAGCAAATTTTGTCAAAATATACTTGAGTCCAGCCTTTCGGTTTTTGGTGGAGTACGTGTTCAAATTGGGCTTTTTAGACGGCTATTACGGCTTATTTATTGCCAAAGAAAACGCCCGTTATACGTATTTGAAGTATAAGAAATTGGGGGAGGGGTAATGTAGTGCTACTGATATCCATAGAACATTAGTATCGAGGACAATGCTCAAGAAGCGTTTGATTTGGGGTGATGCTCTACGGTGACACTACTACGGCTTTATTTGAAACATAAACGAAACAGGAATTTAATTATCCCTTAGTTCCATTTTTCAACAAAACAAAATACATTTGTAATAGAACCATTGCAAAATTACACCTATGGAAGCCATAATAACCTATCCTAAAAAAAACAGTGATATAAAAGCATTGAAAGCGTTTTTGAAGGCTTTGGATATTGAGTTTGAACATGAAGTATCTTACAATCCCTCATTTGTTTCCAAAATAAAAAAGGCCAAAAAAAACTATCAAAATGGCGAATATATTACCATCAAAGACAGTAAAAATGTATGGGAAAGTATATTGTCAGAGTAGAAAAAGAGGCTGTTAAAGATTTAAGAAAGATATATAAATCAGGCAACAAAGCGGACATTTCAAAAGTTGAAAAGATACTCCAAGAGCTTGAAGAAACTCCTGAAATAGGTACAGGTAACCCTGAAAAGCTTAAACATCAGTTGATTGGTTTTTGGTCACGTAGAATTAATAAGAAAGACCGATTGGTTTACGAAATAAATGATGTGGAGGTAATCGTCATAGTTGTTTCTGCCCTTGGGCATTATAGCGACAAATAAAAAAGCGCCAGCCGATTCCGAATCAGCTGGCGCTTTTGTTAAAATGTATATACGCTTACGCTTTCACAATCCAGCCAAACGGGTCCTCTACTTTGCCCGTGCGGAGGTCGCTCAAAAATACTTTTACTTTCGTCGTAAATGACTCATCCGTTGGAGTAGGGAGTTCGTAATCTACGCCTTCGTAGCCAATAACACCAAAAGGAGAAACTACTACGGCCGTTCCTGCACCAAACGCCGCTTCCAAACGACCTTCTTTGAGGGCGTCGATAACTTCTTTTACTGCTACTTTACGCTCTTCTACAGGGATACCCCAGTGACGCGCAATGTCCACAATGCTCTTGCGAGTCACGCCATTTAGGATAGTATCAGAAGTTGCAGGCGTAATCAGTTTTCCGTCCATGAAAAACATCACGTTCATTGTTCCTGATTCTTCTACGTACTCGTGATCACGGGCATCGGTCCAGATGATTTGGTCGTAGCCTTGTTGCTGGGCCAAACGCGCAGGGTACAACGAACCCGCGTAGTTGCCAGCACATTTTGCGAAACCCACTCCACCTTCTGCCGCGCGGATGTAGTGTTGTTCTACTTTCACGCGTGGTGGTTTTGAGTAGTACTTACCTACGGGGCTAGTGAAAATGATAAACTTATACGTATCAGATGCCTTCACGCCAATGTACGCGTCCGTCGAAAACATATACGGGCGGATGTAAAGCGAAGTATCAGGGGCAGTAGGTACCCAAGCCGAATCCAAACGGAGCAATTCTGTAAGGCCACCCATAAAAATCTCTTCGGGGATTTCGGGCATACACATACGAGCTGCTGATTTGTTGAAACGTGCCCAGTTGTCCAATGGACGGAACATGAGCACTTCACCTGCATCGTTTTTGTAGGCTTTCATACCTTCAAAAATCGCTTGTCCGTAGTGGAGAGAAGCAGTCGCAGGGCTGAGGCTGAGGTTGGCGTAGGGTACAATTTGAAGGTTAGTCCATTCGCCGTTGACGTAATCGGCGACAAACATGTGGTCGGAATAATGGCGACCAAATACCAAATTGTCGAAATCTACTTCATGGATACGCGAAGCTTCTACGCGTTGAATTTCCATGGCCAATGTGTCCGTTGTCATTGTAATTGGTGGTTTACTGTATATAGATTGACTGAAATTAGTTGTCAATGCAAATATTTTTATTTTTCCTCGAAAACCCAAGAAAATCTTGATTTACTTATCAAAGTATCGGCCTCACTTCTTCCGCCCAGCCCATTTAATTTCTTCTACCCCCAATTCTTGTGCCATTTTACGCGAAAGCACAAACAAATAGTCAGAAAGGCGATTTAAGTACCGAACTACCTCCGATTCTACCGTTTCGGCTTCGTTGAGAGCAATCACCAAGCGCTCTGCTCGGCGGCATACCGTACGAGCTACGTGCGTAAACGATACCGACGGATGTCCGCCTGGCAAAATAAATGCCCGCATCGGCTCTAGTTCGGTATTCATCTCGTCCATGGCAAGTTCGAGAGCCGTAATGTCTTCCTCGTGCAGGTCGGGAATAAAGTGCTTTTTGTTGTCGGGTTCCGAAGCCAAAATAGAACCAATTGTAAACAAGCGGTCTTGGATGTATTTCAAAAAATCGCGCCGAGCAGCATTGATTTCTTGGTCGCGAACCAATCCAATGTAGGAATTGAGCTCATCGACAGTTCCGTACGTATCAATGCGTAAATCGGCTTTGCTTACCCGCGTTCCGCCCACGAGCGAAGTTGTGCCTTTATCTCCAGTTTTTGTGTAAATTTTCATAAGTGCAACGGGCGTCTCAACCGCCAATTAAGTAATAACGTGCTCCTCAAACGATTAATAAATTCATTAGTAGCAACAAACTTAGCCACAAAAGGGTTTTAGGTACAAACGCTAAAGCTTAGTTCAACAATGGAAACCGCCTTTCAAGTCGCCAATATGCTAGTATTCCCGCAGTGGATGCTCATGATTTTCGCACCCCAATGGAAAGGAACACAGTGGCTGGTCAAGAGTTATCTTGCGACCGCTTTACTGGCTTGCCTGTATGCGTATTACATTTTCAGCGGGGCACCGCTCGATTTTAACGATTTTAGCACGCTTGCAGGAATCAAAAACCTATTTGCCAAAGGGGGCGATACGGCTTTGTTAGCGGGTTGGATACACTATTTGGCGTTTGATTTGGTGGCGGGAAGTGTAGTGTTGCAGGATGCCCAACGTAAGAATATTGCCCATTTTTGGATAATTCTACCCCTTGTATTCTGTTTTATGTTGGGGCCTGTGGGGCTGCTGATGTATTGGTTGGTGCGTTTGTTTAAAACCAAACGAATAGCAGGTTAACGAACCGGATTCGCTGCTACTGATTCGCCTGACATTTCAATAATTTCTCCGTTTACGTATTCAAAACGACCTTCATTTTTTTCGCAGAAAGCGAAATACTCTTCAGTTGTATATAGTTTTTCGGCTACCGCTTGCATAGCTAGTCAGTTGATTTGTTCAAAAATACATCTTCTGTCTCAAAACTACAACTATTAGATTTTCCACCTTTTGTGCTTTCATAGGGAAATAACAGGGATTCCCACCTGCCTACTTATCAGTGTCACTACTAACTGTGCCTTTGCACTTTTATACTTAATGGAACAGAAATTACGCAGCCAAGATTGGTTTGGCAAAGAAGGTAAAGACGGTTTTATTTACCGTAGTTGGATGAAAAACCAAGGCCACGCGCCGCACCAATTTAAGGGTAAACCTGTGATTGGGATTTGCAATACGTGGTCAGAAGTCACTCCCTGCAACGCCCACTTTCGTGATTTGGCGCAAAGTGTCAAAAACGGAGTCTATGAAGCAGGAGGGTTTCCGTTGGAGTTTCCTGTCATGTCATTGGGAGAAACCCTAATTCGTCCTACTGCCATGCTTTATCGCAATTTGGCAAGTATGAGTGTCGAAGAAAGTATCCGTGCCAACCCGTTTGACGCCATTGTGTTGTTGACTGGTTGCGACAAAACCACCCCTTCGCTTATCATGGGAGCTGCCAGTGTCGATTTACCAACGATTGTGTTGCCAGGTGGGCCGATGTTGGCAGGTCGTTTTCAAGGCAAAGCGATTGGTTCGGGAACGGACGTGTGGCGCTTTGCCGACGACGTAAAAACGGGTAAAATGACGCCAGAGGAGTTTGAAGAGGCCGAAAGTTGCATGAGCCGTAGTATTGGGCACTGTTCTACGATGGGAACGGCTTCTACGATGGCAACCATGGCTGAAGCACTCGGATTGACGCTGCCAGGATTATCGGCGATTCCTGCGGCCGATTCTCGCAAAAAAATGAACGCTCACTTGACGGGGATGCGTATCGTCGAAATGGCGAAAGAGAACCTGACACTCTCAAAAATATTGACCCGCGAAGCCTTTGAAAATGCCATTATGGCCAATGCCGCCGTAGGAGGTTCTACCAATTTTGTGTTGCACTTGTTGGCGATTGCGGGACGTATGGGCGTTGATCTTACCCTCGATGACTTCGACCGTGTAGGCTCACGGATGCCTTTCTTGCTGAATGTGATGCCATCAGGGAAATACTTGATGGAAGATTATTTCTACGCAGGGGGCTTGCAAGTAGTTATTAACGAAATCAAAGAACATTTACACAAAGACGTTATCACGGTCAATGGCAAGTCGTTGGTTGAAAATTCAATCAATGCTAAAAACTGGAACCCTGACGTGATTGCCTCGGGGGCAGAACCCATTTTGGAAGAAGGAGGCATCGCGGTCATCAAGGGTAATTTGTGCGAAAACGGTGCGGTGATTAAGCCTTCGGCGGCTTCGGCGCATTTGATGAAACACACGGGACGTGCGGTGGTGTTTGAAACCATCGAAGATTACCACGCGCGTATCGACGACCCCGAGTTGGACATTGACGAAACCTGCGTAATGGTACTCAAAAACGTAGGGCCGAAAGGGTATCCAGGAATGCCTGAAGTGGGAAATATGGCCTTGCCGAAAAAGATTTTGGATAAAGGGGTTTCGGACATGGTGCGAATTTCGGATGCGCGTATGAGTGGAACGGCCTACGGGACGGTATTGTTGCACGCGTCGCCCGAAAGCGCCATTGGCGGCAACTTAGCGTTGGTACAAAATGGTGATTTGATTGAAATCGACATCCACGAACGCTACATTCATTGGCACGTATCTGACGAGGAAATCGCCCGTCGTCGCGCCGAGTGGAAGCCGATTGATTTAGGCTATAACCGTGGTCATAACAAATTATACATTGAACACGTGACGCAGTCGCACGAAGGCTGTGATTTTGATTTTCTCGTGGGTAAATCGGGCAGCGAAGTAAGCCGCGAATCGCATTAATTTCTGCAAAGTTTCCCCGCAGATAGGCGCAGATTTTAAAAGCGCAGATTTTCGCAGACTGATATTATTCTGCGGAACTCTGCGCTTTTTATTGCTCAGCGAGTTTCTGCGGTTAAAAAATGATACAATGGCGACAGTGAGTAGTTTGGATGAAACCTACCCCAACGCCCACTGCATCATCCCTTCCTTGAGGGCGTAAGTCGTACTGCGTATTTGCTTGATTTGCAAGCTACGTAGCACGTGCGCAATGAGTACTACCCCTGGTACAATCATTTCTACGCGCAATTCAATCATGCCTGGAATCGCCATTCGTTCTTCTCTTGAAAGGGTTGTGAGCAAATCATAGGCGCGGTAAAACTCGCTAAGGGGCAATTCAAAACTCGTTTGCGTAGGGGAGGGGAGTTGTCCTAATCGGTGCATAAAATCCATGTCAACGAGTGTATCAAACGAACCCGATGAGCCTACCAATGTTTGGGGTGCATACTGATGGGCGGCGTTGACAAGAGGCAATAGCTGTTCTTGAAAATAACTGTGCATTCGTTGAATTGCGGACGGGGAAATGGGGTCGGTCAAAACAAATTTCTCCAGCAAACGCTGACCACCGATTTCAAAACTTTGTTTCCAAAAAATGCGCGAAGCATTCCCAATAATAAATTCAACACTCCCGCCGCCGATGTCCATCAGCAGGGAAGGCGTTTCGCCAAGGTCAATGCCTAGCCTAACGCCTTCATAAATCAGTTCAGCTTCGCGTGCTCCGCTGATGACTTCGATAAGAATCCCCGTTTCTCGGGCGACAATCTGACAAAACTCCTCGCTGTTTCTAGCATTACGAATGGCACTCGTTCCCATCGCTTTCACGTTTTGCATTAAAATGCCGTGCGCGTCGATGTGCTGGCGGAACAATCGCAGTACCGCCAACGCTCGCTCAATCGCATCTTCAGCGATTTGGCCTTGATTAATTCCAGCTTTGGCAATTTTTGTAGGAAGTTGTTCTTTGAAAAGTTGTTGGAAGGTATCTCCTTGTTTTTCAACAATCAATAGGTGGAAGGTGTTGCTTCCGAGGTCAATAATGGCGTATTTCATGCCTGCAAGAATGTACTCAGGGGAGTGTTATAAATAAGTTGAAAGAAAAAATACAAAGAAAATTGATTTTTTAAAAGGAGACACTTATTTTTGCACTCCGTTTTATAAAAAGAGAAAAAAACACTAACAAATATGTTGCTTATACAAGTTAAAGAAAACGAATCAATTGACAAGGCACTTAAGCGTTTCAAAAAGAAATTTGAAAAAACTGGTGTTTTGAAAGAGTTACGTTCACGTTCGGCTTTTACGAAAAAATCAGTACAACGTCGTAAAGAAGTAATTCACGCAACTTACGTGCAGAAAATGCGCGAAAACGAAGTAATCTAAGTCGATATTCTTCCTTAGAAAATATACTTTAAGGCACTACGCTACGGCGCAGTGCCTTTTGTTGCTTCTATACATCTGCTTTCCGAAACGGCTTGACGTCTATCTTCTCCCAGACTTTGCCCGTTACGTAAGGGTCATTTTGTAGCCATTCGTTCATTTGGCTTTCGGTGTTAAAATCAACGACCATCATCGACCCCATCATTTTTCCTTCTGGATTAAGCAAAGCGCCTCCCATTACAAAATTGCCGCCCGCCTTTAGAATTTTAGCGCCTTCTAAATGACGCTCCCGAACCGACATGCGGCGCTCAAGGGCCTGCTCGTCGGTATAATCATAAGCATGTACTACGTAAAGCATATTGGTTAAGTTTAATAGATGTGAAAGATACGCATGTTGGGAAAAAGAAGTGTAATAAAAAAAGGTTAGAGAACAGAATTCTGTTACTCTAACCTTTTAAGAAGTTAACGAATTACGTTTTAGACGTTATTTTCGGTCGAATTTTCTTCTTTAGCTTTGCTATTCATGAACTCTTGGTAAACCGTTTCTCTTTCAAAAGGACGTTTACCAATCAAGCGCTCTAGGTCACTTTGGAACAAAATTTCTTTTTCCAAAAGCTCTTGCGCAATGATTTCAAGAGCAGCAAGGTGGTGGGTAAGAAGTGCCTTACTACGGTTGTAGGCTTCGTCAATGATTTTGCGAACTTCTTCGTCAATCATACGTGCTGTTTCTTCCGAATAAGGTTTGTTGAATGAGTATTCTGACTGTTTAGAGTCGTAGTACGACATGTTACCGATTTTGTCGTTTAAGCCATATACAGTAACCATGCTGTGGGCAAGTTTTGTAACACGCTCAAGGTCGCTAAGGGCACCCGTCGATACTTTTCCGAACACTACATCTTCGGCAGCACGTCCACCAAGGGTCATACACATTTCGTCTAAAAGCTGCTCCGAACGGTACAAATACTGTTCGCGAGGTAAATACTGGGCATATCCCAAAGCCGTCATACCGCGTGGTACAATCGTCACTTTGACCAATGGATCAGCATGTTCTAAGAACCAACCTGCTACGGCGTGACCTGCTTCGTGGTAAGCCACAATTTTCTTCTCGTCGGGCGAGATAATTTTGTTTTTCTTTTCCAAACCACCAATAACGCGATCCATCGCATCTTGGAAGTCTTGCATCGTTACTTCTTCACGGTCGCGGCGAGCGGCAATAAGGGCAGCTTCGTTACAAACGTTGGCAATTTCTGCCCCTGCAAAACCTGGCGTTTGGGTAGCCAATTTTTTAGGATCAACGTCTGGAGCCAATTTAATAGGTTTCAAATGCACCTTAAAGATGGCTTCACGACCTACAATATCGGGTTTGTCCACCGAAATCTGGCGGTCAAAACGGCCTGGGCGAAGAAGCGCAGAATCGAGTACATCAGGACGGTTGGTGGCCGCCATAATGATGATACCAGAGTCGGTAGCAAAACCGTCCATTTCAACCAACAGCGAGTTGAGTGTGTTTTCGCGTTCGTCGTTTGCGCCTGGCATACCACCACGGCCACGTGAGCGACCTACGGCGTCGATTTCGTCAATAAAGATAATACAAGGGGCTTTTTCTTTGGCTTGTTTGAAAAGGTCACGTACCCGAGCGGCACCTACCCCTACAAACATTTCAACGAAATCTGAACCAGAAAGCGAAAAGAAAGGCACGCCTGCTTCACCTGCTACTGCTTTGGCGATAAGGGTTTTCCCTGTACCTGGAGGGCCTACCAAGAGGGCACCTTTTGGAATTTTAGCACCAAGCTTTGTGAATTTGGTCGGGCTTTTGAGGTAATCCACGATTTCCATGATTTCCTCTTTGGCTTCTTCCAAACCAGCCACGTCGTTGAAGGTAATCTTAACTTTGTTTTCAGCGTCAAAGAGCGTTGCTTTTGAGCGCCCAATGTTAAAGATTTGACCACCAGGGCCACCTCCACCTGTCATACGACCTAGCAAGAAGTACATGGCCAAAATCATAATGATAAGGAAACCCCAAGTACCCAAGAAACCTGTCCAGTCGCTCCGACGATCGAAATCGTAATCAATGGAGTCGCTGTCAGGTTTAAGTTTTTGAAAATCGTCCAAAAATTTGTCAGCCGATGTCACTTCAAACTGAAAGTGAGGCCCGCCGTTGTTGAAGTAAGCCTTGTTATCAAAAAGAGCGCGGTATTTCGGATCTTCGAGGGCTTTGGCGTTAAGGGTTACTTCTACGTATTCACTATTAACGATAACGATGCTTTGCACTTCGTGTGCTTGCACCATCTTCTCAAATTTCTTTTGCGTAATGGGGCGAATGGCCGTATTGCGACTGAAAAAGGTGATTCCCAAAATCGCTAACACCAAGGCCGCAATAATCCATCCCTGATAGCCCGTACGGCGTGGATTGCGGTTGTTGGGGTTTAGCGGGTTGCCATTGTTTTCGGACATGATTATTTCTTAAATTAAATTAACGGGTTTTGTGGTGTATTCGCCTGAATACGTTTGGAGTGGTAGGTAACTACAAACGTATTATCAGACCAACACTATTTTTAAGGGTAATGTTCAATTAGGCGAACTCTTCCTCCACCAGTGTGATTTTGGCGTCACCCCAAAGTTGTTCGAGCCCATAAAATTCGCGCCGTTCTTTCTTGAAAACGTGAGCAACTACGTCCACATAGTCAATGAGTATCCACTCTTTGGCTTCTTTGCCTTCGCGTTGCCAAGGGTGTTCTGAGATAATCTTATATACCTCTGTCTCAATAGAATCGGCGATGGCATCGACTTGGGTGTCGGAGTTACCAGTACAAATTACAAAGAAGTCCGTAATGGCGTTTTTAATGTCGCGCAGGTCCATCACTACTACGTCCACTGCCTTTTTTTCCTGCATTCCTTTTACTACAAGATGGCACAGTTGTTCTGAAGATATACTATCTGATTTGCGTTGTTTCATGCGTTAGTCTTAAATTGCATCCCTAAAAATAAGAAATATTGTACAAAATTAAGTCCAAAACGCTTTTTATTGGAAAAAATTTGATTTATCTGCCAACTTGTCAGTCAACAAACGATGAAGCGGCGGATTTGGTGCGCCTTGGGCAGGGTTGGGAAGGCACTGTTGTCATAACTGACTTCCAAACGGCAGGCCGTGGGCAGCGCGGAAATCAATGGTTGGCGCAGGCTGGTGAAAACTTTATGCTGTCTCTAATCCTACGTCCTCACTTTTTAAACCCATCTCAGCAGTTTCGTCTCAACGTCGCCATTTCAGTGGGGATATATGAGTTCTTTAAGCCTTATTTGGGGGAATCTCTTAAAATAAAATGGCCCAATGATGTCTATGTGGACGATCAAAAACTGGGGGGAGTATTGATAGAAAATTCTATTCAAGGCGGGCGACTGGAAGCGTCGATTGTGGGAATGGGGTTAAATATCAACCAACTTTTATTTGAAAACCCACGGGCTACTTCCTTGCGTAAAGCCACTCAAAAAGAATACGTGCGGGAAGAGCTTTTGCCCGATTTGTTGGCCTCGCTTGAAAAGAACTACCTGCTTCTTCGCAACGGCCATTTTGATGCTTTGAAGATGCGTTATTTACAAAGTTTGTTTCGTTATCAAGAACAACACAATTTTCGGCAGGCAGAAAACGTATTTACGGGGATGATTGTGGGCGTAACCGATGCAGGACTCTTAGCGGTTCAAATCGATAATCGATTGGTGTATTTCGACTTTAAAGAGATTAGTTACGAGTTTGGGTGTTGAATTCGGTTGTGAGCAACCTCATACACTTTTGGGCGTTAAATTCGGTTGTGAGCAACCTCATGCACATTTGGGTGTTGAATTCGGTTGTGAGCAACCTCATATATGATAGAATAAAATGGTAAATGTCTGTAAAATAGTGAGCAAAAGATTGGTTAAAAAAATGGTTTGGGCAATCATGCCACTCTGTGTGAACGTATGCGTGAGTTGTTCTTCTTCTGAATCTGATTATGTCCCCAAACCCAAAGGATTCCCTCGCCTCGATTTGCCTGCCCAAGTTTACCAACCACTGACCGAAGACCATCCGTACTCGTTTGAATATTCAAAAAGTGCGGTAATATTGCCTGATACCTTCAGCGACGCCGAACCTCACTGGATTTTTATTGCGTATCCTTCCCTGAAAGCCAGTATTCAGCTGACGTACAAGCCTGTTCAAAACAATCCACAGCGCCTTGGTGGGTTTATCAATGATGCGTATAAATTGGCTGGTCGGCACCAAATTAAAGCGACGGGGATTCGGGAACAAGTAGTAAAAACAAAGTCGGGGCAGCGGGCCGTGATGTTTGATTTGGAGGGCGATGTGCCAAGCTACGTCCAATTTTTTACCACCGATACCACCACTAACTACCTTCGCGGAGCGCTTTATTTTTCGGTAGCCGATAAGCAAGACTCATTACAGCCCGCCATCGACTACCTTCGCAAGGACATTGTTCACTTGCTGAATACCCTGAAGTGGAAGAAAAAATCTTAAAAAACTTTTGACAAAACGCTGTAAGCCATCAATTTGTCTTTGCGGTAGGTCTCGGTTTTGATGTCCCACAAAACGCCAGGAGCTCGGTAACTAACCGCCTGGAAATCAAAGGAAAGGTTGACAATTGTTTTGGTAGCCACGCTCATGTCAGCGGTGACTTTGTAGGCGTTGTAGGTACCTGCGGGTACCGTGATGCTCTCTTGGCTTGCGACCTTTCTATTCTTCAAAGTCAAGTTGTAGGTGACATTCATAGAGCCGCCCATGGTGCCATCGCCCGTGAGAGAAGCATCTTTGAGGGTACTGCCTACGGTGTAGGTATCGCTGTAGGTGAGATCGTTGGAGGTAAACGTCATTTTGGCGTCTTTCATCATGGGATTTTCTTGACTAGCCATCATGGAGGTCATATCCACCATAAACTCGTTGCCTTTGCAGCGGCACTGGTAGCTGTTGGTCATCTGAGGTTTGTCTTTGGCATCAAACGACTGCACTTCCATTTTCATAATCATGGTTCCGTTGTCATTGGCTACATCTTTCACCGTGTAAAGGAGCCGACCCGTAAGTTTGTCTTTGGCATTATAACTGAGCACTTCAAAGCCTGCGCCAGCTTTCATCGTAACGCCAAGGCAAGACTGAGCACGAAGCTGCACGACTAATCCAACGAGGGTAAAACAAGTAATCAAAAACCGTTTCATAGTGTAAAAATTGAAGTGAAAATGGATAAAGATTAATACGCTAACCAAATCATACTCAGCATTCCGATAAGCATGACAAGTTTACACAAACTACTTAACGAACCAAATTCTTTTTTGGTGTCGGCGCGGATAAGACGATATACCAACCAGCTAATCAGTCCAAGCAGCGCCACAAACATCCACGTAAGTTGGGAGTTTTGCAGCCAATGCGCCGCTAGGAACAAACTGGGAACAAAAATGGCAATTAGCCCGTAAAGAAAAACCTTCGTACGACGAATGCCCCAAAGAATGGGGAGTGTTTGACAGCCGTGTGAGGCGTCTCCGCGTACATCTTCCATGTCTTTGATGATTTCACGAATGAGCGAAATCCCAAAGGCAAACAAGGCATATAAAATGACCAACGAGCGATTTTGGGGGTAATAAACGGCTAAAATAATGAGGGAAAGGCCCGTTAGAAGAGCGACAATAAAGTTGCCAATGAAAGGTCGTTTCTTGAAATAAGAGGCATAGACCCAAAGAAGCGTAACCGATAACACACTGAGGAGAAACACCCACTTGTTCACTAATAGCCCTAAACCACAACCCAAAATATTAAAAACTTGGTGGGTAGTAATGGCTACGCGGCGCTTGAGGTATCGCCCAATGATGACGCGGTCGGGTTTGTTGATGAGGTCGATTTTGATGTCAAAATAGTCGTTGATGACATAACCTGCTGCCGCGATAAGCACGGTAGAAAGGGTGATAAGAAAAATCTGTTTTTCGAATAAAATACTTTTCCAGTCGCTGATGGGGCCAATTAAAAACAGGCGGGTCATGTATTGCGTCAGGGCAATCATGAGTAGGTTAGGCCAGCGGATAAGCCGCATAAACCCAAGCGAAATGTCTTTGATGGTGAGGCGGCGTTTCACAAATAGGACGAATTATGGGTTTGTGGATGTTTTCAAAGCTGTATGCTAAACAACGGATAAGTTAGATGCGTTTCGGGACTTCACAAAATCTTTATACAGAATGTGGAGAAAAAATTGCATTTTTTTTGTTGTGCCGAATAATACCTCAACTAACTCCCCGTCCGCGAATGAAAATCGGAATTGTTTGTTATCCAACATTTGGTGGTAGTGGCGTGGTCGCTACGGAACTTGGAAAGGCGCTTGCGGGCGTCGGGCATCAGGTTCACTTCATCACTTACTCACAACCTACGCGCTTAGATTTTTTCAGTGAAAATATTTTTTATCACGAAGTTCATATTCCAAACTATCCATTGTTTCAGTACGCCCCGTACGAGTCGGCGCTGTCGAGCGCGATGGTGAACGTGGTGAAGACCGAAAAATTAGATGTTTTGCACGTGCATTATGCCATTCCGCACGCCTCAACGGCTTACATGGCAAAGCAAATTCTCAAATCGCAAGGCATTCATATCCCTGTCATTACTACCTTGCACGGAACCGACATCACGCTCGTGGGCAAAGACCGCTCGTACGAACCCGTGATTACGTTTAGCATCAACCAGTCAGACGGTATTACGTCGGTGTCGGAGTTTTTAAAACAAGCTACTTACGATTATTTCCCCATTACGAAAGACATTGAAGTGATTCCTAACTTCATTGACTTAGATCGTTTTAAGAAACAGAAAAAAGACCACTTCAAGTTGGCAATTTGCCCCAACGGTGAAAAATTGCTGGTGCATACCTCCAATTTCCGAAAGGTAAAACGGATTGAAGACATTGTGTTGATGTTTGAAAAAGTACGCCATGAAGTACCCAGCAAATTGCTGTTGGTGGGTGATGGTCCCGAACGTGCCAAAATAGAAAATATGTGCCGTGAGTTGGATTTGATGCAATGTGTTCGCTTCTTGGGGAACTTAGATGCTATTGAAGAGGTGCTTTCGGTGGCAGATTTGTTTGTTATGCCTTCTGAAACAGAGAGTTTTGGCTTGGCGGCGTTGGAGGCGATGGCTTGCGAAGTTCCTTTGATTACATCCAATGCAGGTGGATTGCCAGAGTTGAATGTGCAAGGCGTTACTGGTTTTATGAGCAACGTGGGCGACGTTGAAGACATGGCAAAAAATGCAGTCTATATTTTACAAGACGAAAATTTGCCTCGTTTTAAAGCCAACGCATTGGCCCGGGCCAAAGAATTTGAGTTGGCGAATATTTTGCCACAGTACGAAGCCTATTACGAAAAAGTAGTGGCCGAAAGTCTAAACGCATTGACCGAACCATTGGTAGCATCAACCGACCGCCCAATGCGTGAAGTATTGGTAGGCAAACACTGAGGAATCAATAAACAAAAACCATGAGAAAAATTGTATTGCCTTTGGCGCTGCTTGCTCTTTCTTTAGGAGCTTGTACGCGCTATTTTGTAGGAAAACCCGTGAAACTTCAGCCGATTGCCATCAGTGACACCGTCACTGCGCCGTCTTCGGCTTTGTCACAAACGGTGGATAAGTACCTTAAACCTTACCATGACAGTTTGGATGCCCAAATGACGGCAGTGCTGACGACTTCACCCCGTCGGCTGACCAAAGGAACGCCTGAATCAGAACTGGGAAATTTGATGGCAGATCTTTTTCGGGAAATGGGGCAAGAACGTTTTGGTAAACCCATCGACGTGGCCGTAACCAACAACGGAGGAATTCGGACAGACTTGCCGCAAGGAAATATTACCCTTGGAAAAGTATATGAAGTAATGCCGTTTGACAACGACCTAGTGGTTATTACCCTTTCAGGAACGACCATGCAGAAGGTGATTGACTTTTTGGCACAACGCAAGGAGCCTCAGTCGGGGCTAAAACTTGTTGTTGACAAGGCGACCAACAAACCCAAAGAAGTGCTGATTGGCGGAAAACCGCTTAATACGGAGCAAACTTATACGCTCATTACAAGCGACTACATGGCAATGAGCAGCGACCTAGCACCCATCGTAAAAAATAACCAAGGATATAAAGCGCTCAACTACCTCATGCGCGATGCGATGGCGGATTATTTGCGGCGCAAAGGAAAACAAGGTCAGGCGATTGACCCTAAAAAAGACGGCAGAACAACCGTCGTTGAGTAAGTAGTCACATTTGAACCAACTTGTTGCTTTATCATTATCATGCAAAGACGTATATTTCTTCAACATATTTTTGGAGCTACAGGAGCTGTAGCGTTGGGTACACTCCCCTTTGAAACTTGGGCTTCGCCGTTGGCAAAAGAAGTTAAAATCACTATTTTACATACCAACGACCAGCACAGCCGCTTGGAGCCATTTCCCAAGGGCGACCGTATGGCGGGGCGCGGTGGCGTGGTGAATCGGGCGCGAATTTTGAGCAAAATTCGTTCGGAAGAACAGAACGTGTTGCTTTTTGATGCGGGCGATATTTTTCAAGGAACACCCTATTTTAACTTCTACAAAGGCCGCCCAGAAATCGAACTGATGAGCCAAATGGGCTACGATGCCGTGACAATGGGCAACCACGATTTTGACGGCGGACTTGACTTGTACGTGAACCAAATCAAGGCGTATGCCAAGTTCCCTGTCTTGGTGGCCAATTATGATTTTACGGGGACGTCGATGGAAGGCTTGGCGCAGCCGTACAAAATTTTTAACGTTCAGGGTGTAAAAGTTGGCGTGTTTGGGATTGGAATTAGCCCCGATGGCCTGATTCCGCAAAAGTTGTTTGGTGGAACGAAATACCTCGACCCCGTAAAAACCGCCAACGAAACCGCCGCGATGCTCCGCAACGAAAAGAAATGTAGTTTGGTGGTTTGTCTTTCGCATTTGGGATATAAAATGGATGGCGGCGAAATGTCGGACTTGCTGATGGCGCCGCAGACCAAAGACATTGACGTGATTATCGGAGGACACACGCATACGTTCTTAAACGAACCTACAATACTTAAAAATCAAGCAGGAAAGTCGGTGATTATCAACCAGGCGGGCTGGGGCGGTGCAAGCCTTGGACGTTTGGATTTTAGATTTGACCGTGTTTCTAAAAAAGTCTATTTCGAAAGCCAAACCGTACCTGTTCAATAACGGTGTCTCGGGTATTCATTCGTGCAGCGGGATGCGTGATAGTGCAGCGGGTTGCTCACAACCCGCTGTTTAGTCAAAATGACTTAGTGAGTTGAAATAAAGTAAATTATTTCTCCAAAAATTAGATTTTTGCGTCTTTTTGCCTTGATAATCTTTTGTTTTAGGTCAAAAATGTATTTTGCGAAAAAACAAAAAATACCCCAGGTTATTGAGCCTCTTTACTCATTGTGGTGTTCTCGCCTTTGACTTTCTCAATGACCTTAACCGATTTTTCCTAATGAAATCCGATAACCAACTCAGCGTATCGTCCGAGGTAGGGACGCTTCGTAGATTACTGATTCACAGCCCCGACCGTGGTTTGGGTAAAGTTGTTCCTTCTAAAGCGCAGGACTGGCTTTTTGAGGATATCGTTCACCTCGACACCATGCGCCGCGAAGAGTATGATTATTATGTTAAAATTTTGCTCTATTTTCTTGACCCTGAAAAAGTTAGAGGAAAAATAAAAGAGATAGATGCCGACCCTGAGCGTTTGTTTTATAAACCAGGAAGTGTTGCTTATTTTAACTCAGATAAGGTTGTAGATATTCAGAAATTATTGGCAGAAATCCTTGAAGACGACGCGATTCGGGTAAAACTCATTGCTTCGATTTGTGCCGTTGAACGTTGTTCATTCAAAATCCAAGATAAACTCAAGGAGTACGACCCTACTGAATTGGCCAAAATCTTGATTTCGGGTTCGTTGCCTGATCTTTACATGATTTTTGCACCGTTGCCCAACTTCATCTTCACGCGTGACATCGGAATTGTCATCAATGACCACGTATTGCTAAACAAACCCGCCAAAGCTGCGCGAACACGAGAATCGTTGTTGACCCAATACATCTTTTTTTACCATCCGCAGTTTGAAGGTTGTCGCAATAATATCATCGAAATCCCCGACAATGAGCACCATTTTTTGTTGACCGAAGACGAGCTTAAAAGTGACTACCACCGCTCTACGCTCGAAGGAGGCGATGTAATGATGGTCGCGCCACGGCATTTGCTGATTGGCTGTAGCGAGCGCACGACGCTCTACGCGGCGCAGCAAGTGATGAAATTGCTTTTTGAGCGCAACGTAGTTGATACCATCACCATTGTAAAAATCCCCAAAAAACGGGATTATATGCACATCGACACCGTTTTTACGCAAGTAAAACGCAATGTTTGGGTGCTACTAGGCTCGATTGCTCGTCAGGGTGACGAAGCCAAAAAACGGGATGTCCTTCACTTTTTTGCCCCGAAAGAAGACCCTGATCGCTTGCAAATTATGCAATTCAACAAAGGTTGGGAAAATAAGCCCACGGAGATTGAAAACTTAGAAGATTTGTTGACCGACATCAGTAAAAACGATTTAGGCTGCAACGAACCCGTTGAGTTTATCTATTCGGGAAACAACGAATTTCCGTTTGGCGCCCGCGAACAATGGACGGATTCGTGCAATTTGTTGGCGCTTAAAGACGGCGTAGTGATTGGTTACGACCGCAACGACAAAACCCTTGAGGCATTTCGTGCCAAAGGCTTCCGAACGGTACGGGCCAAAGATTTATTGGAAGAATTTGAGGCAGGGATTTCATCGCCCGAAACCCTCCAGAATACATTCATTATGCTGCCTTCTGCCGAGCTTTCACGGGCGAGAGGCGGTTCGCATTGCATGAGTTTGCCCATTTTGCGCGAGGGGTTTTAAGCACTTTGTCTTTTTAATTCACTGGCTTTATCATTAACTTTAGGGTAAAATCAAGCACGTTATACAATTATTTTCCTAAAAATCAGCAACTAGAAATGAGTAGTATGTCGTACAAAATGCAACCTCAAGCCACCACGCACATTATGATGATTCGGCCTGTGCGTTTTGGGTTTAATGAAGAAACGGCCGAAAGCAACGCGTTTCAAGACGTCACTTTGGCTGCTCAAACCAAAGACAGTGCGCAAGAAGACGCCCTAGCTGAGTTTGAAAACATGGTAGCACAACTCACTGCGGCAGGTGTGGATGTGATTACGTACGATGATAAGCCTGAACCTTATACGCCCGACTCTATTTTTCCGAACAACTGGATTTCGTTCCACCAAAGCGGTAAGGTGATTTTGTACCCAATGCAAGCCGAAAATCGCCGTTTGGAGCGTCGTATGGACATTGTTGAGGGGCTGAAAGAACATTTTCAAGTGGATGAAATCATTGATTTGACCCATTTTGAAAAGGAAGGAAAGTTCTTGGAAGGAACAGGAAGTATGGTGCTCGACCGCCGTTATAAGATGGCTTATGCTTGCCTTTCGCCGCGTACGCATCCCGAAGTTTTGGACGCATTTTCGGAAGCGACGGGCTTTAGCATCGTGAAATTTAACGCGGCTGATGCCAACGGAAAAGCGGTGTACCATACCAACGTCGTTATGTGCATAGGCGATGCGTTTGCCGTAGTTTGCTTGCAAGCCATCACCGACCCCGACGAGCGGTTGTACGTGCGCGAAGAGCTTGAAAAAACGGGAAAACAAGTAATAGAAATTACGCTGGAGCAAATGAACTGCTTCGCGGGAAATATGCTATTGGTATATAACAAACGGGGCGAAAAACTCCTCGTGATGTCCACGCAAGCTTTTGAGTCATTGACTGCCAAACAGCGTGATGAACTCGATGATTACGCCGTGCTGCTTCACTCCGATTTGTCGATTATCGAAAGAAATGGGGGTGGTTCTGCCCGCTGCATGATGGCCGAAGTGCATCTTACTGAGAAATAAGTCGTACCTTTGTGGCTTATTACGATGAATAAGCCACATGAAGTTTGACGAACTAAATCTGAACAAATCCCTGTTGAAATCCCTTGATGACTTGGGTTTTACGACGGCCACAACCATCCAATCGAAGGTTTTCCCAGTGGTCATGTCAGGGAAAGACGTATATGGAATTGCACAAACAGGTACGGGAAAAACCTTCGCGTATTTGTTACCATGCTTGCGTCTGTTTCAGTTTTCCAAAGAGAAATCTCCGCAATTAGTGATATTAGTTCCCACCCGTGAGTTGGTGGTGCAGGTCGTGGAGTCGGTAAAACAACTGACGACCTACATGAACCTACTCGTGGTGGGTGTATATGGGGGCGTAAATTTTAAACCCCAAGTCGCTGAGGTGTCCAACGGCGTTGATATTCTGGTGGCTACGCCAGGCCGATTGGTTGATTTGTTGTCGAGCGGTGTAGTGAAACCCAAAAGTGTGAAGCGATTGGTGCTCGACGAAGCCGACGAAATGCTCAATTTAGGGTTTCGGGCGCAGTTAAAATTGATTTTAGATACGCTGCCCGAACGCCGCCAAAACCTGCTTTTTTCGGCTACCATTACCGACGAAGTAGAGGCGTTGATGAACAGCTACTTTGAAAGCCCCGTGCGGGTAGAGGCCACTCCTGTCGGAACGCCTTTGGATAATATCTACCAAACGGCCTACGACGTTCCCAATTTTTATACCAAAATCAATTTGTTGACATTGCTCCTTGGGCACGATCCTGACATGACAAAAGTGTTGGTATTTGTGGCGACAAAGCAACTGGCCGAGTTGGTTTATAACGAATTGTCGGTGGAATTTGGCGAAGAATTAAGCGTTATTCACTCCAACAAAGCCCAAAATCAGCGTTTTGAGGCCGTGAATCGCTTTGAAAAAGGCGAAGCACGTATTTTGGTTGCTACCGACGTCATTGCGCGCGGTTTGGACATTGCCGAAGTGTCGCACGTCATTAATTTTGACATGCCAGAGTTTCCCGAAACCTATATTCACCGCATTGGTCGTACAGGTCGGGTGGACAAAAAAGGCGTTGCCATTAGCTTCGTTACTGAAAACGAGAAAGAACAGCAGTTGGAGGTGGAAGTGCTAATGCAGCAAGAAATTCCAATGCGGCCATTGCCCAAACACCTCGAAATTTCGGATGAACTGATTGAGGAGGAGAAGCCCAAACAGATGATGAAACTTCCGCAAGTTAAGATTGCATTGAGCGAATCGTTTGGTGGTGCATTTCATGACAAATCGGAGAAAAACAAAAAGGTGAACGTGCGCCGTGACCACGCCAAAGAAATGATGAAGAAGTACGGCAAGCCCATCAGAAAAACACGCCCTAACAACGGGTAATTGGGGGCGTCGGAGACGCTGGGCCGTTGGGGTCCCAAATGGAATTTGGGACCAGCTCACCAGCTGCGCTGGGCGCTTCGCACGTGCATCTGGTTGCTCACAACCAGATGTTTGCGGCGAGTATTTTGAGGACGTATTCGCTGGTTGCTCACAACCAGAAGGTTTTTAAAATTGCTCACAACCAGAAGATTTTAAAAAAAATAAGCCTTTCTATTGACATGTATAGAAAGGTTTTTATATGTTTGCAGTGTATTAGTTAAATAGTACACTAAATCTCAAGCACTCCATGATACATTTAGACGCTATTTCGTTCAGCTATGAAAAGAAACCCCTGTTTTCGGGGTTAACAATGCACTTGCAGCCAGGACATATTTATGGGCTTTTGGGGGCAAACGGTGTGGGTAAAACGACCTTACTCAAACTACTGGCAGGATTGGTTTTTCCCAAAGGAGGCAGGTGTAACGTATTGGAGCACGAGCCCCGTCACCGCAAGCCTTCCTTTATGAGTCAGCTGTATTTTGTGGCCGATGAGCCTCATTTACCGCATTCAACGGCGGCGCGGTATGCAGATACCTACGGTGTTTTTTATCCAAATTTTGACAAGTCGCTGTTTCTAGACTACCTAAAGGAGTTTAATGTCCCAGCGGAACAAGTCTTTTCTAAACTATCGTTTGGACAACGTAAAAAGGTCGTCATTAGCTTTGCATTGGCGACCAACGTACCCTTGGTCCTAATGGACGAACCTACCAATGGCTTAGACATCCCTTCAAAAAGTACCTTCCGAAAATTGGTAGCGGGGGCAATGACTGATGAACGTTGCCTCGTGATTTCGACCCACCAAGTGCGCGATTTGGATAGCTTGATAGACGCCGTTTTGATTCTTCATCAGGGCAAAATCGTTTATAACGAAGACCTCAATGCCTTAGCCGATAAGGCCACCGCACAGCCTAATCTCGAAAGTTTGTTCCAAGAAGTTATTCAATTTCACTAATCATGAGCGATGTGTTTAATATTCGTCGATTTGGGTGGTATGCCCAAAGGGAGTTTCGAGAAAACTGGAAAGCTTATGCGTTGGGTTTGGTAGGAATGATGGCCTTGATGGCTTATTTTATTTATTCGGAAAGCCCTAAATTACCTGCACAATACACCAAGGCTCCCATAGATATTTATCCTTCCTTGATTATTGCAGTGGGGCTGTTGGTCTGGGTAAGCAGTATATTTAGCCTGAAAGGGTTCTCACAAACTAATGAGCGGTTGAGGACATTGCTATTGCCCGTGTCCACCCTTGAACGTTGGCTGTATGCGTGGTTGGTATCGGTTCCAATCCCGATGCTTGTTTGCTTCGTTGTTTGGAAACTCAGCTGGTTGCTGGTCATCGAGCAATGGCGGCAAGACATCCCTGACTTACTAATCAACACTGATTTAGCCTACTGGAACGATGGCTCCTACTTCTCCATTTTTACTTTGACAGGTTCGGCGGTTTTTATGCTGGGAGCCATGACTTTGGGAAAACTCAATTTCCTGAAAACAATCGGGATTTTACTGCTGTCGGGGCTTGTCATCCTCAAATGGGGGCAAGGGTATTTACTGCGTGCTTTATTTCCTGCCGAAGGGCTGCGGTATCCTACACCAGCCCCTTGGGTAGCTCCTACGATTACAGTACGAAGTGAAGCAGGGATTACTGTAGAGCAGATTCATTCTCTGTATGAAAACATCTACCAAGGTTGGTGGGTACTGTGTTTGCCGATTTGTTTGTACGTCATCGTGTTTCTAAAAATGAAAGAACGCGAGGTGTAACCTCCTTCTAAAACAAGTTTATCTTATTGATTATGAGCGATATATTTAACATTCGCCGTTTTGGATGGTATGCCCGAAAAGAATTTCGTGAGAACTGGAAAGTGTATGCACTGTTTACGGTAGGGATTGTGGTGATGCAGTTGGTATTCATTTATTTCATGTGTGAGCCGTTGCGGAATAAATCCTATTATAACAAACTAAATAGCTACACAATGAACACTTTTACTTCACTTTTTAACGCTGTTGCAATAACTGCTTGGATAGTGGGGAGCTATGCCTTTCATTTGTTCCCGTCGTCTTCTAAAACAATATCGTCTTTGACATTGCCTGTTTCAACTTTTGAAAGGTTTAGTTTTGCGTGGCTCCTTACTATTCCAGTGGGTTTCTTAGTGGTAGTGACAGTGTGGCGAGTTACGTGGTTTTTAGTAACTCCAACTATCATAGATGTCTTTCCTAAAGTGATGATTGACTATGACAATATATATCAAAACCTCCTTAATTCGATAACTGTGATTTGGATTTTTGCCTTTTCAGGAATTTTTATGGTAGGAGCAATGATGTTTAAACAATATAGTTTTTTAAAGATTCTTGGTCTTGGATTGGCAGGGGTGGTGATTCTTTATATTGTTGAAGAATGGGTATTAAGTGCTTTGTTAGATAATCAATCTGTGCTCAAAATTCCTTATCCGGGTTATACCTTTTTAAATGTGACTACTGAGTCGAAGCTTCATCTTGCTTTTTATTCCACTTTTGATTCGGTTTATAAAATTTGGTGGGTAGGGTGTTTACCTGTCATTTTGTGGGTAGCTACGTATTTGAAAATCAAAGAAAAAGAAGTTTAACAGCCATGAATTTTCATAATCAAATCCCGATTTATCTGCAAATCGCCGAACACATCGGGGAGCAGATTCTGACCCAACGCTGGAAACCCGATGACAAGATTCCGTCGATTCGGGAATTGGCCGTGCAATTAGAGGTAAATCCCAACACGGTGCAGCGTACGTACGATTTTTTACAAACGCAGGAGGTAATTTTTACCAAACGCGGATTGGGCTATTTTGTGACCCCCAACGGCGAACAAAATTACCTCAACTGGCGGAAAGAGACGTTTATCCAGAACGAATTACCGATTTTTTTCAAACAAATTCGCTTACTAAAAATGAGTTTTGAAGAACTCGAAAAACGATTTTACGAACATGAAAACATCTAATAAATTGCTAAGTGCGACGGTCATTATCACGTTGGTTGTTCAGGCACTTTTAGTATTTGGCTACAAAAGCGCCTATCTGGAGCAATTGACTGCTAAACAAGAAAAGGCGCATACAATTTTTCGCACTTTTAATAAGGAACAGGCATCAACTAAAGTGTTGATAGCCAGAGGTATTCGCTTTGTGTTGCATTTGGGAGGAGAGAAAGAAGGATTCCGCCACGATTACCGACGAATAGGTTTTAGTTATAGTAAAAAAGGAGATACCCTCGAAATCTTGGCTGGAACAGGGCGAGATGATAACGTCGATTTTTGTGAATTGTATTTTTCCGAAATGCCCGCGATTGAGTTGTATAATTCAAATGTAACCATCGTTACTACCAAGCCAATGGATGCATCGTTGTTGATTAAGAAAAATAGCGTGTGTGCGTTAGAAAAAGGAACGTGGAACAATGTAAACGCTCAGGTAGAAGACATCTCAAAACTACGATTGGTGGAGGGTAGCGAAATCAATAATTTGGTGGTCAGTTTGGCGGGCAAAGCTGGGCTAGAGGACGCAGGTACAGTGGTGAAGAAAATTCGTTTGGCTACGCAATCGGACAGTAGTGAAGTAACCCTTTCGGGTAAAGTTTGGAAGAATTTACAAAAATAGCTGTTGGCGTCGGAGACGCTGGGCCGTTGGGGTCCCAAATGGAATTTGGAACCAGCGCGCAGGTGCATCTGGTTGCTTACAACCAGAAGGGAGAAAGTGATTTGTGAAAAACCAACAAAAAACAGTACATTTCCTGAAAAATAAACCCTTTTCACGGAAATGACATTCGATTACATCATCATCGGGGCAGGCTCGGCGGGTTGTGTGTTGGCGCATCGCCTTTCGGCAAATCCAGCCATCCAAGTATTGTTGTTAGAAGCAGGAGGGCCTGACAAGAAAATGGAAATTCATATTCCTGCGGCCTATTCTAAACTCAATCGCACCGAAGTCGATTGGGGATTTGAAACCGAGCCTCAACCGCACGTACTCAATCGAAAAATGTATTTACCGCGTGGGAAAGCCTTGGGAGGCAGTAGCTCGACCAACGCCATGGCGTACGTGAGAGGCAACCGCGCCGACTATGACCAATGGGCTGCGATGGGCAACGAAGGTTGGAGTTACGAAGATGTACTACCCTATTTTAAAAAATCGGAACACAACGAGCAGATTCACAACGAGTACCACGGGCAAGGCGGCCCGCTCAATGTGACCTACGCGACGGGCTATCGTACGCCCGTGGCGGAAGCGTTTGTCAAAGCTTGTGCCGAAAAAGGCATTCCCGAAAACCCCGATTACAACGGAGCCGAACAAGCAGGAACGAGTTTGTTTCAGTTTACCATCAAAGACCAAAAACGATGGAGTACAGCAACGGCGTTTTTGAAGCCTAGTTTGCAGCGTCCGAACCTGAAAGTCATCACGTTTGCACATACAACGCACATCATTTTGGACAACGACCGTGCGGTAGGCGTAGAGTTTTTGACGGGAAAAAATACCACCGAAAAAGCGTTTGCCAACAAAGAAATCATCCTGTCGGCGGGAGCGTTTAATTCTCCCCAAATTTTAATGTTGTCGGGAATTGGCGACAAAGACGAGCTAAAAAGGCACGGGATAAAGGCTAAAAAACACTTACCAGGAGTGGGTAAAAACCTCCAAGACCACTTATTTACGGGGGTGAGTGCTTTGGCCAACGTACCGACGGCCAACGATTATTTATCCGTTTGGGGTCAAGTAAAGGGCTTGGCGCAGTACGTGTTTATGAAAAAAGGACCGATGACGATTAGTCCGTTGGAAGCCAATGCCTTTACCAAAATTCATTCGGCCCCCGACCCCGTCGATTTTCAGTTTCATTTTGCGCCAGTTCACATGGGCAACGACGGGAAAGCCGATTTTTACAACATTGAGACCTTTCCGCATACCAGCGGCTTTACCATTTTACCGACGCTTCTCAAACCAAAAAGTGTTGGTTATGTGGGGCTTCATTCGTCAAATCCGTTGGATGCGCCACTGATTGATCCTCGTTTTTTATCGGAAGAAGAAGACGTAATAACGCTATTGAAAGGTACCAAAAAAGCGCTGGAAATTATGGATGCCAAGGCATTTGATGTGGTGAGAAAGGAAGTAATTCTTCCGCTTCAACGTAGCTCCGACGAGGCACTTATTTTACACATCAAAACGTTGCTAGAGACGGTATATCACCCCATTGGTACGTGCAAAATGGGCAACGATGAAATGGCCGTAGTCGATAGCAAATTGCGGGTACACGGCATTGAAGGGCTTCGAGTGGCAGACGCCTCCATTATGCCCCGAATCATTGCAGGAAACACCAACGCCGCCTGTATTATGATTGGCGAAAAAGCCGCTGATTTGATTTTGAGAATGTAGTTTTGTTGGGAAACACATAGTTCACAATAGAGTTTTTCACAATAGGTACATAGCTGTATCTCATGTTTTCTATGTGTTTATTCTATTGTTTTCTATGTGTTTTAGAAAAAAACAAACCCCCGCAAAGAGATTCTGCGGGGGTTTTATGAATAGTTGGCCAGATAAATAGAAAACGTACTTACGCCACTACTATCTCACGAGCAAGCTCTACCAAATCTTTATCGTTTACTTCTTTTTTAACATCAGCTACGTCCAAGAACTGCTTGTAAATAACGTCCAATGTTGGTTTGTCAAAAGTATAACCCAATAATTCTAAACGGTGTTTGAGGGCGTGGCGACCGCTACGAGCCGTCAAGACAATCATAGATTTATCTACGCCTACATCGGTAGGGCTCATGATTTCGTAGTTCAAGGTATGTTTCAAGAAACCATCTTGGTGAATACCCGAAGAGTGCGCAAACGCGTTACGTCCCACAATCGCTTTGTTGGCTTGGATAGGCATACGCATCATTTTTGACACCAACTGACTGGTAGGGAAAAGCAACTGAGTATTGATGCCCGTTTCGTACCCCAATTCTTTGTGTACGTTGAGCGCCATTACGACCTCTTCCAACGACGTATTTCCAGCCCGTTCGCCAATTCCGTTCATCGTTACTTCCACCTGACGTGCCCCGTTCATGATACCAGCCAAAGAGTTGGCCGTTGCCAAACCAAGGTCATTGTGGCAGTGAATCGAAATGGTAGCGAGGTGAGCGTTTGAGGTATTTTCAAAAATATACTTGATTTTATCGCCGTATTCATTAGGCAAACAATAGCCAGTTGTATCTGGAATATTTACTACGGTAGCTCCCGCTTTGATGACCGATTCTACCAAATGGGCCAAGAAAGCCACATCCGCACGTCCCGCATCTTCACAATAAAACTCCACATCCTCCACGTACGACTTGGCGTGTTTTACGGCACCAATCGCTTGTTCTACGATTTTTTCGCGAGTGCTGTTAAATTTATGCTGAATGTGAATATCAGACGAACCAAGTCCCGTGTGAATCCGTCCGCGTTGAGCATACTTGAGGGCTTCTCCAGCAGCGTCAATATCTCCTTTCACGGCACGCGAAAGGGCGCAAATTGTAGGCTGACGAACGGCTTTTGAGATTTCTACCACCGAACGAAAATCACCAGGGCTCGAAACAGGAAAACCCGCTTCGATGATATCAACACCCAGTTTTTCGAGTTGTTGTGCTACCACAATCTTTTCATCGGTTGTCAATTGGCAGCCAGGCACTTGCTCGCCGTCCCGCAACGTGGTGTCGAAAATTTGGACTTTTTGGCTCATTGTGTGTAAAGAGAAATTATAAATTGGTTAGATTTCGACTTTTGGGATTTTTATTCACAAAAAACCCTTTCTCAACGTGAGAAAGGGCCTTTTTACTACAAAGGTTTCCTTTCTCACATGACGTGTGTGAGGAGAAGACCGAGCATATTATTAGGTTGTAATGTCATAAATTGTGTTGCGAATTTTCGCTGTACGCGTATTTCTTCTACAAAAATAGCGGAATAATTTTTTGGTGCAAAAAGTTTTCAAAAAAAATGTAGCGGTATATAAATTTTGTTCTTGTAGTAGATTTTCCTATTTTTCTACAAATAAAGCAGAAATACCTAGTTTTGTAAAAGACATCCGTTCCCGAATCAGATGAAACCCCGCTTTTTGTTTATTTTTCTCCTAACTATTGGTATGGAAGTTACCTTTGCCCAAACGCCACTTTTCAATTGGCAAGGCCACCGTGGCTGCCGTGGATTGATGCCCGAAAACACCATTCCTGCGTTTCTGAAAGCACTCGACTACGGAGTGAATACCTTAGAATTGGATGTCGTTATTTCTAAAGATAAGAAAGTAGTCGTTTCGCACGATCCTTATTTTCATCCTGATTTTTCGATAAAGCCCGATGGTACGCCCGTGCCAAAAAGTCCCAAAATTGTGTTGTACGACCTCAATTACGACGAAATCAAACGCTACGATGTGGGAAGTAATGGCAATGCGAATTTTCCTGAACAACAAAAACAGAAAACGTATAAGCCGCTTTTAAGCGAGATGATTGAGGCCGTGGAGGCATGCCGAGTTAAAAACAAACTGCCACTTTTTTTGTACAACATCGAAATCAAGAGTGAAGAAAAAGAATACGATAAGTCGCAGCCACAACCTGCGGAGTTTTCGGATTTGGTCTATCAAGAAATCATGGCTCAATTGCCACCCGAACGGGTTGTTCTCCAAAGTTTTGATTTTAACGTTTTAAAACATTGGAAGAAACAAATCGACGCGGGCAAGTACAAAAAAGTAACTTTGTCGGCGCTGGTAGCCAATGCCAAAGGGGTTGAAAAAAACATCGAAGATTTAGGGTTCACCCCCGAAATTTACAGCCCTTACTATTTATTACTTTCGACGGAGCGGGTACAACAGCTCCACAAGATGGGAATGCAAGTGGTGCCTTGGACGGTAAATACGACCGAAGAAATGCGCAAAGTGAAGGCCATGGGCGTGGATGGTATCATTACCGACTACCCCAATCGCATCCCTAAATCCTGATTTTTACCAAAACCCATTAGGAGGGTAGTGTATGATTCATTGCTTTTATTTATGTTTGAGAAAATAAAACCCGATTTTCTGTGTCTCTACTGAACGACATAATGGTCTTTTTTATGAAGCGTCGTGCCGAGCGTATCGAACACTTCAAGGCGAATCCCATCGAGGTTCAGTACAAAGTATTCCACGATTTGCTGGAAGCGTCTCGCTATACTGATTGGGGGCGAAAGTACCGCTATGATTCGATTCAAACCATCAAACAATACCAAGAACGCGTACCGATTTCGAGCTACGAAGACTTGTATCCGTCGATTGAACGGGTGTTGCACGGCGACCAAAATGTCCTTTGGCCGTCGGATGTAGAATGGTTTTCAAAATCGTCGGGAACGACCAATGCCCGTAGTAAATATTTGCCCATCACGCCCGAATCGTTGGAAGAATGCCATTACCGAGGCGGCCGCGATGTAATGACCTTGTACGCCCAAAACCGCCCAGGCACGTTGGTTTTTGAAGGAAAAGGGTTGTCGATTGGCGGAAGTTTGCACGATAACCCCTTCAACAGCGAGGGCGGAATGGTAGGCGACGTATCGGCGGTGATTATGAAGAATTTACCCGCTTGGGCCGATTACATTCGCACGCCACCCATCGAAATTGCTTTGATGGACAAATGGGAAGAGAAGTTGGTCAAGATGGCTGAAATTTGTGGTAACGAAAATGTCACCAGTATATTGGGCGTACCGACTTGGACGATTGTACTGCTCGACCGCATCATGGAAGAACGTGGAGCGCAGCACATGCTCGATATATGGCCTAATTTTGAGGTATTTATCCACGGAGCAGTCGCCTTTCAGCCTTACCGTGAGCTGTTTATGAAAAAATATTTTCCGAGCGACAAAGTAACCTACATGGAAACGTACAATGCTTCGGAAGGCTTTTTTGCGGTGCAAGACGACCTTGCCCACCCAGGCGAAATGCTGTTGATGCTCGATTATGGTATTTTTTACGAATTTGTACCCGTAGAAGAATGGGATAAACCGCATCCCAAAGCCGTTACGCTGGATGAAGTAGAGTTGGATAAAAACTACGCGCTCATTATTTCGACCAACAGTGGTTTGTGGCGCTATCAGATTGGTGATACCATTAAGTTTACCTCAAAATATCCTTTCCGTATCAAAATTAGCGGCCGTACCAAGCACTTTATCAACGCTTTTGGCGAAGAAGTCATCATCGAAAACGCCGACGAAGCTGTTACGTTTGCTTGTGAAAACACGGGAGCCGTGATCAATGACTACACCGCAGGGCCTGTCTATATGGATGATGGCAGTAAAGGCCGCCACGAATGGGTGATTGAGTTTAGTACTCCGCCGTCTGACTGGCAGAAGTTTTGTCACTTGCTGGACAAACGCCTTCGGGAAGTGAACTCAGACTACGATGCCAAGCGTTATCAAGACCTTGCGTTGTTGGCACCGCTCATGCACAATGTTCCGTCGGGTACATTTTATGAATGGATGGGACGTAGAGGGAAATTAGGCGGCCAAAATAAAGTACCACGCTTGAGCAATTCGCGGGAGTACTTAGAAGGAATTTTACAAATGGTGTATCAAATGGAGTAAATGAACCGAAGGTAAAACCAAAAACTAGGTTTAGTCATTTTTTTGAAACGTAAAAAGCCTATTTTGCCACGAAAACAAACCATCGGTGTAAATAGTCCACCAGAAAATTTAGAATTACACAACTTTGCAACCGTTAACTAAAACCTAACAAAACCATGTCAAAAACCACATTAATTGTCATTGTCGTCCTTGCCATTTTTGGAATGTACGGCTGTAGTACTTACAATGGCCTCGTGAGCAAAGACGAAACTGTCAACAATGCTTGGGCCAACGTACAAAGCGCCTACCAACGCCGTGCCGATTTGATTCCTAACTTAGTAAATACGGTCAAAGGAGCCGCTGATTTTGAAAAAAGCACGCTTACCGCAGTGATTGAAGCGCGTTCAAAAGCTACGTCTATCCAGTTGAAGCCAGATGAGTTGACTCCTGAAAATATGCAAAAGTTTCAGGCGGCCCAAGACCAATTGAGCGGGTCACTTTCGCGCCTTTTGGTATCGGTAGAGCAGTATCCACAACTAAAAGCCAACCAAAACTTCTTGGAATTGCAGGCGCAGTTGGAAGGCACCGAAAACCGTATCAAGGTAGAGCGTGACCGTTTCAATGAAGTTGTAAAAGGCTATAACCAATCGGTACGTACGTTCCCTGCCAACATTTTTGCTGGTATGTTTGGCTTTGCGCAAAAGGGCTATTTTGAAGCCTCTCAAGCAGCTCAAACTGCACCTACGGTGAAATTCTAATTTCGTTTCTTCCGAAAGATTTAACAATCTTCCCGAAAGCTCTAAAACTTTCGGGAAGGTATGTTTCCCAACCGTAAACTTGTAAACTCTAAACCGTACATTGTTCATGTCTCTTCTTTTGACTCCTTCCCAACAAGAGCAAGTAGTAGCGGCGATTCGTTCGGCGGAACTGGTAACTTCGGGCGAAGTACGTGTTCATATCGAGACCAATTGCCTCGAAAGCGATGTCATCGAACGTGCCAAGCAAGTCTTTGCGGATCTTGGAATGCACCGTACCGATTTGAAAAACGGGGTGCTGTTTTATTTGGCAACAGACGACCGAAAGTTTGCCGTGCTGGGTGACAAAGGCATCAACGAACGCGTTCCTGATAACTTCTGGAACAATGTGCGCGATACAATGCGAGCTCATTTCAAAAAAAATGAATTTGCTGAAGGTCTCAGTCAAGGGATTCAGTTGGCAGGTGAGCAACTGAAAACGTTTTTCCCTCGCCAAGCAAACGACATCAACGAACTCTCCGACGATATTTCGTTCGGGTAACTTTTTTCCAATGCGTCATTTCTTTTCTCTTTTGCTGATAACCTTGTGTACCATTCGTGTTTGGGCACAAGATATTCCCGAACCGATGAACCCACGGCGTTTGGTTAACGACTACGCTGGTATGTTAAACGGTACAGAACGTGAAACCCTCGAACAAAAACTGCGGGTTTTTAATGATTCCACTTCGACCCAAATTACGGTGGTGATTGTGAAATCAACGTTACCGTATCCTCCAGGCGATTATGCGTTTGAGCTGGGACGACGCTGGGGAGTTGGACAAAAAGACAAAGACAATGGGGTAGTGTTGTTGTGGGCGTCTGACGACCGCAAGATTTTTATTGCTACGGGCCGAGGCATTGAAGGTGCTTTACCCGATGCAATTGCCAAACGGATTATTTCGACGGTTATATCTCCTGAATTTAAACAAAAGATGTATTACCGTGGCCTTGACCGAGGAACGGATGAAATCATCAAATACACAGTGGGAGAATATAAATCGGACGGCACCGAGGGCGGCGATGGAGAGTTCCCCTTGGGTGTTATTATTTTCCTAATCATCATTGTCATCATTATTATCATCATCATTTCCAAAGCCAATAAAGGTGGCGGTGGTGGTGGTTTGAGCCGACGCGGCGGCGGCTGGTATCCCTACACAACCTACACGGGCTGGGGAAGTTCGTCGGGCAATTGGGGCAACAGCGGCGGCGGTGGCGGCGGTTCAAGCTTTGGTGGTTTTGGCGGGGGAGACTTTGGCGGTGGGGGCGCTGGAGGAGATTATTAGGAATGTCGAATTGGGGAGTGCAGAGTGTCGAATAAAACTGCGTTTCCTGTTGTAATAACCATGTTTTCGGTTGCTTACAACCGAAAGAATACCCAAAAAAAGTCCTTATGAAAGTACGGCCTGCGGCGCTTATTATTGAAAATAACCATTTGCTTTTGCTGCGCTATAACTACAGCGGCAACGACGTATTTGCTTTGCCTGGTGGTAACCCCGACCGTGGCGAAACCCTCCCGCAGACGATTGAACGTGAACTAAGCGAAGAATTGGGAATTGAGGTAGAAGTTCAGGGAATGCTTTTTTCGGGAGAGGTACTGTTACCACACCAAAAAGACGATGTGCTTCATGTGATTTTTGGGGCTCAAATCATCGGAGGAATCCCGCGACTCAACCCCAACGAGACGACGGCCTTGGAAATTTGTTGGAAGCCCATCAATGTTCTTCATCAGTTGAATCTCTACCCCAACGTTGGACAATACATTCAAGATGGATTACTAGGCAGTCCCCCGCATCCCTACATCGGGCAAATCAACCAGCCTTTTTTTAGTTAACAAGGATCCCACAAGCATACCTAACAAGCTTGCGGCTGTTCCGTAGAGAATGGCAGGAAACGTCGTATGCCACACAAATGCGCACACCACCCAAACGACGAACCCGAGTATCATTGAGGCCATACATCCTACAGCATTAGCGCGTTTCCAATAAAGCCCAAAAGTGAGCGGTACAAAAAGAGAGACCAAACTAAAGGCCGACGATTCTCCCACTAATTCAAAAATATCCTGCCGTGTTTGTGCCATCCAAATAGAAGCAAACGTCACGAAAACAACGCCTAAGCGAATGACAAGTAAAAGGCGGGTATCAGATAGGTTAGGAAGATAGGGCTTGACAAGGTTTTCGCCCAATACTGCCGCAGGAGCCAAAATAGCCCCACTACTCGTACTCAATAAAGCCGAAATCAACGCGCCAAAAAACAGAATTTGAATCCACAACGGCGCGTGTTGAAGCACCATATTGGGGATGATGAGGGAAGTGTCTCCGTTCATCAATTCAGGATAAAGGGTTTTGGCCGCCAAGGCAATAAACAAAGGCAAAAGTGCCACCGTCAAGTAAAGCCCTCCCGCAAAAATCGAAGACTTTACGGCAGTGTTGGCATCTTTGGAAGCCATAACGCGCTGAAAAATATCTTGTTGGGGAATGGAGCCTAGCCCTACCGTAATCCAAGCCGCAACGTATTCGGCGTAGCTTTGCAAACTCATTTCTTTGGGGGTAATGCGGAAAAAATCGGCAGGCTGTTGGCTGGTGACGGGCGTGATTCCTCCAGTTTTGGAAAAGAGAATGATGGCTAAAATGATAAGCCCAAAAATTAAGATGATATTGTGTAAAAAGTCGGTAATAGACACTGACCACATCCCGCCCATAAACGTATAGAACATAACGAGGATAGCGCCAACCCAGATGCCAGTGCTCAACGGCAGTCCAAACACCACTTGCCCAACGATGCCCATGGCGACAAACTGCGCAGCAATCCAACCAAAATAAGAAGGGATAATCATCACGGCAGAAACAAACTCTGACGTCCTGCCAAAACGCATCAAGAAAAAATCACAAAAAGTAATGATGTTCCAACGATAAAAAGTTCGAGCAAAAAATATACCGACAAGTATCAAACATAATGCCGCGCCGAAAGGCTCTTCAATGACATTTAAGAAACCGCCTTCGATAAATTCTTTGGGGGCACCCATCATGGTTTCCGAACCAAACCAGGTCGCAAAGGTAACCATAGTCGCCAATCCCATCGGCAAACGGCGTCCTGCCAACACAAAATCTTGGGTGCTATGTACGCGCCGAGAGGCCCAAAAACCGACGGCGACGTTGATGAGAAGATATATACCAATGGAAAAAATAAGCATAAATTAAGCAATGGAGTGAAGAGAGTACCAATTTGGGAACATAAACTGGTTTTTGCAAAACATTTTTCTTTCAAAAAATACAACTCATACAGGTAACCACATAGCGTACATAGTTTTGTTTCACATAGAACACAGAGGTATATTCCTCTATTTTCTATGTGGTGCTTATTCTATTGTGCTCTATGTGTTTTAGAATGAATACCAGTTGGTAATTTTGTCAGGAATACGTAATTTAGATGAGACAACCTTAAAACTTTTAGAAGATATGCCAATTACAGATATTTCACTGGAAGATTTCTATACCTACCGTAAAGGTATGGAGAAGGGAATGGAGAAGGGAATGGAAAAAAAGCAACAAGGTATTATTATCAAAATGCTTCAATCTAAACTACTGACAATAGAGCAAATTGCCGATATTGCTGGGGTTGATTCATCAGTAGTTGTCAAAATTCAGTCAGAAATTAAAACAAACGACTAAGGTCTGAATATGCAACGTTTTTTAGATGGATGGCATAGCCCATCGCTCAATAAGCACATGGAAATCGCGGTGTATGGTCACTATGGGTTCGCGCTATTGATGATTCCAACAGCCGCCGCTGATTACCTCGAATACGAACGTTTTCACCTCATTGATACGATTGAGAAACCCATCAACGAAGGGAAAGTGAAAGTTTTTTCGATCAATAGTATCAATACTGAAAGCTGGTTAAACAATCACATGAGCGGACGGGATAAAGCTGTTCGTCATCAGCAGTTTAATGAATACATTTTCAACGAAGTGATTCCGTACATCAAAAGCCAAACAAGCCCTGATACGCCGATTATTGCAGCGGGGGCATCGTTTGGGGCATTGCACTCGGCCAATATGTTCTTTCGTCGTCCTGATTTGATTAATGGGGTGATTGCCATGAGTGGGTGCTATGATCTAACGGCTTATACCAAAGGTCATTACGACGATAATGTCTATTTCAACTCACCCGTTCATTACCTTCGTAACCTTTCGGACGAAGCTTATTTGGCAAAATACCGCGCGAGTAACCACATTCATATTGTCACAGGCTCGGGCAGTTACGAAGACCCCGATTCATCACGTTACCTTTCGAGCGTGTTGAACTCCAAAAATATCCCGCATGAGTTAGACGTTTGGGGGCAAGATATTCCGCACGATTGGCCGTCGTGGCGAAAAATGTTACCCTATTACCTCGAAACTCGCTTCTAACTTTTAGCGAATTACAACGATTTTTCCTGTTGTCTTGACTCCCTCGGCAACAGGAATATCTTCTCCGTTCTTCTTGACAGTCACCCGATATACGTACGTTCCTGCGGGTAGGTCGGTAGTGTTTGTCCAAGTCCATTCGTTAAAACCAACCCGAGGAACAAACGAAGCGGTTTTGAAGGTTCGTCCTGTCATATCTACCAGCGTAATCGTCGCTTCGGTGGGATTTTCTTTGCCCGAAACCGTAAAAGAAACTTTAATAAGATCACTAGCTGGGTTGGGAGTAGCTTCTACCGAAACCAGTTTTTGTTCATTTATCACTCGGAAACTGATTTGATAAACGCCCGTTCGGTTTAAGGTAGCATCGGCGCCCTGAAAACGAAGGGTGTACATCCCGTCGGGAAGGGTAGTGGGACGAAATTCGATTCGAGCTACATTTTGGTTATCGGCTGGTACAAATCGAATGACTGAGTTGGAAAAAGCAATCCGTTGGAAGGTGGTTTGCGCGGGGCGTTGTAGAAACAAATCCATGCCTAAGGTATCTCTTTTGAAAAGAAAACGATTCTCGTCTTTGAGCTGAAACAAAATCGTTGGTGTAGCCGAAACTACTTCTCCGTCGCGGATGCGCTGTCCGTCAAAAAACACATCGAGCGTGGGAGCAAAGCGGTCGGGTACAACCGTAAACGGTAGATTGATGGTGTTGTTGTCGTAGTTCTGCTCAGGTTGTTGGCGCGGATTGATGTTGACTAACAAACGGTTATCTCCCCCTTTGCCCAAGGTAGGCATTGCAATGGTAAAAGTGGCTTCTTCATTGGGTTGCAGGCGACCCAATTTTCGCTCACTCATTTGGGGGGCACCAGTGGGGCTAAAAATCGTTTGTTGCACAACAAGCGAATCGCGAAAAGCGACGGGAGAGATGTTTTTGAACGAAACATTGACTGAAACCACCTCTCCTTCTTGACGTTCAAGAGCGCCATTAAGGCTTGCCGTGGCACTTCCTTCGGGAACGGGGGTGTAGTTGACCCACCAATTTCGTAATTGCAAAGGTGTACTCACTCGCGCATCTTTATTGGCCAGTTGAAGCCTTAAACGAAGGTAAGGATAGATATTGGCGTCAACGTCTTGAAGAGAAACTGTCGCCATGGCCAGACCCGTTTTTAACACCTTTTCAGTACCGTTGAGGGAAATCCCAATAACTTCTAGGGCCGCTTGTGTTTGGTTGGAAGTGAGTGGCTCTGTTTTGTAGTTCAGCGTTTCCCATTGACTAGCTGGCCCCACCAACGAAGAGGTAATTTGCCCTTTTCCGCTGTTACTTTTCACCGTAAAATTATCCAATGTAAGTGTCCGAAGGCTCGGGGCAAGGTCATTGGGGTCTGCGACAACCTCAACGGCAGGTTGTTTGGCTCCTTTCTGAACAATCAACAAATAAGGGCTTTGAAGACGTGCCATACTCGCTTGCGTCAGTCCTAGCTCAGTCAGTTTATTAAGCTCTGAGGCAGGCCACAAATCAAATTGAATACCGTTGAGCGTCATCAACACAATCCAATCACCGTCAGGAACTGCGTCCACCCATTTGCTAAAAAGCTTATCGTTCACAATCTCACGTTGGCGGAGGGTATTCATAACGTAAGGTGGATTTCCGCAATTGCGGCTGGGCATCACTGAGTATGCCTGCAGGTTGTCGCGGTGAAGCGCCGTGACGGCAAGATTGGCACCTGGTCGCCAATTGTCGATTTGGTCGAAAGTCGTGCAATTCCCTTCTACCACCAGCAAAATGTCGTTGATGGATAGTTGTGATACTTTGTAACCCTCATTGAAAGCCCCGACGGAACTTCCTGCGACTACGGCTTTGACGTTGGTGGAAACGGTCTTATACGACCAAGTAGGTTGGGTGTTGACGGACAAATTTACCTCTAATGGAGTGGCTTTGGTAAACTGAGAAGGCTGACGCTGTGCCCAACCTTCTCCGCCATTTTTGACAAAAGTAAACGAACTTTCAGTCCAGACATTGTCGCTGCTTGCGGGGCGGTCGGCGTAACGAATGCGCCAATAATAAGTGGTTGAATCGCGGTTGAGAAGCGTCACTTTCCACGTTGGTAGCACCGTTGCGGCAATGGCTTGGGTACGTTTGAAAGGACTGTCAAAACGGGCAGTCGTATCAATCTCAACGGTATAATTTCGGTTGCTATTGTCTATTTGTTGGGCGACCAACAGCGTGGTTGGCGTGCCATTTTCGGTCGTAGAAACCACGGAATACTCAGCAGGTAACAAAGGATAAGCCCCTGCTACGGGTAAACTTAATTCAACAGAAGCTAAATTATTCGTACGACTGTTTTCGGTCAAAACGCCATTGGGGTCAATTTGAACCTCAAAACGATTCAAGCCGCTTTGACTACGGTCGTGGGAAAGGCTGAAGGTAAGTGTATCAAGGTAAGCAACAGCTGAAAAGGTAGCGTCATAGACCAAAACGGCTCCGTCGCGGGTAGTACGGGTAAGGCGAATGGGGAGTTTTTCGTTGCGATAAAGCCCCAGATTAGCTACTACTACCTTGATTTTGAGCGAGTCACTAAACGCAGAAACAGCAGCTCCGTTTTTACCTTGAACCAAAATACTTTGGCTATTAACAATATAATCAGGTTTTTGGGTGGGAAAAATAACCACGGCAGGATCGCCTTGAAGTGTCATCTGTTGGGCATCTGCTTGGTAAGTAGGGTCTTCGGGATAGAGCGCCAGCGTTTTACGGATAATTTGCTGGTAAACCTCCCCAAACGGTCGATTGAAGTTGGTACTATCACCCAGCATGACGTTATAAAAGGTGTTGGCATAATCATTCAACGAATACACGTAAGCCACGTTGGAGTGTGCCAAAAACAAAATGGCACCGCGATCTTTGGTCGTAATCCAGTCTTGGGCGTAGGTTCGACTGTATCCAAACGTAAAGTTCCCAACCACGCAGCCATTGGCAAATACCAACGGATAACGGCCTTTATTGCGGTAACCAAACACATCATTGGAAACCATACCCAAGTCAATATCGGTGACGTTGAGGGCCGAATGCCCAAACAGCGTCATAATCCCTGCTCCTTCATTGACCTCGTTGGTAATACCCACGTACTCAATGGCTTCGTCGGTTTTCTTTGTGATGGTCGTTACTTTGGCGCCCAAAAACTCTTTTTGAGCTTTTTTCCTGAAAGACTCCATGATACCCAAAAATTGTCCTTGCTCAAAAGAATTGGTACCGCCACTCAAATGCAGGATGTTTTTTCGCCAAAGCGCATTCATGGGCGTGGCTTCGTGCTCTTTTACTTTTTCCAAATAGTTGAGCACTTCTTGGGGATTATCGGTCCAAATGCGCCCCGTAGGCAGGGCGGGTACGAGCGAGGGTTGCCCCTTCAAGCCGTGCGAAAAAAGGTTGTCGGAGCCAGGCCATCCAAACGTTGGCACCATGTCCACATTCGCAAGGTTGGAATTGGTACGGTTAAAGTCAATTTGTTGGGTACGTCCTACAATGAATAAAAACTTAGGACTCCCTTTTTCGACCATAAATTGTACAAAACGACGCACGGCCAACGGGCTAAACTCACCGTAGTTGAACTGATTAACGAGCAAGTCCATCTGCACAGTGAGGGTGTCGTATTTCCCTCCTGCGACAGACGCTCGGTAGCCACCAAACTGCTTGGCGACGTTGATAAGGTTGCGATGTGTCACGACCAGATAATTGCCTTTGGTTGGGTCGATGTTGCGGAACGAAACGCGCTGTATGCTCGGAACGGCCAATGGGATGCGCGTGGCAAAAAGCGTTTTTTCAGAAGCGGTTTCCCGCACTACGGCTTTTAAGGTGCTGTTTTCGAGGATTGAACCAACGCGACCTACGTTATTTTTGTCACTGATGTCAAACAAGCGTGTGGCAGCGGTAGCATTGGCAATTTCGAGGTACGATTTGTTTTGAGAATTGGGTAAAAGGTAAAAGTATTTCTGAGGATGAGTGAGCACATCGAAACGTTGGGGGTAGCGGAGGCGATAATAAGTCACGCTATAAACATCTTCGGCTTGGTTGGGAAAACCACCTCTTGAAACCGTGGCAATTGAAATACGATTGCTGTCGAGCGACACGTCCGAAAATGAAATAGGGTACTGAATCAACAACGCATTTTGGTAGCTAAACCGAACCGTATCCACCAACCGATTGGCATTGACCGCACTTCCAACGCTGATTTCGATAAAGTGGGCGCGGTGGTCGCGGCCCATTAGGTGCAATTCGAGTTGAGGTTGAAAACCCGTTCGGACGGGATTTTCGAGGGTAAATCTCCGTTGGTTTCTTTTGTTGATGGAAATTTCTGGCCCCGTCCATCCTTCGCCATAATCATAAAAAGAGTTTTGCGCCCCACTCGGCGAACCCAATGGATACATCAATCCTTCCGACATGCCCGTGTAGTTGTAACTTGCAATGTTGGAAACCAATAAATCTTCGCGGTGATAAGGCTCAGGAGTGAGCGTTGGGGTCGGATTTTCCTGATAAAAACCCATGCGTTTGCCTGCTTGCCCGTCGAGTCGCCACGTCAAAAAGTAAGCAGTGGTGTCGGAATAAAGATTGTATAGTTTGTGAGGTTGCGCGCTGTGTGGGAGATATAGAAGAGAATCTTGCGTACCGTCGTTGCCTTCCCCGTAAAACTCAAGGTAGTCGCTCTCATCCAAGCGGTTGTCGGTTTCGCCTTGAATAAAAATGGCTTGTTCTTTTCCCCGAAAAAACAACTGAATGGAGGTAGGGTTGAGGGTCGAAACAGGAACCCCCGCTTGGCGAAGTTCGTTGGTGGAAATACGATAAAGCCCTTTTTGAGCAACAGGAATTTTAAAATACGTTTGCTGAAAATTAATCCACTCGTTGCCGTAACGTTGGGCGTTGGTTGAGAGTGCAAGAATAAAAAAGAAAAACGTAGCAATTATCGCCTCTACCTCAAATCTAAGTTTCATGGGTTTTACTCACTGATATTGAAGATGCAAGTTAACGACTCAGCGAAGAAATGCCAAGTATTTAAAAAAAATGTTATGCTTGCAGAGTAATTTTTGCAAAAAAAATGGTTGTTTTGTGGTAAGGAATCTAAAACGTTAAACAATAAGACGAAACAACCTTAAAACATGAACGCATACATTGTAGCAGGATACCGCACCGCCGTGGGAAAAGCCCCGAAAGGTGTTTTTCGTTTTACACGCCCCGACGACCTTGGTGCAGAAGTAATCAAACACATGATGGCGCAATTGCCGCAACTTGACCCCGCTCGGGTGGATGACCTCATCGTAGGAAATGCCGTACCCGAAGCCGAACAAGGAATGCAAATTGCGCGTTTTATTTCGCTGCTTGCTTTGCCTAAAAGCGTCCCTGGTTTTACAATTAACCGTTACTGTGGGTCAGGGGTAGAAGCGATTGCGATTGCGGCGGCTAAAATCAACGCTGGTATTGCGGATTGCATCGTGGCTGGAGGCGTAGAGTCGATGTCGATGGTGCCTACAACGGGTTGGAAAACGGCCCTCAACTACGAAATTGCGAAAGAACACGCCGATTATTACATCGGAATGGGGCTAACGGCCGAGCAAGTAGCCAATCAGTTTAAAATCAGCCGCGACGAGCAAGATGCGTTTTCGTTGGCTTCGCACCAAAAGGCATTGGCAGCGCAAGCGGCGGGTAAATTTGACGGCGAAATTGTGCCTATTACGGTAAAAGAAACGTTTTTTGACGCCAACTCAGGAAAGAAAAAAACCAAAGAATATGTAGTAAACAAAGACGAAGGCCCACGCGCTGATACTACCCTCGAAGCCTTGGGGCGTTTGAAACCTGTATTTGCAGCAGGAGGAAGTGTGACCGCAGGAAATTCGTCTCAGACGTCAGATGGAGCGGCGTTTGTGGTGGTGATGTCAGAAAGAATGGTAAACGAGCTGAACCTCAAGCCAATCGCGCGCATGATGTCGTACGCATCGGCAGGAGTAGAACCGCGCATTATGGGTATCGGCCCCGTGGCGGCGATTCCGATTGCGCTAAAACAAGCGGGTCTTACCCTCAATGACATTGACCAAATCGAACTGAATGAAGCGTTTGCGGCTCAGTCATTGGCAGTAATAAAAGAATTAGGAATTGATTCGACTAAACTCAACCCTAACGGGGGAGCCATTGCTCTTGGACACGCCCTTGGCTCAACGGGTGCGCGTTTATCGGTGCAATTGTTCAATGAAATGCGCCGTCGCGATCAGAAATACGGCATGGTGACCGCCTGCGTCGGTGGTGGCCAAGGTGTAGCAGGTATTTATGAGTTTTTGAACTAATGCTGTGTAGAGGGAGTGGGGCAGAGGGTTTAGGGCAAAGGAAGTTTTTCCGTACCCTAAGCCCTCTGCCAGCCCCCCTTTACACCTAATCTTTCACCGCAATGACCGAAATTTCAACGTTAACATCTTTCGGTAGGCGTGAGACTTCTACGGTTTCACGGGCAGGGTAGTGACCCGAAAAAAAGTGCCCATACACTTCATTTACCTTCCCAAAGTTGTTCATGTCCTTCAAAAAAATAGATGTTTTGATGATGTTATGGTAGTGAAGACCTGCTTCCTTTAGGATAGCTCCAATGTTTAACATCACCTGACGCGCTTCGTGTTCGATATTTCCCGTAACGAGGTCGCCGTTGTCAGGGTCAATGGGAATCTGACCTGAGACATACAACGTATCGCCAACCATCACAGCTTGCGAATAAGGTCCAATGGGCGAGGGAGCCGCAGTGGTGAAAATGATTTTCTTCGACATAACTATAAAATTATAAGGTTAATTTAGTCACTTCGGCTACGATTAATACGATTGACGTTCAAGATGAACTCATTCTAATTCGCGTAAATACATCTGAATAGTGTTTTCAAGGCCGTAGTAAAGGGCGTCGCAGATGAGCGCGTGGCCGATGGATACTTCGTCCAAGTGCGGGATTTGTTGCTTTAAAAATCGCAGGTTATCCAAACTCAAATCGTGTCCCGCATTCAGTCCCAAACCTACTTCTTTGGCAACGGTTGCCGCGCGTACGTAGGATGCCACCGCTTCTTCACGGTTGTCAAAATACTCAGCGGCGTAGGGTTCGGTATAAAGCTCAACGCGGTCGGCTCCGCAAATTTTGGCACCTTCAACCATGGCTTCGATGGGGTCAACGAATACCGAAACTCGAATCCCTGCCGATTTGAAGGTCTGTACTAAATCAGTCAGTCGGTCGCGGTGAGTAATGGTGTCCCAGCCTGCGTTTGAGGTAATTGCTCCCAGTGCGTCAGGAACCAACGTTACTTGGGCGGGTTGGGTTTGAAGTACCAATTCAACAAACTTCTTTTCGGTAGGATTTCCCTCAATGTTAAATTCTGTGGTGACGACTTCTTTGAGGTCAAGTACGTCTTGATAACGAATATGACGCTCGTCGGGACGGGGATGAACCGTGATGCCTTGCGCTCCAAATCGCTCGCAATCAAGCGCAGTTCTTACGACATTTGGATTATCGCCGCCCCGCGAGTTGCGGAGGGTAGCAATTTTGTTGATGTTTACACTAAGACGAGTCATAAGCGGTAGTTAATTAATGGTCGAATAGACACACCCAAAGGTATTCGGAAAACGACTTTTTGACAATTTTTAGTTCAGAAACTTGATATTCTGAGTTTTTATCTATATTTCGTCAAAATATTTATTCATCAAACACTTTATCAACCTTGAAAGAAACCTATCACAAATGGTATTCCCCCACCTTGGGGCGCGACATTGAGATGCAGGTATTTGGGCATTGGGGGTATCCCATTTTGCTCTTTCCGACGTCGATGGGGCGTTATCACCAAAACAAAGACTTCGGACTGATTGAATCGGCGCGATGGTTGGTTGAATCAGGCAAAGTAAAGCTTTATTCGGTTGATAGCATCGACCGTGACAGTTGGTATGCCAAACACCTTCATCCTTCGGTGCGCGTACACAATCACAGTATTTATGACAGCTTTTTGAACAACGAACTTGTGCCTACGATTCGCCACGAAAGTAATGTTGACAAAATCGGGGTGGCGGGCTGTAGCTTTGGCGGCTATCATGCCCTCAATTTTGCGATGAAACACCCCGACAAAGTCGCGTATCTGTTTAGCATGAGTGGCGCGTTTGATATTCGTAGTTTCTTGGAAGGCTACAGCGACGAAACGGTCTATTACAACAATCCAGTGGATTTTATGCAAAATGAAGAAGGCTGGAAATACAATCACATGAAAATTGTGCTTGGGACGTCCGAATGGGATATCTGTCTCAACGATAACGTGCGGATGTCGCAAATCTTGAACTCAAAAGGCATCAATCATTGGCTTGACATTCGTGGGTGGGAGAGTCACGATTGGCCACTTTGGAACAAAATGTTTCCGCATTATCTCTCATTAATGGGTTTATAAAAAGCTGCTTATCCCCAATAGTAGCTTAACAATAACAATAAAACTCTCCCATTGGGGGTGGGGGGGCTCAAACATCATGAAAAAAATAGGAATTTTACACGGAATGGAAAATACGTTTCCGCAGGCATTTGTGGAGCGTGTCAATCAATTGGACGGAAAAAACATCGTAGCCGAACCTGTACTTATTGACCGTGTTGTGCAGGGTGAAGCCACGGATTATGCTGTTATCATCGACCGTATTTCTCAAGATGTACCGTTTTATCGGGCCTACTTGAAAAACGCTGCCCTCTGCGGAACGGCGGTTATCAATAACCCATTTTGGTGGAGTGCTGATGAGAAGTTTTTTAACAATGCGTTGGCCGTAAAATTGGGCGTCCCTGTACCAAATACGGTGTTGATGCCATCCAAAGAACGTCCAGATGATACGAGCGAAACTTCTTTCCGCAACCTTAAAATGCCGATGGCATGGGGCGAAATGTTTGACTACGTCGGTTTTCCTGCCTACATGAAGCCGCACGCAGGTGGTGGTTGGAAGAGCGTTTATAAAATCAACGACATGGACGACCTTTGGCACAAACACGCCGAAACGGAGCAGTTGGTGATGCTTCTCCAGAGCGAAGTAACGTTTGAGGATTATTATCGTTGCTATTGCCTTGGTGGAAAATACGTCCACATCATGCCTTACGAACCACGCAACCCGCACCATTTGCGGTATGCGACGCAGCCTAAAACAACGGGCGAAGCGCACAAAAAACTAATTGCGACGATTACCGATTACGTACTTCGTTTGAACAAAGCCTTAGGGTACGATTTTAACACGGTAGAGTTTGCGGTACACAACGGCATTCCGTACGCGATTGACTTCTGCAATCCTGCTCCTGATGCCGATATTCATTCGGTGGGACAAGAAAATTTCGATTGGATTGTCGATAACGCCGCTAAAATGGCGATTGAAAAAGCCCAAGCCCACAAAGATGGTCAAACCAACTTGACGTGGGGCTCGTTTGTGCGCACTTCGGCGATGAACCTACCGATTAGCCATTTGGTCAAAGGAGATGTAGAGCCTACCGAAGAAAAGCCTAAAAAAGCAGCGCCAAAGGCCAAAGCCGAGGAGTCTGCCAAAAAAGCGCCTAAAAAGAAATAAGTTTTTCAGCGGACGATTCACTACCCAAGATCTATGCACCAGTTTACAATCGGTATTGAAGAAGAATTCCAGACCATCGACCCCGAAACCCGCGCGTTGCGTTCGCACATGTCGAAGATTGTTGAGAACGGAAAAATCATTCTCAAAGAGCGTGTGACGGCCGAAATGCACCAGTCAGTAGTGGAGGTGGGGACCAATATTTGTACCAATATTGAGGAAGCGCGGAAAGAAGTAACTTACCTGCGCAAGATGATTATTGACCTCGCAAAGCAGCAAAATTTACGAATTGCTGCCGCAGGAACGCACCCGTTTTCGGATTGGCAAGACGAATTAATTACGCCCAACGAACGCTATGACAAGCTCATCGAAGAAATGCGCGACGTGGCACGGGGGAATTTGATTTTCGGTTTGCACGTTCATATCGGGATTCCAGACCGCGATACAGGGGTGAAGTTGCTCAACTCACTGACGTATTTTTTGCCGCATATTTATGCACTTTCTACCAATTCTCCCTTTTGGTGCGGGCGCAATACAGGCTTTAAGTCGTATCGGTCGAAGGTGTTTGATAAATTTCCGCGCACGGGTATTCCCGAGTATTTTGAAACTGCCCACGATTACGACGACTACGTGAACCTGCTCGTTAAGACGGGTTGTATCGACAACGGTAAGAAAATCTGGTGGGATTTGCGTTTGCATCCTTTCTATAACACGATTGAATACCGCGTATGTGACATTCCGATGCGCGCCGACGAAACTATCTGTTTGGCGGCGTTGATGCAGGCATTGGTGGTGAAGATTTATAAATTGATGAGCAAAAACCTCAATTTTCAACACTACCGCAAAATCCTCGTCAACGAAAACAAATGGCGGGCGGCTCGGTACGGTATTCACGGAAAACTTATTGATTTTGGACGCAAAGAAGAAGTACCTTATTTCAAGTTGGCGGAAGAACTCCTTGAGTTTGTCGATGATGTCTTGGACGAACTAGGCAGTCGTAAAGAAGTAGAGTACATCCACAAAATCTTAGAAATGGGCACAGGCGCCGACCGACAATTGGCCGTCTGGGAAGCCACCCACGATTTGAGCCGAGTGGTCGATTATATTGTGGAAGAGACTGAGTATGGATTATAACTTATCGGTCGGTCGGTTTAAAACCGACTGACCGATGAACAATGCTGTAAGCACATAATCAAAGATAACATTCGAAACATTAGATAGAAGTCTGTTAGAGGGCTTGTTGCACACTTTCGAAGTTTTCTCTAAGCACACCTCGGCTATCAAGGCGATAAAGCTTCTTATCTGACCCGAAAAAGTAGTTGGGAAACCCCTCTACGTGCCATTTTTTCTCCACGCCCTGACCGCTTGATAAAATTACTGGATTTTTCTTGAAAAGAACGTTGGATTTCAGGATACTTGTACCATCAGTGTGTTATTTAATGCACTGTAATACCACCATACGACAAACAATTGATTATCAGGTTAAAGTAATATGGTGACATTGCGTCCAATAAATAGTTGGGTGGCTCATACAGCAAAGGCGTGTAGGCCAGCGTTTGGGTGACAGGTTGCACATCTTGCCAAGACAGGTTTTTTGCTCGTTAGCCGGGTTGCGTGTGACAGTTTACCCCGTTGTTCGGGGTGTTCTGAAAGACAACCCCGAACCAAAGAAGAAAGATATTTCAAGTTGTGTACGACATTTGCAAAACCCCAAGATAGATTTAAGTATGATTGCACTACTTTTGCACTATACTATTATCATACGACAAATGATTGAGTATTAAAATGAGGTAGTATAGTGAAATTGAAATTGAGTCCAATAAGCGGATGGCGTGAGTCGTTCTCCTTCATTTGGCAGCCCAAAACATAACTTTTTTGTAAAGTCCAAAACATTGATACCGGTACTTATGAAATGTTTCCTGCTTATCTTACCTCTCTTTGCTGTTTTAGTAGCCTGTCAACAGTCATCTCCTCCCCCTGTGCCAAGCTACGAGGGCCAATACTTGTTACAATTATCAAAGGATTTTAACTTTGATAATACCCCGGTAAGTGATAGGAGTAACCAAAAAGGCACTTTGATGGTTAGCAAAAATGCTGATGGAACTTACACTTTTACTGAGGATTTTTCCGACGCAAAAATAAAACGTTCGTACAAGGCCATCGTTACCGGTGCGACATTTGAGGTGCCCGTCCTGACCGAACCTCTTGCGGTCAATGGAATAAGCTACGACACTCAATATACGGGTTTTGGTGAATTTAAGACCAATAGCGTTACCATCATCAGGACAACCGACTTTACGGCGGGGGCAGTACGAGTATCGGGAAAAGTCACTACCTATTGTTATCGTTAATACATCACAATAAAATACTCTTCTTTGTTTAGACATAAGTGTTAAGTTATAAAAATTCCCCTTAACTCAATGTCCACTTAAAGGTAGCAAGTCCAGATAGAACAAGGTATGCAGTTTCCTGGGTTAGTTACAAAGTAAATTGAAGGATAAGCAATCAAATTTTGGCAGAATGCGTTAATATTGCGAAAAACTGTGAATTGTAAAATATAGATGAAAGCCCAACAATCGGAAGAATTTATGAAACTTGATTTTGCGCGAGCTCATAAAAAGGCAAAAGCGAAACTAAGGTTGTTACTATTTATGACAGAGGGTAACTATATTCTGTATATTCCATCCCTCAACCTTACTGCTTATGGTACTAATGAAATTGAAGCGAGAAAAATGTTGGATGTGGTGATAGAAGATTATTTTTCGCACTTATCTCAGCTTAGCGAGCAGGAAGTGTTGCAAGAAATCAAACAGTATGGCTGGGTTCGCAAGCCCTACTTACCAAAACAGCTTAGAAATATTCAATTCGTTGAAGAGAAAACAATAAAAGAAGATTTTGAATTACCTGCTGAAACGATAATTCGTGAACAGTTTGTTTCTGTATAGATGGGTAAAATAGACTCGGTCACAGTTCGCTGTTGGATTAAATTTCTTGAATATAAAGGTTGTAATTATAAATCAACGGAAGCATCTCACGAAAAATGGCGTTGCCCTAATTGTGTACGTTCTATCATTTTTCGAGGTGCCGAAAAAGAGATTCCTTTCTTTCATATAGCAAGCAATCTTAAGTCAATGGGAGTTTCTAAAGAGGAATTCAAAGAGTGGCTAAATAAAAATTGTTAAAAGTTCGCCCGTTACTCGGTGTCTTCTGAAAGTCAACCCCGAACCAAAGATAACCAGCATGTTTGCAACACGGTAAGTGCCAATCCACCTACCAATAGCCTTCCAAGCCCCGCTGAAAAGAAAGGTATTTCAGGTTAAGTAGCAGGGACAAATTAGTTTGCATTAAAGGGGCTGAAATTAATATTGAGATGGTTTCCGACATTGGCTAAACA